>Ga0137403_10006179_pt1 | contig 13748 bp, 12 predicted proteins | sample CZOMad2_1_16fung_FD_122057 | JGI IMG/M metagenome (GOLD analysis project Ga0137403, IMG submission 122057) | Vadose zone soil fungal communities from Angelo Coast Range Reserve, California, USA - CZOMad2_1_16fungal (Hybrid Assembly) | ecosystem: Environmental > Terrestrial > Soil > Vadose zone... | reverse complement strand
TAGCCGGACTGAGGAGTCTGCCGAAAGTTTGCATCGACGCTATGGCTTTTGTTGCTGTTCTTTTTTCCATACTAAGATGCTTCTTCGCCTCGAGCCTGCGGGAGGTCGTCGAACGGCTGCCAGGGCGCAACGTATTGACCAAACTCTTACGCCTTTGAAGTTCTTTGTCATCCAATTGGCCCAAGATCTGATTACACGAAAGATAGCCACATTTTGCACAACAGAAAATCGGGCGCTGCCAAATGAGAGATTTACCCTCGAAATCAAACATCTTTGATTCGGCAAAATGAGAAGGCCGCTTAAGATTCTTTGCGCCTTCGGCACGCGCCCCGAGGCAATTAAACTAGCTCCGGTTGTGCTACAAATGCGGAATCAGCGCGATGCTTTTCGACCGATCGTTTGCGTCACCGGCCAACATCGTGAAATGCTCGACCAAGTTCTCGAGGCCTTTAGGATCAAACCTGATTGTGATCTGGCCGTAATGCGCCGGAATCAATCATTAGCTGGAATGACCTCCCGCATTCTTCGCGGTATAGACTCCGCAATTGAAAAGGAGAGGCCAGATTTACTAATAGTTCAAGGTGATACGACGACGGCGTTCGTGGCCGCGCTAGCAGCGTTTTATCGGAAGGTTCCGGTCGCGCACATAGAAGCAGGTTTGCGGACGGGTGATTTCGACCACCCATTTCCGGAAGAGCTGAATCGTGTATTGATTGATCGCTTTGCTACATTTTGTTTCGCGCCCACGCAGCTTAATAGGCGGACGTTGCTGGCTGAGAACATTCCGGCCAAGCGAATATACGTTACAGGCAACACTGGAATCGATGCGCTCCTTATGATTCGCGACCATGTGTGCTCGGCTGGGCCTGATAAGTGGAACGCACATTGGCGCAGCGCGCGATCAGCTGTGCATGATACCTCCAGGAAACTTGTGCTTGTCACGATGCACCGGCGCGAAACCTTCGGTGCTCGGATGCGGGCATTGCTCACGGCGATTCGCAATCTCGCGTGCCGTCACCTTGATTGGGAATTTGTTTATCCGGTTCACCTAAATCCTAACGTTAGAAGAGCGGCTGCAAACGTTCTCGCAGACTTGAGCAACGTCCATCTCATCGAAGCACTACCGTATGAACCTTTCGTGTTCTTGATGCAACGCGCAGTGCTTATTCTGACGGATTCCGGCGGCATTCAGGAGGAAGCACCATCTCTTAACAAGCCTGTCGTAGTCATGAGAGAACGTACGGAACGGCAGGAAGCCATAGACGCAGGAACGGTCACGTTGGCCGGCAATACTGGTCGCGGTCTGGAGAAGACTGTTGAACGTATTATCCGCAGCCGCCGTGTGCGAGGTGCCGCAAATTTAAAGAACCCCTATGGAGATGGGCACGCAACAAGGCGGATTCTAAAGATTCTCCAAAAACATTGCCCCAGATGATTAAGGTCTGCGTCTGCACCTCAAATGAAGGGGCAGCCGAACCACGCGCCCCGCGCCACGCCGCCGCCATTGCGCAGCTCGGAAGCGATTTTCAGGTGATGTTCGTCGACTCTGCGCCTATTGGGCATGAGCCAACGTCTGTGGAAATGTTTTGTCATCTATCCAATGTTCGCCGTTTGACGCATCGGTTCTCATCGCGCGCGAAAAGCATCCTACGGTTGGCCGTAGATCGTGGCCGCCAGCAATTGGGTAGAATCTATTTTAAAGTTACCGGCTTACCCACCGCTGGCGCGCTGTCTACGAAAGCGTTCGGACTTGAACGCGATTTACTGGCCACTAATGCGGACTTCTTTATCGCACACAATGTCGAAACCCTTTTGCCCGCGGTCCGTGCAGCCGCGCGACGAGACGGTGTCCTGATATTTGATTCGATGGAATTTCATTCCGACATGGGCGACGGGCAATCTTCGATAGAACAAAGAATAATACGAGCAGTAGAACGACATTGTCTGCCAAAGTGTGCATTAGTTCTAGCGAGCAGCGACCAGATCGCTGATGCTCTTGTTAACGAGTACCGAATCACACGGCCACTCCCGCTATACAACGTTCCCCCGAAACAAAATGAAATCTCGGCCAAGCCGGATCACGGCCTCGCTTTGTACTGGCGTAACGCGGTTGTCGGACTAGGTCAACGGGGCCTGGATGAGGCTCTGGTCGCTCTGACAAGAATACCGGAGGATGTATCGTTAAACCTTCAAGGAAGGATGCCAAGAGACGGCGGCTGCGTCCTTAAGATGCGTATCGCAGAGTTGGGCCTTCAACAACGCGTCATTTTTCATCCACCTTATTCACCAGATGATGCGGTGAAGGAGGCATCTCACTATCATATAGGACTTTGCCTCGAGAGACCCGGCATCCGGAATCATGAGCTCACTGTGTCCAACAAAATATTCGATTACCACATGGCCGGGCTTGCGATTGTTGCAAGCGATCTTCCTGCGCTGCGCAGTGTCCTGGAACGATCCGGCGGTGGATTGTTGTTTGAACCGGGCTCCGCCACCGATTTGGCCAAGAAAATCTTAACCTTCTACAACGATCGCGAATCGCTAAATCGCTTCGCGACAAGCGCACGGCAATTTGCAATGCGCGAGGGCAATCGTGAAGTAGAAATGAAGAAATTCATCGCTCGATTTCGTGAATTGTGCTCGCTGCGAACGACGGCAAGGATCGAAAGATGAGAGGGTTGCTCAGGAAGAGTATTTCCCTTGTGCCATGGCAAATTAGAGGGGTGATCAAGAAGATGCCGCTTATGGCACCCTTGCAGCGCCGGTTGCTTGCCAGGTTTCTGGAAGGACACGAGTTCATCCATACGGTTGACGCTGGTCCAGCTCGCGGTTTGAGATATCCGATCACGTTGCCGCAGGATAAGGGTATTTGGACGGGGACTTACGAACTCGAACTAGCAATGGGCATTGCCGAGGCCGTGCGCCCCGGCGACGTCTGTTTAGACGTTGGTGGTTGGCGCGGATTTTTTAGTGGTGTGATGGCACTCGCGGGCGCTTCGAACGTGTTTGTGTTTGAACCACTGCCGACAAATGCGTTGCAAATTCGACGAATGATCGAATTGAACTCGAAATTGCCTATCGAGCTCATCGAAGTTGCGATCGGCGATCAAATCAACTCAAGTAAACTTCGCGTCATGCCGGAGACAAGCATGGCGAAGCTATCGACCAGCAGCTTTCAATCCGATCATCAAGAAGGTGATCTCATTGGGATTCGCGTTGAAACGCTCGATCATCTGAGGACGACGGGCCTCTTTCCGCGCGCGGATATCATTAAGATAGATGTCGAAGGGGCGGAGGCGATGGCCTTGAGGGGCGCAGAGCAGCTACTTCGCGACAGTAGGCCCAGGGTGTTTGTCGAGATTCATTCGCGAGCGCTTGCGCGCGAGTGTAACCAAATTCTTTTCGATTACGGCTATTTGGTTAACGTTCTCGAAAGCGGAGCACCGCCGGACTTCGTCTCAGAGCCAGAGGTCTGTCATTTCAAAGCCTTACGCAAGGTATGATAATAGCGAAACTACAATCAAGTGTTCGCTGCGGCGTACTCCGTCCGATTCGTAAGTTAGGACTTGCAGTGGCAACACAATGGCCCTGGCCGGTTCGGTGTAGAATCCGCTCCGGCCAGACAATGTATGTCGATCTACGTTCGACCGTCGGTCGCACGCTTTTCATGCAAGGTGAATTCGATCCGGGCGTATTCCACCCTTTGATCCAATATCTTCAGAAGGGCGACACCTTTTTGGACGTCGGAGCGAACGTCGGATATTACAGTATGCTGGCGTTACAGCTAGTAGGTCCGCACGGTGCTGTCCACGCTTTCGAGGTCGATGAGCGGCCTTTGCGCTGCTTGCGAAGCACGATTGCGGACAGCTGTATTACGAATTTGCATCTTCACGAAACGGCAGTTGGCGACAAAATAGGTACTGCTTATTTCGTCAGAGAAGCGGAAGCTGGCAACAGCCACCTGGTCGACAACGGAAGAACATCGGACTTGGAAGTGCCTATGACAACATTAGACGAATGGTATCGGGAATCCGGCAAGCCGGCTGTGCGCGCGATCAAACTCGACGTGGAGGGAGGAGAAGCAGCCGTCCTAGCTGGGGCGCGACAGCTTCTCACAGAACAGCGTCCGCTGGTGATATGCGAAGCCTGGGACGGTCATTCTGTAACTGAAAGCCGCTCGGCTGCTCTGCTTCGGGAGCTAGATTTTTCGATCAGCGCGCTTCCCAATGTGCACAGCCCTTGCTTCGTCGCTACTGTATGAAGCGCGCATGAGCCTCGCGAGGCAGTCGTGATCGCGCGAGCAAGACACCCGAGTAAATGCGTATCCTTACTGTTTGCACATCCACAAATGTTTTTGGAGCGGAAGTGGTCACGCTCAAGATGCTCGACGGCTTTAAGCGAGCTGGTCACGAACAGCTCGCGATCACTAGCATCTGGACAGATGGAGAATTTAATCGACGTCTCGCTCTTCTCGGTATTCGCGAAGTGCGATTGCCATTCGGCGCCTTCTCAAAGCGAATCGCATTTCGTCCGCTGTGGTGGACGCTTAATACAGTTATACGATTGCCATGGCTTTGGATAGGTTGGTCGCGAATCATCCGCCGTTTCCAGCCGGAGATTATAATATTCACCAGCTCCAGACTGGTGCTGCCTGTCTATCCCCTATTGGAACGGGGCCGTGGATTTTTGATCGAACACGGCTACTTGGATGCGACTCTGACACGGCGAAAATTGTACGGCCTATTCGCGTCAAAGCTAATCGGTTTCTTAGCCGTATCAGATTTTATGGCGCGGCAACTCCAGGTATTAGGAGCCCCAAAGTCGCAAATCTTCGTCGTAAAGAATGGCGTTTTTCCCATTTCTGAATTTCCGCCATTATCGAATCGAAGATTTGGCGCAGACCAGATAGTAAAAGTCGGAATTATCGGCCGAATCTCGCAGCGAAAAGGGCATGAGACTCTGCTGGAGGCTGTGCGCATACTGCGGTTGCAAGACATGCGTGTTCAAGTGCTGGTCTTTGGAGCAGGTGACGAGAGTTACGTATCTGAAATATCGCGGAAACTCTCTAAGCATAATCTCATCGATTCTTGGCGATGGATGGGATATGCGGGCAGTTCGGACGAAATCTATCCAAAATTCGATATATGCGTAATGCCGAGCTCCTCTCCCGAATCGTTCGGACTGGCAGCTGCGGAAGCGGCTGCGTTTGGATTGCCGGTCATCGCGGCAAACTGTGGCGGCTTGCCGGAAATCGTTGACCACGAAGCATCTGGTTTTCTGGTGGAACCTGATAATGCGGTTGAGCTAGCGGACAGGCTGAGATGGCTAATGGAAAGTCCGGAGCGTGTGCGCAATATGGGCCTGCGAGGTCGAGAAAAGATTCTCCGAGAATTCACCCAAGAGAGGATGGTTTCGGAATTCGAAAGGATTTTTGATTGCACGGGCCGGAAATCCGATACGAACAGTGGACTGCCTGACGCAAACGGTAATAATCGCGAATTGAAACCAGTACCCCGTAACTGAGAGCGACAAAAAGTTGTGCCGCTGGGTCCTGAACGAGTTTGACTAAGATGGCTGCTCCGACCAAACGGGTGCTCATAGTTTCACCCCATTTCCCGCCGATCAACGCACCAGACCATCAGCGAATCCGGACAGCTTTACCTTTTTTGGAGGAATACGGCTGGAAGGCTGCCGTGCTCGCGGTTCACGCCAAGTATGTTGAAGGTGTGGAAGACCCCCTTTTGGAGAAAACCCTTCCCGCTACCACGCGAATCGTTAGAACGCGCGCCCTGTTGGTACGATGGACGCGGCTTTTCGGGGTGGGAAGCGTTGCCCTTAGGGCGTTGCCTTTCCTCTGGATGGCCGGAAACAAACTGCTTCGCAAGGGGCCTACCTTCGATCTGATTTTTTTTTCCACGACAATGTTTCCAGTTTTGATTCTGGGACCTCTGTGGAAGCGAAAGTTCGGAATACCTTACGTCGTCGACTATCAGGATCCATGGATCAGTGACTATTATAGACGGACACGCAATGCTCCTCCTGGTGGCCGACTGAAATATTGGGTTAGCTCCTTGATTTCACGCATGCTCGAGCCCGCGGTCGTCCGCGGCGCTACTGAGTTTGTTGTTGTATCAGATAAGTATCGGGAGGATCTGCTAATAAAATATCCGTTCCTCGAAGGAAACCAGTTTACGACGCTGCCCTTCGGAGCCCCCGAAGGAGACTTTTTGCTTCTGGAAGAGCTGGGCCTTTCTCAGGGTAGTGTTTGGCCCAGTGCCTCTCGCCAGATTGTCTACATGGGCGCGGCGGGGCCATTCATGGCTCCCGCTTTTCGCTTATTGTTTTCAGCCCTTGCGCGAAGCCGACAGAAAAACCGCATGCTCTGGCAAAACGTAAGGTTTAAGTTTATCGGGACGAGTTACGCACCCTCCGGGCGCGCAAAGAAAGTCGTGGAGCCTATCGCTGTAGAATTTGGCTTGCAGGATATCGTCGAAGAACAAACCGACAGAGTTCCTTACTTTGATGCATTAACGGCGATTCGTAGAGCGAGTGGATTGCTAATCATCGGTTCTGAGTCGACGTCATATTCGCCGTCAAAGATTTTTCCTTACGTTCTCGCCCGTCGCCCAACTTTAGCAATCCTTCATCGCGATAGCCCGGCAGTAGAAATCCTGCGCCATTGTCGAGGAGCGGAGATTATCGAATTTGAAGAAGATGAGCGTTCGCCCACGTCAGATATTGACGAATCTCTGGCGGAATTTATGCGCAATGTGGAAGTCGGAATGCCCCCAGCGGTGGACTGGTTGGCTTTTTCTAAATACAGCGCGAAAGAAATGACCCGCAAGCTAACTGCTGTGTTTAATCGAGCAGTCAACAAGCGTGGATGATTCGAAGACAATGTTTGTTTTGCTCGGCCGCAACGGACTCAGAACCGGCTGTGGTCCGCTGAACAGAAGGCCGTTTTCTCGATGAGCGTGCTTTTCGGCCATCCGACCGGAAATCCAAATTCGCTTCACGCGGCGTTGTCACATTTTGAGTCAGGCCGTCTGGAAGCCTTCTGTGTTTCGTGGCTGCCAACCGAACGCGAAATCGCATTTCTGAAACGGTTGCCTGGTATTGAAAAATTGACGACACGACTTGAGCGGCGCTGTTTCCGTCCCCTCGCGGATGCCCCAAAAATTCAGGGACGCCTTGGTGAATGGGGGCGAATGACTAAACGCGTCCTGCTAGATGGTCGGATCTCGTCAGAAGCGCTAGCCTACGAAGCCAATGACTGGCTGATGAAAACAATGGCGTGCGTGTGCCGGCGGTGGCCCACTGTTACCGCAGTGCACTCGTATGAGGATTGTTCCTTGTTACAATTCCAGGAAGCTAAACGGCTAGGCAAGGCGTGCATCTATGACATGCCAATTGGTTATTATTCCGCCTGGGAGGAAACGCAGCGGCAATTGGCCGCAAGATTCGGAGAATGGCTGCCAGAAGGAGGCTTGCCGGAAGATCGCTATGTTCGGCCCGAACAAAAGAAACACGAAATGGAGCTGGCTGATCTCGTGCTCGGGCCGAGCTCGTTCGTAGGCCGGACGGTGGAGGCATTTTTTGATAAGCGGTTCGCATTGGCGCCTTATGGAGTTGACTCAAAATTTTGGCACCCAGCGATTAACAGAAACGGTGATCGACCGCTGCGATTTATCTATGCGGGGCAGGCTAGCATTCGCAAGGGCACCCCGCTCCTCTTGAAGGCTTGGGAGCGAGCTGAGCTTAAGGACGCCGAACTGAGTCTCGTTGGTAGCTGGCAACTCGCGAATTCAATGCGGCGCCGCTTGCCGCTCAATGTGAAACATCTTCTTCCCTGCTCGGCGGCCGCGCTACGAACTTATTATCAATCAGCCGACGTCTTCGTTTTTCCGTCTTACTTTGAGGGTTTCGGGTTGGTCCTCCTTGAAGCGATGTCATGCGGCTTGCCCGTTCTAGCTTCCGAGTGCACAGCCGCACCTGACTTTTTGACCGCGAACAGCGGTTCAATACTTCCTGCAGGCAATTTAGATGCATGGGTCGAGGGCCTGCTTTCGGTCAGTATAAATCGTGATCGGCTGCCTCTCATGAAGGAAGAAGCACGCCGAGTGGCGGTCGAAAATACGTGGACGCGGTATCGACAAGCTGTTTCCACCTCGGTAGGCGATCTACTCGCATGATGCCGCTCAAGCGCCCGCGCCTGGCATTTATCGTCTCGCATCCAATTCAATATTTCGTTCCGCTTTATCGACGCCTGGCTAACCGCGATGACCTCGAGATTAAGGTATTTTTCACCTGGCATGCTGCAGCAGGACCGGAACGGGATCCAGGCTTTAAGCGCGAGTTTCGATGGGATCTTCCGCTGACTGAAGGTTACGAATATGAACTGGTGCCAAACCACTCGCGTCATCCAGGTACGCGCCATTTTTGGGGGCTGCAGAATCCTGGACTGGTGAACCGCGTGATAAAGTGGCGGGCAGATGCGGTACACCTTACTGGTTATGCTTATGCGTCGCATCTGACGGCCATACGAAGTTTCAGCCGCCGCGGCGTGCCGGTTCTGTTTCGTGGTGATTCGCATCTGCTCAATGAGCAAAGGCACGGATTACGCTGGGAACTGAAGCGTTTTTTGCTCAATCGAATCTATGGTCAGGTTGCCGCATTCCTGTATGTCGGAAAGTACAATTACGAGTACTACCGTGCATTTGGAGTTCCAGACTCAAAGCTATTCTATTGTCCGCACTCGATCGAGGTCGAGCGGTTTTCAGAGCCGAACGAAGAGCTTGAGGCAAAGGCTCGGCTGTGGCGCCGTCAGCTGGACATTCCTCAAACAGCCAGGATTTTGCTTTATGCAGGCAAGTTTGATCCAATAAAACGGCCCATCGAGTTGATGACTGCGGTTTCGCGACTGGACTCTAAATTTGTGCTTTTAATGGTGGGTAACGGGCAACTAGAGGAAGGGGTACAGCGGCTAGCCTCGGAAACTCCCAAGAAATTCCGGATATTGCCCTTTCAGAACCAAAGTGTAATGCCGGTAGTTTACCGCCTTGCGGACGTGTGTACGCTTCCATCGGCTAGCGAGACGTGGGGGTTGTTTGTTAACGAGGCGTTGGCGTCTGGTAGGAGAGTCTTAATCAGCGACAGGGTTGGCTGCGCGCCTGACCTGGTTCGATCGGAAATGCATGGGGAAGTTTTTGGTTGGGACGATTGGAATGATTTTGAAACAAAGGCTCGCCGCATGCTCGGGGAGCAACACGATGGAACCAGCCTTCGATCATACGCGCGCGAATTTGACATCAGTATAACAGAGAGGGCGCTTTGTGAGACACTCACACAAGTCCTAGCCACGCTTTCCAATCACGGTCGTTTTATCTAAGAATTCCATGAATTCGCTTAAGAGATGAACACCCTATCGACACCGCTGCCCAGCTCGTTTGTCGGGTCGAACAAAACTGCATCGCCGCAATCCCGTTCGGCGCGCATCGGGTTTTGGGGCGTTTGCGCGTCGCTTGCCGTAGTCGGCTTTTTTACACCGAATGGTTTCGTCACATCCGTTGCCTTCGCGGTACCTGCAATCCTGGGCCTGTTATTGTGGCGCGAAGGGGAGCCGCCGGTGTTGCTTTTCGGCTGCGCTTTTCAATGGCTGCAGGCTACCGCCGCAATTTTTTATACAAATCATTTCGGCCAAACCCTGGAAGAAGCATTCGGCAGCAACGAGCTGAGTGTTGCGACATGGTTGAGTATCCTCGCCGTGGTCGTTCTCGCTGTTGGGATCCGGTGTGGTTTTATCGGCGCCGGTAAGCCACGACGCAGCGAACTTGAATTTGAAGCTTCAAGAATGGATATCAAAAAAGTCACCATTCTATACGGCTTGAGCTTCGTTGGAGCCGCGTTGTTGCACCTCATAGCGTGGCGATTCCCTTCGATTACTCAGCCTTTGCTGGCCATGGCCGCTCTGAAATGGGGGGTGGTCTACTTACTTTGCTATACGGTTATGCATCAACGCCAAGGCTACGGGATATTGGTCGTCTGCCTCGGATTGGAATTCACAATGGGGTTATTCGGCATCTTCGCCGACTTCAAAAGTGTGTTTTTCGTACTCGTCGTTGCCGCGATGTCATCACCGCTCGCACTCCGCGGTCGACGCTTGGTCGTAACGGTTATTTGTTTTGTCATTCTTTTTACGCTGGGTGTGGTTTGGACTGCTGTGAAGATGGACTACCGTGAATTTTTAGCGAATGAAGGTACAGCTAATGAGGAAGCGATCCCGGTCGAAAGGAAGCTCGGAAAGCTGGCGGACCTTGTCGAAAGTGTCACGTGGGATAACTTCACCGATGGCATTGATGCGCTGATTCTCCGCGTCAGCTACGTCAATTTTTTCGCGCTAACGCTTGAAAATGTTCCGACCAGGGTACCGTACGAAAACGGTGAGCTTTGGGGCGGGTCAGTAATGCATGTGCTGACGCCGCGATTCCTTTTCCCAGACAAGCCAGCGCTAGATGACTCGGAGAGGACGCGTCTCTACACCGGCGTTCAAGTCGCCGGAACAGAAACAGGCACATCGATTGGCATCGGTTATGTGGGCGAGAGCTACGTCGACTACGGACCGGTAGGGATGTTTGCGCCAATTTTCTTGCTCGGTTTGTTTTATGGTTTGATCAATCGATTCTTCATCACGGCAGCTAAATACAAATTACTAGGTGCGGCTATGGCAGTCTCTGTTCTGATCTTCAATGCCTATGCGATCGAAACCTCAAACATCAAGCTCGTTGGGGGTGTCGTATCCGTCGCTCTGGTAAGTGTTGTCATTTACAACCTTTGCGGCCGAACGATTGCAAATTTTCTCAAACAATCGCCTGCGTCTAAGGCTGGCGTTCGGCAGCTCCCGTCCGAGACGCGCATCGCATAGCCGCGCAGAAGCGGGTGAATGTTCTTCATGTAATTCCATCGGTTGCCGCCAAGGAAGGTGGACCAAGTTTCGCCATAAAGGCGATAACGGAGGCGCTGGCGCGGAAAGGCGTGCAGGTGACGATCGCGACGACCGGAGATGCCGATGCAGATCCCGGGACCAACGATCCCGGCTACAGACAAGAGGCCGTGGCTAGCGAACGCGACTACAGTATTGTTTGTTTTCGGCGGGAATTCGAACCTTACAAGGTATCGTTTGGCCTAACGAGATGGTTGCGCAAGAACATAGCGGGGTTCGATCTCGTGCACATTCATGCGCTGTTTTCTTTCAGCAGCACGATGGCAGCGCGAATCGCCCGGCAGCACAGCGTGCCGTATTTGGTGCGGCCACTTGGAGTTTTGAATCGATGGGGAATGGAGAATCGCCGGCCTATTCTGAAACGCGTTTCATTTCGTCTGGTCGAACTTCCCATCCTTCTTAATTCGGCCGCCATCCATTATACTTCCAATGCGGAACGCGCCGAAGCAGCATCATTGGATCCGCAATTGGCGGAACATGAATCAGTGGTCATACCATTGCCTGTTGAACGGGTAGCGCAAGGCAATGCGGAGCGATTTCTCGATCGCTATCCCAAATTACGAGGATGCAGGATCATTCTGATCTTGTCGCGAATTCATCCGATGAAGGGGATCGAGCTGTTACTGGATGCATTTGCGATTGTGCGGAACCAACACAATGACGTTGCGCTTGTTATCGCTGGAGAAGGGGAGGAGGCGTATGTGCGGGGGCTGAGGGAAAGGGCAGGAACCAATTTACGATCTCGGTCGGCAAGCGGGAGCGCTTGCCCTACAAACGCGGAAGAGGAAGGGGCGGTTATTTGGACGGGGCATTTGAGCGGGGAGATGAAAGCGGCGGCACTGGCTGCGGCGGATGTTTTCGTGTTGCCTTCGGCTTCGGAGAATTTCGGCATCGCTGCGGCGGAGAGTCTCGCCGCTGGTATTCCGACGATTGTTTCGGAAGAAGTTGCATTAAGCAGTGATATCAGGCGTTACGATGCAGGCGTGGTTGTGCAACGCGATGCTCAACAATTAGCTGCTGCAATCAGTGATTCGCTCTCAAACAAAGAGCGAGCCGCAGGTTTGGCGGCAAACGGACGGCGGCTGGCGGAAGAGCGATATTCGCCGGAAGCAGTTGGAAGAGCCTTGCATGAGCTTTATCAAAAGATCATAACCTAGGCGAGAAGGACGGTGACTTCGGGGGGCTTAAAGAAGAAGCCGCCGTTTCCCAGTTTAGGATGATTTCACTAACGGCATTGGTACTGACCTATAACGAGCAGGAGAACATCCGACGCAATCTGGAGGCGTTAGTTTGGGTGCCGAAGGTCATTATCGTCGATAGCTTTAGTAACGATCAAACACTCGAGATCGCGCGGTCGTTTCCGAATGTGCAAGTTGTCCAGCGCGTCTTCGATACGCATGCTCATCAATGGAACGCCGGGCTTGATCGGATCGATACGGAATGGGCGTTGACGCTGGACGCGGATTATGTGCTGACCGCGGAGTTACAGGAGGAGATCAAGAAACTGGAGCCCACTTCTGACGTAGCGCTGTATTGGGGCGAGTTTGACTACTGCATTTTTGGGCGGCCACTGCGCGCATCGGTTTATCCGCCGCGGGTTGTTCTCTTTCGCACGAAACGGGCGCGTTACGTGGACGAAGGTCACACCCAACAACTTCGGGTAAAGGGAAAGCTGGCGAAATTCAAAGGCAAAATTTGGCACGACGATCGCAAGCCGTTGAATCGTTGGTTTCAATCGCAGGTGCGTTATTCGGAGATTGAGGCGGCGTACCTGGAGCACGGAGCATCCTCCTTCGCGCAAGGCTACGGCGCGACCACGGGGAGCGGGGAGCAGGGAGCGGGGAGGGCAGAACTAAATCGCGTGGATAAGATGCGAAAATGGCTGATTATCGTGCCGCTGGCGATGCCAATCTATTTGTTGTTAGTGCGCGGACTGATCTTCGATGGCTGGAATGGCTGGTATTACGCGTTCCAACGGACGGTTGCGGAGACGATGCTTTCTTTGCGTTTGCTGGAGCACAAACTCAAGAGCTGAGGTCAGAGGTCGGAGCTCAGAGGTCAGAATATGCAAATTAACTCCGCCAACGACTTGGACGTTTACAAAAAAGCATACTTTCTCGCCATGAAAGTGTTCGAGTTAAGCAAGATGTTTCCATCAGACGAAAGATTCGCGTTGACGAATCAAATCCGCCGATCTTCTCGCTCGACGTGTCTGAATCTGCGTGAAGCTGGCTCCGCCCCGTAGAAGCGATGTTCTACGTTTATGCCATAGAAAGTTTGGTGAACTCGCGTATTTACGTCGGTCAATCCCAAGATGTTGACAGACGGATTGCCGCTCATAATTCAGGGGGCGTCAAATCAACTCGGCAAGATCGACCTTGGAGACTAATAAAGTCCGATCCTTGCCAAACGCGGGACGCGGCTCGTTGGCTGGAATATTCTATTAAATCATCAAGAGGAAGAAGACTGAGATGGCTCAAGGATTGAAGCCGGGCTACGCGCCGGAGGGGGCAAAACGGAAATATGAAGCTCATTTTGTTAGTAAACTGACCGATTGCGACGGCGAAAATAGTGAAACAGACTCTGCGCTGGATTTTGCCAAAGACTGTCGATACATCACATCTGCACAGCATGTCGAACTGACCAGTCTATGTACGGAAGTCGGCAAAATGCTCGGAAGCATGATCAAGAATTCTGCCTCCTTCCTAATTCTCAGCCGCTAATGTCGCGATCTCCTGATTTTGAGACC
>Ga0137403_10006178_pt1 | contig 13749 bp, 12 predicted proteins | sample CZOMad2_1_16fung_FD_122057 | JGI IMG/M metagenome (GOLD analysis project Ga0137403, IMG submission 122057) | Vadose zone soil fungal communities from Angelo Coast Range Reserve, California, USA - CZOMad2_1_16fungal (Hybrid Assembly) | ecosystem: Environmental > Terrestrial > Soil > Vadose zone... | reverse complement strand
TTCTGATTTGCCTGGCCATAACTTCACGACTACGTGAGGCATTGTTATCTCCTGGGTCCGGCGTCGTGATTCATCGTGCGTTTATCTCCCGAGGCGTCACCTTGACCGTTGCGGAGCGGGCGTGTGTGCCGATCATCGGGCTGAGATATGGGCTGCCCTTGTACTTCGCACGGTACGCGTCGTCGATGCGGTCGTTGATCGGCCCCGTCACCGGCTCGAAGGTGATGTCCTTCGTCATGCCGCCTACGGTGATCCGCCCCGCCTTTTGACGCAGGGCAGCCTGGTACCAACGAGAGCTCTGACCGCTGTACCCGCGAACGTAGAGCGCGTCATCGACGACAACAGACCAGATCCATGTAGGAGTGCCGTACGTCTTCCCGTCATCCCGGAAGGGTGAGATGTGCAGGTCATCGGCTACAGCAATCCTACGCAGCTCGTCCTTGGTCCATGTGTTCATCGTTGGGTACTCCTCTTTAAAGCTGGCTTTCGCCAAGTCACTTGCGATATTGCTCGTCACTTACTTTCTCCATCCACTCGACCGCTTTTCCATTCAGCTCTTCCTGAATAGCAATGTGCGTCATGCTGGTGGTTGCCGTGGCTCCGTGCCAGTGTTTCTGACCCGGCGGAATCCGGACAACATCACCTTCCCGGATTTCCTCCTTTCGACCACCCCACTGCTGAATCCAGCCGGCGCCAGATGTCACGATGAGAATCTGGCCCAATGGGTGACTGTGCCATGCTGTGCGGGCGCCGGGCTCAAACGTAACGCGACCGCCGGACGCGTGTGCCGGAGCCTTCGCCGGGAAAAGTGGATCGATGCGTACGGAACCACTGAAGTATTCGGTTGGTCCTTTCCCTGAAGGTTGCGAGCCGCCTCGGCTGATGGTGATTCTCTGCGATGCAGCATCCGACGCCGAGGCGCCTGCTGCCTGGTTTGCATACGCGCACGTTGAAGCGAGCAGAATAGGCGACATAACCATCACGGCAAGCAGTTTCATTTTTGTCCTTTCGATTAGATAGCGACTAGCGGCAAGCTGCGGTAGCGCTTCCCGGTCAGCTTGGTCAGCGCGTTGACTACTGCAGGCGAGATTACCGGAACTGGCGGTTCGCCGCATCCGGAAGGCGCTTCGGTGCTCGGAACGATATGGACGTCGACGGCGACGGGTGCATCTGGCATGTAAGGCGGGACGTAGCTGTCGAAGTTTCTTTGCTCCACCACGCCGTCGTGAAGGGTGATCGCGCCCTTCGCCATCAGTTGCGACAGGCCGAACGTCACACCCGCCTGGAACATACTCTCGACGCCGAGGGGGTTGACCGCGAGGCCGCAGTCAACCGCAAGTGTCGCGCGATGAATCCTGGGGCGATTGTTCTCGATTGAGACATCGACGGCGCAGGCCACGCCGGTCTCGAACGATTCGTGGCAACTGATCCCGACCGCGTGGTTCTTCGGGAGCCTGCGACGCCAGACGGCGCTCTTTGCTTCCAGGAGGTCGAGCGCGGCGCGCAGCTTCCGGGCTTCGGGCTTAAGTAGTTTGCGGCGATAGCCGAACGGGTCCATGTGAGCCCGCGCGGCCAGCTCGTCCACAAGAGTCTCCATGACGAATGCCGAGTGCGTGTGCCCAACCGAGCGCCACCATAGCACCGGCACATTCACCTTTGGGTTGTGCGCGGAGACGTGAAAGTTCGGAATCGCGTAAGGAGTATCGGCCACACCCTCGACGGTTGTGTGGTCGAGATTATCTTTCATACTCGCGGCGAAAGGCGTGCCGGCAAGGATGGACTGTCCCACGATCACGTGCCGCCATGCCGAAGGCATGCCGTCCGCCCGGACCCCGATCTCGATCCGATGTAGATGCATGGGGCGGTAGTAGCCGCCTCGGACGTCGTCTTCGCGTGTCCAGACCAGCTTCACCGGGATTGCCCGCAGCCGTTTCGCAATCTCAGCGGCCTCGCGCTGGACGTGCGAATCAGCGGCAGCCCGCCGGCCGAAGCCTCCGCCGGCCATCTCAGTGTGAAAGGTGACTGTCTCCGGCTTCAGACCGAGCACTTCGGCGATAGCCGCCTGGTCTCCCGTCTGGAATTGAGAACCGGCCCATACTTCTGCGCGGTCGCCGTCGAACCGCACGGTCGTGTTCAACGGCTCCATCGGCGCGTGAGCCAGATAGGGGAATTCGTACTCAGCGACCATCCGGTTCGAAGCGGCAATTCTTTCCATTGCCCCGTCGTCGCCGCGGGCAACGGCGACATTGCCGGCAGCGCGGGCAAGTTCCTTGTACTTCGTCCATAACTGCGAACTGTCGGCGCGCTCGACGCTGGAAGAGTCCCATTCGATCTTCAGGAGGTCGCGCCCGCGCTTTGCGGACCAGAACCTGTCGGCGACGACCGCGACTCCGGTAGCGCCGCGCGCCAGCGGAATCTCGAACACCTCTCGCACACCTTCCACGCTCCGCGCTGCCTTGTCATCGACACTTTTGACCTTCGCGCCGAACACGGGCGGGTGTGCAACGACTGCGACTACCATCCCCGAAAGGTCGAGGTCCAACCCGTATTTCAGCGAGCCGTTGCACTTGGGGCTGGAGTCGAGTCGCCGCATCTTTTTCCCCACGAGCCGAAACTCCGACGGGTTCTTCAGCCGCGCGGTGGCCGGCACCGGCTTTCGCGCAGCCTCGGTTGCAAGTTCCGCATACTTCGCGGACTGACCGTTGGGGCCGTGAACGATGCTCGACGCCGTCCGGCATTGTTCGGGCATGACCTGCCAGCGCTCCGCGGCGGCGGCGATGAGCATCGCCCGCGTCTTGGCACCAAGTTCCCGGTACTGCTGAAACGAGTGCGCAATCGAGCCTGAACCGCCCACCATCTGCATGCCGTAGATTTGGTCTTTATAAACATCGCCGGCGGGGGCCAATTCCCCCACCACCTGCGACCAATCCGCGTCCAACTCGTCAGCCAGAATCATCGGCAGAGCGGTTTGCACTCCCTGGCCGAACTCCAGCCGGTTCACCTGAATCACAATCTTGCCGTCCGGCCTGATCTCGACAAAAGCGGCTGGCGGGTAAGCCTTGGGCTGGGATGGCGCCTCGCTTCTCTCTTGAGCGGCCGCCGGAGGATCGAGGAACAGCGTGAGGAGTAGACCGCCCGCGGCGGTTGACGACGCCCGCAGAAATCCTCGTCGGCTGAGGTTCAGATCATTAGCGTTTGTAGTCGTGAGGGGCATCTTCATCCTCCTTTTACTAGAGCCGTTGTGAGGCGGCTTTGATGGCTTCGCGGATGCGGAAATAGGTGCCGCAGCGGCAGATATTCCCGCCCATTGACTTCTCGATGTTGACGTCCGTTGGTTTGGGAGTGTGCTTGAGGAGCGCGACCGCGCACATGATCTGTCCGCTCTGACAGTAGCCGCACTGAACGACGTCGTTTTCCACCCAGGCGTCCTGCACTACGCGCCCCACCGGATCTTGGCCAATGGCTTCGATCGTCACAACAGGCCGCTCCCCGACGAGCGATACCGGGAGCAGGCAGGACCGCGTGGCAATTCCGGCCACGTGCACGGTGCAGGCCCCACACGCGCTGACGCCGCAGCCGTATTTGGTGCCCGTCATCTTCAAATCTTCACGCAACACCCAGAGCAGCGGGGTCGAAGGGTCAACCGTCACTTCTCTGTGCGCTCCATTTACATTGAGTTGATACGTTGCCATAGTTGATCTCCTATCTTCCCGGCGGACACGGTGTCCCAGCCTCCACCCAGCGGCGGGTCGCGGCGACAAACTCTTCATGCGTCAGCGGCGGCAGTGTGCGCATCGTGCCGTCGGTTCGCCGGCCAGGCTGCCAGGCCCAGCGTACAAGCGCTTCCTCCTCGTGATGTTTGAGCAGGCCCGGCCCGTCAAGATTGTGATTCTTTGACCGCGCGGTGACGGCACGACACACGGCCGCGCTCGACAAGAGCTTGTCGTTCGGGTCTTGCCATCTCATTGAGAGCGGCGCCAAATGCCAATCGTGTCCCCCGGGTACGCCCGTGCTGTCGGCGTTGGCCTCCTGGTGGCAGCCCGCACAGTTCAGTCCGGGAACGCCTTTGCCCTCCGGACCTCGAACTACGTTGGCGAAGTGACGTTGACGGCTGTCCCCTTGCTGTGGGTAATCGGTGGCGGTGTGACAGTTTATGCAGCGCGGATGGGTCAGAACCGAATAGACCTGCTCCCAGGCGGCGAGGCCGGGGGCGATACTACGCACTTGACCGTGCGCGCGGGAGATAAGTATTCCTCCGGCAAAGGTAAGAGAGAAGCCGGCCATTAGAAGTCCAACGGGGCGAACTTGCATAAGTCTCCTCACGGACGCAGCAGCGTCTTTATGGCCCGGCGCTCGTCCATCGCGCGGTATCCCTCCGCCACCTGATCCAGAGGCAGCGTCAGGTCGAAGACCTTGCCGGGGTTGATTTTTCCGTTCCACACCAGATCGATCAGTTCAGGGAGGTAGCGCCGCACCGGGGCGGGGCCGCCATGGAGGTGGACGTGGGCGTAGAACAGCTTTTCGCCGTTGAGCTCGACGCCGTGCGGGACGCCGACATAGCCCACCGACCCGCCCGGGCGGGTGGAACGGATCGCCTGGGCCATCGACTCCTGAGTGCCGACGCACTCCAGCACAGAGTCGGCTCCGATTCCGGCTGTCAGGTCCTTGATGCGCGTTACCGCCTCGTCACCACGCTCCGGCACAATGTCGGTCGCGCCGAACTCGCGCGCCAGTTTCTGCCGCGACTCGTGACGGCTCATCACGATGATCCGCTCGGCACCCATCTGCCTGGCGGACAGTACACCGAGGAGGCCGACCGCGCCGTCACCGACGACCGCGACCGTCTTGCCCGGCTTCACGTTAGCGGCATCGGCTGCGAACCAACCCGTACCCATGACATCGGAGAGCGCAAGCAGGCTTGGTCGGGGGTTGCTTCGGTCGATAGAAGGATATGAGGTATCGCTGGTGACCAAGTGCGCATTGCGTCTCGCTGCCCTCCTCTTTGCGCGGCCCGGGGAATTACGCAAAGCAAAATGGGCGGAGTTCGATTTTGCCAAGGCGGAATGGCGGATCCCGGCAGCACGCATGAAGATGCGCGAAATCCATATCGTGCCGCTGGCCGCCCAGGCCATCGCGACAATGAGGGAGTTGCAGGCTCTGATTGGGCATGGGCGCTACGTGTTTCCGGGCGCACGTACCAACGGCCGGCCGATGAGCGAGAATATGGTGAATGCGGCGCTACGGAGATTGGGGTATGCGAAGGACGAGATGACGGGGCACGGGTTTCGCAGCATGGCGTCCACGACGATCAACGAGCAGGGTTGGAGCCGGGATGCGATCGAGCGACAGCTGGCGCACGGGGAGAGGAGCAACGTGAGCGCTGCGTATAACTTTGCGGAGTACCTGCCCGAGCGCAGACGCATGATGCAGGCTTGGGCTGACTATTTGAACACGCTGGCATCTAAGGTGAATTGAACAGACAAAATAGCATCTACGGGTTGAATCCGCAGCCGATAGCAGACGCGTTACCTGGCGTCGGGATCGTCTCGTTTCATCACTTCAAATCGCGATCTTCGGTGGCACGATGAATAACGTACGCCCTGATTGCTTCCACCGACCGATGATCGAGCACATCTTTGAATGGCGCCATGCCGGCATCTTTCATCGCGCCATTCAGCACGATCTCATACCAGAAATCGTTGGCGAGGAAGCTCGACGCTCTCAGGTCCGGGACGGTGCCTCCACCGACCGCGTATTCGCCGTGGCAGGCCGAGCAGTAGCGACCGAAGAGCGCATCGCCTTGGGCGATGGTGGAGGGGTCGGCAGTCGACGCGGGTGGATCGAGTTTCAATGCCTGCTGCGGTGGCAGCGCCGGGAGAAATGCATTCCCCGCGACTTTGAAGGCCACGACCCGACTCACGTTTCGCAGATTCCCCGACATGCCCGCGAGTTTTCCGGCCTGAAGCGAGAACGCGGAGCCCCAACCCACAACGGCCGCGATGTATTGCTCGCCATCGACTGCGTAGGAAACTGGTCCAGCCATCGCCGCCGTCTGCACATCGAATGACCACAACTTCTGCCCATCGTCCGCGCGGTAGACATTAAGATTTCCGGCGGCATCGCCTTGCACGACGATGTTTCCCGCGGTGGCCAGAACGCCGCCATTCCAGGGGCCGACATAGGGAGAACGCCACACTTCACGTTGCTTCACCGGATCCCATGCCAGCAGATATCCCTTCTGGCCGCTGGGGACGCCGCTCACGCCGACTGCCAGGTTCCATCCGGTTGCCGAATACGTGAAGTCGTCGACGGGCGTAAAGTCCTTGCCTATCTCCTGCGCCGGAATGTAGACGAGCCCGGTCTGCGGACTGTAGGCCATCGGATGCCAGCTGTGCCCGCCGTCGGGACCCGGCATCATTCGCACCGCCTTACCGCTCGCGCTGTAACGGATATCGTCATGCTCAATCGGTCGGCCGGTCTTCAGATCAATGCCGCTTGCCCAGTTTTGCGGAACGTATTGCTCTGCGGAAATCAGCTTGCCGGTCTTGCGATCGAGTACGTAGAAGAAGCCGTTCTTGTTCGCCTGCATCAGAACCTTTCGCTGGCGTCCATCGATGTTCAGGTCTGCAAGCGTCAACTGTCCGACTGCGTCGTAGTCCCACTCTTCGCCTGGATTCACCTGATAGTGCCAGACGTAATCTCCGGTATCCGCATTCAGCGCAACGATCGAGGACAGGAAAAGATTGTCGCCTTTGTCCTCGCTTCGATATTTTCGGCTCCAGGCGAGGCCGTTACCGACGCCGAAATAAATCAGGTTCAGTTTGGCATCGTACGAAATCGAATCCCATACGGTTCCGCCGCCGCCCATCTTCCACCACTCGCCGCTCCAGGTTTTTGCGGCCTTTGCCATGGCCGCGTTTTCGAACGGCATGGACGGGTCGCCCGGCACGGTGTAGAAACGCCACGCGAGCTTTCCGGTTTCCGCGTCGTAAGCGGAGATGTAGCCTCGGACACCGTACTCCCCGCCGCTATATCCGACAATGACGCGGCCTTTGATGATTCGAGGTGCCTGCGTGATGGTCGTCGACTTTGTCTTATCGACGGTGTTGACGCTCCACACGACTTTTCCGGTTTTGGCGTCCAAGGCAATCAGCCGTCCGTCGAACGCGCCCAGGAAAATCTTCCCTTTCCAGGCGGCGACGCCGCGACTCACCACATCGCAACAGCCCTTGATGCCGAGTTCACGCGGCACTTCGGGATCGTAGGACCAGAGCGGTTTGCCGGTCCTGGCATCGTAGGCCTTGACCATGCTCCATGCCGTGGATAGATACATCACCCCATCGATGACCAGCGGCGTGGCTTCCTGTCCGCGATTGGTATCCAGATCGGCAAACCAGGCGAGACCGAGCTTACTGGCGTTATCCGCCGTCACCCCGGAAAGCGGACTGAACCGCTGCTCACTATAGGTCCGGCCATAGCTGGGCCAGTTTTTGGCGTCGCGTTCGGCGTTCATCATCCGGGCAGCGTCGACATTCGCCGCCGGGCGCGGCTCCGCGGCCAGACCCTCTACCGCAGATAGCAGGAACACGACCGCCGCTGCGAATGGCGCCACTAGTACAAGCGCCGAGCCCATTACTTTCGTCAATGCAAATCTCATAGGGAAGGTTTTCCTGACCAATAGCGTTGTTTAAAACTACTTGAGCCCTAGAACCCACTCGACGAGTGCTGCTCTATCGGCATCCGGCACATTGGTGGGAGGCATCGGGACAGTTCCCCACACACCTGATCCACCGGTTTGAATTTTCTTCTCCAGCTTCTCGCGCGCCGACTTGTCGTTCGCGTACTTGCTCGCGACATCCTTGAAGGCCGGGCCCACTATCTTTTTGTCGACAGCGTGACACGCCTGGCAGCCGTATTTTCCGAGCAGTTCCTTCGCCTTGGCATCGCTGACGGCCGCCTCGCCCGAGGTGGAAAAGAGAAAAGCTGCACTCACTGCAAAAATCAGAGGAATCGCCTTCATGACCGAGATCCTTTATTAATTGAGAATGGATGGTCGTCGCTACGGCGCGCCTTGCACGTCCGCTCCGTTCCATGGTCGAATTGAATTCTGCAAAAGTTCGTCATGAACCCGACCGATCTTTCGTCCCGAGTATTCCACGCACCGCACCCGACGGTAATGACGGCTGCGGACAAGAAATTGACAATCGCGGCCATTCGAACCGGACGTGCTACGCATCGTCGACAGTTGCGAAGGAATTTTGCGTTTACATGGTCGCTATGTGATTGCACTTACTTGCTGTGCAGGGTATTTACGTGCGATTTTTTGAGCGATGCCATGGCTTGATGCCATCGATCGCGGCTGACTGCGCACGGCTCTCGCCCGAAATGGTCAAGCCGGTTCCGGGCGACGTGCGGTTATATGTTCTCGCGGATCATTTCCAGGATGTCGCCACCCTTACCCGCCATCACGGCACGCGCGGAATACAAAGCCATGCCCATGGCGGCCTTGGGATCGATGAATGGCGGCATGACGAGTTGCTGCGGATTCACGCGGACGTTGAGCAGTGCCGGGCCGGGCTGCGCCAGCCAATCCTGGACTGCTGCTTCAAGCTCGCCACCCTTGTCGACCGTGCGACCCCAGAGACCCATCGCCTCGGCGACGCGGCCGAAGTCAGGGTTCTTAAGATCGGTGAACGTGTTCACCATGCCTTCGGCCTTCTGTTCCATCTCGACGAAGCCCAGCTTGCTGTTGTCGTAGACGGCGATCTTGATCGGTAGCTTTTCCTGAACGGTTGTCATGAGATCACCGAACAGCATGGCGATGCCGCCATCCCCGCACATTGCGATGACCTGACGTCCCGGTTGGCACTTCTGCATGCCGAGCGCTGAGGGCATGCCGCCGGCCATGGTGCCGTGAAGGAGGCTCGCCAGCAGACGGCGCTTGCCGTTCATGTCGATCATCCGATAAGCCCACACGGTCGGGGTGCCATCGTCGCAGGCGAACAGCGCATCGTCGTCGGCGTGAAGGTTGATCAACTTGGTGAGATAGGTCCCGGGGATGCTGCCGTCGCTCAACGGCTCGGCTTTGTCGCGTATCATCCGCAGATCGTCCTGGTGGCGCTCGACATAGCTGTCGCGAAAATACGTGTACGTTTGCTCCTTGAGTCGGGGCAACAGCGCTTCGAGTGTCGAGCGGATATCGCCGACGACACCGATGTGCACCGGGTGACGGCGACCCAGATGCGTCGGATCGATGTCGACCTGGATAATCCTGCCTTTGCCGGGATAGAACTGACGCCAGGCGAAGTCCGCGCCGAGCATCAGCAGCATGTCGCATTCGAGTATGGCGTGGTAGGCGGCTTCCCCGCCGATGATGCCCGTCATGCCGATATTGTACGGGTTGTCCGGTTCCAGAAAGTCCTTTGCCCTCGACGTGTGGGCAATGGGACATTTCAGGCGCTCGGCAACGGCCAGGATCTGCTCTCGCGCTTTCTCGCAGCCCGAACCGCCGTAAATTGCGATCTTGCCGCCATCGTTGAGCATATTCGCGATGCGGTCCAGATCGGCGTCGCTCGGCCGAACAACGGTGTCACAGATCTCGACTTTGAACGTCGTGTCGTCGCTCGTGCTCGAAGCCGAGACATCGACCGGCACTACGAGCACCGCCACGCCACGCTTCGCAATCGCTGCCTGGCACGCCGCGACGACCTTGCGACGGGCCTGGTCCGGGGTGAGGATAGTCTCGCAATAGACACTGCAGCCCCGATAGATGTCGATGAAATCGACTTCCTGTATGAAGTTGAATCCCATCTCTTCGCGCGTCACCTGGCTCGCGATCAGTACCACGGGCGCGCGGTTGCGGTTCGCTTCGAACACGCCGTTGACGAAGTGCAGGCTGCCGGGCCCGCAACTGCCGGCGATGACGCTCAGTCCACCGGTCACGAGCGACTCCGCCTGCGCGGCGAAGGCGCCCGCCTCCTCGTGGCGCATGTGTACCCATTCGATATCGCTCTGGTCGATGCAGCGGGCAATGTGGTTCAGCGTATCGCCAACGATCCCATAGCAGCGCTTCACGCCGGACTGTTCCAGGACGTCAACAATGATCTTGGCGACGGATGTGCTCATGTCGTTCTCCAGTCTGATGGTTTATTTAATGTCCGGACCGCTTGCGTGAATCGGCGAGTCATTGACGATCGTTTGTTTGTCCGGCCGGCAACGCAAAGGCGTTCGGCCGGAGTCAATTCCCCAATGTGTAGGCAATCACGTAGTCGCCGAGCTTGGTGCCCATCGATCCATGCCCGCCCGCGGCCGTCACCACGTATTGCTTGCCGTCGATGGCGTAGCTCATCGGCGTCGATTGGCCTCCGGCCGGCAAGCGGTCCTGCCACAACTGCTCACCGGTGGATACGTCGTAGGCGCGGATGTAGTAGTCAAGCGTGGAGGTCAGGAACGTCACGCCGCCGGCGGTGAGCAGAGGTCCGCCCAATGTCGGCACACCCATCTTGATCGGGATCGGCACCGGCGAGCTGTCTCGAATGGTGCCGTTCTTGTGCATCCAGATGGTCTTCATCGTCCTGAGATCGATGCCGGCCATGTAACCCCACGGCGGGCGCAGGCAAGGCACGCCGACCGGCGAAAGCAGTGGATGCAGGTCCACGCCATAAGGCGTGCCGTACATCGGCTGCACACCGAGCTCGGTGCCGGCTGGATGCTTGTCATCCGGCGCTTCGGGATTGTCCGCGCCGCGCGGAATCAGCGTCGACACGAATGGAATCGTCATCGGATTCGCGATCGCAATTTGCCGAACCGGATCCACCGCGATGCCTCCCCACTCAAACACACCGAGGTTTCCCGGGAAAACCAGGGTGCCCTGCAGCGATGGCGGCGTGAATGTGCCTTCGTAGCGCAGTCGATGAAATATGATGCGGCAGGCCATCTGGTCGAGGATGGTCGCGCCCCACATGTCGGCGCCGGTCAATTTCGCTTCAGGACGGAACGTCAGCTCGGAGAACGGCTGCGTCGGCGAGAGATGATCCCCTGGTGCGGCGCCCTGCGGTACCGGCCGCTCCGGCGCCGGCACGATGAGCTTGCCATCGCGCCGGTCGAGCACGAACAGATTACCAGTCTTGGTTGGCTGCAGGACTGCGGGGACAACGCCGTTCGGCGTGTCGAGGTCGACGAGCGTGGGCTGAGCCGGCAGGTCCATGTCCCACAAATCGTGGTGAACGGTCTGATACGACCACACGCGTTTTCCGGTGTTGATGTCCAGCGCAACCAGCGAGCTCGCATAGCGCTCGGCCAGGGGCGTGCGATTTCCACCCCAGATGTCCGGGGTCTGCACGCCCATCGGCAGGTATACCAGACCCAGCTTCGCATCATACGAAGCGGTCATCCATGAATTGGGCGAATTGTTCACATAGTTGTAGGTCGCCGAAGGCAGCGCGTTCTCGTTCTCGGCGCCGGAGTCCCACGCCCATATCAGCTTGCCGGTATGAATATCGAAACCGCGGATCACGCCGGATGGCAGCTTGGTCGAGTAGTTGTCGATCACCGCGCCGGCGACGACCAGGATCTTCTCGCCGACGACAGGAGGCGATGTCGGCTCGTAATAGCCGAGGGTCTTTTCGCCCATGCCCACTTCGAGGTCAAGCGTGCCGTGGTCGGCAAAACTCTCGCACGGCTTGCCGGTGTCGGCGTTGAGCGCCACCATGCGTCCGTCGTTGACCGGCAGAAATACCGTTCGAGGACATTCGGTGGATGGCAGTGCGCCTTTCGCATCGGCCGCCTCTTCGTGGTACGACACGCCACGGCAGGTCAGGTGCTGGAACGTCGGATTGTCCTTCACGTGCGGGTCGTACGACCAACGCAGTGTCCCGGTTTTTGCGTCCAGAGCGATCAGGTGTTGATGCAGGGAGCAAAGATAAAGCGTATCCCTGACCTTGATCGGGGTGACCTCGAATGTCGATTCGCCTGGATCGATCCTGGTAATCAAATCGCCGGTGCGGAAGGTCCACGCCACTTTGAGTTGCCTGGCGTTCGCCGGCGTAATTTCCTTCAAAGGCGAATAGCGTTGGCCGAGTTGGGTTCGTCCATAGGCACGCCAGTCTTCGTCGGGTTGTTCCGCGCCGAACGTCGACGCTGAAACAGCGGCAGCAGCACTGGCCGCGGCAGCATTCGGCAGCGTCCCGCTCATATCGTGATACTCGGACGCAAGCGACACGAGGAGAACGACAGCAGCTATCGCAACGCTCAGCCACAAAGGCAGGACAGTGCTTTTCTTCGAAATCGCCGGGCCGCGATCGAGCCTCCCGGCCACCCAAGGCGTAAGCAGCCATAGGGCCAGCAGAAATACCAGATCGACGCGTGCTGCGAGTGGCCACCAATCGAAGCCGATTTCGGCAATGGCCCATGCAAACGTTACCAGCAATATCATCGAGAACAGCCAAAGCGCTGCGCGCATTCGCATAAGAAGCATCGCGCCTGTGACGACGATGCCCGTTCCGAGAACAACGTAAAACGGCGAACCATGCAGCCAGATGAGCCAAACTCCACCAACGGCCAGCGCAAGTCCGAAGAGAATGCACAAAACCGCGGTAAGGGTGAGGACGAGCGTTGTTCTCATTTCGACATCTCCGATATCTCAAGAGTGATGGACAGGACGCGATGACAAGCGACGCGCGTCCTATCGTTGCATTCGCATGATCTGATCCATCGGCATCATGTTGTGGTTCATGTGCGCCATGATCCACAGCGACCCGAATACCAGCAGCATCACGATCAGCAGTCCGAAGGCCAGCGCCATCAAGTTGTTGACGTTGTCAGGCCCCGAGGTCATGTGCAGGAAGAAGACGAGGTGCACACCCATTTGCGCGACAGCCAGCACCGAGAGCGCGATCGGAATACTGGGGGTCCACACCAGCGTGCTGCGCGCGATATAGAACGAGAGGGCGGTGAGCGCAGCCGCGAGCACGAAGCCGATGAGATAGCCGAGAATGCCCCGACCGATTCTCTCGGAGCCTTGCTCATCGCCCGGGGCGATGTCGTCCCGCTCGTTTTCTTGCTGCGGATTAGAGTCGTTCATGGTGCCAGTCCCACGAGGTAGACGAGGCTGAACAGCGCCACCCAGATAATGTCGAGCGTATGCCAGAACAGGGCGAAGCACAGAATGCGACGCAGGATGTCGTCACGAAAGCCTTTGGCCCACGCCTGCGCCATCATCGTCAGAAGCCAGAGCAGGCCGGCGCTCACGTGCAAGCCGTGGCAACCGATTAGCGTGAAGAAGGCCGACAGAAAGGCGCTGCGTTGCGGACCGGCCCCCTTCTCGATCATGTCGGCGAATTCGTGCAATTCGATGGCGAGGAAGGCGACGCCGAGCACGAAAGTCACGGCCATGCCGCCGTAGAAAAGCTTGCGATTGCGGACGTTGGCGCCGATGCTGGCCAATCCGCAAAACAAGGTCGAAGCGAGCAGGCAGGCCGTCTCGATGGCGACCGTGTGCATGCTGAAGAGGTCGCGCCCGGCCGGGCCGCCGGCGGTGCTGTCGGTCAGCACCGCATAGGTCGCAAAGAACGCAGCAAACAGGATGATGTCGCTGATCAGGAAGATCCAGAATCCGTAAGCGACGACGATGCGCTTCGAAGCGGTGTGATCGGAATCTTCAGTCAACGCCTCAGCATGTCCGTGGCCGTGGCCATACGACGGGCCGCGAGCAGGCAGGGTGGCGACGTTCTCGCTCATGCTATCGGCTTC
>Ga0137403_10006177_pt1 | contig 13749 bp, 10 predicted proteins | sample CZOMad2_1_16fung_FD_122057 | JGI IMG/M metagenome (GOLD analysis project Ga0137403, IMG submission 122057) | Vadose zone soil fungal communities from Angelo Coast Range Reserve, California, USA - CZOMad2_1_16fungal (Hybrid Assembly) | ecosystem: Environmental > Terrestrial > Soil > Vadose zone... | reverse complement strand
TGAGTCCCGTAGGATGCGGTGAGCGAGCGAACCGCATCGATCGCGGCATTACGTCAGCTCAGACGCGCGTTTCCTCCGCTAAAGTTTCCTCGCCATCACGACAAATTAAACACCAGCAACTCATCCGATCTCTGGCCGCCGCCGCATTCGACCGCGCCGCCGGCGAAGTAGAGATTTCGTCCCACTGTTACAGCGCCGAAGCCATGGCGTCCCATCACCATAGGCGTGTACGACGTCCAACGGCCGCTCTTGAGATCGAATGCTTCGTTCTCCGGATAGGTTCTTTTGTCGCGGCATTCGCCGCCCGCGACAAATATCTTGCCTTGGTAAAGCGCTCCCGCAACACCGCTTCGCGCGGTCGGTAGCGGTGGCCCCGCCTGCCAACTGTTGGTCGCCGGATTGTAGATGTCATGGAGATCGACGTTTTCGGACGAGGCATTCAAGCGCCCACCGATCGCGTGTATAAAGGCGTCTCCGGCAACGACCGCAAGGTGATCGCGTGCTTTGGGAAGCGGCGCCAGCTCCGACCACTTGCCGCTCGCGGGATCATAGACCTCGTGTGTCGTGACAGTTACCTTGTCCACGCCGCGCCCACCGATGGCGTGAATCTTGCCGTTCAGCACAGTTACGCCGACTGACCCGCGCGGGCTCTTGAGCGGCGCGAGCGTGCGCCACGAGTCCGTCGCCGGGTCGTACTCGTAAACCAGATTGACCGCGTCGCCGTGGCCCGACGCGGTGAAGGCGCCAACCACGTAGATTTTACCCTTCAACGAAGTCGCGCCTGCATGCGTTAGCCCTCGGGGTAAGGGCGCGCGCTCGCGCCAGCTATCATTCGCTATGTCGTATTCTAAGTTTTGCCGATGATCGACTAACTCTTTGGTGCTGCCGCCGATTACGTAGATCTTATTGTTGGCAGCCGCTACCGTCACCTCGCTGATTTGAGTTGGCATTGGCGCCTTCGCCGACCAGCGGCCTTTCGAATCCGAGGACGGACCTTCGTGCGGCGTCCTCATCGTCGAACAGGCGACGATTACGCACATCACAAATATCGACCACAGAATTGAGACATTCGTGACATGCTTCATGCACACCTCCAATGAAACCGCTGTCTATTTGTCTTTCAAATAATACGCTTCCAACGCCGGTTTGTACGATCTCGGCAGCCAATAGGGTCGGCGTAGATTATCCGGTCCGGGCGCCGGGCGGGTTTTGAGCAGCCATTTTTTGTAAACTTCGTGAGACTTACTTGTATCGACGAACACGTCGCCATATTTATCGTCCGGACCGGGCTTGGTCACGCGGACCTTTTGATGCCAGCAGTGCTGGCCGCTGATATAGTCGGGCTGCACGGGGAAAGTCAAATTCTGGTGCACGCCGGCGTCTTCCCAAAAAATTCTTTGGGAGTCGGGATCGTCGCTCTGGAACGGCTTGATGCCGTGAATATGACGCATCATCCATTTTCCTTCACCGATCTGCTTTAAATCAACGAGCGCGGTCGACCAGCGCTCCCCACCCTGATCTTCAGCCAAACGCCAACGTCCGAGGTGATGCGAGCAAGCGATCACGCCCGGCTTGATGCCCTCAGTAACCCACACTTTGTCGATGAAATGGCCGATCTCGGTTTGAACCTTGAGAAGATCGCCGGTTTGGACATCGAGGTTTTGGGCGTCTTTCGAATTGATCCAAAGCGGATTGCGGTTAGAGATTTCATAGAGCCATTTGGCGTTGCCTGATCGTGTATGAATCAACGTCGGCAAGCGAAACGTCGGTAGCAGAAGCATCTCGCCCGCGTTGAGATCGATGTTTTCCGGATGCACATGGCTTTTGATGTAGCCGGGAATGGAATATTCCGGCCACTTCCAATCCTTGAGAGTCTTGGAAAAAAATTCGAGCTTGCGCGATGGCGTCGGAAATCCAACGCAGGCCTTCCCGTCTACTTCCACGCCGAGCGCGGTTCCATTCTTGATAATCACATTGGTATTGGGATCAGTCGTCGCGTCGGCGAGATCGGTGGATTTAATGCCGGTTTCGTGGACTTTATAAACGTTGTCCTCGACTAAGAACGCGCCGTACTTGCGCATGTATTCCAGCGGCTGCAATCCTTGCTTGGCCGCTGCTTCCGGCAAGCCCGGTACGCTGTTTTCAAAGATCCAGCGGTAATAATCATCTACGGTCATTTTCTTGCCGGCCTCGTAGGGCGATTCGAAATATTTACGAATGCCCAGGGAGCCATCGGGATCGACGCGCCAGGATAACTCGATCCAGAACTCATCCTCTTCCCACACTTGGCCGATGCCGGCCACTTCATGGGCCTCGTAGGTCGTGGTGAATTTCTTACCCTGCTTTTCCAATGCGATGCGCAAAATGGGCTGGCGGAACCCGATCCAGCGCGCCGCCTGAGTTTCCTGGCTCATCAGATCGTGGCGCTCGGATGCGTGGCCCATGGGCAAAACGTAATCGGCAAACCAAGCGGTCTCGCTCCATGTCGGCGTGAGACAGGCGTGGCGTTCGACTTTACTCTCGTCAGAGAGCATCTCGATCCAACTCATGCCATCGGGATTGGTCCACACCGGGTTGTAGACACGGGTAAAATACATCGCCAGCTTGCCGCGTCCCTCTTTGAGAAAATGCGGCAGCAAAAAGCTCATCTCGAAGAAAGCCAGGGGATACTCAGGTGGAATAAGTAGCTCGTTCCAAACTTTCGCCGGCGGCGGCATGAGCGGCGGCGCGGGAATGTATTTATTGGCGGCGTTGGGTGCGGTGCCACCGGCTGTGCCGACCGCGCCAACCAGTACGACGAGAAATTGCAGCGCCCGCGCCACTTGCCAGCCGCCGAGATTTCCCGCGGCGGTATTGCGCCAAACATGGGACGAAAAAGCCGAGCCGGCTTTAGCGATCTCGTGGGCTACTTCAACTATTACTTTAGGTTCAACGCCAGCTTCCGTGGCGGCGAACTCGGGCGTGTACTGCGCGTATGTCCGCTTTAGAATCGCGATGAAAGTTTGGAAAGTTTGCGGTTTGTCGGCATGCTCTTCGCGCAGATACTCCTCCCAATTCACCCACTGACGAACGAATTGCCGGTCGAATAAGTCTTCCTGCAAAAGAATGTTGCACATCGCAAGAATGATCGCTGCTTCGCTGCCCGGCCAGGAAGAGATCCAATAGTCGGCTTTCGAAGCCGTATTCGACAGCCGCGTATCGATCACACAGATTTTCGCGCCGCGCTCTTTCCCTTCGATGATTCTTTGTGCGTGGGGATTGAAGTAGTGACCGCTCTCGAGATGGGAACTCAGGAGAAGAATAAAGCGTGCGTTGGCGTGATCCGGCGACGGCCGGTCGATGCCAGACCATAACGCGTAGCCGGCACGCGCGCCGGCGGAACAGACGTTGGTATGGCTATTGTGTCCGTCGATTCCCCATGAATGAAGAATCCGCTGATGGTAAAGCAGCTCGTGCCCCGGCCGTCCGACGTGATACATGATCTCGTTGCGCCGGTCTTCCTGGAGCGCTTTGCGAATTCTCGCGCCAAGATCGTCGAGCACGTCATCCCATGAGACCCGTTCCCACTTCCCTTCTCCGCGTTTACCGGCGCGCTTCAATGGATAGCGGATGCGTTCAGGATCGGTAATCTGGTTCAGTGTCGCCGGGCCCTTGGCGCAGTTGCGCCCGCGGCTGCCGGGATGTTCCGGATTGCCTTCAAACCGGCGGATGCCATTACTGTCTTTATCAACGAAGCCTAAAAGGCCACAAGCCGCCTCACAATTAAAACAGATCGTCGGAATAATCTGATAATGCTTCTCCACTTTGCGCGGCCATTGGGACGTATCGTATTCAACCCAGTCATGCCATTTTTCCACCGGAGGATAACTGGCAAGGCCGCCGCTTACGGGCGCCAATCGCATGGCGTCAGGATTAAGAGGTTGCGTGTCATCACTCATGATCCAAATCTTTCTTAACTTAAAGGTACGGCCTGGCCGGCTTTGATCCACAGATGCTCGTACATCCACAACCCGAATAACGCGAGCAGTGAAGCAACGACGTTCGGAACGACAGAGCTCACCTGCCAGAAAGTCAGTCCAATCGGCACCAAAGTACCGAGACCAACGACGCAGATCCAAAATGATTTGCTGAGCGCCCCGCTGAGCAGCAGTTCGCCACTGCGACGCGCTTCTTCTGCGCCATGTTTCATGAGCAGCTCGCCGAGAATCATCGCCAGGCTGGCAAACAAGGAAATGACGAGCAAGTGGCCGAGCCAAGCGAACAACGGCAGCGTGAGACCAAAAATAGTTCCAATGAGGGTGATGATTGCCGCTCCCGCCACGATCGCTTGAATCAAAAGGTGCCAGAAAAGCAGCGGGCTCTGCCAGAAATCTCGGCCGCGCGCCTGGGCGAAGAGAAACGCTGAGTACCCGGCCGAGGCAATGGCAAATAGCGCAGTCGTCCAAATGACCAACGGCGACACGGCTCCTATGGTCGCTATTTGGATCAGCCACACAATAAGCAAGATAGCGAAGATCATCAGGACATATCCGCCTAAAACTAACCACGAGTTTAAGTTGGGCTTGGTCAGCAAAAAGAGAAATCTTCCTGGTTTTTTGAGATCCAAAACCAGCAGTGACATCGTGGCGGCGAGAAACAGCAGAGATACTACCGGGCTGATAAAGCTGAGCACTACCGCGTCCTGCTCAAATCCCATGTTCAGAAATAACGCCGCCACAAGCAGCACGCCAGCGGCAATCGATTTCGTCCAAAGATAAGATGCGATCTTCTTTCCCCAAGGAACCATGTGCGGCACGTCGTACACTTCGCGCGCCGCGCCGGGGATAGGGCGATCGGGAGTTGTCATTCTTAGCGCGTAGAGATCCTCGCCCGGATCTTTGTCCGCCCAAAAGTAAGCTGTTTGCGGCTCCATCATCGTCGGGTTTAACAGATCGCCGTCGACGCCGACGTAAAACAGTTTCGGCTTGGTTCCCTTCTCGGGTTTGCGCACGCTGACTTTTTCCAAAGCGATGCGCTTGCTCACCAGACTGTTCGGATCGTCGAGATCGCCGGAGAGAATCGCCTGCGTCGGGCAAACCACTTCACAGGCGGGCTTGTAGCCCATCTCCACGCGTGAAGCATCGAAATTGCATTTGGCTGCGGTATTACGCTCGGGATCGATGTAAAGCGCGTCGTAGGGACAAGCTTGCATGCAGGATTTGCAACCAATGCAGCGCTCGTGATCGAAATCGACGATGCCGTCGGCGCGGCGGAAAAGCGCCACCGTCGGACAAATTTCGATACAAGGCGCGTCGTCGCAATGGTTGCAGCGCAGCACCGCGAAGTGCCGCCGTGTGTCAGGATAGCGACCTTTTTCGATGTACTTGACCCAAGTGCGATTCACACCGACGGCGATGTTGTGCTCTTCCTTGCAGGCCACCGTGCACGCGTGACAGCCGATGCAACGGTTTTGATCGATGACGAATCCGTAGCGCATTTACTACCTTCCTAATCAGAAAACTAAATATTCGCGAATTAGGGTTGCATTCTGATAGCAGGAAAAAGCAGGCGGGGTCAATTGCGTGCGCCAAATTGATTGTAAAATTGTGATCGGTTACCGGGTCAAGGAATTTTCTCACAAGACTCACGGACAGAATTATTTGTTGGCGTAGATTACGCAATTTCAGTGATGCTTTATTGAGACCAGATGATCGACCTCATCGAATAACAAGCACCATAGACGACGTCACAGCTTGTCGCCACTTTTTTCCGCAGTATCGTCCGTTCAGGCTCAAAGACCCAGTCCCAGTAATTGATGGCGTTTTCGCCGGGACCTTTTCCTTGTTCTTTTGAAATTTTTACTGTTCCTCGCCAATGGCCCAAGCTGGTAAGAATTCCGATGCGGCCAATCGGTGGCCAAGATAACGGGTCGCCAGCTGCGAGCCCTTCGAAGACGGTCTGTTCGAGTGAGCCTTGGAATACTTGGGCGCCGCAGGCGACAGATTCACCCCCAACCGAAGAGCGTCTTGGCATTTTCCGCCAAGATTTTTTTCTTGGCCTGGTCGGAGATATCCCTGCGCTCGCGGATGCTGGCTACCGCCCCGGGAAAAAGGCTGTCAGCTTCCGGATAGGCCGAGCCGAAAATGACCTGACCCTCTCCGACGGTTTGTAATACGTACGGCAAAGATTGCTCGTTGTAGGTGGTAGCGAAATACCAATTCCCTCCAGTCATGTGCTGGCTCGGCGTGTTCTTCAGGAGCGGGGCCTCTTCCGGGTTCCTTCCTTCGAAGTCCTTGTCCATGCGCTCCATGAGAAAGGGAACCCAACCGACGCCGGTATTGAAGACGCCGATGCGAAGCTGTGGGAATTTGTCAGGGATGCCGCCATACATCAGCGCTGTGCAGGTATGAAAAGTCTCCATCGACCCGCCGACCGCATCTTGAAACAGGAAAGTATCGGCGCGCAGGTCTTGTCCCGGCCCCAGGTAGGAAAGGTTGTGAATCAACAACGGCACGTTGAGGCGTTCCATTTCTTGATAGATGGGCCAGTAAATCGACGCTCCCACGTGTTCGGCAAGTCCCAGCGAGGAGAGCGCAATACCCACCAACCCCAGCTCCGCGACCGCGCGCTTGACCTCGGTGACCGCTGCGGCAACGTTTTGAAACGGCACAACGGCCACCGCTTTGAGACGCGAGTTGGCTTTGCAGATGCCGGCGACGTAGTCGTTATAACCCCGGCAATAGGCGCTCGCGAGGTTTTCATCGCGGGCCCGGTTCGAGTACCCGGTCGGCAGCCCCTTCTGGGGAATCTGGCTCAATAACAAAGCGCGGGTTGGGAAGAGGACCGACACGTCGACCCTTTCCTGATCCATCGCGCGGCGGTAAGGATCCAGAGTCCAGTCGTCGGGCTTGATCCGCCCATATTCGCTCGGATCCCAGCCGGTGGCCGGCAGCAGAGAACCCGCCTGATCGCGGTACGGACTTTCCATAAAAGGCCGTACGTCCGAGTCGTCTGTTTTCTGGGCGAGATGCACGTCTGCGTCGATTACTGAAAAGTCAGCCATATTTTTTCTCCCTGAAACTCACATAAAATGTTGCTGTCGCACTCCACGGCGCTCAAACCCAGCCGAACAAGCGCTTGCCGTTGTCGTGCAAAATCCTGCTCTTGGCCTCCTCCGAAATATCGGTCCGGTCGAGCAGGTCGGCAGTGAAGGCCGAGCCGCTGTGCGGATAGTCCGTGGCAAAAATAATGAGTTCGTTGCCGATTCGCTCCAGCACATGAGGCAGCGACTTTTCCTCCGGCTCGGCCGAGTAGAAAAAATTTCCGCCGGTCATATAGGAACTGGGTTTTCTTCTCAAAAGCGGCGCGTCGGCGCGGCGTTTTTCCCACTTCGCGTCCAGGTAATCCATCCAGTAAGGAACCCAGGCAGCGCGATTCTCGAGAAAAGCAACGCGCAGCTGCGGGAATTTCTCCACCACGCCGCCGTAGATCAAGGCTGCGCAATCATACAACGTGGCCACCGGTCTCCCGACGGTGTGCTGCAAAAGAAAAGTGTCGGCGCGCCGGTCCCCCACGGGTCCTTGAATGGAAGCGTGAATCATCAGCGGGACGTTGAGCCGCTCCATCGCTTCGTAAATCGGCCAGTAGGTGGACGATCCGATGTGTTCCTTGAGACCGAAAGAAGAAAGCACCACGCCGGAAAGCTCGAGCTTCGTGACGGCGCGTTTGAGCTCGGTCACAGCGGCCGGGACGTCCTGAAATGGGAGAAGGGCAACTCCCTTTAGCTGTGACGCTTCGCGACAGACGCTGCCGATGTAGTCATTGTAGGCGCGGCAGAAAGCAGCGGCAAAATTTTTGTCCCGCTGCGTGCCGACGTCCATCGCCCGGCTGGGAAAAAGCAGGGAATAGGCAATCCCTTCCTCTTTCATGACGGCGAGTCGTTTTTCCAGATCGTCGGGAGCGCGCGGCCGGCGCCGCACGCGCACGTGCCATTCGTCCATGCCGAGTAGGGAGCCCTGCTTGTCGCGGAAGGGTTCAGGCATGAGCGGGCGAAGATCGTCATCGGTCTCAATGACATGGGCGTCCATGTCGTAGATCTGGATTTTTGCTTTCAATACGTCGCGGCTCTTATCGGTTGTTTCATGCACTTGGTTTTCCATCACGTCTCCTTGATCCTGTGTTTTGGTAATCTTCGCTGCGCCGATGATCATTTACTATATAGCTCGTTCATGAGCTTCTGGTATTTGTCGGCGCCCGCGCGCGCCTGGGCCGACAGGAACCGGAGCTTCTTGCGGTCGATATCGTCTTTTACGGAAAGGTCGTCGCGCATGACCGAATTGCCGGTCTTGGCCATCAGCGTTTGGCCTTCTTTGGACAAAATAAAATCCACCAGCAACCGGGCGGTGTTGGGGCTGCGCGCCATGCCCAGAATCCCAACAGTGTGAATATCCGCATAGAGCGGATCTTCCAGGCGAGCCCAATCGACGGGAAGGCCTTTCCCTTTGAAAATATTGATACCATCGTGGTTCAGCGGCAGCGCCATTTCGACCTCGCCACCGCCCAACCATTGCTGAACCATCAACGTCGTGCCGCGCCCTGGCTTGGGATTGTGGGCGGCAAATTGGCGCAGATAATCCATGCCCTTCTCGGCCCCGAAGAAATCCAACATGGCATAGATCCAACCATAGTTATTCAAGTTCACAGCCGCTTTGTCTTTCCAGCGATTACGCAGGAGATCGCTATAACGCTTCGGGATGTCGGCCCCGGTTACCGCTCGGCTATTATACGCGATGGTCTGGATCGTAAAGTAAACGGCGCTATAAAAACCTCTCTCTTCGGGCGGCCGTTCCGAGGAGGTGTATTTCTGAAAGATGTTGGGCACTTCCATCAGCATTAGATCGAGCGAGTCCGCGCCGGTGAGAACCAGATCGGCATTGTCTCTTTTGCCGACCCGGCGCTCCGTGAGAATTTTGGTGACCAGGGTTGAGCTTCCCTGACGGTTTATCTCCACTTTGAGACCGGGATATTTCGCGGCAAAGGCGTTGGCGAGGGGCTGCGCGTCTTCCAAATTAAGAGAGGTGTAAAGCACCGCCGGACCTTCCTTTTTCGCCTCCTCGTAGCCGGCGCTTAAGGCCATCGAAAAGGAGAAAAGAAAAAGCAGCGCTGCCGCCATGAAAGCGGAGATTCCGCGGCTTGTTGGGTTCCTCATGACAGGTCTCCTTCGCGCGCTGAATCTACTTCGTAAACAGCTCCACCATCATCTTGTCGTACTCTTCGACCCTTGCGCGCGCCTCCGGGCCGACGATACGAAAATTTTTCCTGTCGAATTGATATTTGACCGGCACATCATCGCGCACCGTGGTCTTGTCCAGTTCAGCCAGGATGGTTTGACCTTCTTTGGAGACGATAAAGTCCACCAGCAGCCGCGCCGCGTTAGAATGTTGGGCATTTCCTAAAATACCAATGCCGTGCATATCTACATAGAGAGGGTCTTGAATGCTTGACAGCGCCACCGGCGCTTTTTTGTTGATAAACGCAATCACGCCGTCGTGGTTCAGTGCTACGCCGACTTCTGCGTCACCGGCAATGACGCTCTGCATGAGCAAAGTAGTGCCGCGGTAGGCGCGGGGGTTCAGCGCAGCGAGCTTTTTCAGAAACTCTGAACCTTTATCCTTGCCGAAAAAATCCAACATGGAATAGATCCACGTCGGGTTGCCGAGGTTGACTGCTAACTTGTCGCGCCAGCGCTCCTGGAGAAGATCCTGATAGCGCCGCGGCGCCGCGTCGGCGGCGAGGAGATTCTTGTTAAACGCGATACTGTGAACGCTCATATAGGTGGCGGTCCAAAAATCTCCCTTCTCCGCTTTCCACTCGTTCGAGTTGTACTTTTGGAAAATGCCCTGCTTTTGCAGCAGGTCGAGATACTCCGCTCCAACCAAAACGACGTCCGCGATGTCTTTGCCGGCGCGGCGCTCGGTCAGAATCTTTTGCAGGATGCTATTGGCGCTTTGACGATTAACGTTCATCTCGACCCCGGGATACTTTTTAGAAAACGCCGCGGTGATCTTCTCGTTGTCCGCCACGTTGAGCGAGGTGTACCACACAACCTGCCTGTCGCTTTTGGCTGCCTCGTACCAATTGCTGGCAAAGACATTGGCGGGCCGCAAGGGCGCAGCGCTAAGCACCGGAAGATGCAAAACGAAAAGTAGCAAAATCAGTCTTTTCGAGCTTGCGCGCAAAACCATAGTTTTTCTCCTTCACGAATTCTTGCCAAACATGCGGATAGAAAACAGCCAAATCTCGCGCTGATCAGTTTCTCAAACAGGGCAATCCCAACCTACCCTTGGGCAAGGCGGCGTCGCGCGCATCGGGACGATGCTAAAATAGGGCGAGGAACACAAGCCAACAACAAACACTTACTTGGCGTTCCCTATGTGATCGTGCGCCATCGCAGAACATACCAAAGGAATTCCCTGCAAACTTACACGTACCCGGACGCGGTTCCTAGAGAATGGAACCGCTCGCGAATTGCGCAATCAGTCCAACCCGTAAAACTTCGCTGCGTTCCCCCATGTCATGCTTCTTTCGATTTTTGCCGAGATGCCTTCGCACTGAGCTTTTACGATCTCTTGTGAGTGCGGCCAAGTTGATCCGCCGTGCGGATAGTCGCTTGCCCACAGATAGTTTCCCGTCATGCCAAGATGCTCCGCGGCGAGAACGCCCAGCCGATCGTCCTGAAAAGTGATGTAAACTTGGCGTTTGATGCATTCACTGGGAAGGTCGCGCAGCGTAGGCGAATTGGGCGACTCGGATCGCGTTCTCTCCAATGCGCCGTCCAGCTTTGTTATGAAAGGATGCAGCCACGCGAGCTCGTACTCCGCGAACACGAAGCGCAGACGGGGATAATGTTCCAGCACCTGCCCGAAAATTAGATCCGTGAGGAGCCCTATGGGTTCCGAAATGTTGCGCCTGACGGCGTTGTGACCCCGTTGTAGTGTTGTTATCACCTTGAGCCGCGATCGATCTCTGCCTTGAGGGATATTCACGTGGAAATGCAGCGGAACGTCCATATCCTGAGCCACCGTCCACAACGGATCATACACCGGGTCGGCGTAGCTTTGCCCGTTCGGAAGGGCCGAGGGAAGAACCGCACCTTTGAATCCGACCTTGGCGCAGCGTTTCATCTCCTCGATCGACCATTCAACATCGAGCGCCGAAAGAAGACACAACGCGAGAAGCCGGTTAGGCGCTACGCCGCAATAATCACGGATCCAGTCGTTATAGGCCTTGAGACCGGCCTTTTGTAAGGCCTCCTCATCCCCTTTAAGCGTGTAGAAGTTACGCGCTAAGCTTGGATAAATGGCCTCCGCCCAGACTCCATCGCGGTCCATATCGCCCAGCCGCGCTACAGGATCCCAGGGGCCCCGCCAGTCCTCCCACTTGAAATTTTCAATGACTTTGCGGATGCCGCCGTCTTGTTTCTCCACTCCCGCCGTAAAAGTCATTCCAACAGGGTCCGGGTCATGACCGTCGAAAACCATATAAAGCCCTTTGAGCCCCGGAGGATTCTGCACGAAATGAGGCCCCCGCGAGCGCAAATTTTTTGGAATTCGCTCCCATGCCTCGGGCGGCTCGTTCACATGCGAATCAGCAGAGAAAAATCCTGTCTGTTCCATAAGTTCCTCCTTGTAAAAATTGTTGCCCTCTCACAGTCCGGTCTTGCTACTTCATTATAAGGTTTGATCATTGGAGTTGGCCGCCTCGGGTTTTTGACCATCGCTCGCGTTTTGCGCTTCCATAAAAAGATCTCCTGACGGCGTAAAGTTGCTACTAGAGCGATCCCGATCTCTCCGAAACCTGGGAGGCTCGGGAACCCCGTTTCGAAAGCAGGATGTCCGCACAACAGAACTCCTAATCCCCAAAAGGCGAAGATAACGCGGGACTCCACAATGCTGACAGGATTATTGCAATCCTTTGCGTAACTGAATATTTTATTGCAATACTGTTTAGGCTCTATCACCAACCTGAACAGGTCGTCAAGAGTGTCGCGACTCCGAATGTGTCGCGCTTTCGCAGGCATTCAAGTTGATGTGCAAAATAGCCTCGAACCTCCCCCGGGATCGGATCTAGATTCGGTTATATAGGAGTGAGGTGAAAAGAATGGACGTTTTCCAAAAGATACAAAAAAGCTTTGCTAACCTCAGCAAAAACCAAAAAAAGGTTGCGGAGTATATCGGCCGGGACGGAGCCATGGCGTCTTTTGACTCGGTCAGGCAGCTAGCCAGAAAAGCAGGGGTGAGCGAGTCTTCTGTCGTGCGCCTTGCCCAGGCCCTTGGATATGAGGGATATCCCGAATTACGTCGGCAGCTTCAAGAGGAGTTCAAAAAGCGGATGGGTGGCGCCGGAAGACTCCAGAGAGCTGTGAGCGAGTTGCCGGCACGGGGGTTTGTTGAATCGTTGTTTCGCAAGGACGTGGAATCGATCGAGGAGACGCTCTCTAAGTTTTCTTACGAAGACTTTGCCAGGGCGATGGATCTTATCTGGCGAGCGCGTAGAATCTTTATCATCGGATTCCGATCCGCTTTTTCATTGGCTTACTTCCTCAATTTTCGCATGGCCCGCCTGGGATTCGATGTCCACCTGATTTTGATGACCGGCGGAACCTCCCTTCTGGAGCAACTCGCCTTGATAGACCGGCGAGATCTCTTAGTAGTTATAGGCTTTGAGCGCCTGCCGGAGGAAACCAGAATAGCGATGAATCATGCGATTGTGAGCAAAGCCAAGGTTTTGGGAATAAGCCACTCATCAACCTCCGAGATTGCGCGCAAAGCCACAGTTTGCCTGCTCGCTCGTAGGCGGGACGACCGCACTCAATCCGTGGTGGCGCATATGGCTTTGCTGAACGCATTGGCCATCGGAGTGGCGAACCGAAGAAGGAGCCGCTCGCTCAGAGCTCTGGAGCGCCTGGATCGGATGGAAGAGACTTATCGGAGAGAAACCTAAACCAAAGCAAAAAGATGTACCTTCCCGCAGCTTTCGGCATATGGACGTGATCCGAGCGGGCGTCCTGCCCGAGAGCGACTGAGATCTTAATACGTCTACGAAAAGAATGTCAGCTCTTGCGCATGGAGAATGCCGGCGGGATGATCTGCTCCACGGTTCGCCCATTCCAATCGCGCTGAGCCCAGTTGTCCCAGGCGCGAGTGGCGCCCGCCTCGGCTTGCGCGAACAGCTCGTCATCGTTGATGCGTGTCGATCGACCATTTTCGATGACGACCTCGCCGTCGACGATGACGGTTTCCACGTCGGCGCCGCTGCCATACTCGACGAGCGCGTTGATCGGATCGCGCACCGGACCGTAACGGGTCGTGCGCAGATTGATGATCACCGCATCAGCTTTCGCTCCAACCGCAAGCCTACCCAAGTCCTTTCGACCGAGCGCATCGGCGCCGCCGATGGTCGCAGCATTGAAAACAGCCGCCGGACGGGCGCCCGAGGCTTTCCTGTCGACGAGTCGAGAGATCAAGGAGGCGTAACGCATCTCCGAAACGATATCGAGAGGATAGGTGTCGGTCCCTAAGCCAATGCGAACGCCCGCCTCGAGATACTGATCAAAGGATTCCATGGCGAATGCCATCTTGGCGCACTTGTGCGGACAGTGACCGACGGTGGCCCCGCTTTCGGCGAGAATTTTTAATTAATCGAGGGTAAACCCCCAGCTTTGCTGGGGGACTGAGAAAGTTTGACATTTACGGCAATCGAGAGAAAGCC
>Ga0137403_10006176_pt1 | contig 13749 bp, 15 predicted proteins | sample CZOMad2_1_16fung_FD_122057 | JGI IMG/M metagenome (GOLD analysis project Ga0137403, IMG submission 122057) | Vadose zone soil fungal communities from Angelo Coast Range Reserve, California, USA - CZOMad2_1_16fungal (Hybrid Assembly) | ecosystem: Environmental > Terrestrial > Soil > Vadose zone... | reverse complement strand
AGAGAATGGGCCATCGTAAGCAGATCTGGGCCAGCTCCGGAGAGAATGGGCCATCGTAAGCAGATCTGGGCCAGCTCTAGAGAGAATGGGCCATCGTAAGCAGATCTGAGCCAGCTCCGGAGAGAATGGGCCATCGTAAGCAGATCTGGGCCAGCTCCGGAGAGAATGGGCCATCGTAAGCAGATCTGGGCCAGCTCCAGAGAGAATGGGCCAGCGTAAGCAGATACAGGCCATATCCAGAGACGACGGGCCAGTGTAAGGTCGGCGCCGTGCAGCGCGGGCGGGCTCCTCCTGGTGTGACAGCCGCGTGGACGTTCCTGGAGGCGTTTCGGAAGATCCCGGAGGCTTTCGCAACGCTCCTACGGAGCTGCCACCAAACCCAGGGTCGCCAGGAACTCGACCGTGCCGGGCGGTCCCGTCAGCTCGAGGGTGATGGGCGCCTCTCCCGGACCAAGCTCGAGGCGGAAATGGAGGAAACGGCAGCAGTGATGCTCGGCGCGGACGAGCTCCAGCACGTCGTCCACGACCGCCGGAGACTCCGCCAGCTCCAGCCGCAAACCGGTGGGGAGCCATTCGTGGGCGACCGCCGCTGCCCCCACCCGCGCCAGGAGGGACTCGCGGCGGGCCGCCAGCTCGCTGCCGGAGAGGGAACAGGCGATGGGCTCGGCGCTCATGGCAGGCCCTATTTTCCCAGCTTCTTCCCCGCCCGCAACAGCGCGCAGACCGTCTTGCAGTCGTGAAGCTCGCCGGAGGCGGCCTGGGCGACCGCCTCCTCCAAGGGGATCCTTTCGAGGGTCAGGACCTCGTCCTCCTGCAGCTCCTGCTTGGCCTCTTCGAGGCCGGTCGCCAGGTAGAGCCAGATCTTCTCGTCGGCGAAGCCGGGAGTGCTCCAGATCCAGCCCAGGGGGGTGAGCTCCCCCGGACGGTAGCCGGTCTCCTCCTCCAATTCGCGCCGGGCGCAGATCTCCGGCGCCTCGCCGGGGTCGAGCTTGCCGGCGGGGATCTCCAGCAGATACCCGCCGGTCGCGTAGCGGTACTGGCGGACGAGGAGCACCTCCCCGCTCGGCAGGACCGGCACCACCGCCGCCGCGCCTACGTGATGGATGATCTCGAAATCCATCTCGTGGCCGTTGGGCAGGCGGACCCGGTCGAGGTCCAGGCGGACGGTGTTGCCGCGGAAGACCTCGCGGCTGCCCAGCCGCTCGCCCTGGCGGCCGGGGCCGCTTTTACCGGTCGACACTCTTCTCCTTCTCCGCCGCCGGCAGCATCTGCGTCTCCTTGTAGCCCGCCGGGATGGCGAAGGTCGAGTCGGGGATCGACTTGGTCTCCAGCAGGGTGACCTCCAGGGTGCGGTGGGTCACCGTCTGCTTGCCGCGCTTCTGGGTCGACGTCGTGGTGGTGACCGTCTTCAGCGGGAAGCCGCTCACCCGCTTCTTTTCCGCCTCGGCGGCAATCAGCTTGTCGAAGTGCTCGTTGCCGGTCTTCGGCGGGTCGTGGCGCAGCCAGACGGCGAGGCCGGGGTCCTGCAGCTTGGTGGTCGCCCAGATGTCCTCTTCGGTCACCGTGTCGGCGGAGTTGCCCATCCCCAGGACCCGCATCTTCATCGAGTAGCTGGTGCGGAACTTGTAGTGCCGGGTGGGGAGGCCGACGACCGTGCCGCCGTCCTCTTCCGAGAGCTGCTCGACCTTGGGATCGCTGAACTCGAACTTCAGGAACGGCCCCATGCCGTTCATCACCCCGCCGAGGACGCCGATCATGGCGTTCATGTCCCAGAGGGCGTAGGTCTTGTCCTCGGGATTGACCAGGTAGAGGGTCTTGCCGCCGTCCTTGGTGATCAGGTAGGTGCCCGACTTGGCCAGCGGGTTGGCGCTCTCGTGGAACTCGACCCGCGCCTTGTCACCGCTCACCCAGCTCTCGACCTTCATGTCGGCGTTGTTCCGGCCCGCCCCCTCCTGGGAGGTCGCCGCCTGATAGTGGATGCCGGCCCAGGCCGGGGCAACCGCGACCAGCGCCAGGACGACCGGCGCCAGAACGGTGAGGAATCGGGGAATCGCTCGTCTCGTGTGGCTCAAAGGATACCTCCTCTAAAAGGATCGGGGGGATTCTCGCACAACCGGGTAGCGGGGGTTCCCTGCTCTACCCCTGCGGGTCGGGCACCGGCACCGTCGGCGGCGCCGGCAGCGCCTGGGGGCGAACCGGCGATTCGAGGCCCTCCAGGGTGTAGGGGACGAGCTCCTGGCGGGGGTACCAGTGGCGGCTGTGCTCGGCGAAACGGTCGAGCTCGCGGTGCCAGCGCAGGTGGGAGACGACCATCGACCGGGTGTCGAAGGCGATCCAGTTGCAGGTGTTCTTCTCCCGCTCGCCGGCGCGGCCGCGGTTCGAGGTGGTGGTGCCGGAGTGCAGGATGACGACCGGCGGCCGGCCCTTGGGGTAGAACTCCTCGGAGTTGCCGATGTAGGCCTGGTGCAGATGCCCCGAGAGGATCAGGTCGACCCCCACCGAAGAGAAGAGGTCGATCGCCTCGTAGGCGTTGGCGAGCACCCGCTGGGTGCCGAAGTTGGGCGGCGGGATCAGGTGGTGGTGGGCGACGACCACCTTCAAGACGCTCTCCGGCGTGCGCTCGAAGAGCGCCCCCACCGCAAGCAGTCGCTTCAACTGGATCCGGCCGTCCTTGATCGTCCAGTTGAAGGCGGTGTTGATGCCGACGACGAGCATCTCGTCGTCCTGGTAGATCGGCTCCAGCTCCTCGCTGAAGTGGGCGCGGTAGGCCCGGAAGGGGGCGAAGGCCCGCTCCCAGACCCGGTAGAGCGGGACGTCGTGGTTGCCGGGGACGACGATCGTGGGGACCGGGATCTGGTCGACGAACGCCCGCGCCTGCCGGAACTGCTCAGGTCTGGCGCGCTGCGTCAGGTCGCCCGAGAGGACGACCACGTCCGGCCGCCGCTCGGAGACGAGCTCCAGCACCCCCGCCGAAACGCGCGGCAGGTGCGGAGGTCCGAAGTGGACGTCGGAGATGTGGAGGATCGTGCGCAAGGTCGGCGAGCGCCCCGCCCCGGTCCGGGGCGCCGCTCCACTCTACAGGATCTCGTCCCCGAGCAGGCCGTTGACCCCCTGGGTGACCTGCGATGCCGCGAAGCTCGACAGGGCGGCGACCACCAGGGAGCCGCGATGCCGGCCGAGCATGAAGCCGCCGAGCCCCGCCAGGAGGAGCGACGGGATCGGGTAGGCGCGCACCAGGCGCTCCCAGTCGAAGCCCACCGGCATCAGCTCGTCGACCAGCTCGTCTGCGATCTCGGATGCACTGCTTGCCATGTCGCCGTCTCCTCGTCCAGAAAGGTGCGTGCGGTCGGTCCTACTCGTCGTCGCTGCGGCCGCGGAACAGCAGGCCGATGAGGAAACCCACGCCGGCCGCGATCAACACCGACTTGCCCGGGTTCTCCCGCACGTAGGTGCTCACCTGGTCGGAGACGTCGCTCGCCTGGCCCTTGACCTTCTTGTAGCCCTGGCGGACGTTCGCCGCCGTGTCCTCGTAGCGCTCGCGCGCCGCGTCGGCCTGCTTGCGCAGCTCCTTGCTGGCCCGCTCGGCGCCCCGGCGGACGTCGTCGCTCACCTTCTGGTAGCGGTTGCGGACGTCGTCGGAGACGCCCTTCCAGCGTTCGCGCGCGGCATTGACGCCGTCGTTCACGCCGTCACGTGCCTTTTCGGCAGCCGAGGAGACGCCGTCCTTGAGATCGTCCAATGCATCGCTGATCGGGGTATCGGCCATGGTGCACCTCCGGAATGGAAGAATAAGGTTGAAAGTGGGGCGATCCTCCCAAGAGGAGAGCCTATGTCTCTTGTCGACAATGTAGCAGGATTCGTGCCGGCGGGGGATGCGGTACACTTACCGGCACCATGGTAGACGCAGAGGGCGAGGGCCGGCCGGCGGCCCCGGCCGCGCCCGCAGGCCGCCCACGGCGGGGCCGGCGCTCCGCGCGCGCCCCCCGCACCCCCCGGATCGGACGCCCCCCGCGGCCCCGCGGACCGCGCCCGGCGGGACCTCCGGCCACCGCGCTGCAACTCCTGCGCTTCCTGGGCCACATGCTGCGCCAGGCGCACGCCGACGGCATCTTCCTCACTGCCTCGGCCCTGGCCTTCGTCACCATGCTCTCGCTGGTGCCGCTCTTCGCCGCCTTCTCCTTCATCGGCACCCGGGTCTTCAACCAGTACCAGCGGCGCAGCCTGGAGGTCTTCGTCCAGGTCCTCCCCTACTCCGACGAGACGGTGGTCGAGAAGATCCGCCAGTTCGTCGACCAGGCGGGGACCATCCACGGCTTCGGCATCCTCGCCTTCTTCGCCACCTCTCTCTTCGCCTTCGCGACCATTGAAGAGACCTTCAACAAGATCTGGAACGTGTCGCGGCGCCGGCCGCTGCGCAACCGCCTCCTCTCCTTCGTCCTCCTCTTCTTCTGGGGGCCGCTCCTCCTGGGCGCCACCTTCACCAGCCTCATCCTTCTGCGCCAGAGCCCGGCCCTGCGCCGGCTCTTCGAGGCGTCGGTCCTCCTCCAGGTGCTCCCCTTCGTCGCCACCACGGTGGGCCTGACGATCCTCTACTGGGTGGTGCCCTACACCCGGGTCCGGCTGCGCAACGCCTTGATCGGCGGGCTCTTCGCCTCGATCTTCCTGGAGCTGCTGCGCCAGGGCTTCGCCTCCTACGTCGAGTTCTTCAGGAACGTCAACATCGTCTACGGGAGCTTCGCCTTCCTCCTCCTCTTCATGATCTCGATCGAGCTCACCTGGACGATCGTGCTCCTGGGGAGCGAGGCCGCTTATACGGCGCAGAACTTCGGCGTCCTGGCGCACGGCCGGGAGCCCAACCTGCCCCTCCAGGCGAGCTGGGTGGGGCTCACCGCCCTGGCCTTGATCGCCGGCCAGAAGGAGCGCGGCCTTCCCCCGCTCACCCACGAGGGCCTGGCCGAGAGGGTCCACCTGACGCCCCGCGAGCTCAACCGGGTGATCAATCCGCTCCTCTCGCACAAGCTGCTGCGCACCACCGCGGGGGGCGGCTCCTACCTCCTGGGACCGGAGCCCGCGGATCTCGCCGTCGAGCGGGTCTTCGCCGCCTACGACCACCGCGCCCGCCGCGCCGTCGAGCCGGTGGGCGACGCGATCCAGGCCCGGATGGAGCGCCTGATCGCCGATCTCGCCCAGACGCGCGGCCGGCAGCTGGGCGACCTTACCCTGGAGGAGCTGATCGCCTCGGCCGTCCCTACCGCCGAAGGGTGAAATTCATCCGCCTGCCTGGGGGAATTCCCTCCTCCTTTTCGTCCATCAGGGCGCGACAATTGCAAATCTCGTGAACCCGGGTGTCGCCCCAGGCACCCTTCACCCAAGGAGGTTGCATGAACGCCCTGCGCATCCGCGGCCGAGCCGTACGAGCGGTCGTCCTCGCCTCTCTGCTCGCCGTTCCCACCTTCGCCGCCGGTCCCCCCACCTACGTCAACTACCCCGCCCCCGACCCGCTGGGCACCAGCGCCGGGGAGCCTTCGATCGGGGTCAACTGGTTGACCGGCAAGGTGATGTACCTCTCTGGGCTGCAGACTCTGCGGGTCAGCTTCGACGACTCGCACGTGCCGGCGACCGCCTTCTGGCAGGATGTGAGCTACCCGCTGACCAGCTTGACCACCCTGGACCCGATCCTCTCGACCGACGCGAAGACCGGACGCACCTTCGTGGCGCAGCTCGCCGGCAACACCAGCCTCATGGCGATGACCGACGACGACGGCGCCACCTGGCTGCCCTCGGCGATGACCGGGATCACCTCCGGGGTCGACCACCAGACGGTGGGAGCCGGCTCCTTCGCCGCCTGGCCGCTGCCGAACCTCGTCCAGCACATCGTCTACTACTGCTCGCAGAACATCGCCTACGCCGCCTGCGCCGCGAGCCTCACCGGCGGCCTGACCTTCAACCCGGCGATCCCGATCTACACCGTGCTCCAGTGCGGCGGCCTGCACGGCCACGTCAAGGTGGCGCCGGACGGCACGGCCTACGTCCCCAACAAGAGTTGCAACGGCGGGCAGGGGGTGGCGGTGTCGACCAACAACGGCCTCACCTGGACGGTGCGGACGATTCCCGGCAGCAGCGCTGGGACCGGTAGCGACCCCTCGGTGGGGATCGGCGCCGACGGCACGGTCTACTTCGGCTACGCCGACGGCGACGGCCGTGCCCGGATCGCCGTCTCGCACGACCGGGGGGTCACCTGGTCGGCGCCGGCGGACGCGGGCGCCGCCTTCGGCCTGCAGAACAGCGCCTTCCCGGCGGTGGTGGGGGGCGACGGCAACCGCGCCGCCTACGCCTTCCTGGGCACTCCGACCCCGGGGGCCGACGGGATCGGCGACGTTCCCACCTTCCCCGGCGTCTGGCACCTCTACGTCGCGACCACCACCAACGGCGGCGCCAGCTGGACGACGGTCGACGCGACCCCGGGTGACCCGGTGCAGCGCGGCTCGATCTGCCTCGCCGGCACGACCTGCGGCGCGACCCGGAACCTCCTCGACTTCATGGACGTCGCGGTCGACGCCCAGGGGCGGGTCCTGGTCGGCTACGCCGACGGCTGCACGGGAAGCTGCGTCACCAGCGGCCCCAACACCGGCGCGGCGCTCGCCACCATCGCCCGCCAGACCGGCGGCCCGCGGCTGTTCGCGGCGTTCGATACGCCGTAAGCCGCGGAGCTGCCGAGGCGGGGGCCCGGTCGTTTCGGAGGGAGGCGGCCGGGCCCTCAGGCCTCGTAGATGGCGCACGTTGGCGTACCTACTACTTTTGAGGGTCAGTCAGCTCGTCGACCTCAATGCTCATTGCCCCAAAGGAGTTTTGGGGCGGTGTGGTTTAGTTTTTTGGCGATAGGGTGGAGTTTTACGGCGTTTTGGGCGGGTGGCCCCCTCGCCTACGAAGGCGCGATGGCTGCGTGCAGTCGCAGACCCAGCGCCCGCACCACCTTGAGAACGGTCGCGAATTCCGGATTCCCTTCCGGGGATAGCGCCTTGTAGAGGCTCTCGCGTCCCAGCCCCGTTTCGCGAGCGATCTGGGTGATCCCCTTGGCGCGGGCGATGTCCCCCAAGGCGGCCGCCACGAGTGCGGTGTCGCCTTCTTGCAGCGCGGCCTCCAGATAGGCCGCCATGTCCTCCTCCGTCTCCAGGTGTTCCGCCGCATCCCTCTGGCCAACTCGGCGACGCGCAGGCAGCGCCCTCCCCCGCTTCACGACATCACCCGCAGTAGCTTAGCTAAGCAGGGGGCCGAGACCTAGGTCCCCGCCTTCTTCTTCGGCCGGTTCCCGAAGCTCAGGTTGACGACCTGGCCCGCCGCGACGGTGACGGTCTTCGTTCCTCCCGCGGGGAGGGTCGGAACCCATCCGAGCTGCTGCACCTCGGAGACCGTATAGGTCGCCGGCGCGGGCACGCGGGCGCAGGCGATGCCTTTCTTGTTCGTTGTAGTGGAGATGACCATTGAGCCGTTCACGAATTGGAAGGTCCAGCCCGGCAGCGTCGGCTCGCCGCTCTCCTGGACGCCGTCGCCGTTCGTGTCGCGGTACTTCTTGACGCAGATCTCCGCCCAGCACGACGGCTGCTGCTCGTTGACGAACGTGCAGGTCACGTTTTGCTCGTTCAGGTCCATCGTCACCGTGTTGTCGCCCGACTGGAACGCGGGGTTCTGATTGGCGCCAAGGATGGTGATCGGGGTGGTCGTGTGGACGCAGAGGATGTTGGCGAGCGTCCACCCCCCCGGCACGGTCTCGGTGAAGCGGTTGAAATGGTCCTGGCCGGTCATGTCGAAGGTCGTGCACTGGCCGTCGTTCAGGGTAAACGAGGGGAGGGCGCCGGCGCCGTTTGAGCGGCTGATCTGAAAGCCGGTGCCACCTGGCGGGACCGTCGTTTTGCAGATGGTGATCGTCTGCGCCCCCCACGCCGGCGCCGACAGCGCCAGGGCAGCGAGCACCAGAGCGAGGCATGTGCTCCTGCGCAATGGGTTCTTGCTCTTCGGTCTCATAGCGATCTCCTTTTCGAGTCCGTGATCCGGGCTTGTCATCTGCGGAAAGCTGTCGCCATCCAGTCCTCTATCTCACGTGCCATCTCGATAGGTGGTGGCGATAGGCGCTCCGTCTCCTATAGAGGTCGGGGCTTGCCCCAACCTCTATAGATCTCGCGGGCCTCGGGGAGGTTTAGGACTCCGGGAGGAGAGGCCGCGAAGCAAGTTGGAATCGACCTACGAGGCGCGGCTGGACCGCCGCCGGCCCTCTTCCCGACGTATAGGAGATAGATAGACCCTTCCCACCCCCTCGATCGCTGGGTCTGGTGCCGAGCATTATCGCTATGCATCGCTCTGAAAGGACGTAGCTGCCCCATCTCCCACAACCCTTCCGGGTGCCCTTCTCCGCGGCATCGCGGCGGTAGGCCGGGACCTGATTTCGGGCCTGGTGCTACGAGAGGCTCGGCTCGTCGAGTCGGCCTGCGACTGGACTGGAGCTGCGGGGGAGTAGAATGTAGTTCTCTTACCCGATGCGGAGAACGGGACCGGTCGGCCGCCTGGCCGTTGAGCCATGAAAACAGTGAAAGTCGTTGTCCTCGAATCCTGGCCGCAGCCGGACACCGTGGCCGAGCCGGTGATCTGGGCGGATGAGAGGAGCCTGCTGCTGCGCTACGTCACGGCAGACGATGCCGTGGCCGTCATCCGGTTCCCGCTGGTCCATATCTTCCAATTCGGCGAGCCGAACGACGAAGCCCTGCGCGGGCATCCCCTCTCCAAGAGCGGCCTCCAGTTCTACTCCGTGCATCGAGTCGAAAATTCGCCTTGGCTGCAGGAGCTGGAGCGCCGCAACTCCGTGCATCCGCAACACGATCGAGCCAGCTTCCTGGAGGACAAGGTCCACTACATCTTCACCTTCCAGGATTCGACCCTGGAGTGCGTGGTCACGGAGGGGGAGCACTGGAAGCCGACCGTACAGGTCTGCGCTTCAAAAGAAGAGGCAGACCGGCTATGGAGAGAGGGGATGGGGCCAGGGACGCGCGAAAAGTTCGAGGCTGCTCTTCAGCGTTTGCCCGATGTCGAGCCGGCCGACGAGGACAAGCTGTAGCGCGCGGCACGGGAGAAGAATAGCCGGCGGAGCATGCTGAGCAACCCCAAGTCGATCCTCCTGCCGCCGGATTCCAAGGTCCCCGCCGCCGGCTACGCGCGCTAACGGACGCGCACGCCGAGCTTCTCGTCCCAGTGGAGCGGTTTGGCGCTTTTGGCGAGAGGGGCCTCCGGCACCTCGCCCACGCTCACCCCGTACCGCCAGTCGGGCGGACAGATGGCGATGAAGCGCGCGTAGCCGCCGGTCCCCCCCTGGAACTTGGGGTAGCCGATGGCGACCAGGGCGCCGGCCTCCGGGACCTGGTCGAGGTGGGCGACCCCCTCGGCCTGGGTGTAGCCGTTGCGCAGGAGCCAGGCCTCGCCTTCGAGCGTGGGGGTGGTGTCGGTGTCGAGCGGCTCGTGGCCGTGGAAGAGGATGTGGCGCTCTCGGTGGAGGAACTGGAGCGCCGCGAGTTGGAGGCCGGGAAAGCGGGTACGGGTCGCAAGCTCGGGATTGGGCCACTCCTTGGACCAGTCGGAGCGCACGAAGACGACCGCGCCGGCCGGAATGCGGCCGTGCCGCTTCTCCCAGGCCAGGATGTCGGCGACGGTGAGGGCGTACCCCGGATCGCGGGCCACCGGGTCGACGATCGAGATCACGACCAGCGGGCGGACGGCGAAGGTCGGCGGCAGCTCGTCGATCGAGGGGAAATCCGGGTTCCAGTGGGCGGGAGGATCGAGCTGGGTGCCGAGCTGGTCGGTCGCCAGCTGGTAGCGGGTGGCCTCGAAGCCGTCGTCCTTCCAGGTGTAGGGCTTGCCCGTCTTGGGATTGACCGAGGGGCCGAAGGTCGAGGCCCCGAACCCGGGCCAGACCGGGATGCCCGGGGCGATCGTGTGGGTGAGATCGACGTATTTGGCGCGCTTCAGCGACTGCTCGTAGATCTGCCAGAGTGGCGGCGGCCCGGAGGGAGCCGCCGGCCGCGGGACCCGTGGCGCGGCGGCCAGGGCTCCCAGAGCGGCCACCGCGAGGAGCAACAGGAGCGTTCTCTTCATACCGTCCTCCCCTTAGACTGTGCGCCAAGGATATACCTTGGGTCGATCTTTAGATCCTTCGACAATCCGGTGGCACCGCGTCTGCTCTCTTTGGCCGTCATGACCAAGACCCCTCTTGCCGCCGTATGGGCGCTCCTCCTCCTCGGAACGATCGCGCTGCACTCGACCGAGGCCCGGAACCGGGACCGCTGGGGCGTGAGCGACGATTCGGGGATCAATCCCGCGGCGCCTGGGGCGCCGCAGTGGGGAGCCGGCGCCTACGCGCGGGCCGCCGAGGCCGGTTTCGGCTGGGCCCGCTACTGGCTCTACTGGAATCGGCTCAACCCGAGCCCCGAACGCTTCGATTTCTCCTTTGCGGATGCCGAGATCGGCAGCATCGAGGGGAGCGGCCTCCAGGTCTACGCCAACCTCATGTGGGCGCCGGATTGGGCGGTGCAGGGGACCCCCGGCTACCGCCCCTGGAGCTGCATGGATGCCACGGCCCACCCACCGAAGTTCGTGCCCACGAACCCGGGCTGCGACAACCGACGGCCGGATACGGAGGCCTGGAAGAGCTTCGTACGCCAGACGGTCCGCCATTATGGCCGCCGCATCCGCTACTGGGGATTCTGGAACGAGCCGGACTATCCCTACTTCTGGCACAGCAACACGGCCGACTCCAGCCAGAACCTCCAGGACCTCGTGACCTACGTCCTCATCCCCGGCGCCGAGGCCGCCCGGGAGGCGAATCCGGAGGTGCGGATCGTCGGGCCGGAGGTCGACAACCCGACCGCCCTCCGGATCGTCCTCGAACGCGACGACCAGTATTTCCATCAGACCGGGCGTCATTTCCTCGACGTGATCTCGTTCCACTACTACCCCTTGAACGAGGTGGTGGGAGACGAGTGGAACCGGCTCGATCGCTACAACGCCCCCGGCGGTCCGCTCGAGCGGTACCGTGCCGGCCGGCCGGTCTGGGTCACCGAGACCCGCGCTCATCTGGCGACCGTGGACCGGCTCTTCGCCGGCTTTCTGGCGCGCGACTGGATCGATCGGGTTTTCTACCACGGCTTCAAGACCGGCCGCTGCAAGGACCCGGCGGAGAACCCGATCTGCCAGAAAGACTGGGCGCGGGGAACGCCGGACGACACCGGCCTGATCGATCTCATGGACGTGCCGCTCGACGCCTTCGCCCGGGTCCAGTCGGTGATCGCGCCGCGCCCGCCGCGCTGACTACCGCTTTTCGTACAACGGCTCGGTCGTAAGCGTCTGCGGGCCGCTCTCGTTGCAGATCGCGTAGTGGCTGGGGTACATCGAAACCCCTGCGTACTCGCCCTTGCGGTTCAGGATGTAGAAATTGAGATCGAAATTCGGCTGACCGTTCTCGGTGCGCAGCCGCTTCTCGACCGTGTTCGCCGCGATGCGCTTCAGGGCCGTCATGCCGGCATCCTTGGGATGGGCGCCACGGCGCATCTCCTCGACGATGAGGAACGAGGAGAGGTTGTAGAGGTTGGCCTCGCCGCGGCCGGTCGAGCCCGCGGCGCCCACCGCGCCGTCCACGTAGAGGCCGGCGCCCAGGATCGGCGAATCGCCCACCCGGCCGGGGATCTTCCAGGCGAGGCCGGAGGTCGTCGTCACCCCGCAGACCTCGCCCTTGGCGTTCACCCCGTCGCAGTTGATCGTGCCCCAGAGGTGCTCGCGACGAAGGAGTCCCTCGCTCGCCATCTGGAGCGCCGCCTGAAAACCCGCCTCCGAGCGCTGCTTGGGATCGAGATAATGGTTCGGATCGGTGCGGCGTTTCCATTCGAGCCACAGCTGGCGCGAGCGCTCGGTGTTCAGGTCGTCCTCGATCTTCCACCCCAGGTTGTGGGCGAATTCCTGTGCCCCCTTGCCGACCAGCAGGTGGTGATCGGTCTGCTCCAGAACCGCCTTGGCGACGAGCGAGGGGGTGCGGATCCCTTCGAGCGAGGCCACTCCGCCGGCCTGCTTGCGGGGTCCGTGCATGCAGCAGGAGTCGAGTTGGACGACGCCCTCGGCGTTCGGCAGGCCGCCGTAGCCGACGCTGTCCTCCGTCGGGTCGAGCTCCAGGATGTTGACTCCGGTGACCAGGGCGTCGAGCACGTCGGACCCCTGGGTCATGAGGGTGAACGCCTTCTGCACCCCGGTCATGTCGCCACCGTTCTTGAACACGTTGCCGTTCGCAGAAGAGACGACGACGGGCTTGAAGCCGGAGGGCGTCATCACCGCCGGGGCCTGTCCGAAGAGCGCCTTGGGAGCGGCGGCGGCGAGGCCGGCGGTGGCGCCGGCGAGGAGAAGCTCACGACGGTTCAGCTGCTCGGGCATGGGAAGCCTCCATAGGAAAGAGGGAGCGATCCTACCTCAACCGGAGGACCCTCAGTCGATGTTTTTTAGGGCCAGCCACTTCGTCATCAGGTGGCGCGGGTGCTCACGGAACCCCTGCTTGCGATAGAGCGCCAGGGCGGTCGCATTCTCGTGCTCCACCTCCAGGCGGAGCGCCCCGACCCCGGCGTCCCGGCAGAAGTCCTCGGCCACCGCGAGCGCCGCCGCGCCGAGCCCCTGCCCGCGGTGCTCCGGGAGGACGAACAGCTCGTCGACGATGCCACAGCGGCCATGGAACTCCAGGCTGAACCCGAAGGTGACGACGAGATAGCCGGCGAGGCTCTCGCCGTCGCGGAAGGTCCACGCGGCGCCCAGGGAGCGGTCGCCGAGGAGCCGGGCGAGAGCAACCCGCGCGATCTCGTCGTCGAAGGCGTAGTCGGCCTCGGAATAGAAAGCGGCCATGAGATCGATCAGTGGATCGAGATCGATCTCGCTCGCCCTCGTGATCGCAATGTTCATCGCAAGGTCCCCTGGGGTAGAAGGGACTATACTCGAAACCCTCATGCCCTTCCTCCCACCCCCGCCCCTCCCGGGCTTCCTGGAGAACCTCCTCCCCTTCACCCGCCGCGCCTACCGCCTGGAGTCCGGCCCCGACGCCGGCCGGCTCCTCCACTTCATCGACCAGGGGCCGCCCGCCGCCCGCCCGGTGCTCCTCCTCCATGGCAACCCCACCTGGGGCTTCCTGTGGCGGAAGGTCATCACCCTGCTGCCGGAGCTGCGCTGTGTCGCCCCCGATCTCCTGGGGCTGGGGCTCTCCGACAAGCTGCCTCACCTGGCGGACCATACCCTCGACCGCCACGGGGTGGCGATCGCCGAGCTGGTCGCGGCGCTCGACCTGCGGGGGATCGTCCTCGTCGGCCAGGACTGGGGTGGGCCGATCGCGGCGCAGGTGGCGGCGCGGGAGCCGGAGCGGATCGCGGGACTGGTCCTCGCCAATACCGCGGTCGTCGTCCCCGAGCACCCCCGGGGGACGGCGTTCCATCGTTTCGCGCGGCTGCCGGGTCTCTCCAATCTCGTCTTTCGCGGCCTGGGGTTCCCGATGGACAACCTGGGGAGGGTCCAGGCGGATCGGCGGTCGATCCGCGGCGAGGTCGCTCGGGCCTACCGGTTTCCCCTCCGCACCTGGCGGGAGCGGGTGGCGCCGCTCGCCCTCGCCCGTATGGTGCCGGACGGCCCGGAGCACCGCAGCGTCCCGGCCCTCCAGCGCGGCGAGGGGTGGGTGCGGTCCTTCGC
>Ga0137403_10006175_pt1 | contig 13749 bp, 15 predicted proteins | sample CZOMad2_1_16fung_FD_122057 | JGI IMG/M metagenome (GOLD analysis project Ga0137403, IMG submission 122057) | Vadose zone soil fungal communities from Angelo Coast Range Reserve, California, USA - CZOMad2_1_16fungal (Hybrid Assembly) | ecosystem: Environmental > Terrestrial > Soil > Vadose zone... | reverse complement strand
CTGATCGCGGCCTTTATGGTTGAGCAGTTCTCGTCGCTGTTCTCGCGAATGAAGCGGCATCTCGCCCGCGTCGAGCACGCGATGGGCGTGCTTTTGGTCATCACCGGCATCGGCTTTCTCACCGGCGCGGTATCCAGCGCCAGCATCTGGCTGCTGGAGACGTTCCCAAGCTTGCAGAATTTTGGCTGAAGCCCGTAACAAGGAGGCCGGTGGCAACGAAACTCTTGCCAAGGCCAAGATAGGGCGTCGTGCCATCGCGATCTTCTGTCGATGCGCGCATTGCCTTACGCGCGCTTTTAATCGATTGGGCGGCAAGTATGGTGCCGCCTAATTCCAAAGACTTAAAAGGGGGCCGCCTACCATGAATTTCATTGTCAATTTTCTCATTCTGCTGCCTGCGCGCATTGCGTCGTATTTCGCATGGGCTGGCCCGCTGATCATGCGGCTTGTTGTGGGCTACACCTTCATGCTGGCCGGATGGGGCAAACTCAACAACCTTCCGCAGATGATCCAGAACTTCACCGAATGGGGCATTCCCTTTCCGAACCTACTGACCCCGTTCGTCTCCGGCCTGGAGTGCTTCGGTGGCGTCATGCTTATTCTGGGCCTGTTCACGCGAATCCCGGCGGCCATGCTCGCTGTCGTGATGGTCGTCGCCGTCAAGTCTGCGAAATGGGATGACGTCGATTCGCTGCAAACTCTGCTTGGATTCGAGGAAGCGACCTACTTCGCAGCGTTTCTCTGGCTCGCGATCGTAGGTCCCGGCGCCGCCTCACTGGACCGGCTGCTCGTGAATGCCACCGGTCGCGCCAAAGAATCGACCTGACCTGACAAATCGAGGCGGTCTCACGTTCGCGTGAGATCGTGGAAATGCTGAGCCCGGATTGCTGCGGCGACGTAGCTGTCGAAATAACCTTCCGGGAGACGTCATGAAAATCCACCGCGTTGTCGCTTTCGCGTTTGCCATCTGTGCGGCGTCTTCGTCGTTTGCCGCTGAATCGGTCAAGTGGAACCATTGGGGCGACGATCTGTTCTCCCGCGCCGCAGCCGAGAAGCGCTTCGTCGTCCTCGATCTCGAAGCGGTGTGGTGCCACTGGTGCCACGTCATGGAAAAGACCACCTATGCGGACCCCGAGGTCGCCGGGCTTTTGGCATCGAGATATCTGGCGGTCCGCGTTGATCAGGACGCCAACCCGGACCTGTCGAGCAGATACGGGGACTGGGGCTGGCCGGCGACCATCGTGTTCGGTCCCGACGGCACCGAGATCGCCAAGATCAGGGGATACATCGAGCCCGCGCGGATGCGGGCCTTGCTCAAGGCTGTGATCGACGATCCGTCCCCTGGCCCTTCCGTCGGGGAGGCGTTCGAAATCAAGCCGTCCGCTTCGGTGTTTTTGACGAGAGAGCAGCGCGCCGAGCTCATCAAGAATTACGATGAGTCCTACGAGGATAAGATCGGCGGCTGGGGCGACCGCCAGAAATACATCGATGCCGACAGCATGGACTATGCCATGTCCCGCGCCGAAGCGGGCGACACCACCGCGGTCAAACGCACGCGGCAGACCCTCGATGCGGCGATCAAGCTGGTCGATCCGGTATGGGGCGGCGTGTTCCAGTATTCCGAAGCGGGATCGTGGACCCGCCCGCATTTCGAAAAAATCATGTCGTTTCAGGCGCAATATCTGCGCCATTACAGCCAGGCCTACGCGCTGTGGAAGGATCCGAAATATCTCGCGGCGGCGCGTGACATCGAGCGCTATATGGCAAGCTTCCTCTTAAGTCCGGAGGGCGCATTCTACGTCAGCCAGGATGCCGATCTCGATCATGATCACGATGGGCATGAGTATTACGCGCTTGATGACGCCGGCCGCCGCAAGCTCGGGCTGCCGCGCATCGACAAGCATCTATATGCGCGGGAAAACGGCTGGGCGATCAGCGGATTGCTTGCCTTATACAACGTCACCAACGACCCGAAGGTGTTGGCGATCGCAGAGCGCAGCGCGAAATGGGTGAATGACAATCGCGCATTGCCTGAAGGCGGATTTCGCCATGGTGACAAGGACCGCGGCGGGCCCTTCCTCGGCGATTCGATGGCGATGGGGCAGGCGTTCCTCGACCTGTATGCCGCAACCGGGGACCGGGATTGGCTGACCGCTGCTGCCAGAGCAGGAGATTTCGTCTCCTCGACGTTCAGGGATGAAGCGAGAGGTTTTCTGACCTCGAAGACATCGGAAGCAAAAATCGGCGTGTTCACCAAGCCAGCGAGACAGATCGATGACCAGATTCAGGTCGCCCGCTTCATGAATCTTCTCAGTCGCTATTTCGGCAACGATGCCTATCGCGAGCAGGCGTTGCATGCGATGCGCTATCTGACCGGCGCCTCGGCCGAAATGGCGCGTCCATTGCCTGGCGCATTGCTCGCCGATGAAGAACTCGCGGTAGAGCCGACGCACATGACTGTCGTCGGCCACAAGGACGACGCGCGTGCCCGCGCCTTGCATGCGTCGGCGCGGGCCCTGCCGGCGAGGTACAAGCGGCTGGAATGGTTGGACCTGCGCGAAGGCAAATTGCCCAATCCCGACGTCGAATATCCCGACCTTGGCGAGCCGGCGGCGTTCGCGTGCAGCAACCGTATTTGCTCGTTTCCGTCGTTCAACGCGGAGGAACTCCAGGCGACGGTGAAGCAGATGGCGAAGGTCAAGCCGTCGCGGGCGTCGCTGAACTGACGCCCATCGGTTGAACGGGCGTGATTGTGCAGCGCAAAAACGAGCGGCGCGGATATCCAGAACGCGCCAAAATCCATCTAGTCATTTGAACCGGCTCGCTTTCCGAACATCGGTCGCTGACGCAAGCTTCGCCGTGAGCAATGAAATACTGATCTTCCGCCGGTGTTAGGCATGAACGGGATGTCCGGGCGAAGAAAAGAAAATTTTCTTTTGAAACCGCTGTAACCAAATCGCCCGGTTACCCGTAGCTAGCTCTGGATGAGCATTCCGATGGCGGGGATCAAGTGGATTGCAGGATGTAAGCTCAAATGTCCTTTGGACCGACGATTTACTCCTGCGAACTTTCCGCGAAACTTCTGCGATTTGATGGGCATCCAATACCTCCGTTCGTTGTGCGCTTCGAGGATCAAACGATCGTCGAATGTTCACGACGTCACATTTTTGGTCGGCAAACAATCATCAAGGAGATCGTCATGAAGTTGGATTCCAAATCTGGTGCCACGCTCGCTGCAGCCGCTGCCACTCTGTTTCTCGCCGGCGCTGCCGTCTCGACCGTGTCGACAAGCGCGAATGCGGCGAACGGACAGTGCTTTGCTGCCAACGCCTGCAAGGGCCAGAGCGCCTGCAAGAGCGCCGCGAACGCCTGCAAGGGCCTGAACGCTTGCAAGGGCCAGGGCTTCTCCGCGATGTCCGACAAGAAGTGCGCGTCGGTTGGCGGCAAATTCGTCAAATCCTGATGATCTCGACCTGACGCAGGAGGGGGCTCGGCCATGCCGGGCCCTCGCCTGTGCGGGAACACCTGCCGCGTCATCCACTCGCGGTAGGATCGGCCGCGGTGGAAGCAGCACGAACGTTTCGAGCAAAATTCCAGATGCAGTCCCTGACTTGCCGGTTCACGACCGGCCCGCCAAGCTTCCGCCGATCTATTCGAAAATCAGCCTGGCCCGAGATTGCGGCGAACGTTCGTGAGCAGAGGACGCCAATCGAGGATGAGACGTCCGGCCCATGCAGAGAGCATAGTCAGCAAGAACACCGTACCCATCTGCCAAACCAACACCATCACGCTCGCATCCTGCGGGTGGGAGAAACGAAGGCCGAAGTTGCCCAGCCCGGCCGCCGCCAGGCCGCCAAGCGCCGTTGAAATATACGGTTTGAGCGGCGCACCTTTCCGCAACATAAGTGCCATCGCCACGGCTGGCAGGGCGCCCACCAGTGCAATTGCCGGAATGCAGCCGAAATCCGACTCAAGGTCCAATCCTGCGCCGCCTTGCGCCAATGCCTGGATGCATCCTTCCCCAAGGCTGACCAGCCAAACGCAAAGCGGTGCAAGTGGAAGCAGCGCGACTCGACGATCATATCCTGGAACGATCGAGGTAAACGCAGCCGCAGCAGCGGCAACGCCGGTAGAAAGTGCGGCGACCTGCTCCAGGAGAAAGCGAAAGTCCGAGAGCTTTGCCTGCAGATCGCTGCGAGGAGCCATCATGGCGACGACGAGAGCAACATAGGGAGCAGCTATCGCAATCCACATTGCAGTCCGGACCCAAGGGGCCGCAAGCCGCCGAACAGGGTCCGCATTTTCCGCCAGCCGTTCGATCAGTTTATCGGTATCCATCGTTGTCATTCTTTGATCAAAGCCTTGCGAAGCGTCGCGACGGCCCGATGGATCGACACCTTCAGCGCGCCAACGCTCGTTCCACTCGCGGTCGCCGCCTCCTTCAACGACATCTCGCGCAACTTGAGCATCTCTATTGCATTCCTTTGGCCCTCCGGGAGGCCCCGTATGGCGTTCGCAAGTTCTCCCGGATCGCGATAACTCTCAACCTCTTCATTCGCTGGATCCTCGGCAAAGGTTACGGGGAATTCGTCTACCTGGACCTCGTTTGCCTTACCTCGATAGTACCGTCTGGCACTGTCAGCGAGCCGATTATGGGCGATCGTCGCCAGCCAAGGCATAAATGGGCGTCCCGGGCTGAATGTTGCGCGGACCGCATGCAAGGACAGGAGCACGTCTTGAACCTGGTCCTCGACCTCTTCCGAGGTGAAAAACTGCCGACGCCTCCAGACGATTTGGCGAAGCTTCGGTGTAATCTCCTTCAAAAGACGTTCGTAGGCGCGCATGTCACCACCCTGCGCTGCCTGCATCAACGCTTCCAGAGAGGGCGACGTCGATTCCGGCTTCATCTTCTGCGTGACAACTCTCGGACCTATGCGCGGTTGAAAAGATCCGCGCGTGCGACTTAACTCCAACTCTTCCGCGAACCTGCAGGATGGAAATCATCACATCGAAAGAAACGCTCGATGTGCGAGTAATCCTGCCGAGACTGTGAGGATGGCACCCGTCGATCCCGTCAACGGAGGTCCCTACCGGACTGATCCTGAGCGTCAAAGTCAATTTTTCGGCACATGTAACCTTTGTCCGGGCCCGCGCGAACGTATTTTGGAACGGGGCCGTCCCGGCGTGACGGCGATGTTGAGTACCTGCGTCAACGACAATGGCGATCGATATGTTGGAAAGGGGATCCAGGAAGGCGAAATTTTCTTCCTGTATCTCGGCGAGTATCTGGTTGTCTATCGGGTGAGGCCCGATCGTACTCTCACGGGACGTTGGGCCCACGCTCGAGGCCCAGACACCGGCCGGGAGACGCTGACGCCTATTCAATAGGAATCCGGGTCGGCGTGGACCTCGGAGGCATTCGGGACTGATATTGACCGTCAAAGGCAATTTTTCGGCACGTGTAACTTTTGTCCCCCCTTGCGCGAACAGTCCAATAGGTCGGCCGCAATGGCCTCTGCTGGAGATACATCAGTCATGATTCCGAAATCCTTCAAAATACTGTTTGCATCTGCGCTGCTCCTGGGTTCTTCGCTTGTTGCTCAGGCCGGGCAACCCTTCGATCCGAATGCGTTCCGGCAAGCCCAGGCGGCAGGCAAGCCCATCCTCATCGATGTAACCGCGTCTTGGTGCCCAACCTGCAAACAGCAACGACCGATTGTCCAGGAAATCGAGAAGGCGACGCCGAATCTCGTGGTCTATGAGGTCGATTTCGATAGTGCGAAGGAAGTCCTGAAGCGCTTTCGGGTCCAAAGTCAGAGTACCCTCATCGTTTTCAAAGGCGACAGCGAAGTCGGCAGGTCCACCGGCGTGACAGATCCAGCAAATATCAGGGCTCTTGTCTCGAAGGGGCTCTGATGGTGCCCGAAATCGGCAATCTGGCGCTCAGCTTCGCAGCCGGCGCGTTGTCGACGCTGTCGCCCTGCGTGCTTCCGTTGCTGCCGATCGTGCTATTCGGTGCGCTTGAGAAGCACGCTTGGGGCCCGGTCGCTTTGGCCGCCGGCCTTTCAGCTTCATTTTCCGCCGTCGGCATCGCAATCGCTTCGGTCGGCTTCAACATTGGCCTCGATCCCGCGACGCTCAGGAATGCAGTAGCTGTCCTCTTGCTGGCCATGGGTATCGTGCTCCTCGTTCCTGCTCTGCAGATAAGACTGGCGGCTTTCGCAGCCCCTGTTGCAACGGGCGGACAAACATTGCTCGATCGGATTCAACCGTCCGGACTTGGGGGACAATTCTTGCTCGGCGTTTTATTAGGCGCAATCTGGTCGCCGTGCTCCGGTCCAACCCTCGGAGCGGCGATCGGACTTGCGGCGCAGGGCGACACGATGATCAAGGCGGCCGCCGCGATGGCCGTCTTCGGGCTCGGGGCGGCCACGCCCATCCTGGCACTCGCTTATGGATCCAGGAAGGCAATCTTCGCCCGGCGAGACCTGCTGGCAAGGTCATCGCGCGTTGCCAAACCTGTCATGGGTGCGGCATTTGCGTTCGTCGGCGCATTCGTACTCACGGGCTTCGACAAGATCGTCGAAACGTCGCTGACAAACGCCATGCCTGATTGGCTAACGACCCTGACTACCCGCCTTTAATCCACCCGAAACGAAAGACCTCCATGAAAACTATTTTTGTACGAATCGGAGGACACACGACATGGTACGCATCGCAATCTCAATCGTTGCCGCCTTCCTTGGCCTTTCGGCAGCTTCCGCAGGTACCGTCAAAACGCAGGCCGGGTTGATCGTCATCGACACACACCAAGCCTACCAGGGATTGGTCGAGCGGCTTGAGGCAGCCGTAAAATCGGAAAAGATGGCGATCGTAACTTCGGCAAGCGCGTCCGAAGGCGCGAAGGCGGCTGGGATTACGATTCCGGGAAACAAGGTGATTGGCGTCTTCCGAAACGACTTCGCGCGACGGATGCTGAGTTCAAGCGTAGCCGCCGGCATAGAGGCTCCTATTCGCATCTACGTCACGGAAAATCAGGACGGTACAGCGACGCTTTCCTACAAAAAACCTGGCGCTGTGTTTGCGCCATATGCCGAGGAAGGTGGAGATGCGCTTAAGGCGCTTGGCGCGGAACTCGACGAGATATTCGCCAAAATCGTCGGGCAGGCAACCTTGGAAAAGTAACTCCGACAGCAAAGCCATCGCTTCATTATTGCTGACGTCCCGAGCGGCGGCTTCATCTATCCGGGGAGGGAAGCGAATTTTTCGAATATTTCGAAAGGAGCGTAACTATTCCATCCCCGACGACGAAACTTATCTCAGGCAACCGACTAAGACTTGAGGCGATGGAAGAAATTTCCGGGCCGGGTAACGACTTCTTGGCGTACGGAAAAGCAGCTCCCAAATCTCGAGAAATCTCGTTTGCCGAAGACGTTATTTTGCTGGAGGTCTTTGACGACCGGGCTCCTGCGGTTCGGCTCGATCTTACCTCGTTTCGATATCAACCCAAGTCTGGAGGATTGTATGAAACTCAACTCTAAATCCGGAGCCGCTATCGCCGCCGCCGCCGCTACCCTGTTCCTGACTGGTGCGACCATGTCTACGGTCGCCTATGCGGCAGGCGAAGGTCATTGCGTCGGCGCAAACGCCTGCAAGGGCCAGAGCGCCTGCAAGGGCGGCAACCACGCCTGCAAGGGCCTGAATGCCTGCAAGGGCCAGGGCTTCTCGGCGATGACCAAAGCGAAGTGCGTCGCGGCCAAGGGTAAGTTCGAGCCGGCCTGATTTCAGTCCTGCTTGGGAGCCGGGGTCCGGTGTATGCCGGGCCCCACTTCCATGATAGGTTTCATCGCGAACAGGGCATGTCGTCCATAACCGCGCCGAGGCCGGTATCTTTTGGCGGTGCGGCCCAGAGCGGGACCAGCATGAACGTCTCGACTAAAATTTCAGATACGCGTCCGGACTTGCCGGTTGGCGACCGGCTGGACAAAACCGCGAAGCCACCGTTCCTCGGGTTCGGTCTCGGCCTGCGGGCTCAGCACTACGACGAAATTCTGAGCGGCAACCCGCCGATCGACTGGTTCGAGGTCATCAGCGAGAATTACATGTTGCCGGGTGGCCAGCCGCTTCGCGTGCTCGATCGAATTTGCGAGTGCTATCCGGTGGTGATGCACGGCGTGTCGCTATCGATCGCGTCGACCGCGCCGCCCAATTTCGAATACCTGCGGGGGTTGCGCGACCTGGCGCGGCGGGTCGAACCGAAATGGATATCGGATCATCTGTGCTGGACCGGGGTGCACGGCAAGAACCTCCACGATCTGTTGCCGATTCCATATACACGCGAAGCGCTCGACCATGTCGTCAGCCGCGTTCAGCTGGTTCAGGATTATCTCGGCCGTGCCATCGTGCTGGAGAACGTCTCGACCTATCTGCAATTCAACAATTCCGAAATGACGGAATGGGAGTTTCTTGCGGAGCTTTCGCGCCGTTCCGGATGCTGGCTGTTGTTTGATGTCAATAATGTCTATGTCAGCGCTTTCAACCACGGCTACGATCCGCATACGTTTCTGGAGGGCATTCCGGTGGACCGGGTGGCTCAGTTTCACATGGCCGGGCACAGCCATATGGGCACTCACATCATCGATACCCACGATCATCCGGTTTGCGAAGACGTCTGGGACCTGTATATCGCGGCCTTGAAGCGCTTCGGCCACGTCTCGACCATGATTGAGCGCGACGACAACATTCCCCCGCTCGATGAACTTATTGTCGAAGTCAATCGGACCCGGGAGATCGCGGCGAAGGTCTTGCCGCCGCCGATCCGGCAAGCCGGATGAGCGACTTCGCGCGTCAGCAGAATGACTTTCAACGCTGCATTCTGACCGGCGACGATTCGGTTCTGACTGAAATTCTCGACAGCCCGAAGGAAAAGCGCGAGACTTTATTCGGCGTCTACAAGCATGCCTATGTTTCGCGGCTGGTTGAGGCCATGCGCAGCGATCACAAGCTGCTGCGCGGCTATCTTGGCGACGAAATGTTCGACGCGATGGGAGAAGCGTATATCGCGGCGAACCCGTCGCAGCATCCGAACCTGCGCTGGTTTTCGCAAAGCCTTCCGGATTTCCTGAAAGCGTCCGAGCCTTACAGCGATCATCCGGTGCTGTCGGATCTCGCCGCGCTCGAAAAGGCTCTCAACGACGCGTTCGACGCCGAAGATGCACCGGTGCTTGCGGTTGCCGATATGGCCGGTTTTGCTCCCGAGGCGTGGGCCGATCTTAGATTCCAGGCTCACCCCGGCGCTTTCAGGCTCGATCTTTCGACCAATGCGTCCGCCGTCTGGCTGGCGCTCAAGAGCGACCAGACTCCGCCGGATGCTGTCGCGCTGGCGGAGCCCTGCCGCCTCCTGATATGGCGCCAGGATGTGACACCGATGTTCCGCGAACTTGCCACCGAAGAGGCGATGATGTGGGGCGAGGCCGCGAGCGGCATTCCGTTCGGTGTTCTCTGCTCGATGTTGGCGACCCATGACGATCCTGCTGGCGCGGCGGCACGAGGCGCCGGGTATCTGCACGCTTGGGTTACCGCGGGGCTTTTGACGGGCGTTTCCGGCGGCAGTTGAGGGCCGTGTGCATGGGCGCGGACACCGACCGCAATCTTATCGAACACCTGACCTGGGACGAGGTCGCCCAGCGCATCGAGAACGGTGCCGCAGCCGTTCTGCCGATAGGCGCCGCAGCCAAGCAGCACGGTTTCCATCTGCCTATGAATACCGACCGGATCCAGGCCGAATGGCTTGCCGCGCGGATCGCCGGTCGCATCGATGCGCTGATCTGGCCGACCGTGACCTACGGATACTATCCGGCCTTTGTCGAATATGCAGGCAGCAGCGGTCTGTCGGCACCGGTATTCGAGGCTTCGATCCAGGAGATCGCAACGGCGATCCTCGCCTTTGGCTGCCGTGCATTATTGGTGCTCGATACCGGCGTCAGCACGCTGGCTCCGGTCGATCGCGCGCTGGCGCCTCTCGATAGCCGCAATGTGCTGCACCTGAGGGTTCACGAAGGACCGCGCTATCGCCGCGCCGCCGCAGAGCTTGCGAGGCAGAGCCACGGAAGCCATGCCGACGAACTCGAGACGTCGCTGATGCTGGCACTCGCGCCTCGTCTGGTGGATATGTCGCGCGCTGAGGCAAGTCCTGCCGTGCCATACGAGACGCCGGGACGCTTGACGCCGTCGGACAAATCCTCGCCCAACTACAGCCGCTCCGGCAGCTATGGCGATCCGACCCTGGCGACCCGCGCCAAGGGCGAGGTTCTGCTCGCGGCCATGGTTGAAGATCTGGCCGAACGGGTGACGGCCTTCCTTGCCGGGAGAATTGCCGCGAAAAATGAATCCGACGGGATTAATCATCGAAGCGCATCGACATGAAGCACGCCGAAAGATCTCATTGGATCGTCGCAGCCGCTGTCATGACGCCAGTGCTGCTTGGCGTGGTCGCATCGCGCGTCAACGCGCAATCGGAATTCCTGCGCGGCGATAGAATGCCATACGATGCGTTCGACAAGCTCGCCAAGACCGACCTCGACGTTGCCGGCGGCGTGATTCATGTGGCGTTTGCTCCCGGCGATATCGCATTGCCGAAGGACAAGGTTCTGGACTGGGTGACGACTTCGGCCAAGGCGGTCTCGACCTATTACAGCCGGTTTCCCGTTAATTCGCTGAAATTGCTGATCGTGCCGGTCGACGGTCCGCGCGTTCGTGGCGGGACCACATGGGGTTATCGTGGCGCGGCCATTCGTGTGCTGCTGGGCCGTGATTCCAGCGAGGACGATCTGCGGCGAGACTGGGTCATGGTCCACGAGATGGTGCATCTCGCGCTTCCCGATATGGAGCAGCGCTACAACTGGTTATCTGAAGGATTGGCCGTCTATGTCGAACCGGTCGCGCGGGTACAGGCCGGAGATCTGGCCGCGAGGGATATCTGGCAAGCGATGATGCGCGATATGCCGAAAGGCTTGCCGCAAGCCGGCGACGAAGGCCTCGACAACACCGCGACCTGGGGGCGGACTTACTGGGGCGGCGCCATGTTTTGCCTGCTGGCCGATATCGAAATCCGCAAGCGGACGTCGAACCGGCTTGGCCTGCGGGATGCGCTGCGCGGCGTCATCACGGCCGGAGGCAGTCATGAAGTCGATTGGTCCATCGAACGCATTCTCTCCACTGCGGACAAAGCAGTCGGCGTGGATGTGCTCATCCATCTCCACAACGAGATGGGACCAAAATCGGTCAAGCCTGATCTCGACCGTCTGTGGCGGGACTTAGGATTAAGATTTCAGGGCGGAAGATTTGATTTCGACGATGCTGCACCCCTTGCCGCGATCCGTGATGCGATCACTGAAACCCGCTTCAAGTGAAACGAAAACTTCCATGCGCAAAACCGACCGATTACTTCGTCAGCGCGACCGTGGTGTCGTCCCAGCCGTCGCCAGTCGGCGTTTCCAGCTGCTGTTTGCAGCGTTCGATCATTATCGATGACGCGTCATCCTTGCGGATGTTCTGGACCTTTTCGAAATCGCGAATGGCAGCGGTAAAATCACGCGCTCGATAGGACGCAAGGCCGGCTTCGTAAAAAGCTACCCAGCCCGACGAATCGGAAAATTCGTCGGCCATGCCCAATAATTCGTAGATTTGCAGTCCGCCGGTCCGCCCGTAGACGGCCAGCCGATCAAGCTCGCGAACGGATACGTGTTTGCCCGCGAGTCGGCGCGTTTCAGGGCCAATGATGATCTGGGATCCATACAGTTTGTTGGTGCTCTCCAGGCGACTTGCAATATTTACCGCGTCACCAATCACCGTGTAGTTCAACCGAACTTCAGATCCGATATTGCCGACCAGCATGTCGCCGGAATTGATGCCGATACGAATTTTTACGGCTCGGCCCTCGTCGTCAACGAGACCCGATTCTCGAACAGCACGCTGGCACGCCAATGCCGCCCGACAGCAGTCGATGGCATGATCGGGGCTCAACGCAGGCGCGCCCCAAAACGCCATCACCGCATCGCCAATAAATTTGTCGATGGTGCCGCCGTGGCGTTGAACCTGCACCGATACGGAATCGAAATAGCGGGATAGCAACGGGATAATCCGGTCGCCGAGCCGTTCCGACATTCCGGTAAAGCCGGCCAGATCGACGAACATCACGCTCATCGGCCGTACCGCGCCCCCGAGACGCGCGCCGGTGCCGTCGCTGATCAGGCGCTTTACCAAGTCGGCAGGAATGTACTTTCTAAATGCGGCGAGCCCCTGCGCCATATCTCCAATGGCCCCGGAAAGATTCTCGATTTCCGTCAGCCGCGACGGATGGCGTTCGACCTTGTCGAGGTCGAAGCGCTCGACATGCCTGATCTCGTCGACCACCCTGATCAGAGGGGCCGCGATCAAGCGCTGGGCGAGCCATGCCGACAGTAGCCCCGCGATGACAATCAGGATCGCAAGCCCGATCAGCAGTTTCTGGATCGTCGCCTGCACGGGCCCAAGAAACTCCGACTCCGGAATCACCGTCACCAGCGACCAGCCCGGGAAAGAGATCGGCGTCAGCACCGCCTTATAATTCCTGCCGTCCCTGATAACCTCGGTGTGAAACGCTTGGCCTTTGTCGGTGTCATAGCCGCCGCCGGCTTGCCTGATCGCATCCACCGCGACTGGAAACAGCGGGTGATCGGTCTTCAGTGGGGTCAATTCGTCGGCATTCGCGTCGGGCGCCGCGATCACCGCCCCGTCACGGTCGAGGATGAACGCGCCGGCCGACTTCCCCACGGTGAGCTGCGAAAGAAAATTCGAGACGCGCGTCAGTTCAATAATAATGGCAAGCACGCCGGCACGCTTTTGATCGATATCGATCGGCGCCGCAAATGCCACGGCGGGCCGTTCCCCGCCGGGATGTTTTGATAACGTGGACCACCGCTCGTCATTGGACTGGTTGGCTCCGGCATACCAGTCCTGATCCAGGACCGAATAGGTCGTGTCTTCGATGCGGCGGTTCTTGAGCCGGATTTCGTTCCCTTGGTATTCATACTGGTCGATCCGCAGTTTCGGCTCGCGGCTGGTGATCTCGAGCATCTCAGTGGCGGCATCGCCGAGCTTGTGCCCCGCAAAGAAGGATCCGTCCGGCCATCCGAAAGCGATCCAGGAAATGGTCGGCTGGGCCTGCAACTGCGAGAGGAATACGAATTCGCGCTTCCTGGCGTCGCGGGTATCGAGGACGCTTTCGGCGAACAATGTGCGCACCGCAATAAGGGCGGACCTCGCTTCGGTGGTAATCGACTGCAATTGATCGCCGACCGCCGAGACGATCTGGTCATTGATGGTGTCGGCGAGGGTTTGGCTGACCTGCTGCGCGGTGCGCCACCACAGCAAATGTACGCCAACCGCGCTGACGATGATGGATGTCAGCACAAGGCCGGAGATAGCGCCGCGGATTCCGACACGCATTCGAGCATCCTGATGGCGGGTTTGCTACCGCCTAATACGCATCATAACAGTGACTGTTACATCAGGTGAGTCCGGCGGCAGGACACGGGTATGTGACCCCATAAAGCTCGCACCATGAAACTTCCGGAGTGTCTTCCTCGTATCTCGCGGAAGGCAATACCCGGTTTTCGAAGGCCATGCGATGCACGATGTCTCGATTCCCGCGGCGCTGATTGCCGGCTTCGTCAGCTTTCTGTCGCCGTGCGTGCTGCCCCTGGTGCC
>Ga0137403_10006174_pt1 | contig 13750 bp, 13 predicted proteins | sample CZOMad2_1_16fung_FD_122057 | JGI IMG/M metagenome (GOLD analysis project Ga0137403, IMG submission 122057) | Vadose zone soil fungal communities from Angelo Coast Range Reserve, California, USA - CZOMad2_1_16fungal (Hybrid Assembly) | ecosystem: Environmental > Terrestrial > Soil > Vadose zone... | reverse complement strand
AAAGCGAAATAGTCGAAGACTCCGGCGGTGGCGAGGCGGAATTTTTGTTTGCTGGAAATCGGCGGGAGGGCGTGAGCGTTTTCGACGGTGCCGTAATTGGGCATCACCGTGAGGATGCGGTCGTTGATGGTACCGGTTTCCTTTTCGAGTTCGCTTTTGCCCTCTTTGGGCCTCTCCTGTGTGGCGCTGGGAGCGTCGGGGGCGGTCGGGCTTTTTAGCGGACTGCTCGGAGGGAGCCGGGACCTCCGGCTGCTGGGTGACAAGAACTTAGGCTAAGGGGGACGGCGAGCCCGAAGGACGAAATGAGTCGGATTAGGAAGCTTCTCAGACAGGAGCTTCTTTCTATTCGTGCTTGGCGACGGGAACCTGCGTTGGCAGACTGAGGCAGCGCCCGGGTCAGTGTTTTGGAAAGAACACCTGTCTTCTCGTCGTTTTTCTGCGCGCGTACCTCGTAGCTTACGTGCCGGTTTGCAGCTTGCGGTCGACCTTCCGGCTCGCGTATGCGGAGTAACCGTCGTTGCTTATGCAGCTGCGTGCCCAGCCGAGTCGTAAACGTGGTGGGACGCTGGCGGTATGCCAACAATTCGCCAAGCGCAACCCACGACCGCCAGGCTCTCCCCGCCAATCTAGAACGAGACGTTCACCGCAATGCCGACGCCGGGATGGTGGCGGTTGTACATGTAATACCCGTCGTTCACGTAATCCACATAAACGTCGTCAGTCTCGTACCACGTCCGTTCCCAGTATTCCGGCCACGGATCAACCACACTGAACCAGAAGCCGCCGTACTGGAACCGCGGGTATCCGCCTACGACCAGGACTGGGGCGCTGCGCACGCGAAACCAGCGTCCACGGCCAAAATGCGCGCGGAAGCGATCGTCTGGAATGCGGTAGCCTCTGTATCCTCCACGTTCGCTCCAGCCGCGATGTTCATGTTCCCAATGCTGGGCGCGATGGCTCTGCCAAATCTCTCGAGGTTCGGGGCGCCCGTGTGCGGGCCCGCGAGCCTCGCGCCGGTCATCTTTTCGACGATCGCCCCGATGATCTCCCCGGTCATCACGCCGATCATCACGCCCATGCGCTTGCGAAGGATGCTCCCGGTCCTGGCGGTTGTGTTCGGCACGCTCCTGCCCGTGTTGGCGCTGGTCGTGATGTTGGTCGTTTCGCCGGTCGTCTTGCCGCTGATGGTCGTTGCCCCGGTGCTTGTCCGAGTGCTCATCCGAGCGTCCGTGTTCCTGTTTGTCCTGGTCGCCGTGCTGTCCGCGCGCGGAAGCGGTGGCACCCAACGACAGAATTAATGCGGATGTACCCAAGATCGTTATGATTTTCATTGGAGCTCCGTAGATTGCCTTAGTCTAGCTCCCCTCGGACCGGCATCCTAGTTACACAAGGGCAGCGTCGGCCGGCCCCTAAGTTCTTGCATACAATAGACTTCAAGCGTCGAAGCAGGACGCTGAGCCCTTATGTTCGAACGCTACACAGAAACAGCCAGACGCGCCATCTTCTTCGCCCGCGCCGAATCCATTTTCCGCAAGGCGCCGGCAATTTCCGTCCAGGACCTCCTGCTGGGCCTTACCCGCGAGAAGAAATCACGCGCCAACTACATCAGCGAGTTAAGAAGTCACGCCGCCGAGTTTCGCGCAGCCTTCGGCGTTGCCCCGCTCCCGCAACGTCTCGATTCCTCCCTCACCCATCCAAGACCACAACTTCCCTTGGAGGACGATGCCAAGAAGGCGTTGTGGTACGCCGCTCAGGAAGCGCACCTCGACCAGGAGTTTTGGATTGACACCGACCACTTGCTCCGCGGCCTGCTCAGCTTTCCCAATGCCGCTGCCGATGCGTTGTCCAAGCGCGGCGTGGGACTGGAAGCCATGCGAGCCGCATCGCTCCGGAACAGACAGGAATTTCCGCCCAAGCCAGTCCCCGGAAGATCAAGACTTCAGGCTACCGTTAAGAAATTTCGCCTCCAAGTGCTCCTGATCGCTGTCTTGCTCATCATCTTCATTTATCTCAAATCGCAAGGCTAAGGTTCATAAACGAATTCGCGCTTCACACGTCCTACTCCTAGCCGTTACCAAATCGAAGGCGAGGGAGGGAGACCAGGATGCCGATTCGTGTCAATTTGATTCGCCAGAGTTCTGCCGCGCTGCGGCGCTTGGCGTGTCGATGAATCAGATTGAGACCGCGCTTGGTCTCGAGAACCTCGCAGCCATTGCTGGGACGCGTGGCATTGATGCGGTATTTATTGGTGCTGCGGATCTCGCGGCATCACTGGGCCACGTTGGTGATACGCGGCATTCATCTGTGCAGCGTGCGGTCGATCGGGCCCTAGATGCGCTCAGATCCCTGGGGAAGCCCCGTGGTTACCTTACGAGCGACTTACGCGAGGCGAAGCGTCGCTGGACGGAGGGGATGGACTTTCTCGCGCTTGGAACGGATGCGACGCTGTTTGCCCGAGCGGCGCGAAGTGCCATTGTGGAAGTGACATCGTAGGCTTCCACCATGTCGCGACTTCCGTCAATTGATTAATTGGAGCAAAGGCAAACTTATGGAAAACCCGTTCGGTGTCAGAGATCTCACTAAAATGCCCACTCTATTTGTAACCACCCGGCAAGGTAAAGCACTAGCGATTGACGGAGTGTCCGGGTCCTCCCTGATGCACGCGCTACGCGATGGAGGCATCGACGAGTTGCGTGCAGTTTGCGGAGGATGTGCCGCCTGCGGAACCTGTCACATTTTTGTAGTCAATGAAAGCGAAGTCCCACTGCCACCAATCAGTAATGACGAGAATGACATGCTCAGCAATAGCGCACACCGCCGAGCATCATCGCGCCTTGCTTGTCAGATTGAGGTGAATGAGTCGTTAAGTGGCTTGCAGCTCATGGTAGCCCCCGAAGATGAATAATCTGGTAATGGTAGGCATTTACCACAATGACTAGCTCCCTTGTCATGCTCGACGTAGCCCCAGGCGCCGCCCTCGAAAGCCTGAGCGGTATACAGAGCCACAATCCAAGGATCTACGGTCGCATCGAGTATGCCGGCCAATCGCAGGATGTTGCGTATCTGGTTATTCACCCCACAAACAACTTCATGGGTCACTACCTCATGGGGCCCGTGCGTGATCGCGGTCGCACCATCTTGGCGCTCAATACCCGCTACCTCGGTAACGACACAATGCTCCTAATGGAGCGTGCGATCCAGGACTTGGGCGCAGGGGTCTCCTTTCTTCGCCGGCGCGGATTTAAGCGCATCGTGCTCATCGGCAATTCAGGGGGTGCGTCGCTTGTGGCTCTATATCAACAGCAGGCGGAGAGAATATCCATTTCTCATACCCCCGATGGTCGCCCGATCGACCTAAAAGCGGAGGATCTGCCCCCTGCAGATGCAGTTGTGCTACTCGCAGCTCATTGCGGACGCCCATTTGCGTTGACCGATAGTTTGGACCCGTCTATGTACGATGAGGACGAATCGGAGAGCATCGACCCCACGCTCGATATGTTCAATCTGCAAAACGGCCCGCCATACGGCGAGGGCTGGCTAAGGAAATACCGATCGTCACAGCTTGCTCGCAACGAGCGAATTACAGATAGGGCATTGGCATGCATTGCTGCTCCGGGGAACGATGATACTAACGCGGTATCGCAAGCCTTCATCATCCGGAGGACCAACGCGGACCCTAGAACGCTCGACCTATCGATCGATGCAAATGAGCGCACTGTGGGGGCTATATGGGGCGATGCAAGGCGAGTCAATCTCGCTGAGAATGGATTGGCGCGCTTCTGTACTGCGCGCTCGTTTCTTAGTCAGTGGAGCGTTCGATTGAGCAGGGCAAATGGTCCGCGTTGTCTCGCGGATACGACCGTCCCGGTGCTCAATGTAGAGTATATGGCCGATCAAGCAGTATTTCCAAGCAATGCAGCCGCGTGGTCAGCCGCTCTGGGCAAGCGAGCCGAGAGCGCTAGACTCAGCGCGGTTGGGCATTATCCTCAGGGCGACAGTGCCGCGGTGGACCAAATTGCAGATCTGGTGGTCAACTGGGGTGGCTAACGGTTTCCTACAAATCTCCCGCAATGGCGTCTTTTTACGGAATGAACAATGACCGATCCTACTTACACACCAATCCTAATTGTCGGCGGCGGCCCAGTCGGCTTGGCGCTGGCCCTTGATCTGGCATGGCGAGGCTCTTCGAGTACACTTGTTGAGCAAGATCCAGGCACTGCGACGCAACTACTCGCCAAGGCCAATGGATTGGATGAGCGTACCTTGGAGCATCTTCGCAGGTGGAACCTTGTAGGCCTTGTTAATGAGGTCGGATTTCCACCAGATCATCCAGGAGATACGGTGTACGCGACTGCGCTCAACGGATTCTATCTTGGTCGCAGTATTCTTCCGTCGGTGCGCGCGCGACCAACTCCAAGCGAAACTCCTCAGAAGCGACAGCGATGCCCTCAGTACGAGTTTGATCCCCTGCTGGCAAGATCGGTGAAAGAGAGGGGGATGACGAAATTCTTATACGGATGTGAATTTGAGAGTCTTGTGCAGGATGGATCTGGAGTAGTCGCCACACTCTGCAAGCAAGATACGGGGGAGCTCTTTACAGTTTACGCCGACTACCTCGTTGCTTGTGATGGCGCTGGCAGCAAAATTCGTCAGCAGCTCGGAATACAGTTTCCCGGGGAGATGCTTGATTTCTCTCTGAGCGCCATGATTCGTATCCCCCGTCTCGAGTTCAGGTCGCCGCTGAGCGGCGGCGAGCGCTACATACTAATCGGTGAAACTGGCGCCTGGGCCGTCTTTACTTCGGTCGATGGACGACAAATCTGGCGAATTACAATTGTCGGATCGCAGGACCGTCTGGATGTTTCCACGTACGACATCACAGCTGATATTCGAAGGGCCTTGGGCTCCGACGACATCCCCTTTGAGGTCTTACGACTAATCCCTTGGCGCCGCAGTCAGTGCAACGCAACAACATACCGGAGCGGACGTGTGTTGCTTGCGGGCGATGCGGCGCACACCATGTCGCCAACCGGCGGCCATGGAATGAACACTGGTATCGGAGATGCGTGTGATCTTGGGTGGATGCTGGATGCCTTGGTAAAGGGCTGGGGTGGAGAGGGGTTGCTTGACGCCTATGACAAGGAACGTCGCCCAGTCGGATTGCGAAACGCGGAAAGCTCGACTGCGAACTACAAGGTTTGGGTTCAAAATGGTGAGTATCGCGACCTATTTGCGGCTGGTCCTAGCGGGGACGATTGCCGTAAACGAGTCGGCAATTATTTCATCGAGTCGCTCCACAGCGAGTGGAATTCAATTGGCATAGCCCTCGGGTATCGATATGAAGGATCTCCGATTATTGTCCCCGACGGTACGGAGCCGACCAACGACGATGCCGCGAATTACACCCCGACGTCCCGGCCTGGGCACCGTGCACCGCATGCTTGGCTCAGCGATGGGCGATCAACACTAGATCTCTTTGGAAGAGCGTTTGTGTTGTTGCGCTTCGGTGAGAGGATCGATACGAGCAAATTTGAGCGAGCGGCGCTTGGTTTGTCGGTACCTTTGCAGGTCGTCCATATCGCGGATCCTGCCATCGCCCAGCTCTACGAGAACGCTCTCGTTCTAGTGAGGCCGGATGGGCACGTGGCCTGGCGCGCCGACCAACTTCCGATGGATTGCGTTGGACTACTAAATATCGTCCGTGGTGCGACACCCCGGTCTCATTAGAAAGAGGCTATTTTCAACAGGCGACTCTACGACCTCCGACCCACCTACGGTGCAATCTGGCTGGTAAGGAGTACGGTCTTTGTCTCAAGGTAAGACATCAGCCCTTCGATTCCGCCTTCTCGACCAATACCTGACTGCTTAAATCCACCAAATGCAATGGTAAAGTCGGGTCCCAGCCCGTTCTGGCTTACCGTTCCAATTCGTAGGTGGCGAGCAACGTGGAGGGCGCGCTCCGTATCGTTCGTAAATACTGCCGAATTCAGTCCATAGGCGCTCTGATTCGCAAGCTCGATGGCTTGGGCTTCATCCTTAGCTGGAATGACACTAATCACGGGGCCGAATATTTCCTCGCGTGCGATCGTTGATTCGTTATCCACGCTACCAAATACAGTTGGTTCGATGTAGAACCCGCGCTCCAGGTGCCTCGGCCGTCCACCGCCCGTCACAAGTCGGGCGCCTTCGGCCAGTCCCTTGGCGATGTATCCCTCAACCCGATCCCTCTGCCGCACCGTCGCAAGCGGGCCCATAGTCGTCTGCTCCTCAAACGGATCACCAACGCGGATCTTCGAGAACTCGGAGCTCAGCGCATCGACAAGCGCCGCTTGGCGGTTGCCTGTCACAATCACACGTGTTAAGGCGGCGCACACTTGACCAGACAGAATGGCCGAGGACGCGGATATTGATCGGGCGAAGGACTCGACATCGTAGTCGTCTAGTACGATCGCCGGTGACTTCCCGCCAAGTTCGAGCGTGCACCGCGCTATACGATCACCGCAGATTGCACCGATGCGTCTACCAGCAGCGGTCGACCCGGTAAAGCTGACCTTGTCCACCCCTGGATGACGGACGAGTAACTCAGAGACCGCTCGCTCTGCCGTGATAAGGTTGAGCACGCCAGGGGGAAGACCGATCGCCTCGGCGGCCTCGGCGAGTACATACAACATCCCCGGAGCCTCAGGGGAGGCTTTGAGGATTACGGTGCATCCGGCTAGAAGTGCTGGTGCCACTTTCCAGCTGGCCAGCATCAACGGACCATTCCACGGGACTATTGCCGCAACAACACCAACAGGCTCACGCACTATGTAACCCGCGCCAGCCGAGGCGCTCTTATGATGTTCAAAAAACGGAAATGTCTGGGCAAGACCCGCGTAGTACTCAAAAATGCCCTGAAACGAGGGAACAATCATCTTGGCGAGCGAATATAGTGCCCCCATCTCGCCCGCCCAAATGTGACTTAACTCAGCGGTGCGCTTACCAATCTCCCTGCCGAGCGCGCGCAGATAACCCGCCCGCTCTTCATGCGATAGCCTGGGCCAAGGCCCCGAGTCAAAGGCCTCACGTGCCGCGGCGACTGCCTGCAGCATATCCGCCTCTTGAGCCTCCGCAACTTCAAAAAATCGCTCTTCTGTTGCCGGCGAAATTATCCGGAATTGCGCATTGCTGGATGGTTGCCGCCAGCTACCCCCAATGAAGAATTTGTGGGGGTGACTTATCTGCGGAGATTGTTGGCCGATGTTGGTCACTTTGATTTACCTGTAGTCGATTGTTTGCTTGAAATCCGCATGGCATGAATGCCTTAAGGTCCCGTCAGGAATCGGTGTGCCCGGCGCGAAACTTCGCAACCACGCTCGGCTTAGCGATGGGCCTGCCCGCGGCACCGGAATCCTGCTTCTGGGTAAATGTTGATAAGGCGTTTCGCCGGTCGGCAAGAATAAGGTCAGAGCCCTTCTCGCCAATTACCATCGAGATTGCGTTGATGTTTCCAGACGGCAACTGTGGAATAACCGATGAGTCCACTACGCGCAAACCATTGACACCAATTACGCGCAGTCTCGGATCGACTACTGCGGCACCGTCAGTACCCATCTTCACCGAGCCGGAAGCATGAAAGCAAATGCGGGCAGCATTTCGAACGTACTCTCTAAGACCGTCCTCATTGTCGATGTCAGGCCCGGGATTCCGTTCACTGACAAAGTATGGCTGAAATGACTTCGTTCTTAGAACCCTACGCGCCAAACGAACGCCCTCGACAAGCGTGTCGAAATCATAACTGCTCTCGAGCAGGTTAGGCTGAACCAGCGGATTGTCAGCCGGGTCCGCAGACATGAGTCTCACATAGCCCCTGCTCTGTGGGCGATTCACGTTCGGTTGAATGGTTACGGCGGGTCGCTCTAACATACGCACACCATCATCCGTCTCATCCCACCCGCTGGCCGCGAAATGGAGCTGCACATCAGGTTGTTTGGATTCCGCGTAAACCTTTGCAAAGGCAAGCGCCGGGAATGCGTACGTGGCGGGACCGCTGCCAAACAGCGCGAAGCGAAAACCGTCACGAAGCATGCCAAAGCGGTTGAAATCCATGTTGGATGTGCGAACATTGACAAACCCTTTTACTCCAGCTGCCGGGTGCTCTTGGAGATTGCGTCCAACATTGGGATTGGGATAGACGAGTGGAATGCCAAACTCGGCCAGATGTTTCGGATCGCCCACGCCGGAAAGCATCAGAAGCTTTGGTGAATTCATCGCACTTGCACTTAGCAGTATCTCGCCAGAGCATCGCTCCACACGGATGGTGCCATCGTCCAGGCGGTATTCGACCCCGACGGCTGTTGGTCCCTCAAAGACAATGCGCCTTACGAGTGCACCCGTCACCACTGAAAGGTTCCGCCGCTCGCGCGCCGGATCGAGATATCCTCGCGCCGCACTCCAGCGCCAACCACGTTGTTGGGTTACGTGGACTATGGATGCCCCGGTTTGATCCTCACCGTTGTAGTCCGGATTATCTGGAACGCCAAGCTCCACCATCGCATTAATGAATGTCTTGGCCAATGGGGGCGCGCCGCGCGCACTGATAATCCGCATAGGACCTCCCTTGCCGTAGACTCGCGAGGCACTTGCATCGCCGTCCTCAAGGCGACGGAAATAGGGGAGTAACGATTCATAGTCCCAGCCGGTGTTGCCCAATTCCGCCCAATGATCATAGTCGCCGCGGTTGCCGCGCACGTAGATGGTACCGTTAATGGCCGAAGAACCGCCGAGGACCTTGCCTCGCGCCCATAGATCGACGCGACCATTTCGGGTCGGATCCGGCCTGCTCAAGATCATCCAGTCGTATTGTGGATTGCCCATCGCTTGGAACGGCCCCAAAGTCGGCACTTTGAAGCGCATCAGCTGGTCTGTCCCGCCAGCTTCAAGTAGTAGGACCTTAGTAGTTGGGTCGGCACTCAGTCGGTTCGCCAGTACACAGCCAGCGCTTCCGGCGCCTACAATAATGTAATCCCAATTGCCAGATACCTGCTCAGACACACTACATCTCCTTCTAGGGCGAACACCTTGCCGAGAGTCTCGCGCGCACCAGATGTCCAGCCATGAACATACTAGACCCGTGGTGGGGGACAATAAATCGGCGTTGCCGATGCTCCGAATCGGCTGAAGCGGCTATACCTCACGCAACCAAATCGGATAGCGTGTCGCTCTGGCTTAGCAGTTTGGGGAACATCAATGCTTCGAGTAACCGGTAAGGTCGCGCTCGTCACAGGCGCGGCATCGAATCCAGGCATTGGGAGTGCCACCGCGCAGCGCCTCGCCCAGGAGGGGGCAAAAGTGTTCCTAACCGACATTGACTTGGAAGGCGCAGAGCGTACCGCGACGGCCATTCGATCGGCGGGTGGGGATGCCACTGCGCTCAAGCATGATGTTACTAGCGAAGCGGATTGGGATCGGGTGGTTACAGACGTGCTGCTAAAGCACAGTAGGCTCGATATTCTTGTGAACAATGCAGGCATCGCTGTCCTCGGAAAAGTTAGCACCATTACGCCGCAGGCGTGGGCCAAGCAGATGGAGGTCAATGTAACCAGCGTCTTCCTGGGAACCCGCAGGGCTGTAAGCGCGATGCGCAATGGCGGTGGCGGATCAATCATCAATCTGGCATCGGTTGTTGGGAATCTAGTGGGCGTGCCGGACTGTGGCGCCTACTCCGCGAGCAAGGGCGGCGTGAAAGCGTTCAGTAAGGCGATCGCGATGGAAGTCGCACCGGATAACATTCGCGTAAACTGTGTTTATCCTGGTCTAATTCGCACAAACATTCATAAAGCCTCAATGAAGGAGATCCCAGGATACTTTGAGGCGATGGTTGCATCCGTGCCATTAGGACGAATGGGCGAACCGGCGGACATCGCCAACTGCATACTATTTCTCGCTTCCGACGACGCCAATTATATCACTGGGACCGAGATCACCGTCGATGGCGGATTTTCGGCACGGTAGCGATTGCAAAGACGTGCCTCGAGGGGTTGTTGAGATCGTTTTAGTGTCGGAATCGCCGATCTCTTGTATCGACGAAAGTGGCTATCCTTACCCAATGGTGGATGGTTATAAAGAGGGCGAATGAATCTGTCGCGAAAGGATATGTGGATGACGGCTAATGTATTCGATGCCAAGACGCCCCTTGACGCCGCATCGACAGGAGATCAGAAGTGGAACTGATAGTACCAGACCGAGTCGACCGGCCCGCACATGTGCCCGAGGATGTCGTATTCGATTTCGACATCTATAAATTTCCGACGCACAACGGTGAATTTCAACTCGCGTTGCTCGAGCTCCGCAAGGAAGAGATTCCACCAGTCTTTTGGACGCCTCGCAATGGTGGCCACTGGATTGCAACCCGAGCGGCGGACATAAAGAGGGTGCTGACTGATCCGGCGACGTTCTCGAGCAACAAGAGCAGCGTTCCAAAGGAACTTGCACCAAATCCACCGCTTCCACCGATGCAGGCTGATCCCCCAGCCCATTCCCAATATCGAAAGCTGCTGTCAAAGGCTTTGTCCACTCAGACAGTGATTGCGTTGGAGCATGATATACGCGGCTTGGCAATTACATTGATCGAGAGCTTTGCACGAAAAGGGGAGTGCGAGTTCATCGAGGACTTTGCTCGCCATATGCCGATCGCAATCTTCATGTCGATTGTCGATTTGCCAAGTAGTGACCGCTCCGAGCTGCTGCGTATTACCGAAAACTGCATGCGTCCGGACAAGCCTGAGGACCGGATAGCGGGCTTTGCCCAGCTGGGTGCGTATAGTCTCAAAAAGGTGCGGGAGCGGCGTGCAAAACCGGGCACAGACCTAATTAGCGAGATCTCGCACGCTGAAATAGACGGCAAACCGCTAAGCGATGATGTGATAGCCAACATTGTTACACTGCTCCTTACCGCGGGCCTTGATACTGTTGTTGCAATGCTTGGCTTTTTCGCCAGATTTTTGGCACTGAATCCGGCGCATCGACGACAGCTTGTTGAAGATCGGTCGCGCATTCAGCCGGCTGTTGAGGAGCTTTTGCGCAGGCATGCCATCGTCACCCTAGCACGCGAGGCGACGTGTGACGTCAGCCTTCGAAATGTACACCTGGCGCGCGGCGATATGATTTCCGTCCCTACCGTCTTGGCTAACCTTGATGAGGGTGCGTTTGAGGACCCGTTAACAGTGGATTTCACTCGAAAGACGGTCCCGCACTCAACTTTCGGCGGTGGGCCACATCGTTGCATGGGGGCTACGTTGGCTCGAACCGAGCTTCGTATATTTCTCGAGGAGTGGTTGCCACGCATCCCCGACTTCAATATTCGCCCGGATTTCGACATAAAGGTAAGATCGCGGGTGGTTACAACGATACCAAGATTGCCGCTTGTATGGACGCCTATTGCCGCGTAGTGAAATGCGACGAAACAGGTGTTTCTTTCGGCCACAGGTTTCACAGCGGGGTCAGACTACGAATCGCGAGGCGCACGAGTCGCGAGCAACTCATCATGGCAACCACAAGACGAATCGCGTTGGTTACAGGTGGCATGGGTGGTCTTGGCGAAGCTATCTGCATCAAATTGGCGAAGCTCGGCGACACCGTGGCCACAACTTACTCACCCGGCAACACCAAGTCTGAACAATGGCTCACGTTGATGAGGGAGCAGGGCTATCAATTTTATGCGTATCCCTGCGATGTCGCCGACTGGGAGTCTTGTCGGGCGTGCATCCGCAAGATGACGGAAGCTCTTGGGCCAGTGGATGTGCTGATAAATAACGCCGGCGTGACTCGCGATATGACCTTTAAGAAAATGGACAAGATCAACTGGGATGCGGTGATGCATGCGAATCTCGATTCGTGCTTCAACATGACTAAGCAAGTATGCGATAGCATGATGGACCGCGGCTGGGGCCGAATCATCAATATCTCATCGGTCAATGGCCAAAAAGGCGCGTTCGGCCAGACCAATTATTCCGCTGCAAAGGCTGGCATGCACGGGTTCACCAAAGCGCTGGCGCTTGAGGTGGTGCGCAAGGGCGTCACCGTCAACACTATCTCACCCGGCTATATCGGCACGAAAATGGTCATGGCGATTCCGAAGGAAGTGCTGGATTCAAAGATCATCCCGCAGATTCCCATGGGACGGCTCGGCAAGCCCGAAGAAGTGGCCGGTCTTGTTGCGTATCTGGCAAGTGAAGAGGCGGCGTTTGTCACGGGCGCTAATATTGCGATCAACGGCGGCCAACACATGCAGTAACCGGCTAAAGAGCTCCCGTGACCGCTGCCAGACGGGGCACGCATGTGGTTCAGCGATCCTTATGATTGACGGTGGGGCGCTACCCCGCGCGCCCCTAGGACCCCTGGTTAGGCGCCGCTCCCGCCCCATGCCTCTGCAGCCTTCCTTTCTCTCCATTTCCCTAGCGTCACTGCGGCAGCCTTGGGATCGGTTCCTGATTTTCCCGGCAAATGAAACTCAAGGCGTATGCCGTTAGGGTCGAAGAAGTACACCGAATGCTCCGTAGGATCGTCATGCGAGGTCGGTCCCAAAAACGGGATGCCGTGATCACGCAAACGATTAATTCCGGCCTCAAAATCACTTGGCGTGCTAACCTCAAACGCAACATGTTGAACCCATGGAGGGGTATTTGCATCTCTTTGAGCGGGGGCAGACAGCGGTACCTCGAAGAATGCGATCGAGCTTCCATCTTCCAGTTCCAGAAAAATATGGATGTGGGGGCTGTACTCCTTAGTGGACCCGACTATGTCGTTTGAGACCGCATGTGAGTATCTCAATCCGAGTACTTCGGTATAGAACTTGACCGTTTCCGCGGCGTCTTTACAGCGGAAGGCCACATGGTGAAAACCCTTAAGCATATGTTGACCTCTCCAAGGGACTGATCTACTAACGCCCCAGAGCGTTTCTAGGGAATTCGTCAACTGTATGTCGAGGGCTGACGCTGAACCAATCGGACTTGCCTAATGCACCAATCGGATATTCGCATCCTAAAGACCCGCTAAGTACGGTAAGTTCGCTTGCACACAAGTGGTGCGGAAAATCGCGCGCGGGAGCTGGCTGTCGCGGTCATACGGGGCATGCGAACATTGGTAAAGATGGTCGAGAGGACGCGTACTTAGATGCTTACAAATACTTGGTATATGGCGGCGTGGCCGAGCGAGTTGGTTCAGGGCAAGCTTCTTGGCCGCACAATAGCGAATCAACCAATTCTTATGTTTCGAAAGCAAGATGGCACGGCAGTCGCGCTGGGAGACCGCTGTCCGCACCGTTTCGCCCCCTTGCACCGTGGCCGACAGGTGGGGGACGTGGTTCAATGCGGATATCACGGCCTTGAGTTCGGTGCAGACGGCCGCTGCAGTCGTAACCCCCACGGAGGAGCATCAAAGCCAAAGGCCGCGACAGTTCCTGTTTTTCCAATTGTGGAACGTCACGGCATGGTTTGGATTTGGGTTGGTACAGCCGAAGCCAATGAGGAGCTAATTTCGGAGGAGTTCTCATTCGTAGCGGACAGCCGACGCGGACACGCCAGAGGGTATATCCATGTATCCGCCAATTACCTTCTGCTCCTTGATAATTTGATGGATACCTCACACGGTTTGTATCTGCACCCCGACAGCCTCACAACGGAGGAGATGCGAAATAACTACAAACAAACAGTGGAGATGGACAGTGGGGTCGTCTCCCTCTTGCTACAGCAGTTCAGCGTCGCGCCGCCGG
>Ga0137403_10006173_pt1 | contig 13750 bp, 10 predicted proteins | sample CZOMad2_1_16fung_FD_122057 | JGI IMG/M metagenome (GOLD analysis project Ga0137403, IMG submission 122057) | Vadose zone soil fungal communities from Angelo Coast Range Reserve, California, USA - CZOMad2_1_16fungal (Hybrid Assembly) | ecosystem: Environmental > Terrestrial > Soil > Vadose zone... | reverse complement strand
CAGTACACACCCGGCTCAATCGCCAGGACCATCCCCGAGCGCATCGCTCCCGGCGCTGCCTGATGCGAATAGGGCGCTTCATGCGCGCGCGCACCCACTCCGTGCCCAACGGGGTGCGAGGGCTGACCAGGGTAACCCGCGGCATTAATCCCCGCACGAATGATCCGGTCAATTTCACCAAGCGGAGCGCCGTCCCGCACGCAACCCACCGCATCGCCGAAAATCTTCAGCAATTGATCGAGTAGCCGATTGTATTCCGGCGTCAAGCGTCCGGGGCAAAGATTCTTCGTCAAATCCGTCCAGTACCCGTCGGCGCAAACCCAAATTTCGACGAGCGTCGGTTCATTCTCGATCACCGGGCGGTGCGAGGTTGCAGTGAAAGTAGCAATGCCCTTCCCGGACCACACCAGCGTGAACGCGCGGGCCATATCAACCTTGCCTTTGTATCCGACGCCCACGGCGTGGATGTGCCCTTCGATCATCGCGGCGACTTCGCTCTCTTTCATGCCGGGCTTGATGTTGTCGCGGGCATACTCCATTCCGATGGCCGCTAGCTCGTTCGCCAGGCGCATGCGCTCGATCTCCTGTGGCGTTTTGACCATGCGCAATTCGGAAAGCAGCGGCGCGGCGTCCACGACTTCAGCGCAACCGGCGCGGAAGGCATCGTAGAAGCCCTGCCAGTAGACCGTTGGTTCGCCAACCATGCGGTCACAGATCTGCGAAGTTTGAGAAAGCTCGATCCCGACGCGGCGCGACAGTTTTCGTTCCCGCAAAATTTCCATCGCCGTTTCCACCGCGCGAATCATCGGCGGGCGCGGGTCCTTGGGATGGTAGAAGGGGAAAAAGCGAACATCTTTGTTCCAGGCCGTGAGCTGCGCTTCGCGAAACTGGGGCTCGATCACCAGCAGAGTGGGATCTCCCTCGCGGGGAAAGATCGCGAGGTCATAGCCCTTCATGGTCCAGTAATTGGTGAGATAGAGGACATTGTCCGGAGCGCGTACAACGACGGCATCGAGATCGTGGCGCTCCAGCATTTGCCGGACGCGTTGCCATTTTTCCTGATCGAGCGGATATGCCATAGCGCCTCGGATTATTTCGCGGCCGGGTACCCCTTACTCTTGTACGTCCACGATTCTTCCTTGCCCTTGATCAAACGGTAGAGCGCCGTGTGCAGTGGCGCCGGAATTCCCGCGCGGGCGGCTTCGCGAGCAATGGCTCCGCCCAGAAAATCAATTTCCGTCCTAAGTTTGTGCCGGATGTCATACAGCATGGAAGGGGGATGATCCGTTTGCGCGCCAACCTTGTTCATTTCCCACGGATCTTCGTAAAGTTTTACGCCCAGACCCGCCGCAACGCTCTTCCCTTCTTCGATGAGAGCATGCAGGAGGTGACCCAGATCGCCAAAATCTTTCTCATCGGCAAAATGAAAACTGTGCGGCAATTCGGTGAGCGCGGCAACGGAATTGACCGAGGAATTGAAGATCAGCTTCGACCATTGCGCGGGGCGCGCGTCTTCCAGCGCAACGGCCTTCAGGCCGGAAGAAGTGATAAGCTCTGCCGCTTCTTGTACCAGCGCGAAAGGCGTTTTGGTCGGCTCGAAAGGCCCCATCCACGTTGCCGTGTCGAGTTCGTACTGCACGTGCGTGTCCGTGTGGCGCGTTCCGCTCATAAACGTCGTCCCGCGGATCACGAAGGTATCCGACAGCGCGGCAATGACTTCTTCGCTGCCCAAACCATTTTGCGATGAAAGGATTGCGCCTTTCTTGAAGAGGTGTGCAACCGGGCCGAGCGCTTCGGCGGTTTGCGTGGCCTTGCTCGCGACGATTCCCAGATCAAACTCCGGCATCTCTCTGGGGTCCGTTGTGGCGCGAAGATTCGCATGAAATTCGTGCGATCCCGTAACGGAAATGCCGTGCTCATTAAGAGCGCGTGCGTGCTCGGGCCGGCGGACGTACGCCCAGGTCTCGGTGACTCTTGCCAGGTGAGCAGCGTAGAGGCTTCCGATGGATCCGCAACCGATAATGCAAACATGCTTCATCGATCTTATTCGGCCGAAAGCACGCAGCGATTGGTTGAAATTCGCCCTGATTCAAGTTGCAGCCTTGTCAGCGTGCGCTCCTGCCGGCAACGCGCCGGTGTTCGATGCGAACCGAGGAAGCAAACCCGCCCGTACCCGCGCGCTGCAGAGCTCGAAAGATCGAATCGCCGGTGTTGTGCGAGTCATTGATGATCACGCCCTTCGAATACAGCGCGTCCTGCAGCGCCGCGCAAATCGTATGGACCGGCGCTGCACCGCCTTCGCCCATGCCTTTCGCGCCATTGAAAGTAAAGGGTGACGGAGATTCCATGTGGCCATACAGCAGATCGGGCATGTTCATCGCGCTGATCGGAGTGTAGTCGCTGAAAGTCGAGGCCAGGAGATTGCCATCGCCGTCGTACGCGCAATCCTCCATCAACGCGGCGCCGATTCCGTGCGCGGTGCAGCCGTGTACTTGCCCTTCCACGATCCTGGGATTTATGGCGCGGCCACAATCGTCCACACAGGCGTACGCCAGGATTTTCGGCTGAAACGTGTCCCGATCCACCTCGAGGACCGCGACATGAATCTGCGCCGCATACGTGAGCGTCAGATTGCCAAATTTCTTCTTCACGTCCGGCAGATTAAACGGCGCGTGATACACGTGGCGGCAATTGAGCGTCACATCCCACAATTTTTCCGGCATGCCTGCGTTGTTCACATTCACGATGTTCGCGAGCGCCCAGTAGTTGATGGATTTCTTCGATCGCTTGTCCCGGACCTCCGGTCCCTGCGCGCCGACGCCGAATTCCAGATCTCTTTCTTTCGCCTTCAGCGCCCAGGCCGCCAGCCGGCTCATCTCTTTTCGCAGCTTGGTGGCCGCGCCGTGAATAGCCGAGAGTCCCGTGACCGCAAACTGGCTGGCATAGGTTCCGGTGTGACCGGTGTAGGCGTTTTGTTCCGTATCGAAACCCGGTTTTACTTTCACGTGGCCCGGAGACACGCCCAGCACATCGGCAACCACTTGCGCGGCCGTCGTTTCGTGCCCCTGTCCCTGCGGCACGGATCCCATGCTGATCACGACTTCGCCGTAAATGTCCAGCTTGGCGATCGCCGCCTTGGATTGCCCGGAAAACGGCGCTCCCGCATTGATGATGCGCGCCTGGCCAAAATTGTTCGTGCCGGAATCCAGTGTCGAGCCGATTCCCAGCCCGATCCAGCGTCCTTCCTTGCGCGCGGCGGCCTGTTTCATTTTCCAATCGTCCCAGCCGACAAGCTTCTTGCCCATCGCGAGCATGCCCGCATAATCGCCCGAATCGTACACGCAGCCATTAGGCGTTTCGTACGGCATCTCATTTTTCCGGATGTAGTTGCGCAGGCGCATTTCGTCCGTGGGAATCCCGAGCGAGTGCCCGCAAATATCCAGCACTCGTTCCAGGAACCAGAGCTGCTGCATCCGCGAATAGCCGCGATTCGGTCCCACGGGACACTTATTCGTGACCACCTGATTCATGTCAATGCGAATGTTTCTGACGCGGTACGAACCCGGTAGCACCTGCGCCCAAATCACACAGCCAAGCGGTTCGTAGCGCGGATACGCGCCGCAATCGTCCACGTGACGCGAATCAATCGCCGTGATTACGCCATTCTTATCCAGCGCTACGCGCGTATCCAGGAAAGTGCGCTCGTTTCCGTGAGCACTTGCCTGCATGTGTTCGGTACGAGTCTCGGTCCACTTCACCGGCCTATCGCCTGCCTTCCGCGAAGCCAGCGCGCACAAAGCCATATACGGGTAATTCGTAATCTTGATCCCGAACCCGCCCCCAATATCAAAACTCTTCATCAGAATCTGATCGATTCGAACGCCCAGCGACGGCGAAAGGAACTGCGCCGCAAAAGAAGGAAACGAATTGTTGGACCAATACTCGATCCGTTCGGACCTCGAATCCCAAACCGCGATCATCGCGTTGCATTCGAGCGGCGTGCTCGAAAAGCGATGAAAGTGCAACCGGTCAATGTGCACAACGTGAGCAGCCTGCTTGAAAGCTTTCTCCACGTCTCCATATTCGAAAACGCCATGCCAGTTGCGGTTCGTGCCCATCTCCGGATGAACGAGACTCTCATCCTTGAGCGCATCTTCCGCGGTCATCACCGGAGGCAGGGGCTCGTAGTCCACTTCAACGAGCTCCGCCGCATCTTCTGCCGTCAGCCGTGTTTCAGCCACGACTGCAGCGACGGGCTCGCCCTGGTACACCACCTTGTCCACCGCCATCGGGTAGTCCGCGATTTTCTGCCCGACGTCCGGCCCGATCTCGATGAACGGGTTCACCAGCCCTTTCACTTCCGCGCCGGTCAACGTGCACACAACTCCCGGCAGCGCGGCAGCCTTCTTGACATCCACTCGAGTGATTTTTGCGTGTCCGTAGGACGACCGCACAAAGCGGATGTGCAGCATCCCCGTCAGCTTCTGGTCGTCAACAAAAATTCCCTTCCCGCGTACGAGGCGATCTTCTTCCACGCGGCGAATCGGCTGCCCCACCCACTTGGGAGCGGCCCCCACATGATTTTTGCCGGGTCTCGCAGCGGCCCTTGTCTTCTTGTTTTTTACTCGCGTTGTTTTCGCCATCGCCCTGTCTCGCGCCTACGTCAACGCCTTCTGCAGTCCATCAATCAATTTCTGCACATTTTTCTTCGCCAGCGGCTGAAGCAATCCTCCGGCCAGCGACGCAATCCGCCCCATCACATTGGATTGGCCGCACCAAATCACCTTGGTCGCGCCTCCCGCAACAGGCTCAAGTTCAAACCCTGCTCGCAGCGTGGCCGATCCGCCAGGCACGTCTCCATTCCCCTCATAGACAGCATGCTTGGGCCGTTCGGTTTCCACCAGCGACAACTTCACCGCCGCCGTTCCCCGAATATGCGAAATACCCACGCTCAACTTCACCAGAAAATTCTTCTCGTCGCGGATCTCCATGCTCTGATAGTCCGGGAGCAAAGGACAAAAACGATTGGGGTCCACGAGGAAGTCGTAAACGGCTTCTGGTTTTTTCTGCACCGTGAAGTCGCCGCCAAATTTGATCTCCATAGCTCAGCGCTTCTCCATTTCGACGGCAGCGGCTCGAACAGCCTTTAAAATATTCTGATAGCCCGTGCACCGGCAGGTATTGCCAGCGATCCCCTTGCGAATTTCCTTTTCGCTGGGCTTGGGCGTCTTCGACAACAGGTGAACGGTGGAGAGAAGAAGCCCGGGCGTACAAAAGCCGCATTGCAGGCCGTGACATTCCGCAAAGGCTTGCTGGACGGGATGTAATTTACCGCTTTTGGAAAGCCCTTCGACGGTGATAATTTCCCCGCCTTCGGCCATTGGCGCGAAGACGGTGCATGATTTTACTGTGCGGCCGTTCAGAAGGACGGTGCAGGCGCCGCAATAGGTCGTGTCACAGCCAATGTGCGTCCCGGTGAGGTTGAAGTGGTCGCGCAGCAATTCCACGAGAAGCGTTCGCGGTTCAACCAGGGCCTCCCGCGGCTCGCCGTTGACGCGTAGGCGGACCATAATTTTTTCAGCGTCCGACATATTCGTGCCCCGCCTCAACTTGTTCCCCGCGCGCCCGCCGTACCGCGATTCCAATGGCCCGCTTGACGAGAGCGGCGATCAGGACGCGTTTGTAATCCGCGGAGCCTCGCATGTCGTCTTGCGGCTCAGCGGCCACGCGCGCCGCTTCGGCAGCGCTCTCGATCCTCTTCTCCTCGAGTTTTTTCCCCCGCAAAGTTTCCTCTGCCTCTTTTGCGCGAATCGCGGTTAGTCCCACGCAGCCAAGTACAATCCTCACATCCTTGCAAGTGTCGTTGTCTCCGAGCGTGAGCTGCACCGCAGCGCTGGCCGTCGCATAGACGGGCGCGCTGCGCTTGAACGCCAGATAGGCCCCGCCGCTATTCTTCACGAGTTGTTTGACAATAATTTCGCTGATCAGTTCGTCATGCCCGAGCACCGTCGTATACGCATCCTTGAAAAAATCATCGAGCGCGATGGTCCGCTCTCCCGATGGACGGGAGCATCGCACCGACGTATCCAAGGTAAGCAGGACCGCGCCCCAATCTCCGCTTGGGTCCGCTTCCGCAAGAGACCCGCCGATCGTCCCTTGATTGCGCACCTGCACGTCCGCGATGCCTGCCGCGCAATCGTGGACGATGGGAATGAGCAGAGCCGCGTCTGATGCTTCGATGTCGGCGTGACGCGCCAATGCCCCGAATCGCAACTGACCGTCGCTGCGACGGATTTCACTCAGCCCCGGAATGAAATTGATGTCCACCAGCGCGCTGGGACGCGCCATGCGCATCTTCATCAGCGGGATGAGGCTTTGCCCGCCGGCAATCAGCCGCGCTTCCTCGCCCAACTGTTGCAAGAGCTTGGAGGCCTCCACGAGGGACCCAGCGCGGTGATACGAGAAAGGATGCGCGTACACGATGTTATCCGCTTGCCTCTTGGGATGGCGAGTGTCCGCAGTTGGACCGCGGCATAAATCAATTGTTGTAGTGCGCGCGCATTCTATTGCGAATGGAGCGGAGAGGCAAGGCGAAACGGCTGTTTCGCCTCTCGCTGACGAAAAAATATACGGCTTCAAGTCTGGCGTTTAGTCCCTGACTCCTTTATGCTGCCGCAGCCTTGCGATGAGAAAACGCGAAAAAATGTTTCCGATTATCCTGGCGGCGGGCTCCTCACACCATCTTCCATTCCCAAAGCCGCTGGCGATGTTCGGCGGAAAGACGGCGCTTGCAATCGCGATTGAAAACTGCGCGAAGCTCGAGCGGCCGCTTGTCGTCCTGGGTTGCGATGCAGCGCGCGTCCGTCGCGCAGTTCCCCGCGCAGCACGAGTTGTATGGAATCGTGGCTGGCGACGAGGCCAGATCAGTTCACTCCGCCGGGCGTTAAAACAAATTCCTGCCGATGCCGCTTTCCTGATCTACCCGATCGACCATCCTCTCCTGCAGCGGAAAACGATTCAGCAGTTGGTCCAGGCATTTCGGACTCGGGATGAATCGCAGGAGATTGTCGTGCCGCGGCGCGGTCGTCTGGACGGCCATCCGGCTATCGTTTCCGGGAAACTGCGCACGGAGTTCTTCAAGTCGAAGACGGCGCGCGACGTCATTTATCGTGTTCCGGCCCGAGTACGGGCTAGAGAAGTCCAAACGCGCGCCATTTTCACGGATTTCGATACGCCGGAGTCCTACCGGCTTTGTCTTCGTAAATTCGAACTGAGAAAAGGATGAGTACTCCCCGAGCGCTATTCGGAGAGAGCTTCGCGACCCGCGATGCCCAGCGTGACCACGAGCAGCGCGGCAATCACCAGCACCGATCCGAGAATGGCGATCCCCCGCGGGATCGCGCCGTGATCGAAGGTCTGCAGCAAAACTCCCAAAGGGAAAATCGCGGCTCCCGCCAGAAGTGCGCATGCCAGCACTAGCTTCTGACGTTCGGCAAATCGCACGCGATCGAATGCAATTCCCACGACGATCAGCAACATCGCCAATCCAATCCAGTGACCATGGACGTCCACCTGGCGATCGTAGATATATTTCGCTTCCTTGTACTTGCTGAAGGCAGTCTCGGCAGCGCCAGGGTCTCGACTCGCTGCGGCATCGAACGCCGTCGTGAGCGAAGCGCCAATCCCATTCAACGCCTGATGCTCCGCAAAAACCGCATACCACAAGCCGTAACCCATGCCCCACAAAGCAAGTCCGATACCGCCCAAAATCAGAAGCCGCCTGCTGCCGCTCATCACACTTCTCCCGCTTGCGAGTCAAGCTGACCGGTGTAGCGAAGAATTCCGATCCACATTGCCAGCAGCGCGAGGATCACTAGCAAGCCTCCAAAGTCCGCCAACCCGCCGGCGACCAGCCCGTATCGCAATTCCATCAGCACACATACAGGAAGCAACACCGAGCCGAGAATTAAAACGTACACCCATCGAATTTTCCACGTCTCCCGCAAACGGACGTAGGGCTGAAAAAACGCCAGCATCATCGCCAAAAGACCGAACTCGATAATATGCGCGTGCGCGGCGATCTTTACGGCCTTATCGCCCTGCAGTTGTCCGTAAGCTTCCAGTGATCGGTCGACCGCACCCGCATCGTTTGCCGCAGCCGCCTTCGCCATCTCCGTGAGGATGGAAGAGTCGAGCGCTTCATGACGGTAGAGATCGACGCCAGCGTAATACGCGCCGTGCAGGAAACCAGTGAGGACCAGCACCATGCCACCGGCAAGCAGAAAGCGGCCCGCAGCGCTGCGGTCAGAGAACAGCCCATCTTTTACATGCGCGGGCGTATGGGACCGAAAATACTTCACCAGACCCAGGAGAAGCCCGAGAGTGGCAAGGATCACCAGCAATCCACCAAAGTCCGCAAAAATGCTGGCCCAGCCAATCGTTTGCAGCGGGCTAGACGCGAGCCCGACATAATGAATCAGAAAGACTCCTACAGGCAACAGCGTCGCTCCGGCAAGGAATAGCCACGCAAAGCCTTGTTTTGCTTTTTTCTCAAATGCGATCCAGGGCTGGAGGATCGCGAGCAGGAGCGCGAGATACCCGAAATCAATCATGTGGACATGGGTGTCCACCTTGGTTCCGCGATTTTCGAGAAAGGCCCCGACACCCCGAAAATTGGCGAGCACTGCCGCATGATCCCCGGCCAGAGCAGCATGCGCGGCCGCTGCCAGGCTCGCCCCCACGCGCGCCGCGTTCTGGTGCAACACAAACACCGCAAAAATGTCCCCGAACAGCATGCCAACGAGGATGAGACCGATCCCGCCAAGCACAAGCAAGCGCCGCGCACTCAGCGGCGCAAAAGTTGACGGTTGCATCCCGCTCGCCTCTTCGCTATCAATGGATTTGGAAAATGCCATCGCGGCGTATTCCAGCTTCGTTTTGCAACATCAAGGAAGAGGAAGTTCGGCTGCGCCGTTTTGCTCCAGCCAAACCTCGAACCAAAGCACCTAGAAGCTCAACTTCAGCGCCAACTGTATCTGTCGCGGGTTATTGACGGCCCGGGGCGTCCCATAGAGGGAAGGCGATCCATCCGATTGATTTGGGGCACCCTCTAGGTTATTCGTCAGACCGGTGCATCCAGTTGCAGTCAGGTTAACGGGGCAGAAATCCGCCGCTCCATAAACGGTATTGAAATACCTGATATTCAGCGTATTGGAGAGGTTGAAAGCCTCCGCGATCAACTCAAGACTCCTTTTCTCACGGAACCAGAATTTCCTAGCAATGCGGAGGTCGACGCTGCGCAAATTGTCTCCGATAAACGTATTGCGGGGATCGATGCCGACCCGATCATTGTTTCCAAAGACGTCCCCGTTCGCGTCGAAGCCGGCGAATTTGGTGAAGCGTTGCGGCGACTGGATTGTCGTGATCATTCCGAGCAGGAAATCACGCGCGAACACATTCCAGCTTTTGGGGCTGGTCACCGTGGCGTTCAGGACCAGACGGTTGCGTACATCGTCCGAAGAGAGGGCCCGCTCGGCGCGAAAGTCATTGCTGACCTGCGGAACCAGGACAAAGCTCGGATTCGGGCCGTCATCAATCGATTTCGACCACGTATAGCTGATACCGTAAGAAAAATTCCGGGTCAGCCGTTTGTTCACGCTGACCAACAAACCGTCGTACTGAGAATCCCAGCGGGAAGTGGCTTCGAAGTAGATGGCGTAGTTGCACGCGCGAGTCCCCGGCGAACCTACGGGAGAATGGCACACGTTAGCGGGATCGACCACGAAATAGGTATTCTTCGGGCCAACGCGTCCCTGCGAATCATGCAACTGCGCCACGCCAGTGGGGTCGGGCTGGTTCACGTTAAAAAAGCTCCCGAGATGGACGCCGCGCACGTGAAGTCCGCTGACGCTGACGGTGGTGTCTTTGAATGGTTCGAATTCAACTGTAAGGTTTGCCTGGATACCATAAGGATTCTTGTGGTCCTGGACAAAGCGGACTACGGTGGCATCCCCGAAAAAGCCACACTGGGAAAGCGTCGTTTCCCCCTGGAAGCAAACATTAGGAAACGGAACCGCGTCGGGATAGGTACCTGTTGTCAAAAGGTTGCTCATTGCAAACGCCGTGATGCCTGGCAGGCTGGCGAAGGCAAAGAGCCGCGTATTTGCATCGAGAGAGTCCTCGAACGGGCGGCCGGGATACTTGCCCATCGTTCCGCCGCAGGAAGGCGCCTGGCACGCAAGCAGAGGTGCGGGGATCATACCATGAAAGAGTCCGAAGCCGGCGCGTACGACGACGTTCCTCTTTGTTCCGACGTTATAGGCCAATCCGAGTCGCGGATCAAAATTCTTCCACTGCGTGCTGAGCACGTTGCTAGGCCACGTTTCCCACTCCCAGCGCAGACCCCCATTCAGGGTGAGGCGGCTCGTAGCGCGCCACTTGTCCTGAATAAAAAGTCCGTCATACGAATGGTTGAGAGAACCTTTGGCCTCATTGCGAATGTCCGGGGTAAAGGAAGTGCCTTGGTAGACGGACGTATTGATTGTGGGCTCCGTGAAATTCGATGCCTTGTCAAAGCGCTCGAAGAAGATTACGAAGGGGTGCTGGCAGCCGGCCGGCCCCGGACCGCCGGGATCCCCGGCAGCTGAAACGCATTGCGGGTTAACCGCAGAGTCGTTGCCCAGGTACGCGCCGAGGTTCGCGAAATCGCCCTCAAAAGGATAGAAGAGAGGGAATGACTCTGTAGTCTTCACGAAACTATAGTTGCCGCCAAAACTTACGGTATGTCTATCGAAATTGCGTGTGACACTGTCCACCAGTTCAAAGCGCGACTCGCGGTAAAAGTCCGGATTCCCACGATTCACACCCGTTGTGAATGTATTCGAAAGTTCCAGATGAGGCTGCGTCGAAACAGTGGGAAAGTCAAACGAGCGCCGTGCATACTGCAAGCGAAGCTCGTTAATCAGTTTAGGACCAAACACCGAGACAAGCGTGCTGGCGATGGACTGGTCTCGATAAAAATTGTTCTTGAACGCTGATGGAAGGTCGAACCCGTCATTCAGTGGCGATTGGTTGAGCAAACGGCCATCGTTGATAAAGTAGCGCACAAATAGAGATTGATTGTCACTAAAGCGATGATCCACCCGTAGGAACCCGTTGTCGGTGTTGTTGGTGCGAAGTACGCCGCCAAGATCTGGCTCTGGGAAGAGGCCGTAAATTGCTTTTACCTCATTGATGGCATGAATGTTCCTCAGCACCGCGGAATTGTAGAAAGGAGACTCGCCTCGCCGCTGCCCCTCATAATTCGCAAAGATAAAGGTCTTGTCCTTCTGGATGGGCCCGCCCATAGCCACCCCGAATTGGTTCTGCCGCAATGCGTGCGCCCCTTTGGCTTGCAGGAGGTTGACGGCGTCGAGCGCGTCGCTCCGGAAATATTCGTAGGCGGTCCCATGCCAGTTATTGGTCCCGCTTTTGGTGATGATATTGACGATGCCGCCTACGGCTCGTCCAAATTCAGTAGAATAATCCGCGTTGATCACGCGAAATTCCTGAACCGATTCCTGCGGCGGAGTGCCCCGCTGAATTCCGGAGGCCGTGGAAATGTCATCGGCCCCGTCCACTGCGATGAAGTTGTAATGGATGTTTTGCCCAGCAAAGGAGAGCTTGGTGACCGGCTCAACGATCACGTCCGTGCTGCCGGAAGTGGTATCGCCAATCGTCACTGCCGGAGAGAGCAGCGCAAAATCAATGAACTCCCGGCCATTCACGGGAAGATCGACGATCTGATGCTCCGTGATAACCGTGCTCACTTGCGTCCTGGTTGTTTCCGCCAGCTCGGAGGTTGCTTCGACTTCCACCCTTTGTGCAACCTCTCCGGGCGACATCGTGAAATCAAGACCTGCGGACTGCCCTACTTGCAGCGTGATATTCTTTGTTTGCTCGCCGAAGCCACTGAAAACCACGCTCACCGCGTAGTCGCCTGCGGGAAGGGCTGGAATCGTGTATTCCCCGGCGTCGGAGGTTTGCGCGGACCGCGAAAACCCCGTCGCAACATTAAGGACTGTAACGCTGACCTTAGCAATGCTGCCGCCTGAGCCGTCCGTGATTCTTCCGGAAAGTGTTGCCGTTACAGCCTGACCAAAAGCATCCTTCGCATAGAAAGAAAGAAGAGCAAACAGGCATGCAAACGAGCAAACGAATAGGGCAGTAATCCGCTTGATTCGATCCATCACACCCTCCCCACAGAAGAAAAATCTGCATGCAACAAACGTTACAATGTTCGACGGTTTATAACACGCGATAGTTAGTGTCAAGCCCATACTCGTCAAAACAAATCCTTTTACGCGGTCAGACAGTTCCACGAGTTCATAGACGCGCGGTTAAATCGTAGACGATAAGCAGCTTCAAAAAATGGCCAGCCAGCATTCTTCAATCTCGACAAACCGTATCCGAGTCAGATTTTCAACATCGTGATCTGGGGAAGCAATCGGAGTAAGTTTGGAAAGCCTGACCAATTGCCGGATTACCGGAGAGATGGCCAAATACGACGGCGGTCTCAATGGGTCGACGCAACACTAGCTCGAAGTCCACTCAAGGGGGCTTCAACAGCCCAAAAATCGTTCGCGAGCGTTGATTCAAACGGAACACCACCCTGGCTAGGTCTGATTGAATAGAGCCGGACAGATCGATTCTCTAGGGGGAAGTATTGTCGGATCAACTGATTAGATGGTGTTGCATCGACCGGTTGAGCTGGCAACTTTTTGTGGGCAGCGATATCTGCAAATCTTACGGCTATAGAATCAGCTATTTGCCGGCAACGGGGAGGAAGGGCTTTTGGGCAACCCGCCATCGCAGGCGCGAGGCGGCTTCCAAAAGCTCGCCTCCGAGACCTACGTCTGGATAGTTTCCGAGCTGGCGACCACTCGTCCAGATTCGTCGAATCCGCAACACAGCCATGTGACGGCATGCGGCCACGACATCCTCTTTCAGCGCTTGTTCAGTTATAACGGGCCGATGGATCCATTCACGTTGGCGTACTGGTTGAGCTGCATTTGTATTGCGGCTTAAACCGGCCTTGTCTCTTGATCCGCGGGCCAGCGTTCGTCTATCGTCTCCAGAATGCGAGAGGCTTGGTGATTCGCCCTCCACTGCGTCCACTAGCCTACTTTCGCGCCAAAGCCTCCGCAGGCAGTGAAGCGGATGTAGGAGACAGCGCGTCATCCACCAAAGCCAGTCCTTCTTCCACGATCTCCAGGCCGTGGCGGAGCTCCTCTTCCTTAATGATGAGCGGCGGGCAAACCCATAGCATATTGAAGCGGCTGAACGCGTAGAGATGCTTGCTCTTCAAATGTTCAGCGAGCCTGGTCATCTCTGGGCTGTTGCCGTTGAACGGAGCCAAGGGTTCGCGTGTTACTTTGTCTTTCACGAGCTCAAGTACGCTGAAGAGCCCTTTGTAGCGAACATCGCCGACGCAGCGATATTTCTGCTTCATGGCTTCGAGGCGCGAGGCGAGATAGCGCCCCTGGCGCTCGACGTTGGTAAAGATTTTCTCTTCTTCGTAAATCTGCAGATTGGCGACGGCGGCAGCGCAACAAACGGGGTGGCCGCTGTAGGTGAGTCCGCCCCAAAGCATGTTCGTCTCAAAATGCCGGGCGATGGCATCGGAAACAATCACGGCACCAAGGGGAAGGTAGCCGCTCGTCAGGCCCTTGGCGCAAGTCACGATATCCGGACGAATGCCGTAATGTTGCGT
>Ga0137403_10006172_pt1 | contig 13754 bp, 13 predicted proteins | sample CZOMad2_1_16fung_FD_122057 | JGI IMG/M metagenome (GOLD analysis project Ga0137403, IMG submission 122057) | Vadose zone soil fungal communities from Angelo Coast Range Reserve, California, USA - CZOMad2_1_16fungal (Hybrid Assembly) | ecosystem: Environmental > Terrestrial > Soil > Vadose zone... | reverse complement strand
TGCTGCCAACTACTGGCTATATATAGCTGTTACCTATACATCCTATATCATTTTGCCAATACGTGCCCATAGCCCCTGGAAAATGCTGTTTCAACAAACTTTGGAAACGGGAATGAAAAGCCTCTCAAGGCATAAGCGGCACCTTCTTTGAGCCGTCGTATTTTTCGAGACACCACTTGTGTCCGAACGGATCTTTTATGATACCCTGGCGGAAGCCATACTCAAAGTCTTTCACGGGACTTACCAAGGTAGCTCCGGCCTTCACTGCTCTCGTTGCCAACGCATCGGGGTCGCCCACGAGCAAATCAATCTCAACGGTGGTGGTTTTCAATGATGAGGGGCTTGCTTCCCGATCACTTGTCACCTCGTGCATCCGGAAAAGGGCCGAAGAAATAGAAAGCTCAGCAACGTGCGTAGTGCCATCAGGGTTTTTTATTCTCCACTCCTCAACCGCTCCAAATGCTTTTTTATAGAAGTTGATGGCAGCGGAAAGGTCATTCAGGTACAACATAGGTACAAAGAGTGGCTGAGGGTGATTGGCTTCCATGCGTGTTTTTTTGTTGTATAAATTTACAAAACCATCAGGCAATCCAAAGGAGAATTTTAGAGTCAATCAGGCCCATTACCGTTCAATTCAGTCGGAATGTCCGAAATGATAAATAATGAAGGGATAACCTGGCCCAGTCTTTGGACTCCAGGAGGAAAATATAGCGAAGTCTATAACAAATATGGGATCACCGGAACGCCAACTTTTTTCATAATCTCACCGATTGGCTTCGCTCCGGCGATTTCATCACTCGATTCCCCATTCCCCGGACACAGTGTTTTGTCGTAGTGGGAAATTTTGGGGAAAGTGGGGAATTTGTCGCGCAGGAGCCGCACGTCCTCGCCGGTGATCGAGGAGGCGAGCGAGCAGCCCGCGCGCACGTCCGGGATCAGCACGGTCTTGTCCGGGTTGAGGATCTTCGAGGTCTCGGCCATGAAATGCACGCCGCATTGCACGATGATGTCGGCGTCGACCTTCATCGCCTCGCGCGCGAGCTGCAGCGAGTCGCCGACGAAATCGGCGACGCAGTTGTAGATTTCGGGTGTCTGATAGTTGTGCGCCAGAATGACTGCGTTGCGCTCCTTTTTGAGGGCATTGATGGCCTTCACGTAGGGCGCGAAAAACGGCCATTCGACCGGCGGGATGACCTTGGCGACGCGAGCGTAGAGGGGGGCTGTCTCGCGCGCGACCTGCTCGTTCCATTCCAGCGATGGCATCGGGAGCACGCCATACTGGCGTGCGGCGGCAGAAAGTTCCACGCCCGCGATAGGAGAGAATTCTCCTGACGAAACAAGCGTTTGTTGAAGTGTCACCGGCGCCTCCTCTGGTATATACTCGTTATGAGCATAATGGAGGGACGAAAACATCCGGCATTCGGCCGGCCTGCTAATCTCGTCATTATCCTCATTCCGAGCAAATGGTATATAACACCTCGAGAGTGCCAGCGCCAGCCCCCGAGCGTGAGGCTGTTATGCGCCGGGGAAATGCAGCCATTGAACAGGATTCGTTTGGGCATGGGGCGATGACGCCGTAAAAGGCTCAACGCGTTGCCGGGTCACCTCGTTGCAGCAACGGATTGACGTTCCTGATCGCGCACTTGTGGTCAGGATCGCGCCGGTGTGGAACCGGCCGACAGAGCGAGCGCAGGAGGCGATAAGACGTCATGGCCAACACAACGACCACTCCCTCGGCAGCGCCTGCCGCGATTGGCTGGCGTGCTCCTGTCGTCATCCTGCTTTGTGGGTGCCTGATCTCACTTGTGAGCTTTGGGCCGCGGGCGACGCTCGGATTTTTCCTGACGCCGCAGTCGCAGGCGAACGGCTGGGGGAGGGACGTCTTTGCATTCGCGCTGGCGCTGCAGAATCTGTTGTGGGGCGCCGGGCAGCCATTCGCGGGAGCGGTTGCGGACCGCTTCGGGACCGCGCGCGTGTTGTGCGCCGGTGCGTTGCTCTATGCCTCCGGACTTGCATTGATGGCCTATTCGACGACGCCCGGAATGCTGAATGCTTCAGCGGGCGTGCTCATCGGCTTTGGATTGTCGGGCTGCACGTTCACGATCGTGCTGGCAGCCTATGCCAGGCTGCTTCCGGAAAGCTGGCGCACCATTGCCTTCGGGGTGGGAACCGCCGCGGGATCATTCGGCCAATTCCTCTACTCCCCGCTTGCGGTCGGCCTGATCGGGTCGATCGGGTGGCAGAGCACGCTGCTGACCTTTGCAATCATGATGCTCCTAGTGCTGCCGCTCGCGCTAGTGGTCAACACCTCACCGTCGGTCCACGCCGAAGGTCCGACGGCACAGCAATCGCTCAAGCAGGCACTTGTCGAGGCCTTGTCGAATCGCTCCTACGTGCTGCTGGTGATCGGGTTCTTCACCTGCGGCTTTCAGCTCCAGTTCATCACCGTGCATATGCCAGCCTACCTCATCGATCGCGGCCTGACCGCCGAGATCGGCGGTTGGACAATTGGGGTGATCGGTCTGTTCAACATCATCGGCTCGTTGTCGTCGGGCTGGCTCGCCACCCGGATGCCCAAGCGGTATCTCCTTTCCATGATCTATTTCGGTCGCGCCGCGGCCGTGCTCGCTTTCATCTCATTTCCGGTCACGCCCTTGTCGTGCCTGCTGTTTGGCGCCTCGATGGGCCTTCTATGGCTGTCGACGGTGCCACCGACCAATGGCATCGTGGCGGTGATCTTTGGAACGCGATGGCTTGGAATGCTCACGGGCTTCGCCTTTTTCAGCCACCAGGTTGGCAGCTTCCTCGGCGTTTGGCTGGGCGGCGTCGCATTCGAGCGTACCGGCAATTATGACACCGTCTGGTGGCTCGCCGTGCTGTTCGGCATGCTCTCCGCCGTGATCAACCTGCCGATCGTCGAGCAGCCGGTGCGGCGGCTTGCTCCTGCCACCGCCGGCTGACGGAGTTACCAATGCACGGCAACACGCCAGGCGCTCCGAACCCAATTGCCGGCTGGCGCACGCCGGCGGTCGTGCTCGTTTGCGGCTGCTTGATCTCGCTCATCGGATTCGGCCCGCGCTCCGCGCTCGGCTTCTTTCTCACGCCGATGTCGAGCGACAACGGGTGGAGCCGTGAGGTGTTTGCATTGTCGGTCGCGATGCAGACCTTGCTCTATGGTGCGGCGCAGCCGTTTTCCGGCGCATTGGCCGATTGTTTCGGCACCGTTCGAGTGGTGATCGTGGGCGCACTGCTCTACGCGGCGGGCATCTACATGATGGCGCACGCGACGACGCCCGGAGAGCTCTATCTCTCAAGCGGGGTGGTGATTGGCTTCGGCCTCTCCGGTTGCTCGTTCAACCTCATCATCTCGTCGTTCGGCAAGCTCCTGCCGGAGAGCTGGCGATCGTTATCCTTCGGGCTTGGCACGGCGTCGGGCTCATTCGGGCAGTTCCTGTTCTCGCCGCTTGGCGTCTATCTCATCCAGGCATTCGGCTGGCGCACGACTTTGGAAATTTTTGCGGGCCTTTTGCTGCTCATCATTCCGCTGGCTATTGCGGTCGCGACGCCCCGGCAAGACGAGCCTGCACAAGCAGGAGCAACCCAGGAGACCGGATCATCGCAGAACTACAAGCAGGCGCTGTCGGAGGCGTTCGGCCATCGCTCCTACATTCTGCTGGTTCTTGGCTTTTTCACTTGCGGCTTTCAGCTCGGCTTCGTCACCCTCCACCTGCCATCCTATTTGGTCGATCGCGGTCTTTCAGCGGAAATCGGAGGCTGGACGTTGGGCGTCATCGGCCTGTTCAACATTGTTGGCGCCATCCTGTCAGGTTGGCTCGGCGGCCGCATGCCCAAGCGCTACATCCTCTCCTTCATCTATTTTGCTCGCGCGGGAGCGGTGGTGTTCCTGATCATGCTGCCGCCATCGCCCGTGGTCACGCTGCTCTACGGGGCAGTCACCGGGTTGCTTTGGCTATCATCGGTGCCGCCGACATCGGGCCTGGTCGCATTGATGTTCGGCACGCGTTGGCTCGCCATGTTGTTCGGCATCGCGTTCTTCAGCCATCAGGTCGGAGGGTTCCTCGGCGTCTATCTCGGCGGAGTGCTATTCGAGCGGACCGGTTCCTATGACATCGTGTGGTGGCTCAGTGTGCTATTCGGCGTGATCTCGGCCGTCATTAATCTGCCGATTGTCGAGAAGCCGGTAGCGCGTTCGGCCACGGCGGCGGCCTGACAAGCGCAGATCAATTGAGTCGTTGAACGGCTCTATCGCTTGATCGCTTGCCGGTCGGCTCTCATACTCTGGGCGGGCGGCGTCCTGATCTCAGGGAGAGCGATTTGTCGACGTTCAAGGCGATCGTGATCGAAAAGTCGGACAGCGGACAGACTGTCTCGCTGAGCGATTTCGATGAGGCCAAGCTGATGGAAGGCGACGTGACGGTTGGTATCGAATGGTCGACCGTCAATTACAAGGATGGCCTCGCTATCACGGGCAAGGCGCCGGTGGTGCGCCGCTGGCCGATGATCGCGGGCGTTGACTTGGCCGGGACAGTCGAGAACTCGGCGCATCCCGACTGGAAAGTCGGTGACAAGGTCATTCTGAACGGCTGGGGTCTCGGTGAGACTCACCTCGGCGCCTATGCTCAGAAGGCGCGTGTCAAGGGCGACTGGCTCGTGCGGCTCCCGTCCAGCATGAGCACGCGCGACGCCATGGCGATCGGCACCGCTGGCTACACCGCGATGCTCGCCGTGATCGCGCTGGAGCGACACGGGCTCAAGCCGGAGAGTGGCCCGCTGGTGGTGACCGGAGCGGCCGGAGGCGTCGGCTCGGTGGCCGTCGCGATCCTGGCCAAGCGCGGGTTCCAGATCACGGCCTCGACCGGTCGGCCGGAAGAGGCGGACTATCTCAAGCGTCTCGGCGCCGCCGAGATCATCGAACGCAAGGAATTGACATGCGCGGTGCGGCCGCTGGCCAAGGAGCGCTGGGCCGGTGGGATCGACTCGGTTGGATCGACGACGCTGGCCAATGTCCTTGCAATGATCCGCTATCGCGGCGCGGTGGCTGCATGCGGTCTTGCCGGAGGTATGGACCTGCCAACGAGCGTGGCGCCCTTTATTTTGCGTGGGGTCGCCCTGCTCGGGATCGATTCTGTTTATCGTCCAAGGGCCGACCGCGACGAGGCTTGGAAACGCCTCGAGTTCGACCTCGATCGTGCGAAACTCCTTGAAATGAGCAGGGAAATCGCGCTCGGGGATGTGATCGAGGCTGGTCGCCTGATCGTGGAAGGCCGCGTGCGCGGTCGCATTGTGGTTAAGATTGCGTAGGACGTTCAGAATTTGGCGACAAAGCTTGGAGATAGTGGGGGAAGCGTCGTATGGTTAGGTGATCGTAAAGCGGCAAGAATTGGGCTGGGATTTTTCGAGACGGGGGTCCGTGATGGTAATGCGTTCAACAATCTTGGTGGCCGGTCTGCTTGCGACAGGAGCGGCATGCGCCGAGCCAATGAATGCCGATCAAGCTCGGCGTTTCGTTGCTGGCAAGCTCTTCGCGTATACGTGTTTCGATGGCACGCGCGGTACCGGCCGAATCAGCACTGACGGCTCGGTCGTGGGAACCGTCCAGGTTCGCGGCGCTGGCCCGATGCGCAATACGGCGCTTCCGCCAGGGACGTTGCACGTCAAAGGTCAGTCGGTTTGCGCAACGGTTCGCGGGATGCCGTTCGATCCCTGCTTCAATCTCGAGAAGACCGATTCGCAGAGCTTCCGCGGGTCCATTTCTGGCCTCGGCTTTGCCTATTGCGATTTCACGCGTCGCAACAACCGCCCTAACATCGTGCGCACGAACTTGCGTCCGCAGGGTGCAGTCCGCTCAACTGCTTCTGCGGCGGCTGGGCCGGATTGATCAGACAGAGCGACCACGCGCTGCGAAATCGCGCGGGTGGCTGTCAGGCTGGCGCCTGTCCCTCGATGAGGGATTTGCGGTTGGCGAATTCGCCTGCGCAGAAATCAAGGAACGTGCGCACGCGGGCGGTGTTGCGCAGATCGGGGTGCGTCAGGAGCCACAATTCGCCCTGAACCTCGGGGAGCGGGGATGTCAGCTGCGCAAGCATCGGCAAGCCATGGCCGATGAAACACGGCAGTAAGGCGAGCCCGACGCCGCCAGCCACTGCTTCTGCCAAGCCCAGCAGGGTGTTGACCTTGTAGACGATTCGATTCTCGTTGACGCCGCGGTCTTTGAGCCATTTAGAGGCGCGGCCGGTTGCGTTGGCATCGCCGAAGGCAGCCCAGGCATAACGGGTCAGATCCGAGGTCGGATCGAGCGGGTGCTCCACCATGCCTTTGGCGCCGAACACCGCCCAGCCGATGCGCGCCACGCAGCGTCCAGCCGGTGTGTCGGGCTGCTGATAGCTGGCGCGCACCGCCACGTCCGCATCCCGCTTCGACAGATTGAGCATCGCGTTCGACACCACGATGTCGATCACGATCTCTGGATAGGCACGGCGAAAATCGATCAGGATGCCGGTCAGCAGGTGAAGGAGGATTGTGTCAGTTGTGGTGACTCGCAGTTCACCAGAAGGGCGTAAGTCGCGCCCGGTGACCTTGCGCTCGAATGATGTGATGTCATCGCCGACCCTCTCGGCGAGCTCCACCATCTCCTCGCCACTTGGCGTAAGAGCATAGCCAGCGCGTCCACGCTCGAACAAACGCGAGCCGAGTTGCCGCTCGATCTGGCCAAGTCGCCGAAACACTGTGGAGTGATTAACGCCAAGGCTTGTTGCCGCTCCTGCAAGGGAGCGGCTATCTGCGATTGCCTTCACAAACCGGAAATCATCCCAGGATAGCATGGCATCGCTCGCCCGTTTGCATGATTGCAAAGTGGTAGTGACTCCGCAACCACCTTTTGCAGCCCAGTGCAAGCCTATGCAGTCCAATTCAATATTGATGGGAGCATAAAGAATTCCTCCGTCGGCACGGGAAAGCAGCCGTACAATCAGAGAACACGTAAAAGTTGCTGTCGTTTTAGCTAACTTGCACTTGGGCTCGGCTGCAAACGGCGCGGGAAAAGCAGCCGCTGATAGAACCAGCCAATGCCAAGCAGCACGATGCCCAATCCGAGCACTGAGAGCGCCTGCCACAGTCCAGTCAGGTCGCTCATGTCGACCAAAAAGACCTTCAATACGGTCAGGACGACAACTGCTGCCGAAGCAATTCGCACCGATTGCGCGCGCAAGCCATAGCCGACGGCAAGCAGCAACACGCCAAACGTGAGCCACACAGCCGAATACGTGTACTGTTCGGCGTCAGTGGTTGATCCGTCGGTCAGAACCGGGCCGTGATAGAGCGTCCTGACCTCAAGTGTAAGATACGCAAGCGCCAGAGCGACCGCGACGATCGCTGCCGCAATGCTGTAGCCCCTTGGCCGCAACTCGCGCGTCATCAGCGCCAGCACAACTGCCAGCACGGATGGAATGGCGTAGCCGAGCAGAATGAGATTGAAAAATGCGCCGCCGACCGGGCGTGGCCACAGCATTGGATTGCCAACAAGTCCCAAACCAAACACAATTGCCAGCAAGGTCAAGGCCGCGATGATCAACGCACCGACGTCATGGATCACGCTCCGCGTGCGCTGGCGCTGCCATTCCAAGCCGATGGTGATTGCCAATCCGGCCGATACCTGCAGCGCGATCTCGGTCAGCGTGCTGGAGACACGATAGACGTCGCCGCCCGTCATGTAGTGGCGGATCTCAAGGAACACGAGCAGCACGCCGAAGAGCAGCGCCGCCGCGTCACACGTGCGCGCGGGGCCATCGTCGGCGCGCTGACGCAGCAGATAGCCGGCGAGCCAAAACGCTGCCGTAGGTACTCCATATCCGTAGAGGATCCAATTGAAGATCGGCGTTGTCTGGACCACGCTCCCGACAATGCGAGGCTCCCAGGCTACGCGCGCGAGCACGAGACCTACGAGTATAGCGGCGAGCAGGCGCAGCGCCGGCAGAGGTCGTTGCAGAGAAATCCAGGCGACGCCAGGAACCATCAGCGCAAGGCCGATCGTCAGCCAGCCTTTCTCGAGCGCCATCGTCAGCGCAAGCGACAATGCCGCAACGCAGCCGGTCGCGAGAATCGCGCCTGATCCGGCGCTGCCGGGTCGGGGCGCCCGCTTGCCAAGCATCTCGGTCGCTGTTGCGAACAGGGCTGCCAGCAACAACGCCACGCCGGCAAATGGGATTGAGCGATCGAAGTTGGCAATACGGAAGTAAAGCGCGATCAGAATAGCGATCGGAGCGAATACTGCGGTAGCGCTCCACACCATGGGAACGAGAGCGGACTGCGATCGCCCCTGTGCCAGAAAACCAACGATGCCAAACATCCCAGCAAACAGCACGCCGAGCACAATGTGCCAGGTCACATCCACGCGCGGCGGATCGGGAATTGCGGGGGCGGTTGGGCCCGAAGGCGCCACGAGATTGACGAAGTTGAATTGGAGCGCCCAGTCCGCGAAGACGATCAAGGTCAGCAGTGCCGCTGCTGGCAAAGCACCAACCGCGGGCTCGGAACGCCAGGATACGGCAATCGTCGTGGCAACCAGCAGAGTGAAAGTCATCAGCGCGGGTGGAGCATGCGCACTGGCGAGCACCACAACGACCGATGCGAGCAGATACGCCGCCAGCGATGCTGACGATATCGGCTCGATCTTGCCCTGCTCGGCGTCTGGTCCAAGCAACAGGCCGGAGACGAGCAGGATCGCGACCAGCACATATCCGGCAACGACATGGAAGTTGTGCGGCGTTAGCCAGTCCACGCGATAGTCGCTTAAGCCCGGCAGCGTCCACAGCACGCCGAAGGCCACAGCTGTAACGGCGAGCCAGCGCCAGAGCCGTGCTCGTGCCAGTGCCATCGCGGCTGCACTTACCACCATGAGATAGACGTACAGCGCCCAGTAGTTTGGCTGACCTGTGGAAACTACGGCGGGTGTGACGTACGCGCCCACGAGGCCGAGACCCGCGAGGGTTGGTCCGTGCAAGAGCGCTGCCGCGAGCGTTGCAAGCGCGACGACTCCGAGCAGGATAAAAGCCGTCCCCGGAGCGAGGAAATTATAGAGCGCATAGGCCGCCCAGATGTCGGCATACGCAATGGTGGTGCCGGCGGCTGTAAGAATACTGGGGATATGTGCGCTGGCGATGCCAGCGATGCCGCTAATCAGTTCCTTGCGGCGAGTCCATTCGCCTGCCGCGATCAGCAGGAGCGCGAGCAGTGCACCAAGGGACACGCGCGTGCCGGGACCGAACCACCCTTGCTCGATCGACAAGCGCAACATGAAAAAGCCGCCGCAGGCGACGGCGAAGCCGCCAGCCCAAACGACCCACTGCGTGCCGAAGCGCTCTTCGAGACTTGGTCTGGGCCTCGCAGCCGCGGCTACAGGAGGCGGGGAGGCGGGTTCAGCAGGGGGCAGGGGTGGTGGAGCGGCGTCGGGGCTGACAGGCTCGCTAGCGACCTCCAGAGGACGCTCCGGAACGATCGAGCTTTCGGGAGCAGCTCGCGGATCCGGTGTGGCTGGCGGCGTCGCCGAGCTTTCCGGCTGGCCCTCTCGAATGCGGCGCTCAATGAGGGCAAGTCGAAACTCGAGGGTGCGCATGCGATCGCGTGAGCCGATCGCTAGAACGATACAGACGACAGCGACCCCTACCGTGATAAGGCTAATGAGCTCAGCCATCGTGGTAAAACCGTGGCGCTAGAGTACCCTTCGATGATGATATTCCCAGGAACAGGGCGGCGGAATGTTCATCTGCCCAGATATACACGGGCTTGATCAGCGAGTACTCATACGTCCTCCAATACCATTCGCGTAGAGTTATCAAGATACCTCTTGATTTGCCGCACAATAATCAAATTCGTATCACACCCAAGACAAATTCCTTACGAAGGTTGTATCGTCCGCGCGAAGCGCATCGGTCTTCAATGTATGCGCAAACAAAAGTGCGGCCAAGGCGTCGGTAACTTTGTCGGGTTTACTTCGCGGGGGGTAGGTGTGTTGCGTAGAACGGGCCCGCCGCACGGGGGTGCACATGCGGGGAAGATTGCGGCGGCCCTATGGGCCTCCTGTGGTGATGCTGTCACCAACTGTTGCGCAGATCCGCTGGCTGCAGGGCCGGCGATGTCCAGACAAACCATCCTAAACTGGCGTGAGCCAACGGATGTCCGCCGATCGTCGCTGGCGCTTTCGGCGTCCGACATAGTGGTGGTCGTTGATCATGAATCCTGGCCCTTACCTAGATCCTTGAACGTGCATCATCTGGCGCGACAAGCATCGGGCGGCACCCATGCGCAAAGTCACGGTGGCAAGAATGACCGTTATTGACATTGACGTTCGTCGTGGAAATCCGCTCGAAGTTGTCGAGCGTGTGGCGTCCACTCACCAGTGGTCGTTCGAGCGTGCAGGCGAAGACGAACTCACAATTGTGGTGCGCGGAAAATGGACCGACTATCAGGTCTCGTTCACCTGGATGTTCGATATCGAGTCGTTGCACTTGGCTTGCGCGTTCGAGCTAAAGGTGCCGGAACGCAGTCAGGCTGAGGTCGAGCGGCTGCTTGCGATGATCAACGCTCAGCTGTGGGTTGGACATTTCGACCTTTGGTCTTCGGATGGCCTTGTGATGTTCCGTCATTCACTTGTCCTGGCCGGTGGTGTCGAAGCCTCTGGACGGCAATGTGAGGTGCTGCTGTCGGCAGCCCTTGAGGCGTGTGAACGGTACTACCCGGCATTCCAATTCGTTGTGTGGGCAGGCGAGGGTGCTAAGGAAGCGCTGGAAGCGGCGTCATTTGAGACTGCCGGGCAGGCGTGATGCGGCGCTGAGCTAGCTGCGGCCTCCGAGCCGCAGACCGGCGGCGGGGCGTTCAGCCAGCACTTCTCGACGGAAGCGGAACAACGCTGCGGGGCGCCCGCCGGTGGTGGTCGACATCTCTCCAGTTGACTCAACAAGTGCGGCGGTCTCGACCAGGCGGCGGAAATTCTGCTTGTGCAGATGGCGCCCGGATATCGCCTCGACCGTGTGTTGCAACTCGGTCAGCGTGAACTCCTGCGGCATAAGCTCGAAAACAACGGGCCGGTATTTGAGCTTCGCGCGCAGCCGCGCGATGGCTGTTGCCAGGATTCGCCGGTGGTCAAAGCGCATCGGCTGGCCCAAGGCTGGGAGTGGCGAGCGTGCGAGAGCCACCTCGCGCCCGTCGCGCTGCGCCTCTTCAACCAATCCTGCCTCGTAGAGGAGTTCATAACGGTCGAGGACTTTCTCCTCGTCCCATGGGCTGCCGTTGGCACCGAAGCAGAGCCGGAGGCGCTCGCGCCGTCCAATGGCACGGCGGGGCTCCGGACGGTCTGAGCGTCCGGCCCATTCGGTCAGGAGTGGCACGATCACCTTGTCAAGAATATCGGGCGGTCGCTTGCGCCAGTCCTCCCAAGGGAAGAATTGGTACCAGGGCTCAAAGCTCGCGCCTGCTGCGCGCAGAGGGGCAGCATTGTCAGGCACACGCGTGAGTGCCAGGTAGCCAACCGACACCATGTGCGGCCCGGTGTCATCTGGCCGTGCATGCCGGCCGCGGTCGCCGAAGGTGTAGAGTTGTTCCACATAGCCGACCGAAAGCGCAGTCTGTGCTTCAACAAAAGCGCGTAGCCCAATCTCGAAGGTCTTGTCGGCGAGCGGATCAAAGGGCCCAAACGGCAGTCCGACATGCGGCCCGGATTCATCGCTCGTGACCAGGATGGCAGGCTCATCGCGCTCGACCGTGACGATCGCGGCCGTGAGTCCGATCTCGATCGGCGTGAGGACTGATTCTGTCATCGCGCCATCATATCCCGATCATACCGGTCTGGCCGGCCCATGCACGATTGCAGGAGCCGATCAGCTTATTCAAGATCCAGCCGGAAAGGCTCCGCTTCTGTTGTGGGGTGAGCTTGGCCAATCATTTCAATCGCGGACGTCATACGACCTTCCCGCCCGAGCGCGCGATCGGCAAGCGACACGATGCGCGGGTTAGGGGCCGCAGTTGCTGATGCCCGACGCAGGGCCTGCGCAATTAACAGCTCGTCGCGTTGCGGATTGAGTGCACACGCTGCGACGAATGCACCTGCCGTTGAACGGCTGATCCCCGCATAGCAGTGGATAACCAGCGGATTTCTGAGGTTCCAACGTCGGACAAAAGCGATGAGCTTGGTCACATGGTCGTCCGCCGGAGCGATATAGCCGTTGAGCGGCTCAGTGATGTCGTCCATGCCAAGGACGAGGTGATTTGCCGGCGCGATCGTGTCAGGCCGTCGAACGAGATCGACGTCCTTGAGCAGGGTCACAACGTGCTGCGCGCCGGTGTCTTCGACAGTCCTGTGAAGGCGCGAGAGTGAGCAGACGTGAATCATGGCTTCTTATAAGGCAACGAAAGCCATCATGGAAGCATGACGTCTTTCAATCGCGGGCGAGCGTCTCGAATCGCTCCAGATAACGCGCCTGCCCGACCTCGGCGGGCCAAGGGGTGAGATAGTCGCGCTCGATGATGGAAGTCAGTTTCGGGGGACGGCCAAAAAAACGGCGAGCTTCAGGCGCCGCGAAGCCGGCAAGCCGCGTCGCTTCCAGATAGGCCGCAGCGCGATCTGCTGCCTTGATGATTGCGATCAGCTCGGACGGCAAAGTTACCGGCAGCCCGAATCGAACGTGGACTGCGGCCAGCAGGCGAGCTTCGATTGTCTTGTAGGTGTCGCCGATCACGGCCTTGAATGGCGTGATCATGTCCCCGATCACGTATTCCGGCGCGTCGTGGAGCAGCACGGCAAGTCGACGCTTGCGATCCAAACGGGCGCTCTGGTGCGCGATGACTTCGACCAGCAACGAGTGCTGCGCGACCGAATAGATGTTCGGGCCCTTGGTCTGGCCGTTCCAGCGCGCCACGCGCGCGAGCCCATGTGCGATGTCTTCGATCTCGACATCAAGTGGTGAAGGATCAAGCAGGTCGAGCCGTCGTCCAGACAGCATGCGCTGCCATGCACGTGAGGCTGCGCTATTTTTGCTCTTGCGCGTGCCGGTCATCGCGGTTTGGCAAGCATGGCGCAGGCCGCGTAGCGATGGCAGCTCACCAAATGATCGTTCACCATGCCGACTGCTTGCATGAAGGCATAGACAATTGTTGGCCCGCAGAACTTGAAACCGCGGCTCGCGAGTTCCTTCGACATCTTTTGTGAGACTGCGTTCTCGGCCGGAATCTGTTTTGTGCTCCGGTAGCTGTTGATCTTGGGCTTGCCGTCGACGAAGTCCCACAGCAGGCGCGAGAAGCCCGGTCCTTTGTCCATGACGTTGAGCCAGGCGCGCGCTGAGAGGACGGTGCCTTCGATCTTCATGCGGTTGCGGACAATGCCCTCATCCTGCATCAGGCGCTCGACCTTCTTGGGCGTGTAGCGCGCTATCTTCTCGGGCTGGAATTCGCTGAAGGCCCGCCGAAAGTTGTCGCGTTTGCGCAGGATGGTGATCCAAGACAGCCCGGCCTGGAATCCGTCCAGCACAAGCTTCTCATAGAGCGCTCGGTCGTCAAATTCCGGAACACCCCATTCGTCGTCGTGGTAGGCAACGTAGAGCGGGTCGAGCTTGGGCCATGGGCAGCGCGTGAGGCCGTCCGGATGAGAGATTGCGATGCTCATTCTGCGGCCTTGGTCTTTCCCGGCATGGCAAAGCGGGCCCACGATGCCTTGAGCGGCTCAAGCTTGATTCCGCCTGCCACCA
>Ga0137403_10006171_pt1 | contig 13754 bp, 5 predicted proteins | sample CZOMad2_1_16fung_FD_122057 | JGI IMG/M metagenome (GOLD analysis project Ga0137403, IMG submission 122057) | Vadose zone soil fungal communities from Angelo Coast Range Reserve, California, USA - CZOMad2_1_16fungal (Hybrid Assembly) | ecosystem: Environmental > Terrestrial > Soil > Vadose zone... | reverse complement strand
TGACTGACAGATCTAGAACAAAACGACTTTGGATAGGCAAGGTAGAAGTCCGGGCAGCCAAGCCGACAGATGTTCTCGCAGACGCCAAAGGAGCGTTCGTTAATTTGGTGACTTGGGCCTCGAATATTGACGAGTTCAAGAAGAATGCCGAGCTGGTTCTAGTCAAACTCGGGTTATCCGTCATAGACATCGAGAATCCTGAGCCCGTTTCGATCAGAAGACAAAAAGCGGATTTCGACGACGAAATCGAAGATATGGTCAGTAGGGCCGAGAACAATCCGAACGCGATCATATACGGCACATTCCACACCTGGACCAGGGACGACGCTTAGCCCGTCGCGGCGTTCGGCTAGAACTCCGGAACAGAACTCCGAAGAACTCGGGGACAGACGGAACGTTTCTTCTTTCCAGGAACTCTCTAGAAAACAAGTTTAGCCTGCCTGCCATCCTCTGCGTCACGTTTTGGCCGTCCGCCTTTTTGCTGCCGTAACCGCCGTTGCGTGGCATCCTCCAGCGAACACACGAACTATTCTGCACCCAACGGTCGGCCGGTATGCGTGCATCGCCGGATGGCGGCAATTTCCCCGAGTTTTTCTCCCGTGCCTAGATACTCCTTCCAGTTCTCCTGCGACCAGCGTTCCTTCCACGCACGCAACTCCAGTCCCAGGCGATCTTGCGTATCGCCGCAATGCACCGCCGTGCTGCACCACGGCCACAATTCCGCACGACTCGCCAGCCCCGCCCGGACCGGATTCAACTCCACATAACGCAGCGCCATCCACAAATGACTCTGGTCCAAAGGACACGAATAAAATCGCCCCTGCCAAACACGCCCGCTCGAACGATGGGTGGCATTCCAATAGCAGGCATACCTCCCATGGGTCTGCTTTAAGGCCCGCGCCAGCGAGTCCCCCTGGTGCGGCACCACCAGCAGATGGACATGGTTTGACATCAAGCAGTAACCCAGCAGCGACAGCTCGCAAAGCGCTACGTACTTGCGCAGCAGATTCAGATAGACGGTGCGCTCACAAATTGCTGCTGCGATTGTTGCACGACGCGGCCTGAAGGATAGGTGATGGACTTGAGGTTGCCAACGATGTCGTAACATGAGGCGGAGTAGCTGTCACATTGGACAATTGTGAAAGTATTTCGGGGATGGAGCGAGTTTAGGGGGAAAACTGACTTGACCGGGGAAAACGGGGCGAGTAGTGTTTTCAGCACGCGGTTGGTACAGGTGATGGACTTCCATCAGGCCAGGTCAAACACTCATTCAGAGATGCGATTCCTTGCTCAGGCGCTGTTAGCGGTGAGCTTTTTTCTGGTGTGTGCGGAGGCGCTGCGGGCGCAACGGCCCGTGACCACTGCTCCGCCGGACCTGGTCAGCTCCACGTTGATGCCGTCTACGGTAATCGTGAACGTGCGGGAAGCCAATGGACTACTGCTGGACGAGCACGCTTTCGTGAAGGTGTCTTCAGCAGCGCGAAAGTACAGCAAGACCGTGGCGACGGAAGACAATTCGGCGGCCACGTTCATCGATGTGATTCGCGGCGACTACGATGTCGAAGTCAGCTGCGCGGGATACAAAACGGCCATCGAACACGTGAACGTTGGTACAGGCGGATCGACCTATCCAATCTTCATCTACCTGCATTCGGAATCCGAGGAGGCGGTGAACGCCAAGCCCCCGGCAGGCATGGTGATGACGGCGAAGCTGCAAAACGAACTCGACAAGGGCACCGGAAAGATGCGCAAGCAGCAGTACGACGCGGCGCGCCAGCACTTTGAAAAAGCGGCCAAGATGGCGCCGGGTAATGCGAACGCGCAGTATCTGCTGGGCATGGTCGAGCTCTCGCAAAAACATTTCGATCTGGCGCGGGCGAAATTGGAGAGCGCGCTGGCGCTGTACCCGGCTCACGAACGATCGCTTCTGGCGCTAGGCGAATTGCAATTGCAAACGGGCGACGCGGACGGAGCGGTGCGCACGCTGGAGAAAGCGTTCGCAGCGAACGGAGCGGACTGGAGAATGCACTTCCTGCTGGCGCAGGCGTACAGCGGCGAAAGAAACTACGCCAAGGCTGAGTTTCATGCATCGCGAGCGGCAGAGCTTGGAAAAACCAAAGGCGCTTTGCCGCTACTCCTCCTGGCGCGAACTTACCTGGCGGACAATCAGAGAGAAGCGACGAAGAAAGTCCTGGAATTGCTGATCAAGGAATTCCCGGCCGATCCAGCGGCACAGCAAGCAAAATCCGAGTTGGCCGCATTGCCCGATTTGCCGGGAAATTCGACCAGCGTGGCGAGCGGTGCTGAGGCGACGCCTGCCGGGGGAACGCGGGGAACGGACGGTCTGGCCTCAGCGTTTGCGGCGGCCACGAGCACGTCGCCGAATCCAGTGATTGGCTTGGCCAACGAGTTGCCGTTAACGATTGAGGATCACACGTGGGCTCCGGCGGGCGTGGATGCCAAGGAATACACGCTGGCGCCGGGCGTGACTTGTGGACCGGAGGAAGTTCTCGATCATGCGCAAAAGCGGATGCTCCATCAGCTGCAGAACTTTGACAAGTTCATGGCCACCGAACGCATCGAGCACCAGCAGGTGGATGCTCATGGCATCGAGGGCGACCTGCGCTTCAAGGATTTTTCCTATCTGGTGTTCGTGCATCCCTTCAAAAAGGATTCGTTCTTCCTGGAGGAATCGCGGGATGGCGGGACGGGTGTGGACGGGTTCCCGACAAATCTAGCCACGACGGGGTTGGTGGGATTGGGTGTGGCAATTCTGGAACCCGAATATCAAACCGACTTTGAGTACAAGTGCGAAGGGCTTTCTTCGTGGCGAGGGCAGGCGGCGTGGCAAGTCCGCTTCGAGCAAAGGAAAAACGTCGAATCGCGGGTTCGTGTCTGGCGGCGGCGTGGCGAACTCTTTCCGGTGGCGCTAAAGGGGCGAATCTGGCTTGCCGCCAACAGCTACGACCTGCTGCACATGGAAAGCGATCTTCGGGATCCTATCGAGAAGCTGATGCTGGTCCGCGATCACCTGATAATCGACTACGGGCCGGTGACCTTCGAGCGTGGCAGCGAGAAACTGTGGCTGCCCTGGCGGGCGGAAATGTTTATGGAGCTGCACGGAAAGCGCTATCACCATCGCCACACGCTCAGTAACTACATGCTGTTCTCAGTGGATACGGCGAACCAGATCGGAAAACCCAAACAAGCCCCCGAACCGCCGGAGAAAGAAGAAAAACCGCAGAACTAAGATGTGCCGCTGGATCCAGCCGCCCGTTGTGCGTCAGCTCGGGTGCATGCTCGTTGCAAAAAAGATCGGGCCTTTGCGTCTTGCGCAAAAGGCCCGTCACTTCGGAGCGAACCCAACCCGGCTCAGCCTTGTGGCTTGGCGGGCGGCTGCGCGGCAGGCTTGGCCGGGGTTGTGGCCGCGGGCTTGGGCGCTGCCGACTTCGCGGGCGCGGCAGAACCGGCCTTGAGCGGATAGGCCTGATCGTACAGCCGGATAATTTCCTGCGTCACATCGATCTGATTCGACTTGTAAATCAGCGGTGAGTTCTGCGCGGAAGAATCGAAGACGGCGATGTAGCCGTTCTCGCGCGCGTAGCGGTCCAGCACATCGACCATTTTGCGGCCAATGCGGTCGATCACTTCGCCCTGCTCGGCATTGACGTCTTCCTGATATTCGGTCTGTTTGCGTTCGAGCTGACGCGCCATGAGCTCGCCCTGGCGCTGCAACCGGGATTGCTCTTCCGGACTGAGGGTGCTGGCGCCAGCCTGAAGACGCTGGCGAATATCGTTGATCTGCTTGTTCATGTTTTCGAGTTCCGTCTGGCGAGGCGCGAACTTGGATTGCAGTTCGGCGGAAGCCTGCTTGCCCTCGGCGGTGGTGACGATCGCGGACCGCACATCCACGACGCCCACCTTGCCGGAGGCCGCGGAAACAGCCGCGGGCGCTCCTTGAGCCCGGATAGCAGCGGTGCCGAGAAGGCACGCAGCGGCCAGCGCGGCGGTACGAAGATAATTTCTGGAATTCACTTTAATTCTCCTTGTTGAAGGTGACTCCGATTTCTTCAGAGCCCCGATACCAATTTTCGATTGGCTGAAAGTCGATTCCGCTCCCCTTGCGGGATCCCTGGGAGGTATACAAACCCAGCAGTATAGCCGACGCCGAACATGGCAAGCAACGCGAAACAAGGCGTGTCTCGGGGCTTGTGTTTGGCGGATTAGACGCGGCCGCATGCTGGCATCTCTCGCCGGTGCGCCGTGCGACCTCATGGCAGCGGCAGGAGCAAAACGCGATTGTTGGCCTGGTCCACGATTACGGCGAGATTCTGCAAGTTATGAATGGCGGCGCAGAGCTGGCCGGTGGCGCCGATGCCGATAGTCTCCTTGGTCTGAAAAGTTTGGGCATCGACCAAGGAGATGGTGTTGCTGAGCGAGTTGACGGTCAGCAAGGTTCCGGAATTGGGGTTGATGGCCACGGAGGTCGGGTTGATGCCGACCGGGATGGACCGGCTGCTGCCGGTATCCGGGTTGAATACGACAGCCTGATTGGATTGGCTGGCTACAGAATAAAAGAGCCCGGGATTAGTGCTGCTACTGGTGGCTGCCGGATCGAAGATAACACCAGTGGGCGTGGCACCGAGGAACGAGGCGGAGGCCGAGCTAGTGCTTCTGACGGGCGTAGCGCCACCGATGTCGATGGCATCGAGAACGCCAAAAGGAGTGGACGCGCCGTTGAGTTGGAGGGCACTGACAACGGCGAGACCGCGACTGTTGGTGCCGCGATCCGGATCGATAGCGACGGCGATGGGGCTTTGATCCACGCCGACGGGACCGAGCACGGTAAGAGTACCAATCGGACTAGCGGTAAGCGGAGTTAGATCGATGGCGGAAATCGAATTGTTGCCGGTGTTGGCGATGACGACGAGATTGGTTTGCTGATTGATGGCCACGCCAGTGGGGTTAGTGCCGACGGTGACGTCCTTGACCACTTGCGACTGTTTATCCAGGTCCAGGATCGACACGGTGCTGGAAGCGTTGTTTGTTACGACGGCGACGCCGAGCGATGCGCTGAGCCTGGGAAGCACAGCAACGCCAGTTGGCGTGCCTCCGGTCGGAATCGTGCCGACAATCTGGCCAAACTTGTTTGCGGGATCGAGGCTGACGAGCGAAACCTGGCTGCAGCCGGTATTGGTGACGACAGCAACATTGCGTTGCTCGTCGATGGCCACGCCGCCTGGAGCGGAGGGGATCGGAGTGCCAGCGGTGCCGCAGGCCGGAACGTTTACTGCTTCCAAAACGGTGAAGTCGACGACGTTGGAAAAGACATTGCCGGTAACAACATCGACGGCAAAGCGGTGTGGCGTGGCCAGTAAGGCTTTGGGAATGGTGACATCCAGTTCGTGATTGCCGACCAGGGTCACGCCGCCAGCGAGCGGTGTGCCATCGAGACGAACCTGCGAGGTATTGTCGAAGCCGCTGCCAAAAATCTTCACTGCTGTGAGATCCACCGGAGCAACGCCGGAAGTGGCGATGAAGGCGCGACGCAGTGTGGTACCCGCGATGTCCGGCGTGCGCAGCTCCTGGATATGAACGGATTTGACCTGGCCAAGACCGATGACGGTCAGGGTACCATCGCCGGAATTGACGGCGAGTGCGGTGTTGGAAACGGGATCGACCGCCAAGGCGCCAGGAATATTCAAGGCAGTCACGATCGGATTAGTGGCCGGGTAAGTGACGGAGCCAGTGCCGATCTGGCCAGTGTTCACAATGGCTGCACGCTGAAGAGCGGAAGGATCGATCAACGAGATTTGATTGATGCCGCCATTCGGGTTGAAAACAACGGCGCTATTGGAGAAGGGCTGAAAGGCCACGCTGGTTTCTCCGATTTCGGGCGCGCCGGTGAAGGTAGAGCCGACGGCGTCCTTGAAGACGGACATGGCCGTGAAAGACAGGCTCAGCGGGTCAAGGAATTCGATCTGGGCGTTTTGCACATTGGGATCGACGAAAGCCAAGCGCCGGGTAACCGGGTTGACGGCAATGCCCTGCATCGACGGAGAAACCACGAAGACCAGATTGACGGCTCCCTGCGCGGTGGTGCAGTTGTCGGAGGCGGCGCAGGTAGAAGTATCGTCGGCCTCAGCCTGGGCATAAGTGAAATCATGGGTGCCGAGAACCGAAGTGACCGGGAAAGTACCGTTGAAATTGGTGTTTTTGGTGGCACCAGGGGGGACGTTGGAGATAAGCACGGTAGGGCCACCGAGCGCGGAAACACCCGAAGAAATGTTGTGGGGAGTGGCGGTCGTAATCTGGACACTGTTGGCAGTCCGCACGGCCTTAGTGATGCTCACGGGCGCAGAGGGCGGTGTGGCCAGATTGATGCCTTCGAGCAAGCCGCCGCCGCCCGGAGTGACATAGGCGATGTGCGCACCAGGCTCAAAGGCAACCTGCGGATGGGGGCCGGTGTTGAGGGTGACGTAGCCGGTCACGCAGTAGCGAGGCAGCGGCGGCGTGGCGGGCCCGATGATGCAGCTTACGGTTTTCACCGGGTCAAGATTGACGATCAAGCCGAGGTTCGTGGAAGCAAATGCGACCAGTGCATTGTGGAGAAAAGGATCGATCCCGACGGCGTAAGGAAAGGGCTGAACAAAGGTCGTGGAAGGGGGATTGGGGGCCGGGATGATGCCGCTAAGATCCACGGTAGCAACCGGAGAGGTGCCATTGGGCACGTTAATGATCGAAAGGGAGCGGCTGGCGTAGTTGACGACAGCGGCGATGGGAGTGGTGAGATCGGCATCCACATTGTCGTCGATGGCCACGCTGGTGGCGACATTGCCGCCGGAGGTGGCAGTACCCAAGAGCGTGACGTTGCCGGTGGAGCCGACACTGAAGAACTGAACGTTCGGCTGAGTATTACTGGTAGCAGAGCCAGCCGGGTCATTGACGCCAGCCAAGGTTATGGCACCGACGCCGATGGTCGGACCGACGGCTATAGAACTGGGCGTGCTGGTGGCAGAGCCAACGGGTTTCGCCGAATTCGCGGGTACCGAGTAGATGCCAGCCGGGCTGGCGGTCAAAGCGCTGCCGGCAACCGTCGGAGGATTGGCAGTCGATGCGCTGATCCCGCCATAGTCCGGAATCACGGCAACGTTGGTACGCACCGTCAAGGGCGGCGTGGCGAACGAGTTGGTGACGGCAATCGGGAAAAGGCCAGCGGCGGACTTGAGAGGCAAGGTGGACGGGATGGGAAGATTGCCGACGATATTGCGCGGAGTAATCACGCTGGCGAGCAGAGCATCGGTGTTGTTGAAGAGAGCGGAAACCAATATGCCATTAGGCGGTTTGCCGAAATAGCCACCGTCGATAAGGACCTGGGGCAGGCCTGGAACGTCCAGAGTTTTCTGACCGAGGTTCTGCTGCTGAAAATTGTCGGGAGAAGTGCTGATGAGCGAGGGGCCCGCCGGCACGACAGTAAAGGAGAAAGGACCGCCCGGAGCGATCACACCGCCCGAGGTGACCTGGACTTGGTAGACACCTGGGCGTGGCAGGTCCGTAGGATCGAGGCGGACACGTGCACCGATGGAAGAGGTGCCACCCGCGCCGAAGACCACTTTGATCTTGTTGGAATTGGTGGAATCAACCGTCTCATTGACGGTCGGCCCGGTCAGGGTGATGCCGACCTGCGAAGTGACGTTGGGAGCATTAAGGAAAATGTCCGCAGTCGGTCCGCCCAAAGGCACAAAGATGGGCGACAGTCCATTGAAGGTGATCGGCCCGCCGGCAACAATAGTAATGGCCCCTTCGGCGATGCGGGCGTTGTCGATCTTTGAAAACACGAAAATGGTGACAATGCCGGCGGCATTGACGGGAGCCGTGGTGGATGCCGGAGCGGCCACCGGAACCTTGGCCGGGGCGGTGTATTTGCCTGTCGCATCGACCGTGCCGCAATCGTTGGTGCCGCCGCTGCAACTGACGCTATCGACTTTGGCGGTGGTTGCGAAGGCGACGCCCCAAGTGACCTGATCGCTGGTGAGCAAGTTTCCGTTGAGATCCTCAGCGTTGAATAACTTGGTTTCGCCGGTGGCGAGAGTGGCGGTGCTGGGAATGATGGTAATGCGGACGCCGGAGTCAAAGGTGATGGTAAAGGTTCCGGTCTTCTTGGTATTGGCGTGGGCCGTGGCGGTAATGGTGACAACCACGTTGGGGAGAGCGACTTGATCGGGAAACACGTCTGGAGCGGTAAAAGTGGCGGTGGAAAGCGCGGTGGTACTGGTGTTGGTGATGTTGGAGAGAGCGCCAACCGCGCCTTTGACCGAGGCATCAGAGCACTGCTTGGCGGCGGCCGGGGTGGGAGTAGGAGTGGTAGTGGTGGGATTTGGCGTCGTGGTAAAAGTGCAGGCAAAGTCCGCTGATACGTCGGTCGCCCCGGTGACGTTGGCCGTAAGCGTCTCGGTCTGCTTGGGCACGAGAACGGAGCTCGCTCCAGTGACGGTTACCGCTACTGTGTTGGCCGTGCTGCTTCCGCCACCGCAGCCACTGAGTCCAACGCCCGCCAACAACGCGGCGGTCAACAAACTACTCTTCAAGGCTTGAGACTTCATTGCCACGGCTTCCCCCACGTTTTGCAAATGCGATGAACGAACCGCTCTTCGCATCTCCGCTTCAATCGTCGTTCCGCTTTGCCGGATTTGTAAGTCCGGCGTGGATCCCCAAGGACAACGAAATTCTGGACGTACGACATCACTAGAACGTCCGGCTCACGGTGAACCGGAAGGTAGTCTTCGGCTCGAAATAGTTGAGCGAGCCTGGGGTGTTCTGCAAAGTATTCAAAGTCGGCTTGACCTGAAATCTCCAGACATCTGGCGGCAAATCGTGCGGCAAGCGTCCGAGAGTAGTCCCCGCGGGACAAGTCTCGAAGAATGGAGGCCGCGGGTCGCAGATTTCGCTGGGCTCGATGAAATCGGTGGGCGCCAGCAACTGTTCGTGGAGTCGATGGATGTTGTAGGCGTAATAGATGCGGAAGGGCGCCTGAATAATGGGCAATTGCACGACGAACTCAATGCCCGTGGAGCCGCGCAAACGGAAATTGGTGCCGGGAGCGATGGAGAGTTGTTGGGGCAGTTTGCCGGCGTTTGGAGCGGAGGGGAAATTATTCCTTAGATCGATGAAACCGCTGGGATCCAACTGCAAGCCGCTCTTCTTAACAATTCCGCTGGTACCACCGTCAAAGAAAAGGACGGCTTGCACCGGACCGACGATGGGAATTCGGTATTCAAGGTTGCCGAAGCTCTGAACGTCGCCACCGGGAAGCGAAATGGAATAGCCCAGGACGTTGACGTTGGCGGTTTTGGGAATGGGCTGGCCGGCGGAGTTGAACGGACCGCTGGGATCGGTATAGGAGAATTGCTGGACGCTTTTGACCGGGATGAAAGTGACGGGAGAAATGGAGCGAATGTCGTATCCGCGAATGTCGTTTTCACCGCCCATGTAGAAACGGCTGAATGGCGGAATCTCGTTGGCGACCTTGGAGGGGCAAGTGGGATCCAGCGGGACCGCGGTGCGGCAACCGGGGGTGGTGTTGCCAAAGGCGGTAATGAAAGCGGTGCTGGCGTGCAGACCGATGACGTTGCGGTGTTTGGTGACGGTCTTGTACATCTTAAAGTCGAAGACATTGGAGATATCGCTGACGTTACCGCCGAGGGGACCACCGGTGAAAGCCAAGGAATAGAAAAGACTTTTGCCACGAGAGGGATTGGTGGGATTGTCTACGGTGTTGTAGCTGATGGTCGGCGTGATGGTGCTGGTGATGATGCCGTTGAGGGCGCTGGGACCGGCGAGGCTGCGGAACTGAATGGTTTCAAAGAGCAGTTGCGAGGCGGTATTGAAGGCAGTGATGTTAGTGCGGGTGAGACCGTAGGTGAGGCCGAAGCGAGTGAAAGGAAGTTTCTTAAGCGGGTAACTAGCGAATAGAGTGAAGCCGGTGCTGTCCTGGTTGTAGTTCTGCACGAATTCGGGGTTGATACTGACGGCTTGACCGGTGAGGATGGCGGCTTGGCGTGCCTGATCGAATTTGTAGCGGCTGGAAAATATCGTGAAGCCGCTGGAGATGGGCCGGTCAAAGAGATACGGCTCGGTGAAACCGAAAAGGAAGCTGCGCTGGAGATCACCGAACTGCGCTGAGAAAGTGAGCGTTTCGCCGAGGCCGAGGAAATTGTTGGTCTGGTAGGTGAGGCCGATGAAAGAACCGGCCAGACCGCTGACGCCGCCCTGCAGACCGATGGACTGCTTGCCCTTTTCCCTGAGCTTGAGAGAAATGTCGACGGTGCCCTCTTTGGTGTTGCGCTTGATTTCGGCGGCTTTGTCGGCTTCGATCTTGTCGAAATAGTCGAGCTGGTTGAGGCGAAGAATGCTGAGCTCCCAGTAGCGCTTGTTGAAGAGCTGGCCTTCGTCGATGAGCAGTTCGCGGCGGATGACCTTGTCGCGCGTGGTGGTATTGCCGACGAAATCGATACGGCGAACGTAGTATTGCTTTTCTTCGTTGAACTTGAGGATGAGGTTGATTTCTTTTTTGGCTTCGTCGATGTCTTCGGCTGGTTCGGTGGTGAAATCGATAAATCCGAATTCTCCATAGGCTTTGCCGTAGTCCTCGAGGGCTTTGCGGACCTTTGCAGTGGAGAAAATATCACCGGTCTTCAACGGAAAGATATTCTTGAGGGCCTCGACTTTAAGCGAGAGGGACTTATCGGGGTCGGCGCTGACGATGCGCAGGGTGCCCATTTTGTAGCGCTCGCCTTCCTCGATAGGAATGGTGATGTTGACGGCCTTGCCGTGCGTTTTGCCAGTGAGAGGCACGCCGAGTTTGTGGCCAGTGGTATCGATGTTTTCGAGCACCGGTTCCTTGACGAGAACCTTGAAATAGCCATTATCCTGATATAGGCCGCGGATGCCGACTTCGAGGTCCTCGTTCAATTTCTGGCGATCGTAAGTCTTGGTGAGGACCGGGATGTACCAGAAGTACAGAGGAATGGAGTACGGGCGGTCGTGACGCATGGCGCGAATGAGTTTGCGGTCACTGAATGCGTGGTTGCCCGTGAACTTGATCTTGCCGACTTTAACTTTGGGCCCTTCGTCGACTTTAAAAACGAGGATGACCGCGTTGCTGGAAGCGATGCGTTCGAACTGCGGAGTGACTTTTGCGAACTGGCGTCCGTGCTCGCCAAGCAGTTCTTTCAGCACGACTTCGGCTTTTTTGATTTTGGTGGGATCGAACGAGCTTTCTACGGTGAGGCCGACTTTGCGTTCTTTGAAGCGATCGAGAATGTCCGACTCCGAAACGGAATGGGTGCCTTCGTAACGGATGCGGCGAATGACCGGCCGCTCCTTGACGTCGAAGACAATGATCTTGGCGTTGGGCCGATCGGGAGAATCCTCGACGCGGAGCTTGACGTCTTCGAAGAATTGCGTGTTCCAAAGCGCCTGGAAATCGCGACGCAGGGTTTCCTCGTTATAGTTGTCGCCTTCGCGGCTGAAGATGCGGGCTTTCAGGGTGTCGCTGCGGATGCGGCGATTGCCCGCGAAATCGATGCGCTCGATGATGAATTGCTGCTGATTGGCTTGCGGCTGCTGATCGCCGTAGGCGGTGTGGGTGTGATCTTCTATAACCGGATCCAGCGTTTCTGAATCAAAGGTAGCGGACAGCAGGGGGTGACTCTGCGAAGATGCAGAGGCGACCGTTGCGGGAGACGACGTAGACTGAGCGGAGGTTTGAACAGCGGCGCCAAGTTGAAATAACGACGCCGCGAGCCAGACGCAAAGTCCCGTCGAAACGCGAAACGGCAAACAAACCCTTATTTGAGCGGCCGAAGCGGTCAAGGCCGCGCCCCCAAACACAAGTTGTTCTTCTCCTGCCGGACCCGGTATGGGCCGGCTGTGTGGTTTCAGATTCGCTAGTGGACGACCGGGGTTGCCTCACCCACGGGCCGGAACGAGAGCCCCTCTCCCGCGACATAAATCTGTAAAGTCGCGGGCCTCTGAATTCCGCCCTGGATCAGCGCCTCGGACAGCGGGTCTTCAACGTACTTCTGCAAAGCCCTGCGTAGCGGACGTGCCCCATAGTTACGATCCGCGCACGTCTTCTCCAAAATCCACTGACGCGCTTCCGGCGACACAACTATCTGTACCTGCCGGTGGATGAGAGTATCGTTCAAATGGCCAACAAGCAAGTCAATGATGCGAAGTAGATCGTCATCGCTGAGCGGATTGAAGAGGATGACTTCATCCAGACGATTGAGGAATTCCGGATTGAAAGCGCGCTTCACTTCGCCCATCACCAGTTCTTCCATGCTCTTCATGCCGGCTTCGTCGGTGCCGGACTGAAAGCCCATGGAAGTGCGGCGCTGGAGATGACGAGCGCCGAGGTTGGAAGTCATGATGATGATGGTATTGCGGAAATCGACGGTGTTGCCGAGGCCGTCAGTGAGCTGGCCGTCTTCGAAGACCTGCAGAAGGATGTTGAAGACGTCCGGGTGAGCTTTCTCGATTTCGTCGAGGAGGATTACGGAATAGGGAGTGCGGCGAACGCGTTCAGTGAGCTGGCCGCCTTCTTCGTAACCGACATACCCTGGAGGCGCGCCAATCAGCTTGGAGACGGAATGCTTCTCCATGAATTCGGACATGTCGAAGCGCACGAGAGATTTTTCCGAGCCGAAGAGAAATTCGGCGAGGCGGCGGGCGACTTCGGTTTTGCCGACGCCGGTGGGCCCGAGGAAAAAGAAGCAGCCAACGGGACGCGACGGTGATTTGAGGCCGGCGCGGCTGCGGCGAATGGCCCGAGCTAGCGCGGTGATGGCTTTGTCCTGACTGATGACGCGCTTGTGCAGCTCGGGTTCGATGCGCAGTAACTTTTGCTGCTCGTCTTCCTTGATCGAGGTGACGGCAATGCCGGTCCAGCGCGAGACGACTTCTTCAATATCTTCGCGGGTGACGATTCCGGTGGAGGCGTCGTCGAGCTTGAAGCGGTCGCGAAGGCCGCGCAGGTTTTCTTTTTCTTTGCGCTCTTCCTCGGAATAGAAACGCGCCTTTTCAAATTCGTGATTGGCGATGGCGGTTTCCATGCGGTGAGTGATGAATTTCACGCGCTTCTGGACTTCGCCAACTTCTTCGGGAACGGTGGCCTGGCGCAATTTGACGCGAGCACCCGCTTCGTCGATCAGGTCGATGGCCTTGTCCGGAAGGAAGCGGTCGGGGATGTAGCGGTTGGAAAGATAAACGGCGTAACGGAGGGCTTCGTCAGTATAGCTGACCGCGTGAAATTTTTCGTAGCGCTCGCGAACTCCCTGAATGACCAGGACGGCTTCCTCTTCATTGGGAGCCGGAACTTTGACGGACTGAAAGCGGCGTTCGAGCGAACGGTCCTTTTCGACGGACTTGCGGTATTCGCCGGGGGTGGTTGCGCCGATGCACTGAATTTCGCCACGGGAAAGCGCGGGCTTGAGAATGTTGGCGGCGTCGAGGGAACCTTCCGCCGAGCCTGCGCCGACCAGGGTATGCAACTCGTCGATGAAGACGATGGAATTTTGGCTCTCCATCAATTCTTTCATGATGGTCTTGAGGCGCTCTTCAAACTGGCCGCGGTACTTGGTGCCGGCAACGATGAGCGAAAGATCGAGGGACAGAATCTTTTTGTCAGCGAGGAATGGCGGGACGTCGCCGTCAGAAATGCGATGCGCAAGGCCTTCGACGATGGCGGTTTT
>Ga0137403_10006170_pt1 | contig 13754 bp, 11 predicted proteins | sample CZOMad2_1_16fung_FD_122057 | JGI IMG/M metagenome (GOLD analysis project Ga0137403, IMG submission 122057) | Vadose zone soil fungal communities from Angelo Coast Range Reserve, California, USA - CZOMad2_1_16fungal (Hybrid Assembly) | ecosystem: Environmental > Terrestrial > Soil > Vadose zone... | reverse complement strand
CCACCAAAGAAATACAGCGCGAGTACCGTCAGCAAAACTGTGCCTCCGGTGAGGATCGTTCGCGAAAGCGTTTCGTTAATTGAGGTATTCATAACTTCCGCCACCGATCCCGACAATCGATCGCGCAAGCCACTGCGAATGCGGTCGAAAACGACAATCTTATCATTGATCGAGTAACCGGCGATCGTTAGGACCGCCGCCACCATAATCAAGGAAAGCTCACGCCCGCTCAGGGCGAAGATGCCGATAGTGATAATAAGGTCGTGCGCCAGCGCTGCCAGTGAAGCCACGGCAAACGAGGTGGCAAACCGGAAGCTCACGTAGATAAAAATTCCCAGCAGTCCAAGCGCGAGAGCCAGCGCGCTCTTTGTCGCCAGTTCTTTTCCGACCAGCGCGCCGACATGGTCGGTCTGTTCGAATTTCAAACCTGCTGTCGGCAGCGCCTCGCTCAGCCGCGCTTTGATCTTATCGGCGGCGCCTGAATCGGCTCGAATGCTGATGAGATCGCGGTTCGCCACCTTTTCCGATTGAATAACGCTGTTTTGAAACCCGGTATGGGCCAGCGCGCCGCGTACTTCATCGGGTGTCATCTTGTGCGCCGCAGAGATAACAAGCAAATCGCCCCCTCTGAAATCGGCACCGAGATTGCGCTCACCCTTCATGAGTAAAACGCCAAGGCACAGAACCGTGGCTACGGCGGATATCGACACGAACTTGGGCGCGTTTCCAAGAAAATCGAACCCCTTTGAGCGAATGAGATGAAGCATGGACACGCGCTTCAGCCAGCCGAGCGCGAATGCCCACGAAAAACAGGTGTACGTGACCAGGAGCGACGAAAACATTGACGCCACGATGCCGATGGTCAGAGTGAGTGCGAAACCCTTGACCGGTCCACTCGCTAGCCAAAAAAGAATCGCAGCTGTGAGGAACTGGGTGACGTGCGCGTCGAAAATCGCGCTGAACGCTTTTCGATAAGAGGTATCGATGGCCACACGGAGCGATTTCCCCTGTGTAATTTCATCCCGAAGCCGTTCGTAGATCAGAACATTGGCGTCCACCGCGATTCCCAAGCTGAGAATGAGGCCAGCAATGCCGGGAAGCGTGAGGACGCTATTGAACATGCCTAGCACGCCAATCACCATGATGCAGTTGATCAGCAAAGCTATGTCGGCGATAAGGCCGACCATCCGGTAATAAATGATCATGAACACGACCACCAGGATAAAGCCCGCAATTCCTGAATAGATGCCGCTCTTGATCGAGTCGCTGCCGAGGCTGGCTGAGACTTGGCGCTCCTCTTCGATCTTCACTGGGGTTTGCAGTGGATTCTCCAGCACGCTTGAAAGATTGCGGGCCTCCGCCTCGTCCATGCGTCCGCCGCTGATGACCGCGTTACCGCCGTAAATGGCCGTCTTAATGACAGGCGCGGATTGAATTACGCCATCGAGAACAATCGCGAAGCGATGGTTCACATTTGCTTCAGTGATTTGACCGAAGGTTTTGGCGCCTTCAGTGTCGAACCTGAGTGTGACTTCCCATCCTTCCTGACCGTATCCGGCAGCCGCTTGCGAAACATGGTTGCCGCCGAGATCTGCCTTCTTTTTAACGAGCAAACGTTCCTCGATCGGCTTTCCGCCCTCAACTTGCTGTTTGTAAGTTTCGATCCGGTATTCTGGCGGAATCACTTCCTTTCCTTCATCAATCGCTTTCAAGCGTTGACCATTGTCCGGATACACGAGGCGGAACTCTAGCTTGGCTACGCGTGAAAGTTGGTCGCGCGCCTCCTGGATGTTGGCAGCGTCGAGACCCGGGATTTGCACCAGAATACGATCATTGCCTTGTGGCGTGATAATCGGCTCGCTTACCCCAAAGCGGTCGACACGCTTGCGGATGGCCTCAATGGCCTGATCTACCATCGCTTTTGTAATTGGCCGCTTTCCACCATCGGCGCTTGCTGGCGGCTCCAGCCGAATCAGAAACGAAGTGCCGCCTTGAAGGTCGAGGCCGAGATGGATCTTCCCGTGGCGAATCACTGTCCCATCCGGTCGCTTCTCGTCGAAAGGCGGATAGGTCGACCAAAGGCAAAACGCCGTGACCACGATTGTCAGCACAGTCCCTAAAATGCGGCGTAACCGATCGCCTTCGCTCGCGAAATACCAGCCGAACAGCACCAGTATGGCGAGGCCGATAAAAAAAGTGAGCACCGGCGTCATGGAATCTTCGATCCTCGATCTTCGATTTTCGATTTACTCATCGGCGTTGCTAGTTCGGTCCGGCTTAGTAACGGCAGCGTTTTACCTTACGCCTCTTTCAGGACGTTGGTAATCGCCGATTTGTCGATCTCGATTTTTACGTTGTCAGCCACTTTCACGAGCACGGTGGTCTCTTTCACGTTCGAAATTAGACCGTGAATGCCGGCGTTGGTCACCACGCGGTCACCGGTTTTCAAGTTTCCAATTAATTTCTGTTGCTGTTCCTGCCGCTTCTTTTGCGGCCGAATCATCACAAAATACATGATGATGAAAATGAAAATAAGCGGGACGAAAAACGAGCCAATGCCGCCGCCGGGCATAGGTCCAGGCGATCCCGTTTGAGCCTGAGCGAAAATCATGCAGAGCATATCGAGAATTGGAGAGCGCACCTTAAGCACGAACGCGCCCGCTGCAATCGTTCTTTCGCGCGATCCGTGTTTTAACCAGTGGATTTACACTTGGGATGAAATTGTGAATTCACGTGCTAATCTCTAGCGCCGAAATGGGCTTCGGGGGTATAGCTCAGTTGGTAGAGCGTCTCGTTCGCAATGATCGCGGGGAAAACATGCTCATCTGAGCCCACGTGCTCTCAGATTGATTTTCATAGGTAAATGGGCAACGAATGGGTTCTCGCAAGTATTCCCAAATACCCTCAAATTCTTTCGCCGGTGGATAAAGAAGTGGATAAAGAATTTTGTAGTATGCCTTGTGTTGGTCTCCGCGACGGAGACCAGCAGTCCGGCGGATCTCGGTAGAGAACTTACGATTTGCGATGCTTTTGCGGACGGCGTCGCTGTCGCTTTATATCGACCGGCATGCGCAACCTGAAACCGACAGCGCCGACTACTTCACCCTTCCAAAGCTGGCGAACCGTTAGTTGATACCCTATCCGTTGCTGGTGGTGTCCCTGCTTTTCAAACACATGTTTATCCGGCAAGAGGTACTCTACCGCCAGAGGAAATTCCTTCTCGACAAGTAGTCCATCAAAACCGGGAGCTATGTCCATACGCGGTTCACGGATGCCCAAAAATGCCAGGCTCCTGGATCGCTCTCGTGCTGGCAGCGCCTCATAAACAGCCTCTCTATCTTTCCGAAGCACAAGCTTAACTCCTCGAGGAATGCCTGCGCCGAGCACGCTCGCTGGACCATGCACTCGGATTTTGGCACCCGGGACGAATTGGCCGATATCGAATCGCAGATCGAACCTTTCGCGAGATCGCGGCAGGCTGCCCACTTGAGCTTTGAGCACACCCGGTGTGCCTGGCATCATATCCACCACGTCCATGTTCCGATAAGCAATGTTGTTCGTATTGCGGACGTAGTTCAGATAATCGGAGACAGACGTGATGAGCGTGTGATCGGGCGCAGGATCAAGCACGTTAGAGACAACGGCAATCATGCAATAATGGCCTACCGCGGGAATGAGAGCAGCCGGGAAGGTCAGCGGTCCCGCGATGCGCACTGAACCCGGTGCGATGCCTGTCTCTGCAAGTGCCCCAATGTGAATCCAAGAAGCGGGCGTGGCAAATGTTGAGGCCGCCGAAAAATAAACGTTCACGGAAGCATCACCGTTTGCGCTGCCGCGATTCTGCAACCGGACGTACACGTAGTTCGCTTGCCCGAATTCGACATTCTGCCAAAGCGCGTCATTAGTGAGATCAGCAAACTCAACCGCCGGATTGGCGGAAAGCGCCGTTCTATTGATGATGTCGGGACTCGCGTACAAATAGGCACCCGGATATGGTTCGAGGCCCGTATCGGCGAGATTGTCGCGCACATAAATGTCCGGGCCAATTCCGACTGCGTTAAAGGCATTCTTGACTTGGGACAATTTAACCAAGTCGGTTGGGAAAAGGTCCAGGCAGGCGTCCAGCATAGCTGCACGAAAGTCTAGGAATGTAGCGGTTGGATTACCCACAAGATTCACCGTCATGCAGCGAAAGAGCATCTGTTCGGCAGCGCTCTGCCCGATGCCAGTCACTGTGATGCCGCTAACCGTGTGCGTGCCTCCCACTGTAAGGAGGTAAAAAAGATTGTTAATGATCCCGCTATTGACGTGAACGCCGCCATTATCCCAAGTGCCGGTGTAGCGCACACTGTAGTGGCTGGGTTGGTGACCAGCCAACACGCTGTTGATCGGATCAGCCGGATTCCATAGCCCACCGTTGGTGGGATCGATCATATTGCGCCAAGCCGGAGCGGATGCCTTTAACCAAGTGTCCTCGAAAATAAGCCAGTCTCCTGTGATGAAGGCGGCAAAGATGTCCGAGAAGGCTTCGTTGAGTGCACCCGCCTCGTTCAGGTATTGAAGGCCACATGTGTATTGCGTGTAACCGTGCGTGAATTCATGCGCGAGCCAATCGTCGCTGCACTCATAGTCATCGCCCGTCGCCGCCGCCCCGGTCCCATCGCCGAGATTAACTTTCGCCCCGTCCCAGTAGCCGTTGCTATAGTTTGAGCTTAGGTGGACGAGGGTGACGAAGTTGGCACCGGCACCATTAAAGCTATTTCGTCCGTGCACCGTTTGGAAATAGTCGGCCACAGCGCCCGCATATCGATGAGCATCAACTTCGGCGCCCTGATTTTGATCGCGCGGCGTGGTAGAAAGATCGTTCCAGTTGTCGTCGCTATCCTCGGAAGGAGAAGCGCCATCTTCGTCGTTAGTAATAATCTCTGTCCACCAACTGCGACGCGGGTGGTGTCCCGAAGCTGATAGGTGAGGTCGTTGTTCCACGCGTTGACTGGGCCGGCGCCCGAATAGTAGCCTGCGCCACTTCCCACGACAGGACCGGCTGTCTGAATGTTGTCATAGTACAAGAGTGCTTTTCCGTTGATCGCGTCGACGTAAACGATCCATTGCGCCGGAACGCCGCGTGCCCCCGGTTTTGTGTCATTTAGATGCACTTCCCATGCCAGTCGCGGCTTGCCTTCATGGCGGTAAACCATGAGCTCTGGCTTTCGCTCCGGCTCGCTTCGACATTTCGTTACTCGTTGCGCTACCTTGACAGCTTGATCTGACGTCAAGCGGGGCTTGCGCGGCACTTTGGACAAGTCTGGAAAAAGTCGATTGTTAACAGTGTCAAGAACACCATCTTTGTTGACGTGAAACCGAACGCTCCCACCATAAACGGGGTACACACCATGATACTGCTGTAAGGTCACGCCCGTTCCTCCTTGCGGATCCCGCGACTCGGCGATTACTTTCCAGCGTCCACGACTCCCCTTCCCGAAAAGATCGGGATGCTTTTTCACGAATCGCATCCCGGCGGATCTCACCGCTGCGGGGCTTTCGCTGACCGCCTCCGCGAGTTTTCCGCGCAGGTCTCGGATAACTCCCAATGCGCTGTCATACCGAAATCGCAGCATGGGATCTTGTCGCTGAAGTTCAGAAAGACCCTTCAAACTTTTCGATTTCTTGCTTGATAATTTCAAGCGTTAGCCACCAGTTTTCGGCACATAATCTATAACAGGATGACACGCTCAGCCGACCAAGTCGTACCTGCCCATTTGTTATGTACATCTTTTAACGCCGCCCGCGGATCAATCAAATGAAACAGTCACGGGACAGTTTAGTTTAGCCACGATGATCCGTGGCTCACTCCGGCCTTTACGCAGGAACTGTTCCTTGAGTGTTTCTCTGGCGATATGTGATGCGATTCCGCCAAACTGTCGGCCATTATGAAAAGATATTTTGCTGTCGGCCTAGTACTAATCTGGACCTTTGGTTACTCTGGACAAGCCAGAGCCGATTGTCTTGGAGAATGTCAGCAGCGCTACCGAGACAAAGTTAACCTGATTAACAAGCTTTTTAACAGCAGCGGCGACTCAGCGCATTATCACAATTTGCAATGGCAGAGAGAATCGCTTGAGGCTGCAAAAAGCGAGTCCGACGCCTGTCGTGCCACGTGTCGATAACACAATATTTCAGACGAATTATCAACACGCCGTCCGCAAGATGCAAGTCGCATCAATATCCATGAACCTTACGAAGTGCCTTGGTGGACGCACGAGCTGGGTTACACCGAGCGGCAGTCAAAGGAGGCGCTCAAGGAAGTCGGCACGTCGGCTAATGCCGTGCGAAACTATTTAATGCTTCGCCGACGTGTTTAACAATGTGCGGCAAGACGGGAGAAAGATATGAATGTGCAAATCCGGTGCATTAACAAAAGTGACAGATTGAATCCACATGAGCGAATCATCAATATTGGCGGCGCAAACCCGGACGGCGCTCGTTGGAAGCGCTCACAGGAACAAGCAATATTGGATATCGAGCGCGGCACATACGATTACTACGTCAGCGTTGCCGGTCGGTCAGTTGCCGTAGTCGTTGCGAGGAGCCAATGGGGACACAAATACATCAAGACGACGGCTGACGGAGAACAGCCCAATAATCTTCTAAGCTTGCCGGAGTGTCCGTAAGCCGCAATTTTCGTGATAGATTGGGGCTTAGATCAATTAGATCAACTTGCTTCCACTCCGCTTGAGCACCTTGCCTTCCTGAGGATTAGCGTCGTACGACGCGCGATCATCTTCCAACCATTTTCCGTCACTGGTTTTCCAGCGGACGGTCAGTGTGTCGCCACATTTATTGTTGAGAATGAAATTTCCTTTGCCAGCGTAAGCATGCAGATCAACGCCCTCTTTATCTTCGGATTTCATGACCGCGGAGTCTGAAGATTTTCCTGAATGAACTCGCACTATCTTGCCGGCGTTCACCGTGACTCCGGATTCGCCGTTCCAGTAAATGACCGCCTCCTTGGTCACGTTGCAGTTCGCATCAAACTCGTTGTTCGCCAAATAAAGCGTGCTCAAGGAAACAGAACCATCTCCGGTGTTCTTCAGATCAACCCATTCGCCGAGCAATTGCTCGGGCTTTGGATATCCACCAGCTTTATCCTTGCCAGTTGGGTTTGGTTTTGCGCGATGAATTTCAATCTTCCAGCTCATAGTGATTTTTACGTTAGCCGTTCTCCTATTGCTCGTGCTCTAGGACAGCGTCGTTGTTTTGTTGTGTTTAGTGACGGGTAATCTTTGGGTGGGTTCGGGTCACGGGCGTAACTATCCTTATCGCGGATTGTGCCGTCCGGTCGGTGAATCACGACTTCTGGTCGTAGAAAATTAGGGGGGATTAGATGACGATTGTTCAGGCCGGCGATTCAACCAAAAATCTTTCCTTCGGCACAAATGAAACAGTTGCGGAACAGTTCGACTTACGTCCTCGCATTTCGTTTAGGCGGGGCAGTAATGACCGTCTCTATTGGCGAATAGTTTACACCTGGGCGATTCTACCTCCCCATCGGATTCCGGCTGAGACTGATACAAGTCGAAATGGCAGCCAGCTATGCAATGGAGCGACTGTTCTATCGCTCTGTCAACGTCGTGTTTGTTTCTTAGGCCGGTTTGCCGAAGTTCCGGATCGCGGATTCGAGTTCGACAAACGCGGCCAGCTTTTCGTTACCGCGCACAATGAAACGGTTGCCGTCGCGTTGGGCGACAACAACAAAGATGTCTCGCTTCTGTGAGTCCATGCTTACTATGCAGCCGCAACTCCAGCCGGCTTTGCTGAGATTCTCAGTGAGGGTCTCCCACTGGCGTTTCACTTGGCAAGCATTGTGCCTCTATTGCTCTCCACAACGCAATCACAAAATGATACGCCCGGGCCGAAGCAAAAAGAGGAGATAATACAGCGATTACTACAAGGGCGACCGATGAAGCTTCTGATGCGCATAGCTAATTACGTCGCTGGGAACGCCCACTGGAATGTGCGGGTCCCCATTCGAGCTGCCAAGATTGAGAATATCAAGTTCATAGAGTTCCTGCCATTGGGTTGCATAGGTGATACCCGTATTAACCGCCTGATACAGCATTTGCGTAGAATCCATGCAGGGCGAGCCAGACCCGCAATTCATTCGTTGCGCCATGTAGTTATCCGGAGCGCACCCTGCGTCGGCGTAGGCGTGCCAAACCATCTGTGCGGCTGTCGGTATTCCGTAGATGCTACGCAGGCGATACAGATCATTCCATGCCGTCAGCGTGCCGTCCGGCTGAATTCCCGGCGCTGGAAGTACGCAGCCGCCGTTGAGATTCTGCTTCTGCGCGAGAATGTATCCCGGCCAGTTATTTTTGGCAGTCGAGACGACTGTTTCTGATATATTGCGCCCCGTATCTCCGCCATTCGGATTAAGGACCGCATTTTTCAGGCGCCCGATCGAGGTAGTGAGGAGCTTATTCGGAAAAGCCGTGTGGTAAGCACTGTAGGTGTAGTTCCCCGCAGCAATGAGAGCGTCCGCCATGGTGAGGTAGCCTGACCCGGTGAGGGTCGCCACCCAGCGGCTTTGTGGAGTGGAGCCGCTCGGCGGCACGCCGTCTACGATGTTCGAGGTATCGCCAATATTCCAGTCGTCCGTCTGCGCGTTGGCATACGGAACGAAGACGACCTTGATTAGCGGGTGTGTCGCGAGATGATTGGCGACCGCCTGCGCCAAGGCGGCATGTTCCGCGAGTAAAGTAGGCTCCCAGAAAACCGGGATCGTCGCCGTGGTAGTAGCGGAATCTTTATAGGTAAAGAACTTACCTCCAGTGTAGGTGTCGTTCGTGATCTTGGTTATAAGCCAGTGCGGTTTGGAACCACTGCTGGTACCAGGGCCGTTGCCTTGGACGTCGGGGCCTCCTGTCGCAATTTCAAGACGCATTGGCTTGCCCGACGCTTCGACCTGCTGGACAAGGCTGTCGAGCGACTGCCCGTGGGCAGCGACGTTGAAGACAAACACACCCTGATTCGGTTCGAGGTCGCTCCATTCGCCCCCGATCACGACGCCGTCTACATTCGCATTATTCAGAGCGTTTGGGTCTATCGTGCGGCTCGAAGGCATGTAAAATACTCCGCTTGGCACTCCCGGAGCCGCGTACAATGACGCTGCCACGGCTGGTGCGAGTAGACTAATGAGAACGGCTTTGATTGTTTTCAAGGCTTTCATATTCATCGACTGTGCTACCTGTGTTTACTTCCGCGCAAATAAAACAGTTGTGGAACAGTTGCCATGTCGGTCATCGCACTTTTCGCTCGCGAAAGGCAGCGACACCGCTTGGATGAAGCTACTGCACATTCACTTGAACCTGCTCAATGTGCTCTCAGTTCAGTTCGTATTCGCCATCAGTGCGATTACCGAACATCTGTTGTAGTCAGGATCAATTCTTGAACAAGCTAAACCGAGGCTTACGCGTTATTGATTCGCCAGGACCGTTCGCAGCGCTGCTGTTCCGCAACTGTTTCAGTTGCAATGCAGTTATTGTTTCAGATTGAATCGGCGGTACTTGCTGTCGGCATCGGTCTCTTGCGGTGTGAATGCCGAGACCGATTTACACAAGCTGGCTCACAGAATATCCAAGTAACAGGAAAACCACACCACATGAACAAACACAACATCAACGATATCCTGCACGCGACAAACCGCGTTATTGTCCCGCGTAATCCCCGCGCACACCAGTACAGAACGGCCCGGTTCCGTCGTCTCCGCTTGTTCACCCTGCCGATCGCTGCCTTGCTAGCAGTGCTCGGGCCTTGGGGCAAACTACAGGCAGAGACGGTGCATGTCACAGTGACCTATGCACAAGGGTTTTCGCCGCAGAAGGTCGAGATCATACCGGGTGATACGATCGAATGGGACTGGGTATCCGGTCAGCATAGCACAACTTCCGATACAGGAGTTTGGGATTCCGGAATCCACAACACTGGTAACCCTAAGTTTACCTATTCCCACACTTTTTCGACAGAAGGAACCTTTGCCTATCATTGCAGCGTTCATACTTCGGAGACGGGCACGATTAAAGTGCGGTCGAAATGGCCGGTCGGGTATTTTTCGCTGACGGACGGCAACAGCGCGAACCCGAAAGTAATCGATCCGAGTGATCCGGTACTTTTAGGAATTATTGCCGACGGCTTTCGCCTGCGGCTCAGCTGGTCAGATATTCAGCCCGATACGGCGAATGGTGCCACTCTTGATTCGACCAATTTCAATTGGACGCTGGTCGACAACGCGGTGGCTACCGCAAGAGCGGCCGGCAAAAAACTCGGCATCAGCATCTCGGCTGGAAGATATTGTCCTAACTGGCTATTCACCCTGGGCGCCTATAAGTTTATTCTTGATGAATCCGATAACTCACTAACTGGCGCTGGACCAGGGGAGCCGATTCCGTGGGACCCAGTGTTCCAACAGTATTGGTTTGCCCTTATCGATGCCTTTGGTGCGAGAATCGGGAATCTTGGTGTGTCCTATGACCACGACACCACGATCCAGTACATCATTTCCACAGGGCACCAGGAGCTGAACGAGAATCGTTTCGTCCCGAACGGCGATGAATCAATCACTTTCCCGACGGATGTTCCAGGAAACATAACTGGGACTACCAGCAATCCTGGAGGCATTGGGAATCACGGCAAGCTTTACGCGCCAGGCGCGAACTTCCTTACGCGATACCCGAACATCCTGGAAAAAACCATCAGCGATCCTACGCATACTATTTTCGGTGGGAGCACGACGGTGTGCGGCTTGGTTGACGGATGCCCGCAGGATCCAACTAGCGACACAGTCTATCTATCAAAACGCGTGCTCACAACCGGCTCCAACCAGACCTTCACCGTTGAAGAATGGAACACAGGTCACGGCGACACTTACAAAATGGAAGCAATCGCCAGAGATGTGTATCTCTTCGACGATGCTTCTCACGCGGGCACAGACGACCTCGCTCCTCACAATTTATCGGGGTACGCAATCGTCCGCGGCTACATTGAGGGGACCGAGGCAGTAATGGATCGCTGGGTGCTGGCCTTTCCGAATACCCCTATCATACTCACGGGTGCGCGCCCCTTTAATGATATCTGTGTGTGGAACCAGGCAACCGCGGCGGAGGTTAAAAACCATTTGCAAGGGAACCCCCTGGGCGGATACATGACCGCCTCGCTTTTTGCAATTTGCCACGCCGACTATTGTGGCGGCGCCGGTAACCAGAGTTGCCTGCCAATTGTGCAGACGACTCCGAAGGGAGACCAAGCCATCTACGCGCTTAGTAAGCGTGAAGTTTATCTGAGCAGTTGCGTTGGAGGGTTTCCGGTCTATTCACAACGCGTTTACGATCTCTGCGAAGGAGCCTTGGAACACGGCGACACTTATCTTGAACCCTATTATCCTGACATGAACACCAGCGACCCCGATGCGCAAACCGCCTGGCAGACTGAGCGACTACTCTTCCCAAACAATCAGCCATAGAACAATTGGAACACAGCCTAGAAGTGGACTATTCCGATCAGCGATACCGATCTCACTATTTTGATGTCTCTGACACAAGAGGTGTAATCTGCGGCTGCAATCTTGTATCTGACCGTTGCTGGCGTCATCTGCATAGCCGCGAATGGGTAGAATGCGGTCTGATCTTCAGCGGGTGTTGCCCAAATCAGCTCAGACTGACTGATCATCGCGATGACGGAATGCGTTAAGCAAAATGAGATCTCACAGGAATGAACGCTGGGGATGCAGCAGACCAAAGGGGCTTGAGCGTTGAGGATCTGATCCACGAGGCGCTTCAACAATGGGTGGGCGTTTGCAACGCCGAACGCGAGCTGAAAACGAAGATTATCCCTTTTCCGAAATGAGCGTTTCTTTATCCTTTGCACCCTAACTCTCTTGCCCAGGAACCGCTTCGCAGGAACCTTTTTTTCGCAGCTTTGTTTTTGTGCGAAGGGACTCCTTCTGATGGCAGCTGATCCAAAATGACGGAATCTAGTTCCCAGCGTCGTAAGGTTGCCTCCAGCTGATCTCGAGCGTTTTGGTCGTGCGCGTAGAATACGAACACTTTTGAACCTACTAAGTTAGCTATTTCTGAAGAGCCTCGCGGGGTCCAGCGAAGGGTGTCTCCTTAATTCCAAGGGAGTGGTGGTTCTAAAATGGGGTCAGCTTGGGCTTGCCCTGATTTCTCGGGCAGTTAGGTAAGGGTAATTTGGTTTAGTGGGATTCAAAGCTGATGGGGCTGCGGTAGGCAAGACTGGAGTGGAGTCTGGTGCGGTTGTAAAAGGTTTCGATGTAATCGAAGATGGCGGTACGAGCTGCGGCGTAGGTGGCGAAGCGCTGATGATAGACCAGTTCGTATTTGAGAGTGCTCCAGAAGGATTCGATAAAGGCATTATCGTAGCAGTTGCCTTTGCGACTCATGGAAGCGAGCAGACGGTGTTGAGTGAGAAGCTGTCGGTATGCAGCGCTGGCGAACTGAGCTCCCCGATCGGAGTGGATGATGAGGGGTTGACCAGGTCGCCGTTGAGTTAGGGCCATGCGCAGAGCACTGATAACCAGCTGAGCATCGAGGATTTGATGCATAGCCCAGCCGATCACGCGGCGGGTGAAGACATCCAAGACGGCAACAAGATATAACCAACCTTGGCCAGTGAGGACGCAAGTGGCGTCGGTGGTCCAAACTTGGTTGGGTCTTTTAACAGCAAGACCTCGAAGTCGGTTAGGCGCGATCGGTCCGCCGTGGTCGCTATCAGTCGTTGCCACTCTGTACTTGGAACGCTGACGTGCGAAGAAGCGCTCTGCACGCATGAGACGCGCGATGCGGTTGCGTCTGCCCGGGCAGCCGATTACTTGAGCCAGCCGTGGGCTGCCATAGGTCTGACGGCTGCGGGCAAACTCCTCTCGAATGCGTTGGCGCAGTCGCATGTTCTCCATCTGGCGTGCACCAGGCAAGTGACGCCGTTCCCTACTCTGACCCTCTTAGTGATTTTGCGTCTCAGCTTTTTAGGTTATCTCTGACAGAGTCCGCGAACTTCCAAGGGTTTTTTGTATCTTCTGGTTGAAGGCTTGGAATTAAAGTTAGCGCACGTGTAATCCACGCTCGCTTATCGGTAGTTCTTTCGATTCCATAATCCACTAACATTGATTCTAATTCTCCCGTCGGCGTGATGAGCAATCCGATTTGCGCGCAGCGCTCATAGAGTTTCCAAAATTCGGTCTGGAGTGGCTCTGAGAGACTCCCAATCCCTTTTCTTTTTAGCTCCTTCCATCCTTTGGCGGACTCGGCGATCTCGCGGCATTTTCCGTCCAAATCAGACAAGAACTTCGTTAACCCTTTCTCCAAATCTTTCCCTTGTGTTTGCGCGTCTTCGCGCAATGTCTCGATCTTCGCCGAGACTTCTCTGAACCTTAGCTCCTCGGGTAACTCTTTTGCTTCAGCTCCGATCTTGTCGCGAATCTCAAGCAGAAATTCCCGCACTGTTGGTGCGTCCTCGACAACCAGAACTCGAATCATCCACTGGCTCCTAAACCATTATTCAAATCAGCCTTCTGACGACTTCCAACAGATTGCCCTGATCAAAACCGCTCTTCACGATGTAAGCATTGGCCCCAACGTCCACCCCGCGCTCCCGGTCTTCACGGGAATCCAGCGCGGTGACGAGCACGACGGGCAACCGAGAGATTCTTCTGTCGGCCCGAATCTTGGCGGTAAGATCAA
>Ga0137403_10006169_pt1 | contig 13756 bp, 10 predicted proteins | sample CZOMad2_1_16fung_FD_122057 | JGI IMG/M metagenome (GOLD analysis project Ga0137403, IMG submission 122057) | Vadose zone soil fungal communities from Angelo Coast Range Reserve, California, USA - CZOMad2_1_16fungal (Hybrid Assembly) | ecosystem: Environmental > Terrestrial > Soil > Vadose zone... | reverse complement strand
GGCGAGGAGGCGCAACGCCGCCCGGCGCGAAAAGACGCGGCGCAGCGAGTAACGGATTAATGATTCAGGACACTAGCGCTCCTCCACCCTTGTCCGCGAAGGAGTGCCTATTCTGCGGTGGCAGCACCGAAGGAAAGAGTCGAGCAAGAGAGCACATCCTTTCGCAGGATCTACTGCGCGAGTTCTCGCTGGCGAGGGAGCTGATTCAGCATTCTCAGGTCAGAACGGTCGACGGCGATTTCTCGGGAGGTCACGTTTAGATCTTTCCAACCACGCGCTCACTCACGTACTCCGGCTTTGTCGCGGGCCACGTTTGCGGCATTTGCAACAATGGCTGGATGAACGAGTTGGAGATCGCGGTTCGCCCCTATTTGTATCCGCTTATGAAAGGGGAGATTGAGCCCAGGGTGTTGACGCCGGAACAACGAGAACTGCTGGCGTCCTGGTACTTAAAAACTACGGTCGCCTTGAGCCAGTCTATCGATGCTCCACAGTTTTTTGTTCCGCTCGATCATGCTCGGCGGTTGGCTCGATCAGCCGGCGAGAGGTTGCCGGAACGGATTGCGGTGTTTGCGACTACGACGAGCACGACCGCATTTCGCTGGAGCTTGTGTCCCACCTGGATGGTGACCGCCGAAGAGGGGGTTAGTCACGATAGGATGATCCAACAGCACGCGGACACTTACAAGGTCTTTATGCAGCTCGGGAACCTCATGATGTTGGCCTGTCATTGGCCGAATCCGAGCGCCGCGTACAGCGTTGGAAGCTCGTCTATTATTCCTGTGGGTGGGCTCGCGTTCGACGCCTATTTGGACAAGGAATTTAACGGAGATCTTTTCCAGGATGACAGCGAACGCTTCATGATGGCCGTCGGCGTGCTATTGAAGAGGTGACGCTGCACGCTCAATCCTGCGTTGCCTTACGGATCACTATGGACGCAAGTTATTTCTTGAAAAGGCGAACGAAGTTCATCAGATACCTTTACACGGAAAGTACAAGGCCCTTTGGCGAGATCCAACAGCAGATCGAGAATTCTTTGCCGCCGTATGATGATCCGCCGTACAGCGAAGATCCAGAACCACCCCTATCTTGAGGACTGGATGGACGCTGCGACCGCACGGGACGTCCAGGCGATGGCATGCCTCTCGCTCTTGTCGGACACTTCTACTTCGAGACGTTGCGGTCGCGGGTCATCGGATTCTCTTTCAGCGAATCAAAGAAGGACGCCTTTCGCGACGGCTTCGTTCCTGCATATAGGGCCGTTCTTGGGGAGATCCTCGAAACGGATTGGCGCGACTGCCCTGCGGATCTTGCCCTGATCGAGCAAGTGGTGCTTGCACGGAATCGCAGCCAACACGGCGGCAGTCTGATGTCGCTGGATGTAACACACGATTCGAAAACGCTCACGAAACACCCACGGCCGTTTTTCGTCAGCGAAGACGAGTACCAGACCTGGATCGCAAGCGGCGGACGACCGGATTCGGGTCTTACGCCCTCCATCGAGGTCACGTCTGGATAGCGCCAGGTTCAACGAACTCCTCGATAGTCTATGGGTTCTCGATGATGATCTCGATGCCTTCCTGATGACGGCCAGCACGCGCTCGCTTCGTGAGCAGATCGAGCGGCACGTCTACCACAATCCGGAGGACTGGTCAGTCGAGTACTTGTTTGACGCGCTCGGTGTCTTTGATGCCTCCAATCGGCGCTTTACGCTATTTCTGGAGGGATTCGTATCGAGCGACATCCGGCCCGATGAAGCGGGTCAGCGTCGCCTCGTCGAAAAGCTCAACGTACAGATGAGAGTCTGCGGCGCGGAGCTTCGCGAGACCGGCACTGAGAGCGGTTATCCGGTGTTCGCCGCGGTTGCGGTTGGTTCGCCGCCCGCCGGGCGCCCAAAACAGCTTATATTTGCCTCTTCAATAAAACCTGATCTTCGATTTCGGGACGCTGTAAGTAACGATATCGAGATCGTTACCAATGCTGACAAGGTGTTGGTCTATGACCGGCCTATAGGAGCACAGGGGCTCCGCTGGTGTGATCTACAGTCCTGGTGGGGCGACATCGCCAATATTTCCGACGAGCATAAAGCGAAGGTAACTCTCTACCGAAGACTGCAGAGCAGTCTGCCGACAAGCTCTCCACCTCAACGGACGTTATTTGACACGTTCCTGGGGATCGTCGATGGTGATCATCCGCAGCTGCGGTACTCCGGCGGTGCGATTCGCGAGGACTTCATTGAGACGCTCGGGCGCGAACTTGCGGCTGTCGTTCTGGTACCAACGCGCCGTATCCCGGAGCAGCAAATCGATGCCCTGCCAAGTCCACGCGGTTTGCTCGGCGAGCGCCGTCGCGACATTGCTGATTTCGCGATCGGTCGCAGCGAGCGAATTGTGGTAGGCACGCGAAGCGTCGTAAGCGGAGGAGGCCGCAAACGCAAATATGACAAACAAGCCAAGTACCGCGATCCCGAGCCGCAGGCGCTTGAACCGGATGGGGGCGGTGGGTTGCGCAATGAAATCGTCGGATGGGGGCATGCGTCTCGCAGAGCCTTAATTCGGTGGACCGATCATAGCGCGAACGGTCGCGAGCAGAGCATCGCGGGTCAGCGGCTTGGCGATGACCTAGGCCACGCCGAGCGTCTGCGCCGTCGCACCGGCACTCGAGAGGCCGGAGCGGAATTGTCCGGAGATCGCCACCACCGGTGTTCCCGGATACGCTGCGCGAATTTCATCGACCAGGCGTCCGCCCGCATGTTTGGGCATATAAATACTGACGATCACAAGATCCACATTATCATTTAAGTGTCATTCAAGGTCATTTGAAGCGGTCTGAAGAAATACTGCTTTTACTCGCTCGGCGCTCAGCGGTGCCTGGCGAAGACGGATACCCGTGGCATCAAACACGGCGTTGGCGATGGCGGCGGCGACCGGGCGCGTTGCCGGCTCACCCGCACCCAGCGGCAAATCATCTGGATGGTCGATTAGAACGATATCGATTTTTTCCGGTGCGTCCCTCATCTCGAGAATCGGATAGCTCATCCAGTCGACGCTCGTGACCATGTGCTCGTTGAAACGCACCTCCTCGAACAGTGCGCGGCTCGTGGCGTGGAGAATGTTGCCTTCGATGACCCGCCGCAGATTGTCCGGGTTCACGATCAGGCCGCAGTCATGTGCGACCGTCCAATGCCGGGGCCAGATGCGCCCGGTGCGCCGGTTCACCTCAACCTCGGCGATAACTGCCACACGCGTGTTCTTGCGCCGCGCGAAGGCGATGCCGCGGCCGGTGAGCACCTCGCCCGCCGGTTTGGCGCCACCGGCGGGGCGGGGCGCCCACTGCGCCTGCCTGGCCGCCGCTTCGATCACGGCGATGCCGCGCTTGTCCTTGAGGTATCGCAGGCGGAAGGCGACGGGATCGGTTCTCGTGGCGAAGGCCAGCTCGTCGATGAAACTTTCGCTGGCGAAATTCAGCTGTGGTCCGAGCGGGTCGCGCAAATGCGATGTGCGCAGGGGGGAGGCGCGGTCCAGCAGCGCTGGCACAACCTCCCACCCCATGTCACGATTGGCGAATTCATAGCCTTCTTCCGGCGCGTCGAATGCGTGTTTTGTCTTGACCGGCATACGCGTCAGTTGGCCGGTCAAACTCTGGGTCGGATCATCCGGGTGGGAGGCGATGTTCTCGCGCGAAAAAGCCTTGCTCCGGTAGCTCAGGGCAACGACTTGGCCCGACGCGTCGAGTCCGGCGCGGACATGATGCACGGAGGCCGGGCCTTTCGGGTCCCAGGCGGTGCCATCGGCACGCATGCCTTGCACACGCACAGGTTTGCCAACGGCTTTCGAGAGGTAGGCCGCGTCAAGTGCGGCGTCGCCACCATCGTTGCGGCCGTAGGAGCCCGGCCCGCGCAGCCAGATGCCATGCACTTTTTCCGGTGGCAGCTCGAGCAATGCAGCCACGCCATCGCGGATGTAATGCGGCTTCTGATCGCCGGTCCAAATGGTTGCGTGGTCCGCCTGCACATCCGCCAGCGCGCAGGCCGGCCCCATGCTGGCATGCGATTGGAACGGCCAGTGATAAGTTGCGGAAACAACCTTGCTGGCGCGGGCCAGCGCCGCCTCGGTGTCGCCAACCGGCGCTGGCCCGCCCTTGGCCACCGACGTGGCTGCCTCGATCGCCTCGTAAAGGCCGCTTTGTGCCGGGAATGCCGCTGCGGGCGAGGACCATTCGACGCGCAAATCCCGCGCCGCCTTCACCGCGTTCCACTCTTTTGCCGCCACGACGCCAAGCAAGCCATGGCTCCAAACCACCTGTACGTCCGGCAAATGCGATAAGGCAGCCTGATCCACGTTGACCGGCACGGCGCCGGCAACCGGCGGGCGGATCATTCGCCCGTGCAGCATGCCGGAAACTCTGATGTCCGTGTTGTAAACCTCCCGACCCAAGAGTTTGTTCCGGATATCCGCGCGCGGCGCTGATTTGCCCACCACCCGGTATTGCGCGTGGTTTTTCAGCGCTGCCGTGCCCCCCACGAGCAAGTCGTTGCCGATCTTCCCGTTCCATTGCAGCTGAACGTCGAAATATCGGCCGCCGATCAACTCGCCATAGGAAACCCGGCGCCCGATCGCACCGCGCACTGACACGACGCCGTCTGTCACATCGAGTGCCTCAACCGGGCTCTTCAGTTTTTCCGCCGCCATGCCGAGCAAAATACTGCGCGCCTGCGCCGCGGCATTGCGCATGGACACACCGCCGAGTTCCAGCCCTGTGCTGCCGCTCGCACCGCCCTGGTTGAGCGTCGCCGCTGTATCGCCCATGACGATGCTGACCTGGTCGAACCCGACATCCAGTTCATCGGCGATAATCTGCGCGATTGCCACTTGAATTCCCAAGCCGATATCGACCTTCCCGAAATAGCCGACGACCGAACTGTCGGGCTTTACAGCGACCCAGGAATCAAGCTCCGGCGGGGTGAGCGCCGGCTTTACCTCCGCACCCGCGTTCGTGGCTGCGTCGGTGTCCGGTGCTCTCGCCAGATAAGCGACAACGAGGGCGCCGCCGGCGAACAGGGCCTGCCGCCGGCTAAGAGTGAATTGAGGACGGTGCGGGTTCGTCACGCGACCTCCGTCAGGCGCTTTACCGCACGCAGGATCGACATGTGAGACCCGCAACGGCATTTAAGTCCCGCGAACGCCTCTCGAATCTGCGCATCCGTCGCGCGCGGATGCTTCTTCAGAAAGGCCGCGGCCGTCATGACCCAGCCATTGAGGCAATAGCCGCAAAAGAACGCCTGCTCATCGATGAAGGCCTGCTGCACGGGGTGCGGCATATCCGGCGTGCCCAGGCCATCCAGGGTCGTGATTTTCGAGTCTCCGACCCGCGAGATCGGCAGCACGCAGGAGCGCGTCGGCGTGCCGTTGACAAGCACCATGCATGCCCCGCATTGCGCAAGGCCGCAGCCGAAATGCGGATTGTTCAGCTTGAGTTCATCGCGCAACACGTACAGCAGGGGCGTGTCCGCATCATCAACGTTGACGGTGCGGAGTTTGCCATTAACGTGGAGCGATATTTTTTCTACCATGGCGAGCGCAGATTGTCCGATGAACGCACGGCGGGAGCTGTGCCCTATACGGCGAGCCAAGCTGCGCTCCCAGGATTCAAGGTGATCGTGCCGGTGGAAGGGATGTCAATGGCGGTCGAGCGCTTCGCGTTGCCACAGTGCCCAGGCGCGATCCAGTGCCTTGTCGTTGCGTTCGGCGGCAAGCACCGCTTCTTCCGGGGACAGGAACATCGGCTCGCCGAGGCGCAGCGCTTCCATCTGCAGCGCTGCGTTCAGGGACGCATAGATGGCGCGATACACCACATGCTTGATCGAGGTGCCGACCATCGTCGCGCCGTGGCCGCGCATTAGAATGATCGGCTTGTCGCCGAGCGCGACGGCAAGAGCTCTCGCGAGGTCCGGCGTCCTTACCAGCATGTCGGTGACGCCGCCGGTCTCGCGGATCTCGAAGATCGGCACGCCGACGCCGAGAAACCCACTCATGTGATAGATCGGCCGCAGCGGAGTCTTGGTGGCACCGAATGGGATCAGCTGCGGCGCATGGCAATGAACGACGGCCTTGATCTCGGGCCGCGCCTTATAGATCTCGCCGTGGATGAACCGCTCGCTGTAATAACGATTGCCGATGTCGTGAACCGGCACGCTGTCGAGATCGAGGGTCACGACGTCGCCCGCCGTCACGAGCCCGGGCGCGAGGTGGCGGGACATCAGGTATTTCGTCGGGTCCTTGTCGTCGCGGACGCTCAAATGCCCGAAGGCGTCGACGATTTTCTGATGGTAGAGGATCCGGTTACCGGTGACGAGCTCGGGATCGGGCGGCGGTAGGATCGTCATCATGCGTCTCCCCGAGGTGGCGACGGTCACCGGCATCGTCGCGCATGATACGTTGCGCGAGATGACCGCTGTTGCTGCCACCCTCGGCGAGCGCCACCTTGTCCGACAGAACTCCCTACGCCGACGTGCGCCACGACGCCTCCGACCCGATCGTATTTCGCGGCATCCTAGCATGCACTCGGCGCGCTTGTCGGCGTTGGCGATTCCGTTTGTAGAGAAACACGGCAGCACCATTTCAGATATGCAATTCGGCCGACCGGCTGTTTCAACCATGAACGGTGCACGTCGCAATATCACATGAGCTACCGCAAATCATCTTGTTCGCTTTCGCCCGCCGGTGCTTGAAATCGGCTGGATTGCACTACGTTAGCGGATGGCACGCTTGATGCTAGTCATCTCGGAAGCAGTCGGCTGAACGACGCAGGCCTTCGGGCGAGCTAGAAAAATAATCACGACCGGGGAGAAGAATTAATGATGTTCAGGCAGTTTTCAATTGTGTTGATGGGTACTGGTGCGCTCGTCGCGGCGTGCCCGGCGCCGGCCGCGGCCGCAGATGCCCAACCAGAGCAGGCAACGACTCTTGAGGCTCTCGTCATTACCGGAACCCGCATCAGGGCGCCGAATCTTGCCAGTGAAAGTCCCGTCACGGCGGTGAGCGACGAAGAAATCAAGAACGAGGGTGCCACCAACATCGAGAATGTGCTGAACGAACTTCCGCAATTTCATGTCGGCCAAAGCAACACCACGTCGAACAACTCCACCGGCGTCGCCAATCTGAATTTGCGCGGATTGGGTCCGACCCGCACGCTGGTCCTGATCGACGGCCGCCGTCTCGGCCCCGGGGATCCCCAAGGCTCGCAGGGTGCCGCGGCCGACGTCAACTTCATTCCGGCCGCGTTGGTCAGCGGCGTGGATGTTCTGACCGGCGGCGCTTCGGCGGTGTACGGCTCGGACGCCATCGCCGGCGTCGTAAACTTTCATCTGATCCGTGACTTCGACGGCGTTCAGCTCACGCAGACCTTCAACGAGGCCCAGCACACGCAGAGCGGTACGCTAGATCCGGTGCTGAAAGCCGCCCCCTATCCGATTCCGGTGGCCATCCCCGGCAATCAGTTGGACGGCCTGTCCAGCGATACGACGTTGTTGGTGGGCACCAATACCGCCGACAATCGCGGCAATGTCATCATGTATGTCGAATACCGCACCACCCAGCCGATATTGGACGGAACGCGCGATTACGAGGGCTGCGCCGTCTCGCTCAACAAAGCGCAAACGGGGTTGTTCTGCAACGGTTCCTCGAACAGCCTCTACGGTAATTTCAACACCAATGATGGCCAGCAGCTGGCCCTCAATCCCGACGGCTCCGCAACCTTCGTGCCGTTTTCCAAGAAGCTAAAATACAGCAACACGCCGAGCCTCTACTTGCAGCGTCAGGATACCCGTGCGTCGCTCGGCGCAATCGGCCATCAGCAGATCAATCCCTCGGTCGACATTTATGGCGAAGTCATGTTCATGCAAGACAAGACCGCGGCCCAAGTGGCCCCCGGCGGGTTGGCGAGCGGACAAGGCCCGACCGGCTTTTTGCAGGTTCCCTGCAACAACCAATTTCTCTCGGCGGCTCAGGCACCCTCGATCTGCCAGGATGCCGCAGGCAACCCGATGCCGATCTATCAGGCCAACGGCCAGCCCAATATAGCAACCATTCTGATGCCCGGCTTGCGGATCGCCGGATATCCGCGCGTGGATAATCTGGAGCATACCGATTATCGCGCTGTGGTCGGCGCGCGCGGCGACATGGGCTCCTCCTGGCGCTACGATGTCTCGGGTACCTATTGGGACTCGCTGCTGTCCGAGCATTTTCTCAACGACGTTTCTTTCACCAAAGTGCAGAACGCCGTCAATGGATGCACGGCGCCTGGAAATCCTGGTTGTGTGCCGCTGAACATCTTTCAGTATGGCGGGATAACCCCCGCCCAGTTCGGCTACATCACGACCCCCGGACTCAAGACCGGCGACTCGCGCGAAGCGACCATCGACGCCAACGTGTCCGGCGATTTCGGTACCATCGGTGGTACCAGCCCCTGGGCCAAGAATCCGGTGGCCGCCGCGCTCGGCGTGGCCTACCGCCGCGATCAGCTGAGCTTTCTGCCGGACTATGAGTTGCAGACCAATGATCTGCTCGGTCAAGGCACCTTTTTCCCGCCGGTGGCGGGCGGTGAAAATGTGAAGGAAGAATACTTCGAGTTGCGCATGCCCCTGATCGAGGACAAGCCGTTCGTCGAAGCGATCGATCTGGATCTCGCGGGGCGTCATTCGGCGTACCACGTCGACGGCACCGGCAACGGCGTTTCCACCAATACGTTCAAGATCGCGGCGGACTACTCCCCGACCAGTGATATCCGCTTCCGCGGCAGCTATAACCGCGCCGCGCGGGCGCCGAATCTCTATGAATTGTTCCAGCCGACCACGGTGACATCAGACACCGGCTATGGCGACCCCTGCGCGGGCCCCACGCCGGTCGCGAGCCTTGCGACTTGCACCAGGACCGGGGTCACGGCCGCGCAGTATGGGAAAATTCCGGACTGTCCCTCCAATAATTGCGGTGCTCTCTTGGGCGGCAATACCGCCCTTCAACCCGAAGTGGCCAACACCGTGTCGTTTGGTTTCGTCGTCACGCCATCCTTCCTGCGCGGATTCAATGCGTCGGTCGATTATTGGGATGTGAAGATCAAGAACTACGTCACCAACTTATCGGGTGCCGAAATCGTCAACGGCTGCCTGCTGCAAGGTAATGACAGTCTGTGCAGCCTGGTCCATCGTGCCCCCGGCATCGGGCAGATCTTCGGTACCAATGGATACGCCGTCGAGACCAATACCAATTTCGGCGAATTGCACAATCGCGGGGTCGATCTCGACGTGAATTTTCGCAAATCGCTGGCCGATTTAGGTCTTGCCGATTGGGGTGCGCTCACGTTCAAGCTAACCGGGAGCTATCTGATCGAACAGTCGGTGGCCACCACGGTGTCGTACAATTGCGCGGGTCTTTATGGGCCGATCTGCAGCTCGGGCGGCGATCCGGGTCCCAATTTCAAATGGCGCCACAATGCCCGGCTGACGTGGGTTACGCCGTGGGATGTGGATGTGTCGCTCAACTGGCGCTATCTGTCCGCGGTCAAACTCGACTTCAACAATCCGCAGCCGGCGCTCAATGGCGGCAGCTACGACGCGTACGATGCGGTGATCCCGGCCTACAACTACATGGATGTCTCCGTGGCGTGGCGGCTGTGGAAAAAATACACGTTTCGCGCCGGCGTGAACAATATCTTGGACAAGGATCCGCCGATCAACAGCGATCTGGCGATCTATGGCGTCAATGGCGGTGCAAACGGCAACGTCTACACCGGCACCTATGACTCGCTGGGCCGGGTGATCTTCGCCAGCATCAACGCCAAGTTCTAAGTGGTTACTGCATCGCCTCGCGCGCTAGTTGAACGATGTCCGGAGGCGTCGCATAGATATCCTTGATCAACTGCTCGATCTCGACACCCTGCACCGGGGCGACCTCGAGTTCGAGCGTCTTCGCCTCTTGCAGGAAGGCCGGATCACGCATCGTCGCATCAAACGCGTCTCGCAGGGCCTTGAGCCTCTCGGGCGGGACTCCCGCCGGTGCGGCAAAGGGACGCGCGATCGCCTGACGGGCAAAAATCAACTTGAGCGCAGCCTTGATCTTGGGGTCGTTGCTCAGATCCAAGACCAGCGGAACGTCGGGCAGATCAGGATGTTTACGCAGTCCCAGCTGCAACGGCACGATGATCTGCTTGCTGTCATACAGCGCGCGGTTGCGGCTGATCAGGCTGGACCATGACCAGCCACAGCGGCCGTCGACCTCCCCGCGCTGCAGGGACAGAACAACATCTTGACCGCCGGGAAACCCGGTGACCAGCTTCAAGGGAAGATGAAAGAAATGCCGTACCACCCTGGAGAAAACGTCGGTATCTGAACTGGCGCCGGTACCGCCGACGGTGTAGGGCTTGTGCTGCATGTCCGCCCAGTCCTTGACGCCCGAGGTGTGCCAGAAAGCACAGGTGCTGACCTCGTTGGTGACGCTGCCGATCCATTTGAGCGAATTGGGATCGAAGGGGATCGCCTTCGGATCGAGCAGCGGCTCCATCGCGGCGCCGCGGGCGAAGGTGCCGAACACGCTACCATCCTTGGGAGCGGCTTTGGCCAGATAATTCACCGCTCTCAAGCTACCGGCGCCCGGCATATTCTGGGGCACGATGGTCGGATTGCCGGGGATATGCTTCCCCATATAACGAGACAGAGTACGAGCGTAGATATCATAGCCGCCGCCAACGCTGTAGCCGATGACCATCTGCAGGGTCTTGCCCGTGTAGAAATCCGCCACCGGCTCGCCGGCATCGGCCGGCCGGCCGGCGAAGATCGCAAGCCAACCCACGCCAAAGAAAGTGGCAAAGCGCCGATTCAGCAGTGGTCTTCTCATCATGTTGATCCTTCTTCGTTCGATGTCCGCGTCTTCGTTCGGTGTTCGCGCCAATCTGTCATTCACATCAATCCGGTCGCAGTCCGGAGCGAAGGGACGTGGTCGCCGAGCACGGCGGTCGGCCAGGGCACGGCGAGTACGTGGCCAAAGACGCCCCAGAAAAACAGGCTGAGCAGGGTGGCGCAAAGCACCGCTTTGCGTTTCGATTCGCGAAATCCGAGTGCCATATAGGCGAAGACGAATACCGCTGCTGTCGGAATCAAGCCGATCAACGGTATCGACGCGACAAAGCCGCCCAGCCAGCCGAAAAAGACGATGGCGCGGCGGCCAATGATCGAGGTGGACAGGGCTGCCTTCCCCTCTTCCGGTTGCGCCGCCTTGCGGGTGCCGAAGATCTCGGTGACCAGATTGAGAAGCGCAGTGATCAATGCGAAATAAGCGGCGCTGCGCGCCACCAGACGTTCCGATTCCGGCCAATCGGCCGAGGTGATCAGGGCGGCGACGATCACCGCGACGACGGCCGCCGCCGCCAGCGAGCGGAAGCCGAAACGCGCCTGGCTCCAGCGTGTGCGGGCGAATTCTCGCCACAGATCCTCTGCGATCTGCCGCAGCGGACGGTATAGAGTCCAGGCGATAACGCCCAAGAGCACCAGCACGACCGGACGCAGAATCCACCCGACGCCGCCGTAAATCTCCGTGGAAATGAACAGATAGCGTTCGAAGATCTTGCCAATCACCAAGCCCAGCACCAGAGGCGGACGCGGCCAGCCCAGCCGCTTCATGACCCAGCCGCAGGCGCCGAAGAACAGCAGCGAGAAGAAATCGCCGTAATCCCGGGATCCTTCAAAGGCGGCCACGAAAATGATCGGCAGAATGACCGGGAGCATGACCTGATAGCGCAGGGTCGCCAGGCGCGCCAGGGTGGAGCTGCCGAATACACAGATCACCGCCCCGATCACATGGGCCAGCGTGAGGCTCCAAATAATCGAATAGGTGACGTCGAGATGCTTGGTCAGCATGTCCGGTCCCGGCACCAGACCATGCATCAGAAACGCGCCGAGCAGCAACGTCATCGAGGTGCCGGCCGGAACGCCGAAGGCGATCGTGGGCACGAGATGGCCGCCTTCCTTCGCGTTATTTGCGCTTTCCGGTGCGATCACGCCTCGCACGTCGCCGCTCCCGAAGGAGTCCGAGCCGGGGAGGGTGCGCTGGGCGTAGCCATAAACGATCCAATCGATGACGGCCGAACCGATCCCGGGTATGACGCCGAGCACGACGCCGAGAGTCGAGCACCGCAGCACCAGCCACCAATTGTCAATCACGTCGCGCAGCCCTTGCCATTGACTGACCAAGCCTAGTTTCCGACGCTCGAGCGGTTGGCCGGTGATACTTCGTCGGTCGATAGCGAGGTCAGCCAATTCGGGAAGCGCGAAAAGACCCAAGGTGACCGGCACCAGCGGCAGGCCGTCGAACAGATAGAGCCAGTCGAAATTCCAGCGCGGCGCACCGCTCTGCATGCCGGTCCCAACCATCGACAGCATCAATCCAATGCCGGCCACCGTCAGACCCTTCAGCGGCGCCTTGCCGCTCAGACTGGCGACCATCGACAGGCCGAAAATGCTGAAGGCCAATAGCTCCGGCGCTCCGATTGCCAACATGAGAGGCTTCAGGATCGGTACCGCGGCCGCGAGGATGATGGCCCCGACGATGCCCCCCGCCAAGGAGGAGGCGAAGCCGGCGCCAAAGGCGCGTCCTGCTTCTCCCTTGCGGGCCATGGCATGGCCGTCGATCACTGTCGCTGCCGCCCCCACGGTGCCGGGCACACCGAACAGCACTGCGGGTATCAGATCTGAACTGGTGGTCACCGCCGCCATGCCGAGCAACAAGGCGAAGGCGCTGTAGGCGTCCATGTTGTAGGTGAAGGGGATCAACACCGCGAGACCGACCACGCCGCCCAGCCCGGGTATGCAGCCGATGGCGAGTCCGATGAGCACCCCGCCAAACAAAATCAGCAGCCGCACCGGCTCGAGCAGCAGATGCAAGGCATGGAACATCACACTGACTGTACCGGGCTGCATGACATCCGATGGCATCTGACCACTCCCCTGTAATTCGTTTTTTCCGCGGCCTTGAAGCAGCGGCGGACTTGGCGCGGTCAGTAGCCGGGAGCATTCTCCAGCTGATCGAGCCAGTCGAAACCCATCGCTTTCACGATGCGGTTACTGATCACGATCAAGCGCGCTTCGCTGCTGCTGTCGCCATTGAAATGCTGGTGGATGGTAAAAGGGGGAACATAAATGAAGTCGCCGCGCTGCCATTCATTACGCTTCGGCTCCGTCTCCCACCGATAGTCGAACTTATCGAGGCAATCGAACTTGAGATCCCAATGCAGGTCGTAGCCGCTGCCTTCGACGACGAACAGCACTTCCTCCCACATATGCCGATGCCTGCCCGAGCGGCCATCGGGCGGCAGGAAATGCATATAGGCTTCGACGCAGCACTCCTTCGTGGTCATGCGTTCATTGACCAGATGCTTGATCAGACCGTCGGGCGAATTCTCGAACGGCATCTGTTCCGGGGTAACCACATTCACCGCGGCTTCATAGAGGCGGCGGGCCTCCGCCGAATTCTTGATGGCGTCCGCGCGAAAGCTGCAGGAGTCGCCGCCGATATGCGCGAAATCACGTTCCAGCGGAGAACTCATGGGCATGTCCTGTGGTTGACGATCTAGAGCTAGAGATCGGTGGGTGGAGCGAAGTCTTCGTGGCCAATCGGCGGAGTGGTCGGCGGAAAAGACACTATCTTCTGATACAAGAGATGCATGAACAGGAAGAGAGGTTTGGCCTTGAAGACCAGGAGATGGGCGT
>Ga0137403_10000538_pt2 | contig 13756 bp, 13 predicted proteins | sample CZOMad2_1_16fung_FD_122057 | JGI IMG/M metagenome (GOLD analysis project Ga0137403, IMG submission 122057) | Vadose zone soil fungal communities from Angelo Coast Range Reserve, California, USA - CZOMad2_1_16fungal (Hybrid Assembly) | ecosystem: Environmental > Terrestrial > Soil > Vadose zone... | reverse complement strand
TCCGGCTAATGGTTCCCCCTGTCGGGTCCATAGGAGACTTTCACTCCCTAGTAACTGCGCCCTGCCGGGCGCACAAAGGAAAACGCGCGCCGCTTTTCCGCGACGCGCGTTCCTTTTTTTCCAGCTCAGTAACAGCGATCACTCCCGGTAACCGCGACGGCGATCTGGTAGCGGTTCGGTCAATTTCACCGGTACGCTCATGTGCTTGCCACGCCGAACAATCTCCACGCTGATCGCATCGCCAATCTGATGCTTGTCCAGCGCCTTGTATAAATCGTCATAGTTACTCACCTTGGCGCCATCGACTCCCACGATGATGTCGCCCAACTCGACGTCACCGTCTTCGGTCTGGACCAGACCGCGCAGCCCGGCGTTGGCGGCGGCGCCACCGGGTTGCGCACTCCAGATGACCACCCCTTCTGAGACCGGCAACTGCGCCTGCGTATTCGCCGCATCGACGTAACGGATTCCCAGGTCGGGACGACGAATAACACCATTGCGTATGAGTTGGGGAACAATCCGCTTGGCGATACTCACCGGTATGGCAAAGCCTACGCCGACCGAAGCACCTGACGGCGACTCGATCTGCGAATTAATTCCGATCATCCGGCCATGGGAATCGAGCAGCGGCCCGCCAGAATTTCCGGGATTGATCGAAGCGTCAGTTTGAATCGCCCCTTCAATCAGTCTTTGATTCTGCGCATGTATCGGACGCTGCAAGCCGCTGATGACTCCGGTGGTCAACGTTCGATCCAGCCCAAACGGGTTTCCGATTGCCAGGACTTTTTGTCCGACGATCAATCTGTCGGAATCTCCCATCTGCACAATCGTCAAAGGCTCTTTCGGCGTTTCCAACAATCGGATGACCGCGAGATCTGTGTCCGGGTCACGACCAATCACCCGCGCTGGATAGTTTTTGCCGCTGCCAAAACTGACGGTCAGCTTCTCGGCATCGGCGATGACGTGATAGTTGGTAAGAATATCGCCCTGCTCATCGATAATCGAACCTGACCCGGCGCCTTCCACTGGCCGCGAATACAAACCCAGGAAGTCGCGCACGATGGTTGTCGACTGGATGTATACCACGCCTGGAGAGGCGGCTTTATAAATCTCTATGTTGTTCTGTTCGTCCGTGGCCAGCGACGGATCGGTAATGTTTGCCGGTGTCGCCACTGAAGCTGATCCCAAGGGCTGAAAATGCCCGGACAACCGCTGGAATCCAAGGACCGCAACGGCGGTGAAAAGTGCGGAGCCGAGGGTAAGTACCAGAATCTGACGTCCCGAAAGTCTGTACATATATTAAGTCTCCTTAAATCAGAAAGGCGATGACTGAGATGCGCCGGCAATAGTTTACGGTTGCGTTACTGCATGTGCAAAACGCGCGAGGGTAGGCGCCGGTTCCCGGAACCTGCGACACGGCAATCATTTATTTGCGAAGGGAAAGTCGGACGGCGAAAGATACTTTGAAAAGCGGCAGTGATTTAGACGAATAGCGTGACCAGGGCGTAGGGCACGTGAGTAACATACGTAATCAAGGCCAGCGGTTCAGACCAGCCGAGGGCCGCCATGCCGGTAGCGGCGTGCGCCAGCATCAGCCCGCCGTAGACGGCCAGCACCAGTTGCATTCCGCGGCGAGCCAGCGGCAGATGCGAGCAACGATAAAGCGTATATGCAGCGAAGAAGCCAATGGCCAGCTTCACCAGCAGGAACGGCGCGTCACCAACTTTGAGCAGTTGGCTCATCAGGCCATTGCCTTCGCTGGCGATGTTTGAATGAACCCAGAAGAGGGTGAGTTGCGCGTCGATCCAGTTCAACGCAAAGAGAATAAGGCTTTTCGCGAGTGCACCCATATTTTTAGGAGTACTACTTCTCCCTTACGTCAAAAATTGTTGAACCTCGGCCTTACGGAACTGTGAGACCTCCGAACCATTGGGCTTGGGGGGTCACGATCCATCCCTGAAGAAACCAGACTCGCTTCGTACTAGTCGAAGTAAAGTCTCAATCGCGGCTTTCTTCCGGTGATTAAGGGCGCCAACTTAAGTACACCCAAATCTACGCACTTCACGAACAAGCTTCAAGTCAACCAAAACTTGCGCCGACTGGTATTACGATTTGTGTGAGAGCCTAATATAAAATAAATGCATCGATCAAGAAGCGGATGAACCTTTCGATTGGAAATGCAGTTCTGGAGAGTGCGCAACGCTTGGGTGAAGCAGCGATCGCGGAACCGCGCCGCGAAGCCGGCTCGCTCTTAGCTCATGTCTTAGGACGCGATAGGAGTTTCATCATCGCGCATGCTAACGATCAGTTAACTGATGAAGCGTCTGCGGCTTTTGGATCATTGATCGACCGACGTGCCGCCGGCGAACCTTTGCAGTACCTCACCGGTCACCAGGAGTTTTTCAAGTTGGACTTTGGCGTCGCGCCCGCAGTGCTGATTCCCCGGCCTGAGACAGAACTCGTAGTTGAGATCGCATTGGAACTCCTGCGCGATGATCCTGAACCATACATCGCTGATATTGGCACGGGTTCCGGATGCATCGCGATTTCGATTCTTCATGAACTATCAGTCGCGCGAGCGGTTGCCACAGACATATCTCCCGACGCTCTTCAGATGGCGCAACGAAACGCCGAACGTCACGGCGTTGCAGATCGTCTGGCGCTGCTCGAGTCCGATTGCTTCTCGGCCCTCGATACAAACAGACGTTTCGCCCTGATCGCTTCAAACCCACCGTATGTTTCCGACGACCAAATGACAGACCTGCAGCGCGAAGTGCGACACGAACCACGCGCCGCGCTCGCGGGTGGCCCGGACGGCCTTTCAATCATTCGCCGCTTGCTGCTTGAAGCGCGGCCGTTCCTGCGCTCAAGCGGTCACTTTGTATTTGAAGTCGGATTCGAACAGAGTGCGGCGGTAGAGAAATTGATTGATCTGCGCGTTTGGAAGCTGATCGAGATCGGCCCAGACCTACAGCGGATACCGCGCACTTTCGTCCTGCAGGGAAAGTAAGATCGAATACTGAGATTGTCGCTAGGTGAGCTCTGCCGGAATCGTGGTCGCACTCCGCTTTGCTTCGCGATACTTGCCGTAACCCTCTTTAACCAGCCGCAGAATCGGCCGATGGTTTTGGGCGAGTAATCTGGTCCAGACGCGCGCGTTCCTTTGCGGAAAATAAATGCCACGGAAAAACATGCGCATGACCAAATGCATGATCTGATCATCGATTGACTGGCCCTTGAACCAATCGATCGCGCGCTCGTTATTCTTGGGGCTGTAGGAAGTCATCCACGCCTTATCGAGTTCAATCTGGGCCTCGTCGATAGTTATCTTTAGCGGCGTGTGGGCCATTTTGTTGTGCTCGAAGTGCATCCAGTGCTTTGGCCGCGTCAGGCGCCCTTCGGCGCCGAGCTTCTTATAAGTAGGCGTGCCAGGCAGGGGAACGAGCGGGCTGAAGACCGGCATTCCCGGCGGCCAGCTCGCTATCTGCTCGAGCGTACGGTCAGCGACTCCGGGAGTATCGTTGTCCAAACCGAAGATAAATGAAGTGATCGCGTATATTTTGCGCTGCGCCAATCGATTGAGCACTGCTGCATATTCGCCCGGCTTGTTGAAGCTCTTGTTTACGCCGGCCAGATTCTGGGGATCGATTGATTCCATGCCGATGAACACCCATTTACAACCTGAGTCGCACATCAGGTCGACCAACTCTTCGTCACGCAGCAGGTTCGCGCTGATCTGGGCGATCCACGGCAACTGCGCGTCAGCGGAAATGATGTCTCGCAGCAGAGACTTTGTGCGCTTGATATTGATCGCAAAATTGTCGTCGATGAAGAAGATCGTTATCTTGCCGCGATCTCGTTGTGCCCGCTGTTTTAGCAGCAATAGTTCATTGACGACGCTCTCGTTGGATCGAAAGCGAATCGAGTCACCAAAAAATCCCGTGACGGTGCAGAACTCGCAGCCATACGGACAGCCGCGACCCGATTCCACCGGAATCGTGTTGAAATAGCTGACGCCCGATCCATATCGCTGGGTCAACCGCCGCACAAACTTAGGCACGAAATTGAACTGATCCAGATCGATTGTGTCCCAGGGGATAACTGGATATGGTTGGAGACTGGGTTTTTTCTCTTTGCCGGCCGCGTCAACCGGCTCATAGATCTCTTTGAGTTGGCCACTGGCGGCGTCTTCAACAATCTGCGGCCAGGTCTCGTCAGCCTCGCCCAACGCTACTGCGTCGGCATGTCTTGGCCCGCCATCTCGACCCAGGGCCTCGTCGGGCAGTTCGGTCACATGCGGACCGCCCATTACCACCGGTACTCCGGCGGCGCGCACCACGTCGGCCACTCGATAAGCTTTTTGCACCATTCGGGTCATCGAGCCAATGCCCACCAGCCCGATCTGCTCGTCCTTGATGAAGCGCACCAATTCCTGATCGTTAAGCGGCTTGGCGTTGCCGTCAATCAGTAAGACCTCGTGCCCTGGAGGGGTGAGCCCCTTAAGCAGAAACATCCACAGGTGCGGCATGAAGTTCTTCGTCACGCCATTATCCGGGTTATACAATAGAATTTTCATTTTCGATTTCCTGACGTCGGAGATGGATCCGCACGATCACCCCAACCATACTCAGTAAAACCGGCCACGGATAAGGCGATGAGTTACGAAACGCGATTCAAATTATCAACTCAACTCTACAGATGCGTGCGGACTATATCACATGTGTGTGGGAGCGTACATATCCTGAAGGCTGAAGAGCTCGAAATTCCTTGATATTATGCTTGGCAGCCGGGGCCACAGGTGCTAGAATCCGCCCCGATAGCACCGTTTGCAAGTTTACCTGATTCCTTATTTAATAGGACTCTCATTCAGCGGTTTAGCGGGAGGCTCTTCTTGGGTTCACCTAAAATCGTTTTAACTGCGTCATCAAGCGAGGCGAGTGAGTGGCGGCACAGCATCTGGCAACAGATGTTGTCGGCGACTATTCCCGCGAAGTACGGCCATAAGTGGATGAATCCGGAAATGCTCATGAATGAGTCGTGGCCGGACGGGCGTGCCAAGTATGTGCCGAATGGACTGCGAATGGTCGAGACCCTGCTGCTGCGGGATTATCCGGACGAGGAAGTGGTCGTCTGCTATCTCGAGAATCTCGAGAAATTCGTCGGCCCCGAGACCAAAGTCATAGCCATTCATGCCCACAATCCGCTGGGAATTTCGTATGCGACCGACGTTTATTCGAAGATCGCCGGCAAAAACCTGATTCCCATTAACGCGGCCGAGTTCCTTAAGATAGTTACCCATCCAGTCATCAAAAGGTTCAAGCCGAAGATCGTCATCGGCGGGCCGGGGGCGTGGCAACTCGAACGGGCAAACCGTCTCGACGAATTTAACGTCGATTACTTGATCGATGGCGAGATTGAGCGAGTCTTCAGCGATCTCTTCAAAAGAATGATGGCCGGTGATCCTTCGCTTGAGCGAATTATCAAAGTGCCCAAGAGCATGCAGCCCACCGTGGAAGAAATACCCGTGGTCAGGCACCGGTCGACTTTCGGTGTGGTCGAGATTACCCGCGGCTGCGGACGTGGCTGTCAGTTCTGCGGCCCCGCAACCAAAGTGGGGCGGTCATTTCCGCTAGAGCACATCATGGAGAGCGTGCGCGTTAACGCAACCGAAGGCGCCACCGAGATCATGCTCGCTACGGAAGACATGTTCCTCTATGAACAGGCCGCGAATTTCGAAACAAATATTCCGGCGCTTGAGCATATGCTAAAGAGCGTCAAGAGCGTCCCGGGAGTTGAAACCCTGCAGATGTCGCACATCACGATGGCGCCGGTGGTCAAAGATCCGACTATCGTTGAGCGACTTACTCCTTTGATTGTGCCTTACTCGCACGTGCAGCATAAAGAATCGACTGATCCGGATCAGCGCATGACCGATCCGATTATCGGCCTGGAAACCGGCAGCTCGCGCCTGTTCGATATTTTCATGAAGGGCAAGGCTTATCCCTACAAGAGCCATCAGTGGCGCGATGTCGTGCTCAAGGGCATGGAAATCCTGAACAAGCACAACTGGTTCCCGTTCTGTACGTTCATCATCGGATTGCCGGGAGAAACTGATGCCGACACCCGAGAGTCACTCAATCTGCTTTACGACCTGCGCGACGCCAAGGGTACTTTTGTACCCACGTTCTTTGTTCCGCTCGAAAATACCAGGATGCAACAAAAGGACAGCGCCAAACTCATCGAGATGACCGATCTTCAATGGGAGTTCTTTTACACCTGCTGGAAATACAACCTGCACTTCTGGCATGGCAAGACAAATGCTTCGGTGAAGTTCTCGCTCGGCGTGCCGCTGTACTATTATCTGCTGGGACGCAAGCTATTTGGCAACGGCATCAAGTATCCACTATATCGTTTCGCCGGCGTGCCCGATCGCTTTATGCGCAAGCATCTCTATCTCGATTTCACTGGTTACAAGCGGAGCAAGGGCGTGATGCAGGCTCCGGTTGACGAAATCCTGCCTGGCTTTAAGAACGTTCGAGAAAAAGGCCTGAACCTTATCGACGCCAGCCAGTTGCACCATATTGGTTCTAGCATGAGCGCTAATGCTGACGCCGTAACCGCGGCGACCCCGTGAAGTAGGCGCTGCAGAGGCTTTGCGCCGCTATCTCGGCCCGGCAATTGAGTTGAATTCTTGGCGGAGCATGATTTCAGGTACTGTCCGCCCGCGTATTTGCTCTTTGGCACCAGACGTAAAGCCAGCCTGACCGGCAACAATGAAGACTAGATAGTCACCGGTCCGGCACGCCGTGAACTTCCATCTATGACACACAATGCAAGATGGGGCAAAACACACCGATACTGCCCCGCGCCAGAGCGCAGATTCGGTGGGTTAAGTTGTTTGAAAGCAGCGGCCCCTGGTTATAGGAGCACTAACACCAGCCAAGCCGCGAGCAGGTCAGCTTCCGCTGCGAGGTCTGGGCCGGCGTTCTGATCCGTTTGGGTGGAATCGGTCGTTTCAGCGCTGTCGGTAACGTATTGGACTGCAGGCGTCGGAGCTGGAGCCGGCGGACCATGCGTCTCGCCGCCGTCGCCGTCGGCCAAAGCGACGACAGAGATCGAGACGACGAGCAGGCAGGTACCAAAGAAACGGGTTAGTTTTGTCATTTCTGTTTTCCTTTTTTTCGTGCACTTGATAGGAATCGAAGTCCCAACGAGTGCCGGATTGTACTGAATCGCAGGCATACTAGCACTGCTAGTGATTATTTTTGCTAGGACGCTCTTAGCTATAGGAAAGGTATAAAAGCAATGGAAAGCCAAATTCCGACGGAATCTAAAACCACAACGACTCGCGGAGTGCAGGACGCGGGGGCAAAATGCCGCGCTGCAAAAGCACTGGCAAGCTCGGGAGACTATGAAGCGGCGCGCGAGGCCCTGGGTGACCTTTGGGGCGGCATTGGCAAGCGGCCCGAGCTCGAGGGCCTGTCGCCAAGAGATCAGGCGGAAGTGTTGTTGCGAGTGGGCGCCCTATCAGGTTGGCTCGGCAGCTCGAGCCAGGTACCGGGCGCGCAAGGATTTGCCAAAGACTTGATCAGCGAGAGCATCCGCGCCTTTGAAGCAATCGAAGATCAGGAGAAAACAGCGGAAGCGCAATCCGATCTCGCGCTCTGTTATTGGCGCGAGGGCGCGATGGACGAAGCGCGAGTATGGTTACGGCAAGCTCTCTCAAGCGCAACCAAACCGGGAAATGTTCTCCGCGTGCTCGTCATCAGTGCGATCGTCGAACTGACATCGAGTCACCTTAGCGAAGCCCTGGTGCTCCTCGATCAGGCAGCGCCCTTTGTGGAAGAGGTTGAGGATGACGCCACCCTCGGTTGCTACCACATGGAACGAGCAATCATTTTCAACCGACTCGGCGGGGCCGACAATTTCGATCGCGCGTTGCTTGAGAACACTGCGGCGAGCATCCACTTTGAGAAGGCCAATCACCGACGCTATTACGCCCGAGTTGAAAACAACATGGGGCTTATTTTTCAGAAGCTCGGCCGTTTCGGGGAAGCACTCGAACACCTGGAGCGTGCTCGTCATACCTTCGTTGCCCTCGGCGATGTTGGCACTGCCGCTCAGGTTAATGAGACTCGGGCGCGTGTATTTATCGCCCAGCAACGATATGTCGACGCCGAGAAGATAGCCTTCGCGGCGGTGTCGGAACTCGAAAAGGGAGACGAACAATCGCTTTTGGCAGAGGCGCTGGAGACGCAAGCTGTCGCGCTGGCTCGCATGGGTCGTTTCCAATCCGCGCAGGGCATTCTGAAACGCGCCGCTCAGATCGCGGAAACCGCCGGAGATGTCCAACTATCCGGAAAGATATTTCTCACAGTCCTTGAAGAGGTCAAGAGTTTTCTCTCTCCCGCCGAGATTACCGAGATGTACCGGGAAGCAGATGAGCGTCTACCCGAGACCCTGGACCCGGCAACCATGTCCCGTCTGCGTGCTTGTGCCCGCCTGGGCGCCGCCAATGCCGCTACGCCCAGAAGGGAAACCGCGAGTGGTGGCTCGTTTGAGGAGCAAGTGCACAAGCGCGAGGCTGAGCTGATCAGCGCTGCGCTCCTGGAGGCCGGTGGCAGTGTGACGCGGGCCGCAAGGCAGTTGAAACTGACGCACCAGGGGCTCTGTTACATCATCAACCATCGTCACAAGGAGCTGCTTTCGGCCCGGGCTCCGATCAGAGTTCGCCGCAAATCGATCATCAAGAAACGCTGACGCTCGGTAAACAGCCACTGATTGAGACGACTGCCGGACTGGCAAGATGCGCGCGATGGTGATCAGTAAAGGAATCCAAGACCCGGCGCCCGTTACCTATCAGTCTGTCCTGGCCTGGATTCTCAAATCCGCATTTGGTTTCACTCTGGTGTGTGCCAGTTCGTGCGGCGGGTCCCTGTTCAACGTGAAGCCCGCCGCCGAACTCCCTCGGATACCGGCTACGAGCGCTGCGGCTAATCTGGGCTCGATCTCCTTCCGAGCCACGCCACTCCTTACTGACGAAGAGAGTCAGGAATTATTTGAGTCAAACCTACAGCTCGCCGGCCTGCTTCCCATACGCGTTGAAATCAAACACAACAGTGGCGAGGCGATCGTTTTGAACAAAATTCGTTTTCACCTGAGCGACGCTGCCGGCACGAAATGGCAAGCCATCTCTGCCAAGCAGGCCATCGCGCGGATTCTCAAAGCAAATGGAGTATCGACGTACAATCCCTCGTCCCGCAAAACATTCGAGCAGGAGTTTCGCGCCTACGAACTGAATCTGAAAAGCCCGCTGACTCATAGTGAAAGCCGGCGGCAGGGTTTCATCATTTTCCTCTCACCTCAGAAAGTGCCGGTGTCTTCGCCGAAAGGTTTGGTATTAACGATTGAAGGTCTCTCACAACCAGCGACGTTGAATCTCAATTGACGCGCTGGTTAGACTTTTCCGGTCAGCTTCGGTACGCTTTTTCCCTACATAATTCTGGATTCGGCTGGACGCGATCGGTTTTCGCGGACGGCGGAATCATCCGTTTAGAAAGGAAGTGAACGACTCATGGCTCCTGAAACACAACCTGCAAGTCAGCCGACCCCGGCGCTCTTATTCGACACGATCAACGCGCACCAGCGGACCGAGGCGATCAAAGCCGCGATCGAACTCAGCTTGTTCACCACCATCGCGGCTGGGAACAAGTCTGCGGAAGCGATCGCCAAAGCCTGTGACGCGTCGCAACGCGGAACGCGAATTCTCTGCGACTATCTGGTTATCATTGGTTTTCTGACCAAGCAGGACGACACCTACAGCTTAACTCCTGACTCGGCGATGTTTCTCGATCAAAACTCGCCGGCGTACATGGGGACGGTCATCGAGTTCATGCTGTCACCGATGCTGACTGATAATTTCAATGATCTGGCCGCGGTGGTGAAGAAGGGCGGTTCCATTTCTGAAGAGGGAACGATCGCTCCTGACCATCCGGTCTGGGTGAAGTTCGCGCGTGCGATGGCGCCAATGATGGCCTTGCCGGCGCAACTCCTCGCTCCGCTGGTGGATCCGAACGCAAACGAGAGCCTGAAGATTCTGGACATCGCGGCCGGCCACGGCCTGTATGGCCTCGCGTTCGCAAAGCAGAACCCAAATGCGGAAGTCACGGCCGTCGATTGGGCCAACGTGTTGGAGGTGGCGAAGGAAAACGCTCAGGCTGCCGGTGTCTCGGACCGCTATCACACTAAGGCCGGCAGTGCGTTTGATGTTGATTATGGCGATGGCTATGACCTGGTCCTGTTGACGAATTTCCTTCATCACTTTGATCCGCCGACTTGCGAAATGCTTCTGCGTAAAGTTCACAACGCGTTAGCCGATGGCGGGCGAGCAGTGACCCTGGAGTTCATCCCTAACCCTGATCGGGTCTCACCGCCGCAAGCCGCGGCTTTCAGTCTGATGATGCTCGGCGGCACGCCAGGCGGCGATGCGTACACTTTTGCGGAACTCGAAAGAATGTTTAGCAACGCCGGTTTTGCGCACAGTGAGTGGCGCGAGTTGCCGCCAACGATCCAGCGCGTGGTGATAAGCACGAAGTAGTGACTAGCGTAACCCGTTCGCATACGAAAGACCTGAAACCCGGAAGCATCCTGGTGGCCGGCGCGTTAGTTCAAGATATTCGCAGAAGATCAGAACCGCGTCCCGAATGCTTTGCGGCGCGCAATGCAACAGGACTAAACGCGATGTGATCTCTTCGCGACCAGGACCTTCTCAATCGTTCGCGCCAATCTCGGTGAACTTGTAAACGCCATCCACCTTCGCGAAAAGAAAAATCTGGTTGCCGCAAAAGATTTCCATGGCGTCCTGATCGCGTGTGGGCCGGGCGCGAGCAAAGCAACGGCGCATCTTTGGAGTGAACAGGGATTTGTATTGCTTGATGAAGCCGGCCCGATTGAGATCTTTGTTATTGACCGTGAAAGGGAGTTTGGTCAGATCGGCCACGGCCGCTTTGTCGTTGCGCGCCACGGCCGCTTTGAACCTGGCCCAAAACGCAGTGAAGGCCCGGTCGGTCTTAGTGGTCGGGCTCTGACTCGACACCTGGAGCGCCCCACCGAGCAGACAGATCAGCATGATGCCAAGCACCGGAAGTCTTCTTCTCAATCTAATCATCCTTTCGATTGATGTTGGCACGCGCATCCTGCGCGTGATTCATGGGGGGAACGCTCGTGCGACTCTTCACTGACCACTACTACCACCCTGACCAAACCGCCCGTGGTCGTTTAGCTGGCTCCCAGTGCTAATCACTGAGGAGTCCCAAAGCTTCTATCCGGTCGACCCAAAGCCTCCGCCACCCCGTTCGGTATCGTCGAGATCATCAGCCCAGGCAGCCGTTGGCGTAATAATCTTTTCGATTATTAGTTGGCAGATCTTCGTGTTCGCGGCCAGCTCAATTTTTTTGTCGCCGGCATTATAAAGTAGACAACCAATCTCGCCTCGATAATCGGCATCGATCACCCCGGCGAGAACGTCGAGGCCTTGCTTCGTCGCCAAACCGGATCGCGGCGCCAGGCGGCCGTAGAAACCCTCAGGGATGGCGACGGCCAATCCGGTTCGCGCCACCGCCCGCTGTCCGGGTTTCAAACTAACGGCCTCGATCGAATAGAGATCCAGTCCGGCCGCGGCGCGACTGCCACGCGCCGGTAGTGTCGCTCGCGGGTCCAGCTTCTTGAAGTTGAGAAGATCCATCTGAGGTTCCATTGCGGTCCTAAGCGATGAACTGAATCAACCAGGAATAGCGTCTCAAGAACAGGCTGTTTCGTGACTCTTCGTGTGACTTCGTGGATCGTCTTTCTGTAGACGAGAAACCAAATCCACGAAGCACACCTAAGGGAACTCTGTAACGTCAATGGAGAAGCCCGCACCAAGAGCAGCTACAACTTGGGTGGCGTTACGCCGTGCTGGCCCTGGTACTTGCCGCCGCGGTCCTTATAAGAAACTTCGCAGACCTCGTCGGCCTCAAAGAACAGCACCTGGGCGACGCCTTCGTTGGCGTAGATCTTAGCGGGCATCGGCGTGGTGTTGGAAAACTCCAACGTCACAAATCCCTCCCATTCAGGTTCGAAGGGCGTTACGTTGACGATTATTCCACACCTCGCATAGGTGCTCTTGCCCAGACAGATGGTCATGACATTGCGCGGGATGCGGAAGTATTCCACGGTGCGCGCCAGCGCAAAACTGTTCGGTGGAATGATGACGTGATCGCCTTTGATGTCGACAAAACTCTTCGCGTCGAAGTTTTTCGGATCAACGATGGCGCTGTAAATGTTGGTGAAGAGCTTGAACTCATCGGCGCACCGCACATCATAGCCGTAGCTCGAAGTGCCATAAGACACGACCCGCCGCCCATCGACCTCTTTGACCTGGTGCGGCTCGAACGGCTCAATCATGGCGTGCTCTTGCGCCATCCGCCGGATCCACGTATCGGACTTAATCGACATTCATGACCTCGCCGAAGGAGTTTGATTTTATTTGACTGCAATTCATGAGAGCGCGCCAGAATAAGCGATAACTTGATCGAGAACAAGGAAGTACCGAAGAAAAACTCGCCCAAAGATCGAAAGCGCCGTTAGGCGCGCAATGTTTATAGCCCGAGGACTCAAAATGTTCGGGTCTCTTTTAGGAGCCCAACACCGTGCTGCTCCTTTGGCGCTAGGGTCCCTTTTTCCGCTTCGGCTATAAACATCTCGCTCCTCTGGAGCGGGATCCCGCAGGATTCCAAAACAAGCGAATTGACCATTATCGACATCGATTGTTAGCTTACCTCACCATGAAACTCGTCGTCCTTGGCTCTGGCACTTCGGTACCCCATCCGCAACGCGCCGCCGCCGCTTTCTGGCTGGAAACCGAAACTGCGAATGTGCTGCTCGACTGCGGCGCCGACTCGGCCCACCGCATGGCGCAGGAAAAAGTCGACTGGCCCAACCTCGATGCGATTTGGATTAGCCATCTGCATCTTGATCATTGCGGCGGGTTGGCGTCACTTCTGTTTGGATTGAAGTGGGCGCCACAGACCCAGGGCCGCAGCAAGCCACTCAAGATTTTTGGCTGCGCGGGACTGACGAAGCTCCTGAAAGCAATCGACGAGTCGAACCACTACGGATTGTTCTCGCTGCCGTTCCCTGTCGAGCTCCATGAAGTGTCAGGCGATTTTGAAATGATGCCGGGGCTAAGCTGTCAGACCTTCTCCACCCCACACACTCGCGAAAGTCTCGCGCTTCGCCTGACTGATACGGACGGAACATCTCTGGTCTACAGTTCTGATACCGGGTATTCAGAAGAGCTGGCGGCATTCGCGCGTGGCGCTGATCTACTAATCCTGGAATGCTCTTTCTGGCGTAACAAGCCGACGCCAAAACATCTCGAACTTGCCGAAGCAATGCGACTGGCGCGGCTCGCCGAACCACGTAGATTAGTGCTCACTCATCTCTATCCTGAATGGGACGACGTGGATCTCGTGAGCAAGGCAGCAGGGTTGTGGCAGGGCGTGACGATTGCCGCGCGCGATGGTTTGCGTTTGGAGAATAAGTAAGCAGTAGTGACGGGGTCAGTACCGCGATTGCAAGTGTGCTGCGGCACAACCGCCGATCATCCACCCGCTCACGCGGAGTGGTGCGGACCTAATCATCTCAAGGTCCAAATCTTTGTCTGTACTCGCCTGAGGTTATGAAGGCCTTGACCATATCGGCATTGGCAAAGTTA
>Ga0137403_10006168_pt1 | contig 13757 bp, 13 predicted proteins | sample CZOMad2_1_16fung_FD_122057 | JGI IMG/M metagenome (GOLD analysis project Ga0137403, IMG submission 122057) | Vadose zone soil fungal communities from Angelo Coast Range Reserve, California, USA - CZOMad2_1_16fungal (Hybrid Assembly) | ecosystem: Environmental > Terrestrial > Soil > Vadose zone... | reverse complement strand
TCAAGGTTCGCACCGTTGCTGAATCTGCGCGACGCGATTCCCGGATTGCCATGGTTAACAGAGAAACTGCTTGGCTTCAGCTCACAACGAAGCATGCCTCGGTGGGCCTACCGACGGTTTTTGTCCCCCTCTCCGCCTTTGACCTTTTCTCCCTCTCCTCTCGCAGGAGAGGGCCGGGGAGAGGAGGGAGAGGTGGGCGAGGTGGTTCTTCTGGTAGACACGTTCAACCGTTACTTCGAGCCGGAAAATGTCCGTGCTGCGCTGGACGTACTGTCAGCCGCGGGTTACAAGGTCGAAATCGCTGCAGCGCGCGACGACGGTCGCCCGCTTTGTTGTGGCCGCACATTTCTCGCTGCCGGCCTGGTGGACGAGGCAAGGGTTGAGGCGCAGCGCGTGCTCGACGCGCTGCGTCCCTATGTCGATCGCGGCGTGCCCATCGTCGGGCTTGAGCCTTCGTGCCTGCTGACGTTGCGCGACGAGTTCCTGGTGATGGGACTGGACGGAGAAATCGGGCCGACTGCCGAGCGTGCGCTGCTGTTCGAGGAGTTTCTCGCCGACGAGGCGGACGCCGGTCGCCTCAAGTTGGACCTGGCGCCGCTGCGCACGCAGACCGCCCTGCTGCATGGGCACTGCCATCAGAAAGCCTTCGACGCCATGCCAGCGGTACGCAAGGTGCTGGGCATGATTCCCGGCCTGAAAGTGCAGACGGTGGATTCCGGCTGCTGCGGCATGGCCGGCAGTTTCGGCTACGAGGCCGAACATTTCGCGGTGAGTATGAAGATGGCGGAACAGTCGCTGCTCCCGGCCGTCAGAAAAGCGGGCCCGGATACGATCATCGTCGCGGACGGCACGAGTTGCCGGCACCAGATTTACGACGGCGCGCGCAGGAAGGCGCTGCACGTTGCGCGTGTGTTGCAGATGTCCTTGGAGGAAAAGAAGCGGTGAATCTGAATCTCAAGCGGTTTCTTCTCTATTACCTGCCGTTGCTTGCCAACCTGGGTTTGATCGCTTACCTGACCTGGCAGCTCAATCTCGTGTCCTATTTTCAGCGCCAGGGAGAGTTCCAGATTTTTTCGGTGCTCTACGCAATCGGGGGGCTGGTGGTCGCGGTATCGGGGGTCACGGCGTTCCTTCATGCGGCGTCGAACGAGAAGGGCCCGCGACCTCTGTTCGTGCTGTCTCTGGTGAACACCATCATCCCGACCGTGTTGCTGCTGGCCCTGCTGCAGTTCAGGTGAAGGGGACGGAAATGGCCGAATCGAAGTGGAAGTACCACGGCATCCGCGTCGTCAGGGGATCCGAACTCGACACCAATACCGCGCAGACGCCGGGGATGAACCGCGCCGCTGCGATCACCTACGCGCGCTGTGGCGCCGAGAAGCTATGGGCCGGCACCGTGGTCATCCATCCCAAAGCCAAGACCGGCGCCCATCACCACGGCCCGGTGGAAAGCGTCATCTATGTTGTCAGCGGCAAGGCGCGGATGCGCTGGGGGGACCAGCTCGAATTCGTCGCCGAGGCCGGTCCCGGCGATTTCATCCACGTGCCGCCTTACGTTCCACACCAGGAGATCAACGCCTCCGACTCGGAGCCCCTGTCCTGCGTGCTGTGCCGCAGCGGCCAGGAGCCGGTGGTTGTGAACCTCGACATTCCCGTGCTGGAGAAGCCGGAAGAAGTGCACTGGGTGGACAACATCCACCCCGACCCCGCAACCGGCAAGCGCAACTGAAGGGGTGTTTCAATCCGGCTCTACTAGTGAATCTCCGGCTCGGGTGTGGGCGTCGTGCCTTCCAGAAAATCGAAGTCGCAGCCGAGGTTGGCCTGCTTGATGTGCTCCGCGAAGATCTTGCCGTAGCCGCGCTGGAACTTCGGCGGATTGGGCTGCCACGCGGCGCGGCGTTTCGCCAGTTCCGCCTCACCCGCCTTCAGCGTGAGTTTCCTCCCCGGCACGTCGAGTTCGATGATGTCGCCGGTTTTCACCAGCGCCAGCGGTCCACCCACCCAGGACTCCGGCGCGACGTGCAACACGCAGGTGCCGTAGCTGGTGCCGCTCATGCGTGCGTCGGAAATGCGCACCATGTCGCGCACGCCCTGCTTGAGCAGCTTCTTCGGGATCGGCAGCATGCCCCATTCGGGCATGCCCGGTCCGCCGAGCGGCCCGGCGTTGCGCAGCACCAGCACCGAGCCGGCGTCGACGTCGAGATTCGGATCATCGAACCGCGCCGCCATGTCGTTGTAGTCGTTGAACACCATGGCGCGGCCGGCGTGTTTCAGCAGCTTCGGGTCTGCGGCGGTGGACTTGATCACAGCGCCGTCCGGCGCGAGGTTGCCGCGCAGCACCACCAGCCCGCCTTCGGCCTGCATGGGATTTGCCGGCGTGCGGATCACATCGGGGTTGTGGATCTTCGCTCCGGCGATGTTTTCGCCGAGCGTCTTGCCGGTGCAGGTGGGCACGTCGGTATCGAGCAGCTTGCGCATGCCTTCGAGCATCCCGACCAGGCCGCCGGCGTAATAGAAATCCTCCATCAGGTACTTGCCCGACGGCCGCATGTTGACCAGGTAGGGCGCGTGACGGCCGACTTCCTCGAAGCGCTCGAGCGGAATGTGAATGCCGGCGCGGCCGGCCATTGCGATCACGTGGATCAGTCCGTTGGTCGAGCCACCGAGCGCCATCAGCACCTTGATCCCGTTGTCGAATGATTTTCCGCTGAGGATGTCGCGCGGCTTGAGGTCCTCCCACACCATCTCGACGATGCGCCTGCCGCTGTATTCGGCCATGCGGCCATGGTTGGAATCGACCGCGGGAATCGACGAAGCGTTGGGCAGGCTGAAGCCCAGCGCTTCGGCAACGCTGGTCATCGTGGACGCCGTGCCCATGGTCATGCAGGTGCCGGGGGAACGCGATATGCCTTCCTCGATCTCGCGCCAGTCGCGATCGGTGATGTTGCCAGCGCGCAATTCGTCCCAGTATTTCCACACATCCGATCCGGAGCCGAGCGTCTTCCCCTGCCAATTGCCTCGCAGCATCGGTCCGGCCGGAACGTAGATCGCCGGCAGGTTCATGCTGGTCGCGCCCATCAGCAGGCCGGGAGTGGTCTTGTCGCAGCCGCCCATCAGCACGCAACCGTCCACCGGGTAGGAGCGCAGCAGCTCCTCGGTTTCCATCGCCAGTAAGTTGCGGTACATCATGGTGGTCGGTTTCTGGAACACCTCTGCCAGGGAGATCGCCGGCATCTCCAGCGGGAAGCCGCCCGCCTGCCACACGCCGCGCTTCACTTCCTGCGCGCGCTCACGCAGGTGCGAATGACAGTGGTTGACGTCGCTCCAGGTATTGAGGATCGCGATGACCGGTTTGCCCTTGTAGTCCTCGTGCGTGTACCCCATTTGCAGGGCGCGCGAGCGGTGGCCGAACGAGCGCAGGTCCTGGGCGCCGAACCAGCGCTGGCTGCGTAGTTCTTCCGGTTTTTTTCTCTTTGCCATATTTCCTCCACAATGCCTGTGTTCGCAGTGGCTTCGAAGCGTACCTCAGCCACGGCTGGCGCGGAAGGCGGAAAAGACAAATGCGCGGTGCCGGGCACAAGGCGTTCCGGGAGCACTGCCCCGGCAGTAACCCACGCGTGCGTCGCGCGCGGAACTTGTCAGAGCTTCCCGACGTAGGCGATGGCGTCGATCTCCACAAGAATGCCGGGCAACTGGCTGCCGACGGTGGTGCGCGTCGGTTTGGGATCGGGGAAGTAACTCGCATAGGCGCGGTTGTAACGCTCGAACAGCGACATGTCGCTCAGATGCGCACTGACCTTGACGACGTCGGCCATGCTCGCGCCCCCCGCCTCGAGGATGGCCTTGATGTTTTCCAGCACGCGCACGGTCTGCTCCTCGATGGTATTGCCGACGACCTTGCCGGTTTTTGGGTCGAGCGGCCCCTGGCCGGACACGAACACGAAGTCTCCGGCGCGCAACCCCTGCGAGTAGGCGCCTACCGGTTGAGCGCCGGTGGTGGTCGAAATTCGTTGCTTCGGCATGGTTTATCTCCTCTGTGAATCCGCTGTTATCGGTGCTCATGTTGGCTTGGTGAAATGACCGAGAAATGCCTTCAGCCGCTCCGATTGCGGCTGCTCGAAAATCTGCCGCGGCGCGCCTTGCTCGACGATCACGCCTTTGTCCATGAAGACGATGCGGTGCCCGACTTCCCGGGCAAAGCGCATCTCGTGGGTGACGACCAGCATGGTCATGCCGCTGCGCGCGAGATCTTCCATCACGCCCAGCACTTCGCCGACCAGTTCCGGGTCGAGCGCGGAGGTCGCCTCGTCGAACAGCATCACTTTGGGTTCCATCGCGACTGCGCGGGCAATCGCCACGCGCTGCTGTTGTCCGCCGGAAAGCTGCGCGGGATACGCTCGAAGTTTGTCCTTCAGGCCCACGCGTTCCAGCCACGAGGTTGCACGTCCCTCGGCTTCGTAAGGCGTCAGCTTGCGAACCCGGGTGAGCCCCAGCATCACGTTCTGCAGCGCCGTCATGTGCGGGAACAGATTGAAGCTTTGAAAAACCATGCCGACGTCGGCGCGCATGCCGGCGACGATGCTGTCGGGCAGCCTGACGAGGCCGCCGGCGCTCTCGCGGTAGCCCACCAACTCGCCGTCCAGGTGGATCCTTCCCCCCTGGTACTCCTCGATGAAATTGATGCAGCGTAACAGCGTAGTTTTGCCCGAACCGCTCGGACCGACGATGACCACCACCTCGCCTTTGGCAACCTCCAGATCCACGCCGGAGAGAATCTCCTGCATGCCGAAGCGCTTGACGAGGCCCTGGATCACGACAACCTTCCCGGTCATGGGCATCCTGTTCTGACGTTGGTCTTCAGGTGTAGGCGTAACGTTTTTCCAGACGCACGCCGATGGCGGAGATGGTGTAATTGATCGCGAAATAGAGCAATGCAGCCACCGCGTACAACAGCAGGGCTTCTCGCGTCCGGCCCACGATCTGCTGAATTGCCATCATCAGGTCGACTACGCTGACCAGCGACACCAGCGATGAGGCCTTGACCACCTCGACCGCGGTATTGACCCACGCCGGCAGGATGCGGGCGAGCGCCTGCGGGAAAATCACGTACCGCAAACGCTGTGCGAACTCGAGCCCAATCCCCTGGGCGGCATCCATCTGGCCTCGCGGGATCGAGCCCACGCCGCCGCGTATCACCTCGGAAACATGTGCCCCGCAAAAAACACCGAGCGCGAGTATCCCGGCAACGATCGCCGAGATCTGCAGACCGAGGGCCGGAAAGCCGTAGAAGATCGCGAAGATCAACACCAGCTGCGGAATACCGCGCATGGTGTCCACGTAAACGCGTGCGATCAGGCGCAGCGGCCATGCGCCGTACAGCAGCAAAAGACCGCCGGCGATGCCGATGAGCGTGCCGAGCAGCAGCACCGCGACCGATACCTCGAGGGTGACCAGCAGTCCGCGCAGGATCAAGGGCCCGCTCGTGATCACGACATCCATCCACCGGCCCCCGTGTGTCCGAACATCATCGAACCAGGCATTATCGAACCATGGCGAATCGCCGTTCCAGCAGTCGCAGCCCGCCTGCGATGGCGTAACACGTGGCGAGATACAACAGCCCCACCACCAGATAGACCTCGATAACGCGCCACGTATTGACGTTGATGCGGATGGCCCCGTAAGTCAGTTCGGGGACCGCGATCGCCGAGGCCAGCGAGGTGTCCTTGAACAGCGATATGAAGGTGTTGCCCAGCGACGGCAGCACGATCCGGAACATGAGCGGGATGGTGACGAAGCGGATCCTTTGCCAGCGGTTCAATCCGATCGCTTTCCCGGCTTCGATGTGCCCCTTGCCGACTGCCTCGATGCCGACACGGAAAATCTCGGTGAGATAGGCGCCGGAATAGATCGCGAGCGCGAAGACGAACGACCACAGATTGTCCAGCACGCTGATACCGATCAACGGCAGGCCGAAGTACACGAAGTAGATGATCAGCAGCAGCGGGATGTTGCGCACGCCTTCGACATACCCGGCAACCAGCAGCCGTATCGGCCGCGGACCGCTGGCGCGGCCGAAGGCGGCGATCAATCCAAGCAGGCTGCCGATTGCGAGCGCAAGCACGGCGATGCCGATGCCGAGCAGCAGTCCCTTCAGCAGCAGATCGAAGTTGTCGAAAACCGGGCGCCAGTTGAACTGGTACATTATTTATTCTGGCGAAAGGAAGGGCATCACCCGATCAATTAGTCGGCGTAGCGATGTCTGCTTTTCATGCACCCTCCGCATCTTGACGTTTCCTCCCTCTCCACTTGTGGAGAGGGCCCGGCCGACACGGCGTTCGCGGAGCGATCCGGGGCGGGAGGCCGGGCAAAGATGCGCTACCCGCAAGCGGGCGACTCCGTCGCTAACGTGTCCGCGCATCGGGGTGAGGCGGTGTTGGTGTCCTAGTATCTGACCCCGAACTCCACGGGAAAGCCCACCGGCGGCGGGGCCAGTTTGACGCCGAAGAATTTCAGAAATGCCGCCGCGTAGGCGGCGAACTCGACGCCGGTCATCCCTTCGTGGAGCACGGTGTTGACGAAGTGCAGCCAGACCGGATCACCCGGGCGCACCGCGGCCGCATAGGTCTGCGGCGACCAGCCGTAATTGCCTGCCTTGTACTTGTCCGGATTCTGGCGCACCAGCCAGCGCACCGTCGAATCGTCTATGGCGGCGGCATCCACGCGGTCGGAATCGAGCGCCAGGATCGTGTTGGCGACCGAGTCGAACTGCAGCACTTCCGCGTCCGGCATCGCCGCGTGAACGATGCTCTCGGCGTAGACGTTCTGCAATATGGAGACCTTGACCTTCTTCCCCCACTTGGCGAGGTCGAGTGCGCCGGCATGCGGGCTGCTCTTGGGCAACAACGTTCCGACGCCCTCGCGATAGTAAGGAATCGAAAAATCCGCCAGTTGCGCGCGCTGCGCGGTGACTGTCATGAACTGGAAGACGACGTCCACCTGGTTGGTCTGAAGGTTGGGAATGCGCGCATCGGAGGCTTGGCGCACGAACTGCGCCTTGGCCGGATCGTCGAAGAGGCCTTTGGCGAGCAGGCGCGCCATCTCTATGTCGAAGCCCTGGAGATTGCCCTTTTCGTCCTCGAAGTGCCACGGCGGGTTGGTGCTGCCGGTGCCGACGATCACCGTTCCGCGCTTGAGCACTTCGTTGAGTTTGCTCGCGCCGTGTCCGGCGGCCAGTATGGTCATGGAATTATCATCGACGGCGCCGGAATTGGTTCGTGCATGGCCGCGAATAAGGTTCCCGGCATCCGGGCAGCTATGTGCTACGACAAAGCTACGGCGCGCAACAGTCGCGAACACAACGACGCGAATGTCTTGACGCTGGGCGGCAAAATGATCGACGAAGCGCACATGCGCGAGATAGTTCGCACGTTCCTCGAAACTCAATGCACCGAAGAACGGCACAAAGCTCGCGTTGCAAAAATTGATTCGATAGAACGACAATACCTGCGCTAACCTCTGCAAAACATTTCTGTTCGATGACCTGATCAACTCCCGGAAACCTCTAGCACCGGGATGTCGGAATATTTTCTATGTCTTGAAGGAGAAACCGATGAATAAAACCAGAATATCCTTTGCGATAGCATTTGCTCTCGTGGCGACGGCTGCCTTTTTCGCTGGCATGCATTTCAATTCCGGTGCGTCCGTTCAGGCCGGGCAAAGACCATTTCAAACGTATAAGGTGATCAAGATGGATGCGACCTCAAGTCAGTTGATTCTGACCGACCAGATGAACCAATACGCCGAAGCTGGCTATAGGTACCGGGACTCGCGCGACGGACTGGTTATCATGGAGTACGCGGGGAAGTGATTTTTGACTAAAATAAGGTATACTTCGCCGTTGCCGAATCGGACTTTGAGCGTTTTAGGATTATCAGATGTCTGCTGAAGCGAACCTCGACCAGTTGGTCGAACAGATTACCGATCACATAATTGCGCGTCTAAATCAGAATGGTGCTCAGACCTCATTTGTTGGTTGTTCGACCGATGTTTGCCTGTCGCGGTATCCCGAACAGATGCGATCTGCCATCGCGGCCGGCGCGGCGCGATTGGGTTTCAATGTTCAGCATCCACTGAATGCCGGCGAAGTTGCAGCCTACATCGATCACACGATCCTAAAACCCGAAGCCACCCTCGACGAGATCCGAAAGCTCTGCTCCGAAGCGCGCACATACGGATTCGCTTCTGTTTGCATTAACCCGACGTGGGTGCGGCAGGCCGCTGAAATGCTGCGCGGATCGAATTCGCTGGTTTGCACGGTTGTCGGATTTCCGCTCGGGGCAAACACTCCGGATGTTAAGGCGTTTGAGACTCGCCGGGCGATTTTCGATGGCGCACGCGAAATCGATATGGTCATCAATATCGGGGCGCTGAAGTCCGGCAATGACCAACTGGTCGAAGCTGATATTCGCGCCGTGGTCGAGGCTTCGCACGAATTCAATTGCCTGGTAAAGGTGATTATCGAATGCGCTCTGCTGACCGACGAGGAGAAAGTTAAGGCATGCGTCCTGGCAAAATCGGCAGGTGCGGATTACGTGAAGACTTCGACGGGCTGATGGTCCGCCGTCGTACCGAATGCCTCGTTTTTCACCTGGGCTTTCGCCTCCAATGAAGACCCGAAAAGGAAAAGCGCACTTGTCCAAAAAATAAAGAGCGCAAGTGTTCTACTTGAAATCATACCTTCTTCAGTCCTCGCAAACGATCGATGTTGACCGGGGATTTAGAATCACTAATTAAACGCTTGCCTCGTTACCCTCAAATCCTTATCCATATAAAAAACTTCAGGCTGCAACAGGCTTTATCCTGGCGGAGCGTCGTTGCAGTATCTGATCCGCAAGCACACCCACAAGAATCACTGCTCCCATCACGGCGAAGTTAAGGGAACTCGGGATTCCCAGGAGGTTTACCAGGTTCTGAAGCACTTGCAGCAACGCGGCCCCGATAAGAATACCGATAATCGAGCCCTCTCCGCCGCGCAACGAGCAACCTCCCAATACTGCGGCCGCTATTCCATATAGTTCAAAAAAATTTCCATGCGAGGATGGAGAAATCGAATTTGTATAAAATGCAAATACGATTCCGGCAATTCCCGCGAGGACACCCAGAATCACGTAAGCACTCGCGATAATCAGATTTGAATTTATCCCCGAATAGCGCGCAGCAGTCTCATTGCGTCCCACAGCAAATAGATAGCGGCCATATACAGACCGGTGCAACACCACCCACATCACCAAACTGACGACGATCAGAATGACGAACGGAGTCGGCAGCCCAAAGACGCTGCCCGTAGCGATGTTCCGAAGTGTCTCGAAGCCAGCTCCGGTGCCGAATCCCTTGGTTTCATCTTTTGCGATAAACCGCGCGAGGCCCCTGTAAAAAAGCAGCCCGCACAAGGTGACGATAAATGGCTGCATGCGCATTTTGGTTATGAGAAATCCATGAAATGCGCCGAGCGAGGTTGCCACTCCAATGACAAGCAGAACCGCGAGTATGCTAGGCAGGTGCCACTCAGTCAGCATGATCGACAGCAGGACGCCAAGCAGTGCAAACACCGAGCCGACAGACAGATCGATGCCGCCCGTGATAATCACGACTCCAAGACCTATGCTGAAAATGCCATATGCCCCTATCAGGCGGGCCATGTTTTGTAGATTCGCCGGGGCGAGAAACCTCGGGTTTAGCACCGCCACCACGACGCACAAAACCACGAGCAAAAGAAATGTTCCGAGTTCTTTCCTCATTTTTCCGTCTCAAATAGAGCTACTAAGGTAATGCTGCCCCCACGCAAAAGGATTTAAGTAAAAATTTAAGATACCGGCAGCTTGAATCCGCTCGCACGTCTGCAATAGCTTTTAGAAATCGGGCTAAATTCGACAATTCTTTGTTCGCTCGCGCAACATTCCAGTACTGAAAACTGCCACTTCCAGGTTGTTAAACCAACACGGAAATGAGGACTGGTCTTTCTTGCAATCTATGGGAAGCATCCTACCGACGTCAAAGGCAAGACCCGCGGAAAGTCAGAGCGGCCCCTGATTTGTTGTGACGGCGGATTCTAGCATGGAAAAGCCCTTAACTCCCAGCAATTTAGAGGGTAAGGGAGATTTTCGCATCGACGACCCTCGGTAATAGTTTAAGGTGAAGAACTATACAGCTAGGCATAGAAGATTTATCGGATGCCGTCGTTTCAAATTTTACAAAACCATTCTAACCGACGTTTTTGAGCTACAAACACTGATTCGCCGAAAATGCACGTTAATACCCGTGAGCGTAACAATAACGAACGACCTGCCGCGACACGCTGCACTCGGATTACTTCAGTCGGCGCGCGCTGCTTCCAGTCCTGACCCATTAGCGGCATATTCCGGCTGGACATTAACCACTCCAAATTGCCGATCTTCGCCTTCCCGCATCGCAGCCATCATCCACAGGAAATTTATCTGTCCCCCCGGCGCCGCCACGTTTGGATGATAGCCCTTCGGCATCAGGACACAATCACCTTCCCGTACGACCTGGACGAGTTCCGGATTGGCCGGGTCCGTGTAGACAAACTGTACTCCCCAGGAGGGTTCTGGCATATCGATGTATAAATAGGCTTCTTCCAGCATTCGTGAATGTTCGTGCGGCGGCCAGGAGGTCCAGTTGCCGGGAGTTGAAAATGTAACTCCCGCCATAATCCTCCCCGCTTTTACATTTGCGCCGATCAGCACGTTCAAGTCACGCTCTGACGGCGGAGCACCTGCTTTGACATGCAGTTTGGGATTCTTACGTACTTCAGCAAACTCAACAAATTGAAGGGGGTAGCGATTCGCCACTGGTGCCGAGACTTCAGCAAAATCACACCCCGTTACGCTGTCCGGCCGAACACGGATCTCCGAATCACGAGGCACGTAAAGCGCATCATACCGGCGAAGACTAATTGTTTGGCCCTCAGTACTAACTTCAGCACTCCCGTTCAGGCAGATCAGCCCCGTTTCATGTTCGTTTGTGCTAAAACTGATTGGTTCGTCACCCGCACTCAAGGTTATCCGTCCGTAGTGCAGGTATCTGGCCGCAGTGCTTCCAGGGGCCACTGCGTTGCGCCGGCCCGTTCCCTTGTGCGTGGCGGGGACAAAACAAGTCTCACGCTTAATTTCGTTCAGAGCAATCGCATCGTTCATAACGACTCCGCTTAAATCAACGAGATGCCACCCAGACACAGCCTGTCGTGGGTTTAACCCGTCTTATTATTCGATTGTAGCTAACCCGCAGGTGCGCGGTGTGGTCACTGGAGTTTCAGCGTGCGGTATCAAGCAGTCTATTAAATTCCACCATAGTGTTTATTGGTTGAGCGTGCTTTGCCGACTTGTTTAATTACAATTGGCAAAATAGTCCGCGTTTAGGCTCCCAGCGACGTTGTCAGAAACTCTTCCACTGCAACCTCAAGCGCACCTCCCAGACTTGCGCCACGTGGCGAGCCTGGTTCGACGGACCAGCCTGCAAGCTTGCCAGCCATTCCCTGCGCCACCGCGTTATGTAAGGGTTCCCCTATATACTTCCAACCATATACCACTCGACCGCTCACAATCACGCGCGGCACCCCAAGACCAATAATCACATTTGCGATTCCAATCCCGAGATACTCTCCTACGCGCTCTAAAGTTCTTTGCGCTCTCAGGTCGCCGGCTTCAGCCTTTGCCACAATATCAACATAGCGTGGCGCACTCGCCCCCCCAAGCTGTACCCGGTCACCCATGTACAGCGTCGACGCGGCGCTCGCCGAACCGTATCGCTCCCAACATCCGCGGTTTCCGCAAACGCACTGCTTGCCGCCGGCAACGATTGTCATATGACCAAACTCTCCGGCGATGCCTTCTCCCTTTCCTGTCCCCCTGTAAACCTCGCCCCCGATCACAAGGCCAACCCCTATTCCAGTGCCTCCTCTGACAACCACAAAGTTGTTCAGCAATCCGGAACCGGTCCCGCGAAGACGAAGTCTGGCTTCGTACAGTGCCGCAGCTGTCGCATTGTTTTCAATAATTACCGGTATGCCTTCCCCTGCGATTCTGATCGTCCCACTGGGGTTGAAACGCAATCCGTTTGCAATATCGACGTTATGCCAGCCAAGGTGTGGCGCGTACAACAATTTCCTGCGATCGGCATCGATTGGGCCGGGTACGCTAACACCGATCACTCTTAGCTGCCGTTCACCTGAAACTTTGGAGCATAACCTTTGTATGCTTTCCCTCAGCATCTTCAAGGCGTCTGCCGGTTTTGAAGGCGTTTCAAATTCCTCTTCCGCTAGAATCTCTCCGGTTAAAGCCGCAACGCCAACCTGGGAGAGTCTCACTCCGAGATTGGCGCCGGCGAAAAGATCGCGGGTTCCATTGAAAGACAAACTGACCGGAGGTCGTCCTAATACTCGGCTGGACCCTGCTACGGGCCTTTCGCTGGCCTCTACAACCACCCCGGCGGCGATCAAAGGCTTCATAGTATCCGTGACCGTGCTTCGGTTTAATCCAAGCCTGCGCGCCAGTTCTACGCGCGAAATCGGTTGCGCTGCACGAAGCAGTCTTAACAGCATATGTCCGGCCTTAGCAGTGCTTTCGACATCGGCCGAATCATTTGCCGGCGATTGCTGACTAGTTCGAGATTTCTCCATTTCCGCTACAACTCATATTGCCTCACGACCGCAAACGACTAAATAAAAAAGTGATCGGTTTTTTCGAACAACGGATTCAAATCTTCTGCAATTTTTGTCGCGCAACCTAAAGCAGGAATGAATGCCGCTTGAACCAACCACTTCTTCGCAATTCATTTACAGTTGATGCTGAATAGGGCTATCCGCCGATCAATGAACTTGACCTGCAGTCAATACTTAACTCTTCGGCCCAAATCAGAGCAAAGTACGCAATAACTGGCCAACGGAAATCATCGTTTGAAGTTTTTGAACCGCAACGGTTCGTTCCGGCCCTGCGTTGCTTTCACTATAGCACAACTATAGCGACACGGTTTGCTCCGCCCAGAATTGAAATTCCCGGTGCTTATGCACTTCGGCCTTAGCTTGTTCATCGCCACTCGCTACTTTGCACACATGATCAAAGACGCGCTTCCCGACGGCATCGATGCTCTCGGTGCCATCGATAACACTACCGGCCGAGAGATCAATATCATGCGGCATCCGTTCAAAAACCGGTGTGTTTGAGGCAAGCTTAATAACAGGAGCGATCGCATTGCCAATTGTAGTCCCACGCCCGGTAGTAAAGACTATTACCGTAGCACCTGCCGCCACCAAACCAGGGGTGGACTCCTGATCATAGCCAGGTCCCTGCATCAGATTAAGACCTCGATGCTTTGGAGTTTCGGCATACTCCACAACACCTTCCACTCGCGTTGTTCCAGCTTTGGCTATGGCGCCGAGCGACTTTATCGTGATGTTGAGAAGTCCGCCGGTAATATTTCCGGGGCTTGGATTGTTATTTAACACCGCGCCAAACTTTGAAGCGTACTCCTTGTACCAATCTACCATCCGATAGACTGCCCTACCTGTCTCGACGTCTTTGGCCCGGTTTGCAAGAAGGTGTTCCGCACCACAGAATTCCGGTACTTCAGTAATAAGAACGGTGCCCCCGGAACGAACGAGCAGATCAGCAGCGCGGCCCAGTGACGGATTTGCCGAGATACCGGAGAAACCATCCGACCCTCCACACTTCACACCCAGAACC
>Ga0137403_10006167_pt1 | contig 13759 bp, 12 predicted proteins | sample CZOMad2_1_16fung_FD_122057 | JGI IMG/M metagenome (GOLD analysis project Ga0137403, IMG submission 122057) | Vadose zone soil fungal communities from Angelo Coast Range Reserve, California, USA - CZOMad2_1_16fungal (Hybrid Assembly) | ecosystem: Environmental > Terrestrial > Soil > Vadose zone... | reverse complement strand
ATTGCCCTGGTGGGCACGCATCTACCGCTCCTCATCCGCGCCGCCGTGCTTGCCTGGCTGTTCGTCTTCAGTCACATCTTCTGGGGCTTTTGAGGTGCCTACTTCGTCGCCACCTGCACCGGCGCGCGCGCCAGCTCGGCCGCGGCCGCCTTGGCCACCGCCGTCCCCTCGAAGAACCGCGGATTCTGCGTCCCCCAGAGATGAACCGCGTTGGCGAAGGTGAAGTCGCGGAAGTTGTCCTTGCTGATCAGGCCCTCATCGACCAGCTCATGGGCCTCCCGCAGCGGATGGCGCATGTCGATGACGTCGAAGTGCCCGATGTCCGAGCTGTAGATCGCGTTCAGCTTGGACCCGAACGGATTGCCCCGACCGAAGGCCCACGCGTTGGCCCGGTCGTCGGCCTCGCAGCCGAAGTAGAACGGTCTGGCGAACAGGTCGACCCAGTCTTCCTTGCGGGTGATCTGGCAGGCGGAGAAGTCGTCGAGATCGGCCACGCCGCCCGTCAGGCTCACGTCATGGTCGGGCCAGCCATCCCGCGCCCTGAGCGCCGCCGCCACGTCCGGGTCGCCGTACTTCTCGGCCAGGCTCATCAGCAAGGCGCGGTCGAGCGTACGCGGATCCATGCGCTCCAGCGCCTTGCGATTGCGGCGCTCCCAGTGTTCGCAGAGGTCGCCGAACAGCTGGCAGGCCCAGCCCACACCACCTTCGAGGAACGCGAACCGGAGCTCCGGGAAGCGCCGGGTCACGCCACCCAGGAAGATCGCCTTGGAGACGGCGTGGCCGGCGGCAGCGAAATGCCCGATATGGTTATAGACGAAGTTCGACGGCGAATTCCGCAGGCCCTGGTTACTACCCGCGCTGTGGAAGGTCGGGGCGATGCCAAGCTCCCGGCACTTCGCCCATACCGGGTCGTAGTCGTAGTCGCTGTCGAGCGCGAGCACGTCGTACCAGACCGCGAGGCGCGCCGTATCCTGGTCGGTCCCTGCGACCGAGGCCACGCGCCGCGACATACCGCTGCCGAACATGCCCACCTTCGAGCCGAGCTGCCTCGTGACGAATTCGAGCTCCGCGATCGCCTCTTCCGGCGTGTGCATCGGGATGATCGCGGCCGGGGTCATCCGGTCGCTCAGGTCGCGGAAGTAGTCGGCGGTGACGATGTTGTGGGCGCGGACGACCGCGCGCCGGGTGGCATCGTCGCCGATTCGCGGCACGCGCAGGCCGGCGGTCGGGTAGATGATCGCGAAATCCGATCCGATCTCGTCAAGGCGCTCGTAGAGCAGGCGCGGCATCATCGCGGTGGCCCGATCGAGCGTATTTGACGCCTGCCGGGTCCAGAAGCCCGGCTGGGCCACACGCCGGCGCCTCCGTTCGGCGACCGTCATGCTCAAGGAGTCCTGCGTGGTCTTCATCGCAGCCAGGAACCCCTCGGCCGCCTTGTCGCCGCCAACCTTTCGCAAGCGCTCACTGAAGACCGGGTCGAATTCGACCCAGTGGCCGTCACCGTCGATCACCGGATGGTCAAGGCGAGACCGGATCTCCGCGGCTGTGTGATGTCCGTTGGCGCTCATGTCCTCTCCTCCCAGGGGCCGGCGGGTGAGCCACTCGCGGCTGCTTTGGCCGCCACTGTAATCCACCTTCGACCGGGAGCCAAGACGATTGTTGGATTGTCCTGGAAATCCGGAAGACGGATAATCGGCAGCCCGGAGGAGGTGCCCATGACGCCTGAGACCAGGACCAGACCCCAGGTGGCGATCATGAACGCGGTCCACGACCTGCCCGTGCTGGTCGCCCGCGACAAGGGGTTCTTCAGGGACGAGGGGCTCGACCTCGAGTTCGTGACCACGCCGGGGATGGCCCAGGTCACGACCTCGCATACCGTCAAGTTCGATTCCGTCTTCGAGCGCCCGCTCGACTCCGTCTACAACGAGGGCGGCATCGACTGCTATCGCATGTGCGAATGGGGCATCATGAAGCGCGCCGTCGAGGCCAACGCCCAGGGGCTGCGCGGGCGCAAGATCGTCGCGCTGGGCGCCTCCATGTCGAAGTTCGCCATCGTCGTGTCCCGTGACTCCACGATCTACGAGCCCGAGATGCTGAAGGACAAGCCGATCGCGGTGACGCCGAACAACGGCTCGGAGTTCACCACGCTGAAGATGATGGAAGGCTTCCTCACGCCCGAGCACGTCAAGAGGACCAACGCCGGGTCGATGCTCAAGCGCCTCGAGGCGGTGCGCGACGGCAAGGTCGCGGCGGCGAGCCTGGTGGAGCCGTGGATCAGCGTGGCGCAGAAGTGGGGGCTGCGCATCCTGGTCGAGTCGCACTCCACGCGCAGCGAGGCCGCGGGCGACGACCTCGACGGTCCGACGCTCGCCAAGATGTTCCGCGCGCAGGCGAGGGCGGTCGCGCTGCTCGAAAAGGACCCGACGCCGTTCGTCCACTACCTGGCCCGGGAGACGGGCGGCCTGCTCGAGCCGCACGAGCTGCAGGCCTGGCGCCTGCTGCACGCCGCACCGCAGCCCTACACCCGCGAGCGCTTCGAGGACACCTACGCCTGGACGGTGAAGTGGAACATGACCGTGCCCGGCGCGACCTACGAGAACACCGTCGACAACCGGGCGTGGGAGTAGCGCGCGCCGAGACCCCGCGCTGAATGGGGGCTACGTCACCGCCTGGTGGAGCAGGGCGTGGTCCGCGAGCACGAGCGCGGTCATCGCCTCCACCATCGGCACGGCGCGCGGGAGCACGCACGGGTCGTGGCGGCCGCGCCCCTCGATGGTCGTCTCCTCGCGATAGATGCTGACCGTGTGCTGCTCGCGCATGATCGTGGCCGTCGGCTTGAACGCCACGCGGAAGTAGATCGTCTCCCCGTTGGTGATGCCGCCCTGCACGCCCCCCGAGCGGTTGGTGCGGGTCCGGATGCGCTCGCCCTCCATGTAGAACTCGTCGTTGTGCTCGGCGCCGGTGAGGTCGGTCCCGGCGAACCCCGAGCCGATCTCGAAGCCCTTGCTCGCGGGCAAGCTCATCACGGCCTTGGCGAGTTCGGCCTCGAGCCGGTCGAACACCGGCTCGCCCCAACCCGCCGGGCAGCCGCGCACGGCGCAGGTGACGACGCCGCCGAGCGAGTTGCCGTCCTTGCGCGCGGCCTCCACGGCCGCGATCATGCGCTCGGCGACCGCGAGGTCGGGGCAGCGGATCGGCGTCGCGTCGACCAGCTCGCGGGTCACCTTCTCGTTGTCGCACTCCGCGATGAGCCGGCCGACCTTCGAGACCCAGGCCACGACCGTCACGTTGAAGCGCGCGGCAAGGAGCTTGCGCGCGATGGCGGCGGCGGCCACGCGACCGGCGGTCTCGCGCGCGCTCGTCCGGCCGCCGCCGCGCCAGTCGCGGACCCCGTACTTCGCGTCGTACGTGTAGTCGGCGTGGCTCGGCCGGTACTTCTCGCGGACCTCGCGGTAGTCGCCGGGCCGCATGTCCTCGTTCGGAATGAGGAGGCTGATCGGCGTGCCGAGCGTCTGCCCCTCGAAGACGCCGGACAGGATCTGCACCGTGTCGGACTCCTTGCGCTGCGACACGAGCGCGCTCTGTCCCGGGGCGCGGCGGTCGAGGTCCGGCTGGATGTCGGCTTCGGACAGGGGCAGCCGTGGGGGACAGCCGTCGACGACGGCGCCGGTGGCGCCGCCGTGCGACTCGCCCCACGTCGTCACACGAAAGAGGCGTCCCCAGGTGTTCACTTGCCCTTGAGCGACCTCCCGTTGTGGCCGCGCCCGGCCCTTCTTGCGTGAGCGATCTTACGCAGGAATGAGGCCAGCGGTCAAAGCCGTTAGCGATCCGCTACGGCCGAATCCCCTTCCAGTCCCCCGCCTTCTCGAACGCCGACGCCGCCCGGTAGATCGACACCTCGTCGAAGTGCTTCGCGGTCAGCATCATCCCCGCCGGCAGCCCGTCGCTCGTGCCGCACGGCACGCTCATCGCGGGGTGGCCCGTGACGTCGAAGGGCGCGGTGTTCGGCAGCATCTCGAACGCGCGCTGGATGATCTCCATGCGCGGCGCGTCTGGCTTGGGCAGCGGCGTGGCCTTGAGAGGCAGCGTCGGCATCAGCAGCAGGTCGTAGCTCTGTAGCACCGCGTCGTAGGCGGCGCGCAGCGTGCGGGCCAGGTTCTGGCACTTCGCATAGTAGTGGCCGCGGTACTTGTTCAGCGCGTACTGGCCGAACAGGATCGTCGTCTTCAGCGTATCGGAGAACTCGTCCGCGCGCTGGCGCCAGGCCGCGTGGGCGTCGATGAGGCTCGTGACGTAGAGGCCCTTCCAGTTGAAGCCGAAGCCGTTGCCGTTCAGCATCTGCCACGTCGCGCCTTCGACGGCGATCGGCGTCCAGATGGCGGGGCCGGCCAGGTGAAGCGGGATCGACACCTCGTCCACCTGTGCGCCGAGCTGCTTGAATGTCGCGGCACCCTTGCGCACCAGCGCGTCGACATCCGCCTCCGAGTTCGCGTGGCCGAAGCCTTCCTTCACGACCGCGATCTTCAGGCCTCGCGCGTCGCCCGTCAGCGCGTTCGTGTAGGCGGCGATCTTGACGTTCACCTGCCGAGGATCGAGCCCGTCGGGCCCGGCGAGCACCTCCAGCAGCAGCGCGTTGTCGGCGACCGTCGCGGTCATGGGGCCGGTGTGATCGAGCGTCAGCTCGATCGGGAAGATGCCGGTGTAGGGCACGAGGCCGTGCGTGGGCTTCAGGCCGTACACACCACAGTAGGCGGCCGGGATGCGGATGGAGCCGCCCTGGTCGCCGCCGATGGCCATGTCGGCCTCACCCGCCGCCACCACCGCCGCGCTACCCGACGACGAGCCACCCGCCGAGTAGCCTGGCTTGCGCGGATTCTGCACGGGCCCCGCCGCGCTGGTGTGGCTGCCGCCCGAGAAGCAGAAGTACTCGCAGTGCACCTTGCCCAGGATGGTGCCGCCGGCGTCGAGGATGCGCGTCACGATCGTGGCGTCGACGTCGGGGACGTAGCCCTCCAGCGTGGAGGCGCCGTTCATCATCGGCACGCCGGCCAGACAGACGTTGTCCTTCAGCGCGACGCGCTTCCCGCGGAGCTTGCCCGAGGGTGCGCCCTGCACCTCGCTCTTGTAGTACCAGGCGTTGTACTTGTTCTCCGCACCCTCGGGGCGATAACCGGGAGTGCGCGGATACTTCACGGGCGGCATCGGGTCGGCCATAGCCTCGATCGCGTGATAGGCCGCCACGGAGCCGCCCATGGTCTCGAGAAAGAACGCGACGTCGGCGTCGGACAGGCTCATCCCCAGTTGCCGGCCGACCGCCTTGAGCTCGTCGGGAGTCGGAAGCTTTGCGCTGGCCATGGGATCCTCCTTTTGCGCGTCCGTCTGATCCGGAAGGTACCACCCTCACCAAGCTGGAGCCGTCACAGCGCGACGTCACCGAGGAAGATCCGCTTCATCTCCGAGGATCGCAGGAGCTCCGCCGACGGGCCGCTCAGGATCGTGCGGCCGGATTCGAGGACGTAGCCACGGTCGGCCAGTCGCAGGGCCACCTCGACGTTCTGCTCGATGAAGACGACGCTGATGCCCTCCTCGTCCCGGATGCGGCGGATCAGGCGGCCGATGTCCTGCGCGATCTGCGGCGCGAGACCCAAGAACGGCTCGTCGACCATGAGCAGGCGCGGCCGCGCCATGAGGCCGCGGGCGATCGCGATCATCTGCTGCTCGCCGCCCGAGAGGGTGTGCGCCAGCTGGGCGCGCCGGGCCCGCACCACGGGGAACAGCGTCTCCACCCGCGCGAGCGTCTCGGCGCGATGCGGGCGCGCCCGGGAGTTGTGGGCGCCCAGCAAGACGTTGTCGAGCACGGTGAGGAACGGAAACAGGCGTCGGCGCTCGAGCACGTGCGCGAGGCCGTGGCCCGCCGTGCGGTGCGCCGGCAGCCCGTCGATGCGCCGGTCGAGGAACGTGATGCGCCCGGCGCGCGGCGGCACCAGCCCCGAGATCGTGTTCATCATCGTCGACTTGCCGGCGCCGTTCGGGCCCAGCACGCAGACGATCTCGCCCGGGTTCACCCCGAGCTCGGCGCCCCAGAGCACCTGGAAGTCGCCGTAGGCGACGTCGAGCCCCTCGACCTTCAGCATGGGGGTCGCCGACGACGCCGCCGTCACGGCACGTACGCCTGGCCCAGATAGGCCTCGACGACCCGGCGGTCGCGCGTCACGGCGTCGGGCGGGCCGTCGGCGATGACTTCGCCGAGCTGGAGCGCGACGATGCGCTGCGCCACCGCGGTGATCACTCGCATGTTGTGCTCGATCACCAGCACCGTGAGGCCGCCCGCGTGCAGGTCGCGAACGAGCCGCACCAGCTCGGGGATCGTCCGCTGGTCCACGCCGCCGGTGACCTCGTCGAGCAGCAGGACGCGCGGCTCGGTGGCGAGCGCGCGCGCCAGCTCCAGGCGCTTGCGCTGGCCGGTGGAGAGCGTGCGAGCGTGCGCCTCCGCCTTGTCGGCGAGCCCCACCTTCCCCACCAGCTCGCGGGCCCGCTCGCGCGCGTGCCGCACGTCCCTGGTGCGGGTGAGCGCGCCGACCATGACGTTGTCGAGCACGCTGAGCCCCTGGAACGGCCGGAGCTTCTGGAAGGTGCGCGCGACCCCGCGCCGGCAGACCACGTCCGGCGAGAGACCGGTGAGCCGCGCGCCGTCGAGCCGCACCTCGCCCTCGTCAGGGTGGTAGAAGCCCGTGATGATCTCGAACAGCGTCGACTTGCCCGCGCCGTTTGGCCCGATGATGCCCACCAGCTCGCCCGGCGACACGTCGAACGAGATCCCCCGGTTGGCGACGATGCCGCCGAAGCGCTTCGAGACGCCGGCCACGGAGAGCAGGCTCATGTCGCGGCCCGCGCCGCGGCGCGCCGGCGCAGCCGCTCGCCGACCCACCCGACGAGGCCGTGCGGGACCCATCGCACCATCACGATGAGCGCGCAGCCGTAGACGATCAGATAGATGCCGACGAGCCCGGCGCCGATACCGCCGAACTGCGCGCGCAGGTACGTCTCGACGGTCGTGATGAGGGCCGCGCCGAGGAACGGCCCGAGCGCCGTGCCGAGGCCGCCGATGATCGCCGCGAGCGCGAACTTGATCGATAGATCCACCGAGAACACGTAGAACGGATCGACGAACCCGATGTACTCGGCCCACAGCGCGCCGCACGCGGCCGTGAGCGCGGCGCTGACGCAGATCGCGGCCACCTTCAGCCGTCGTGCGGGCACGCCGAGCGAGAGCGCCGCGTCCTCGTCCTCGCGCACCGCCACCAGCTGGTAGCCGCGGCGCGACCGGTCGAGGTAGAGCTGGACGAGGTAGGCGAGCACCGCGAGGGCCAGCACGATCCAGACCCACACCCGCTTGTCCGCGATGCCGAGGGTCCAGAACCCGGGGCGGAACGGAACGGGGATGCCCTCGGAGCCGGCGGTGAAGCCACGCCAGCGGCTGCCGCCGATGAGCAGCACCTGTGAGAACGCGATGGTCGCCAGCACGAAGTACGGGCCGCGCAGCCGGTTCGAAAGGTAGCCGACGACGAGCCCGATCGCCATCGCGACGAGCGCGCCGACGGCGAGGCCGAGCCACGGCGACCGCTCCCACCGGGTGACGGCCAGGGCGGCGGCGTACGCGCCAATGCCGAAAAACGCGGAGTGGCCGAGCGAGACCTGGCCGGCGTAGCCGCCGGCCAGGTTCCATGCCGCCGCGGCGCTGCCCCAGACCAGGATCAGCACGAGACTGTCCAGGAGGAACGCGTCGCGCACGACGAGGGGCGCGATGCCCGCGCAGACGAAAAAGACCGCGGCGGGCGCGACCGCTTTCACGTGCCGAGCGCCTCGGCGCCGCGCTGCCCGAAGAGCCCGGCCGGGCGCACGACGAGGATGGCGACGAACAGCAGCAGGTAGAGCACTTCCTTCCACGCCGTGCCGATCGTGTACGAGCCCATCACCTCGACCGCGGCGACCGCCAGCGCGGCGATCAGCGCGCCGGCCATGTCGCCGAGGCCGCCCAGAACGACGGCGACGTAGGCGATCAGCACGAACTGCAGGCCGGCGGTCGGGTACACGGGATAGATCGGCGCCAGCAGCACGCCGGCGGCGCCGACACAGCCGATGCCCACCGCCCAGGTGACCGCGTAGACCCGGTCGGTGTCGATGCCCATGAGGGCCGACGCGTCCCGGTCCTGCGCCGTCGCACGCATCACCTTGCCGGTGTACGACCAGCGCATGAACGCGAAGAGGCCGGCGGTGAGAGCGACGGCGACGGCGAACGCGACGATCTGCGCCACGTTGAACGCGGCGCCGGCCACCCGCACGACGACCGCGTAGTAGTCCGTGCGCACGAAGCGGGCGTCGGCGGTCCACAGCACGAGCGCCAGGTTCTGGAGCGCGATCGACAGCCCGACCGTGGTGAACACCTGCACGTTGTGCGAGGCGTGGACGATCGGGCGCATCACGCCGCGGTAGCTCGCCCAGCCGACGGCGAAGGAGAGCGGCAGCGATACGACCAGCGTCAGGTACGGGTCGAAGCCGAGCAGGGCGAACGCCCAGAAGGCGAGGTACATGCCGAGCATCAAGAACTCGCCGTGCGCGAAGTTCACGACGCGCATCACGCCGAAGATGAGCGTGAGCCCCACGGCGATGAGCGCGTAGATGCCGCCGAGCAGGAGCGTGGAGACGATCAGCTGGGGGAGCACGGTCATGGCCGTCAGGCTATCGAGGACGCCACATCGAGGGGCGCCCCGGCTGCGCCGGGGCGTCTCCGAGCGACGGGGGGCTTGGGGGGCCCTTCGAGGCCCCCCATCTCCATAACGGCTATTTCCGCTGGTCCCAGGGGCCGAGCGGAATCCACTTGGCGCGGGCGGTCGTGAACTCCTCCGGCCATACGGTGACGAGCGAGCCGTTCTGCCACTGCAGCATGTAGTGCTGCACGCGCGCGTTGGAGTTCTGCCCCGTCTCGTCGAACTTCACGCCCCAGCCGTTGACGGCCGAGCCGACCGGCACGTCCAGCGACAGGACCGCGGCGCGGAACCGGTCGAGGTCGTCGGTCTTCGCGGCATCGAGTGCCAGCTTCAGCACCCAGAGGCCGCCGCCCGCGAGCTGATGCCCGCCCGCGAGCACGTCCGAGCCGGTCTTGGTCTTCACCGCTTCGCGGAACGCGCGCTCGACCAGCTGTCCCTCCGGCCGGAACTTCTCGATGACCAGGCCCGGACCGGGCTCGAGCAGCGCGAACGGACCGTTGGCGTCGTTGCCGAAGGCCTTGCCGAAGCCCGGGTTGCCGTAGCCGGTCGCGCCGGCGTGCACCACCGCCTTGACCTGGAAGTTCTGCTCGCGCGCCTGGCGCCAGAACAGGATGGCGTCCTGGTCGCGCGCGATGTGGTGGAGGACGTCGGGGTTCGCGGCCTTCAGCTTGAGGATGACCGGGGTCAGATCGTTGGTGGTGAACGTGTAGTACTCGGGCGCGACCTCCTGCATGCCGAACTCCTGCTTCGCGCGCTGGCGAGCGGACTCGGTCACGCTCTGGCCGTAGGACGAGTCCTCCGAGAGATAGGCGATCTTGAGCTCGCTCGGCTTCTTGCCGAAGCGGTGCGCCAGGTGCTTGGCGATGAACTCGATGTTGTACCAGCCGAACCCGGTGCCGTCGATCTCGGTGCGGAACACGTTCTTCAGATTGCGCCGCGTCAGTCGCGGATCGACGCAGGACGTCTCCCAGTAGATGACGTTCTGCCGCGCTGCCGCCTCGCTGGCCGCGCCGCAGAGCGTGGAGGAGAAAGTCCCGGTGATGATCTTCACGCCCTCGCGCGAGGCCAGCCGGGTCGCTTCGGACGCGGCCGCCGTGGGATCGACGGCGTCCCCGACGGCGAAGACCAGCTTCTTGCCCATCACCCCGCCGAAGCGGCTGTTGATGAGGTCTCGCATGATCTCGTAGCCCTCGAGGTGCAGCTTGCCCTGGACGGCCAGATTGCCGGTGAGCGGCTCGAGAACACCGATCTTGTACTCCCCGCTCGGCGGCGGCTGACCCCCAACGACGCCGGCGCCGAGCGCCAGCGCGACGATTCCCAGCACCATCACGGCCCACGTCACAGTCTTCATGACACCAGCTCTCCTCTCGAGGATCACGGATGCGGCCGTCCCGTCTCGACGCAAAGCGCGAGAGGGATTCTAGCATTTCCGCTAGAATTCCCCCGGGGAGGAGCCACGCCATGAGGGGTCAGCTTCGCGTCGTCCACTACCTGAACCAGTTCTTCGGCGGCATTGGCGGCGAGGACCAGGCGCACGTGGGCGTGACGGCGAAGGCCGGCGCCGTGGGCCCAGGCCGCGCGCTGGACAAGGCGCTGGGCGACGGCGCGCGCGTCGAGGCCACGCTGATCGGCGGCGACAACTTCGTCAACGAGCGCGCCGAGGAAGCCTCGCGGGCGATCGCCGCCGAGCTCGACCGGCTCGAGCCCGACGTGCTGGTCGCGGGGCCGGCCTTCGGCTCGGGACGCTATGGCCTGGCATGTGCCCTCGTCTGCCAGGTCGCGCAGAGCCGGCGCGTCCCGGCGATCACCGCGATGCATCCGGAGAACCCCGGCGCATCGAGCGCCCGGCGCGGCATCTACATCGTGCCCACCGGCGCGTCGACGACGTCGATGCAAGCCGCGCTCGACGCGCTGGCGCCGCTGGTTCGGCGCCTGGGCCGCGGCGAGACTCTCGGGTCGGCCGAGGTGGATGGATATATGCCGCGGGGCGTGCGGCGGGTCCACGACCGCGGGCGTCCGGGGTATCAGCGGGCGCTCGACATGCTCCTCGACAAGCTCCACGGGCGCTCCTATCGGTCGGAAGTGCCGTATGCCGCGCCCGAGCGCGTCCCCCCTGCCCCGCCGATCGCCGACCTCTCGCGCGCGCGCATCGCGATGGTCACGACCGGCGGCCTCGTGCGGAAGGGCAACCCCGACAAGCAAGTGTCCGCGAACGCCGTGCGCTATCACCGGCACACGGTAGCAGAGCTCGAGTCGCTCTCGTCCTCCGACTGGGAGGCCTACCACGCCGGCTACTTCAATCACCTCGTCAACAGCAACCCGAACTACATCCTGCCGCTCTCCTTCCTGCGCGACCTCGAGCGGCAGGGCAAGATCGGCCGGGTGCACGAGCACATCTACGCGCTGCCCGGCGTGAGCACGCCGGTGGCGGTGTCGGCGGGGCACGGGCGCAGCATCGCCGCGGACCTCAAGGCCGGCGGCGTCGACGGCGCGCTGCTCGTCGCCACCTGAGGGACGTGCAATCGTTGCGGCGCAACGATCGCCAAGGAGATCGAGCGGGTGGGAATTCCGGTGGGGATGATCTCGGCCATCTACAACTTCGCGCTCACGACGGGGGCAAATCGGGTGATCCGCGGCGCGCGCATCGAGCACGTGTGCGGCGACCCCACGCTGAGCCCGGAGAAGGACTACGCCTTCGGCATGCGGATCGTGACCACCGCGCTCCAGACGCTGACCATCGCCGTGCCCGGGCCGACGCTCTTCGATCCGATGGCGATGGCGCCCGGCAAGACCGAAGAGAGCGCCGCAGGCCGTCCCGGGGCTGGGGCCCCGCCGGCCGAGGCGCGGCGATAGAGAGGAGGCCGCGCATGCGTCTTGAGATGGGCACTTTCCCGGTGACGGACATCGCCTTCGGCGGAACGACGCGGTACGACGCGGGCAGGCTCACGGTGGACCGCGAGGCCGTCCTGGCCGCGGTGCGACAGGATCCGCGCATCGCCCGGGCCGAGCTCGAGATCGCGAGGCCGGGCGAGTCGGTGCGGATCTGGCCGGTGCGGGACGTGATCGAGCCGCGCGTCAAGGTCGAGGGCCCGGGCGTCTGCTATCCGGGTATCTGCGGCCGCGACATCGCCACGGTGGGCGAGGGACGCACGCACCGCCTCGCCGGCATGGGCGTGGTCGAGGTGTCGAGCGTCAACTGGCACGACGCCGGTGGCGACTACGTCGAGACCTACCTCGACATGTCCGGGCCCTACGGCGAGATGTACCCCTACCGCAAGCTCGTCAACCTCTGCCTGGTCGTCGAGCCCGACGCGACGCTGAGCGAGGAGGTCAAGAACTACGCCGTGCACAAGGCCGCGCTCACGGTCTCGGATCAGCTCGGCGAGGCGGTGCGCTCCCTCACGCCGCCGCAGCGCGAGGTGTTCGAGCTGACGCCGGTCGATCCGTCGCTCCCCAGGGTCGTGTACATCTGGTGCGTGCATTCGCCGCAGGCCATGTCGGGATCTCCCACCGCGTTCTGCACGGCGACCTACGGCCTGACCCAGCTGACGCCGCCCTGGTATCTGCATCCGAACGAGATCCTGGACGGCGCGCTCACCGGGCCCTATCGCACCGCCTTCGCGATGTCCTGGACCGTGGCCAACAACCCGCTCTTGTCAGACCTCTATCGCCGCCACGGCCGGGACTGGAACTTCCTCGGCGTGATCTCGCTCCGGACGGAGTGGACCACGCAGACCGAGAAGCAGCTCATGGCCAACCAGACGGCCAAGCTCGCCTCGCTGCTGGGCGCGCAGGGCGCGGTCGTGACCTGGGACGCCGGCGGCAACGAGTTCATCGAGGTCATGCGCTCGATCCAGGCCTGCGAGCGGCTGGGCATCAAGACGGTGTTCCTCACGAGCGAGGACGACGCCACCGACGGCGCGCCGACCATGCTGGAGCCGCTGCCGGAGGCCGACGCCATCGTCAGCACGGGCTTCTTCAAGAACACGACGCTCGGCGTGCCCGACGCGCCGGCCGTCGAGCGCGTGATCGGCCTGCCGTACAAGGCGGTCGCGGGAGACCGGCGCACCGGCATCGGCCGGGGCCGCGATCAGCAGGTGGCGACCTCGGGCCCGCTGCCGCCGCCATGGCGCTACGACGACCACTATGGCTTCGGCACTCTGAGCTGCATCGAATGATTCACATGCGCCAGCCCCTCACACGCGCCGGTCGCGGCCGGTCCAGTAGCGTTCGCGCAGCTCGCGCTTGAGGATCTTGCCGTAGGCGTTCTTCGGCAGCTCGGCCAGGAACTCGACGCTCTGCGGCTTCTTGTACGAGCCGAGGTGCTGCCGGACGTGCTCGATGATCTCGGGCTCGGTGGTGGAGGCGCCCGGACGCGTGACCACGAGGGCCTTCACCGACTCGCCCCACTTCACGTCGGGAATGCCGATCACCGCGACCTCGTAGACGGCCGGGTGCCCGCAGATCACCTCCTCGATCTCGCGCGGGTAGATGTTGGAACCGCCGCTGATGATCATGTCCTTCTTGCGGTCGGTGATGTAGAGGTACCCGTCCTCGTCGAGGTGTCCCACGTCGCCGGTGTGGAGCCAGCCGCCGCGCAGCGTCTCCGCCGTGGCATCGGGACGGTTCCAGTAGCCCTTCATCACGAGATCGCCGCGGGCGGCGATCTCGCCGGCTTGGCCGGCGGGCAGATCGCGATCCTCCTCGTCCACCACCCGGACCCGCACCGCCGTGGTCTCGCGCCCGGCGGAGGCGAGCCGCCGCTGCTTCACCGGGTCGTCGCCGGCCAGATGCTCCGCCCGGGGCAAGCACGTGCAGGCCATGGGCGCCTCGCCCTGGCCGAAGAGCTGGACGAGGATCGGTCCGAACGCGCGCAGCGCCTCCTGCTGCTGATCGACGTACATGGGGCCGCCGCCGTAGAAGAACGTGTGCAGGCTCGAGAGCTTGTACGCCGTCCGCGCGGGGCTCTGCGTCAGCATGTGGAGCATGGT
>Ga0137403_10006166_pt1 | contig 13759 bp, 7 predicted proteins | sample CZOMad2_1_16fung_FD_122057 | JGI IMG/M metagenome (GOLD analysis project Ga0137403, IMG submission 122057) | Vadose zone soil fungal communities from Angelo Coast Range Reserve, California, USA - CZOMad2_1_16fungal (Hybrid Assembly) | ecosystem: Environmental > Terrestrial > Soil > Vadose zone... | reverse complement strand
CCGGGAGATACGTTGAATCCGGACGGAATGCCCGTGGCGCTGAGCGTGATGAACGTATTCATGCGGCTTTTCAACAACCAGTTTGAGCGCGTGCAAGTGGAAGACGTGTCAGTTCGAGTGGAGAGCGTGCCGGGCAGGCAATCGTACTCGATCGACAGCGCGTGGCTCCAAAAGGGTGAGGCAGCACCCGGAGAAACTTTGCGGCTGCGCGTTTTGGTGCGTCCTTATCGCGGCACGGCTCGCATTGAAGAGACGACGGTAAAAGTTCCGGACCAGGTCACGCGGGGAACAACGCTGCGCGTGATGGTGAGCGACGCGGACTGGATGAATCGCGCATCGCGGGGGTTTTCGGGCGGCGCAGGCCAAGGAAGTCCCGAGGGACTCGATCCGCTGATTGCACTGATCAACCGTGAGCGAAGAAATGACCGCGTTTACGTCGGTCTTTTTGCACCGTCACCAACGATGTTATGGGACGACAAGGAATTGCCAAATGTGCCGCTGTCGCAGATTAACGCGATTGACGGACGGCCCAATCCTGGAACGGTGCAGATTCTGCGTGAATCACTTGCGAGCGAATCGTCGGTGGCAATGTCAGGACCGGTGAGCGGAATAATTTCTTTGAATCTGCCGGTGCGATGAGTGAGAGAGGGATTCGAGTGAGGGGAAGAATAGCGAAGCAGGGAAACTTGGCGTTGATTGCGGTGTGCCTCTTCGCAACTTGCACGGGATTGGCGAGGGCGGAGCATACACGGCGGTGGCGGCAATCCACGTATGACGAATTCCTGAAAGGCACAACGCGCGGAATTGCCGTGCGAAGTGACGGGCGGCTGGAACTTGCACCAAAATTCACGCAACTCGCGGACGCGGACGCTTCCTACCTGTGGGCGCTGAAACTCGACTCCAAGGGCACACTGTATGCCTCGGGCGGATCGCCGGCGAAGGTGTTCAGGCTGGACGGGAACGGGAAAGCCGCGACGGTTTTTGAATCGAACGAACTTTCGGCACAAGCCATTGCGTTCGATGCGAAGGGGACGCTGTATGTAGCAACATCGCCGGACGGAAAAGTCTACCGGGCGTCGGTATCGGGCGAGAAGAGCGTATTTTTCGACCCAAAAACAAAATACATCTGGGACATCGCATTCGGGCCGGACGGCGTTTTGTATGTCGCGACAGGTGACAAGGGACAAATTTTCAGCGTGGCGCCAGACGGAAAGAGCGAAGTTTTCTACGCGAGTGATGAGGCGCATATCCGGGTGCTGACTTTCGATGGAAAAGGAAGTCTGATCGCGGGTACGGAGCCGAGCGGGCGAGTGCTGCGGCTAACGAAAGCAAAAGGCACCGGAACCGCGGAAGGATTTGTCTTGTATGAAACTCCGAAGCGCGAAGTTACGGCTTTGGCGGTTGCGCAGGACGGATCGATTTTCGCCGCAGCGATCGGCGAGCGCCAGCACAATGCCGCAGTCAGTCCCGGCGCTGCCCCGTCCGTAACGACGACAACGATCACGTCGACTGGAAATGTGACGGTGGTGAGTCCGGCGCAAGGAATAGGACAGCCACAGACGCCGTTTGTTGCGTTCCCGCCGCTGATTTCGAGCGGGATTTACAAGATCGCGTCGGACGGCGCCCCGGAAGAGCTGTGGACCTCGCGCGATGATGTCGTCTACTCGCTTGGACTGGGAGGCGACGGAAGATTGCTGGCGGGTCTTGGAAATGCGGGGGCGCTGCTGGCGATCGACGGCAGAGGAGTATTTGCGCAACTGGCAAAGGCGGGCTCGGCACAAATTACGGGCATCGTCCGCAATGGTGCGGGCAGAATCTTTTTGTGCACCGCGAACCCCGGAAAGTTGATTGCGCTGGGGCCCGAGTACGAACCGGAAGGAACTTACGAATCGCGTTCGTTTGACACGCAGCTGTTTTCTCAATGGGGACGCGTGGAATGGTGGAGTCCGCCGGCGGGACCTGCGAAGAACGGCTCGAACAACAGGGAGCCGAGGCTGGAAATTTTTGTGCGCAGCGGGAATACAGAAGACCCAGGCAAGGAATGGTCAACCTGGCATGGCCCGTACTCGACGCCCGGCGCACAGATGGACGCGCCGGCCGCGCGTTTTGTGCAGTGGAAGGCAGTGATTCACGATGGGCGTCCGGGCGATGGCATCGAGTGGGTGAGTCTGGCATACGAACCAAAAAATGTTGTGCCAGTGATTGATGGGATAGCCCTACAAGATCCTGGTGTGCGCGCTCAGGGTCAGCCAAATCTGGCGACGGGCGCCGCGCCAACAGCGGTGCTGAAATTTCCTCCGGCTCCGACGCCTGGCGGCGCCGGCGGAACAGTGATTGTCAGTCAAACGCAAAATCCTGCTGCAAAATTCGAGATGCCGCCCCAAGGAACTATCCAAAAGGGGTATCAATCGGTTGTGTGGACGGCGCACGACGACAATGAAGATGAGTTGAAATATGCCGTGTATTTTCGTGGCGAAGGCGAGAAGGAATGGAAGCTCCTGAAGGACAATCTCGAGCAGCGATTTTACTCGTTTGACGCAACCACGCTGGCGGACGGAGCGTACTACTTGAAAATTGTGGCGAGCGACGCGGCTTCAAATCCGCCGGAGAAGGCGCTCAAAACGGAGCGAGAGAGTGAACGATTTGAAGTGGACAATACGCCACCGGTGTTGGGAAAGATGGAAGCTTCGGTTTCTGGCTCCAGGGCTGAGATCAAGTTTGCGGCAACGGATAGCGGATCCAGTATCGAGCGGGCACAGTACAGCGTGGACGGCGGCGAATGGCTGATGATTGCGCCAAAAACAGGAATCAGCGACGGGAAGCAGCAGGCTTACGAGTTCGTGGTAAACGGATTAAAGCCCGGCGAACACGCCATTGCGGCGCGAGTATTTGACCGGTTTGAAAATGTGGGTAGCGGGAAAACGATTGTGAACGTCAAGCCGTAGTCGGCGAGCTGGCCCAACGATCCGACCGCGGCATGGAAACAAACGTTTCGATCTCGGCGCCGAAACCGATGCGACCGTCGCCGTAGGGTTCATGACGGGCGTGAACAACGCGCGCACGGCAATGCGTTTCTTTGGGCTTGTCGCCAGTGATTTCAGCGGGCATGCGCAGCGTGGCTTCGATGGGCATGCCAATTTGCAGCGGCGCGGACGTTGCAAAATAGAATCCTCCTTGCGAAACGTTGAGCGCTTCCGTGAAATGTTCGCTTTTGTCAGCGGCAAGGCCCATGGCCTTGAAACGAATTGGTGTCCGCATAGGATAACGGGTCAGTTGGCGTCGTTCAGAGATGTCCATACAAAGCTCCTTCGCGCAGGGAGGGAGATTGCTGCTCGCTATTCTTGCGGAAGGGTAAGCGAAGCTTAGCAGACGGACCCCCACCGTCAAGACCAAATGCCGTAAAGCGTTTGGAAACAAACGGTAATGGGATGAGGATGTCCTTCGCCCGTTGTTCGCCAGCTAGACGTTCGTGACGCGTCAGGAAGGCTCGACGGCAGCAAAATCTGGCCTACAAAGTTATAGTGATTCAATCGCGAGATTCGTATCATTGCGAGCATCCGGGATGAACTAAAGACGGGCCGCGGAGCGCAAGAAATGTCGAGCACAGCCAGCTCACAACCGCAAACGCCGACGTGGGACGCCATTGAGGCGGCACACGCGCGAATTGCGCCGAGGATACACAGAACGCCGGTGCTGCGGTCGGCGACACTCGATGCGATGTGCGGGGCGGAACTGTTTTTCAAATGCGAGAACCTGCAGAAGACCGGATCGTTCAAAATTCGCGGCGCAACCAACGCGATATTTTCGTTGAGTGACGAGGGAGCTTCGCGCGGAATCGTGACACATTCGAGTGGGAATCACGCCGCCGCGGTTTCCTGTGCGGCGGCTTGGCGCGGAATTCCGGCGTGGATTGTGATGCCGAAGAATGCACCTGCGGTGAAATGCAGGGCTGTAGAAGCGTATGGCGGGAAGATTACTTTTTGCGAACCGAAAGTGTCCGCGCGAAATGAAGCTGCCACGCGCATACAAGCGGAAACCGGCGCGGTGATGATTCATCCTTATGACGACGACACAATCATCGCCGGGCAGGCGACGGCTGCGAAAGAACTGCTCGAAGAAACGGGCGAGTTGGCTGCGTTGCTTGCTCCGGTGAGCGGCGGCGGATTGTTAAGTGGCTCCGCTCTGAGCGCGAAACATATGCAGCCTCAAATTCGCGTCTATGGCTGCGAACCGGCGAAAGCCGATGATGCCTACCGGTCGATCGAAACAGGTACGCTGCAATCGCTCGAATCGAGCGACACCATTGCGGACGGATTACGCGCTTCGCTGGCGCCGCGAACGTTTGCGATTCTGCAGAAGCTGCTTGCTGGAATTTTTCTGGTCAGCGAAGAAGAGATCGTCTATGCAATGGCATTGATTTGGGAGCGGCTGAAAGTGGTTACCGAGCCGTCGTCGGCGATTGCACTTGCACCGGTGCTGAAACCCCAGACGATTCAGTTGATTTCTAGAGATCGTTCACGTCCGGGAAAGCTGAAGATCGGGATCATTCTCTCCGGCGGCAATGTGGATCTGCGGTCTCTTCCCTTTCGGTGAGTACCTCGTCTTGCCCTTCATTTTGTGGTACCCTCCACGCGTTTAGCAGCTTGCCATCTCCTGGCATTGTGGCGGACCACGCGGCTGTCTCCTCAAACCAATGAGGCGCGGCCGCAGTTTTCAGGCGGCAAGAAGGAAAACCGCAGAGTCAGGACAACCAGGTACCACAAATGAGACTTTCCCACCGGCTGCTCCCTTTTGGGTGTGCATTGGCGATGGTGTGTTTGTTCGCCGTCAAGAGCGAGGCAGGTCAGAGTTCTGGCGCGGTTCCGAATCGAGTGACGCGCAAGCCGGATGAAAATGTGCGAGTGACCCTTGCGGGGAACGTGCATCCGCGTGCGCGCGCGGAATACAGCCGCGGGGCAGTTGCGGATTCACTGCGGATGGACCGCATTTTGCTGCTGCTGAAACGGAGCGAAGATCAGGAAACGGCACTGCAGGCTTTGCTGGAGGCGCAACAAGACAAATCGTCTCCGAATTATCATGCGTGGTTGACGCCAGATGGGTTCGGCAGACAATTCGGGCCTTCTGACGCGGATCTTCAGGCGGTGACGGACTGGCTGAGTTCACAAGGATTCGAGAACTTGCGGGTGTCCGCAGGACGAACGGCAATTGAGTTCAGCGCGAGTGCGGGCCAGGTGCGGCGGGCGTTTGGCACACAGATTGAGAATTTCGAGGTGGATGGAGCCGTTTACGTCGCCAATGCGAACGATCCGCAAATTCCGGCGGCACTGGCGCCCGTGGTGGCTGGCGTCGTGTCGCTGCACAATTTCCCCAGAAAGTCTCATGCCCGGTACCGGGGGGATGTGCAAAGAGGCGCCGACGGCCACACGCTGCAGCCACTGTTTACGTTTCCGAATCCCTACTACGGCGGAAATTTCTATGGAGTGGGGCCGGGGGATTTCGCGACGATCTACAACACCAAGCCGCTTCTTGCGAGCGGAAATGACGGCACCGGGCAAACGATTGCGATCGTAGGCGAGACACAGATCAATCCCAAAGACGTCGCTGATTTTCGAACAATTTTCGGACTGCCCAATAATTTTTCGGCGACGAACATTATCTTGAACGGAATGGACCCGGGAATCACTTCGCAGGATGAGGAGTCGGAATCGGATCTGGACGTTCAATGGTCCGGCGCGGTGGCCCCGGGAGCGACCGTACAGTTTGTGATATCAGCGTCGACTCCGGCGTCGGCAGGAATTGACCTATCTGCGCTTTATATCGTCGAGCACAACCTTGCGGACGTGATGAGCGTGAGCTACGGGGAGTGCGAAAAGAATTTGGGCTCAGGGGGAAACGCATTCTACAACGGGTTGTGGGAACAAGCCGCAGCGCAGGGCATCACGGTGGTCGTCTCCTCTGGTGATGGGGGATCAGCGGGCTGCGACGATTTCAACAACCAGGCGACCGCGACACACGGCCTGGCTGTGAGCGGGCTCGCGGGCACGCCGTTCAATATTTCAGTAGGCGGGACGGACTTCAATCAATACAACCGGCAGACCACTTATTGGAACACGACGAACGACTCGGTGACGGGCACTTCAGCGAAAGGATACATCCCAGAGTTTCCGTGGAATGAAAATTGTTCGCAGCTGGGGCTGACTGGATGCGGACCATCGGCGCCGAACGGATCGGTGAACATCATCGCAGGAAGCGGAGGTGCGAGCACCGTTTATGCGAAGCCAAAGTGGCAGATGGGCGTGACTGGCGTGCCGAACGACAACCATCGAGACCAGCCGGATATTTCTTTATTCGCGAGTCCTGGCTTTGAAGGAAGCGGGTATTTGTATTGCCAGGCGGATTTGACCGGAGTGCAGTCGTGCGACTTGAGCAGTCCGGCCTACACGTTTCACATTATTGGGGGCACATCCGCGTCGGCGCCGGCGTTCGCGGGGATGATGGCTCTGGTGAACCAGTATGCGGCGGCACACGGCGGAAGTTCGCGTCAGGGAAATGCAAATATCAGTTTGTATGCAATGGCAAAAAAATCAGGCGCGAGTTGCACGTCGAGCGTGACGGAGGCGGCAAGCTGCGTCTTCCATGACGTTTCGGCACCCAACGTTCATTATCCGACAGGAGCTGCGAGCAACAGCGTGGCGTGCAGAGGCGGAACGTTGAACTGCAGCACAACAGTGGCAACGTCGACGGGAGTTTTGGTGGACCCGGCGCACACCACGACGGAAGCGTGGACGGCGGGCACTGGTTACGATCTGGCGACAGGGCTTGGTTCGCTGAACGCCAATAATTTGGCGACGATGTGGGCGAGCGCATCGACAATCGGCACGACAACCACGTTATCAGTTTCACCGACGGCGGGAATCACGCACGGGCAGAATGAAAATGTCTCGGTGACAGTGAGTGTGAAGCCGAGCAGCGGGACAGGCGTTCCGTCGGGTGACGTGGCGCTTCTGGCGACGCTTGCGGACGGCTCGACGCTGGGTCTGGACCAATTCACGCTGGCCAATGGCGCGATCACTTCCGCAAAAACGCAGAATCTGCCGGGTGGAACGTATAAGGTTTACGCACATTATGCCGGCGACGGGACGAATGCGCCGAGTGATTCGAGTTCCGTACAAGTAATGGTAGGCAAGGAATCGAGCCAGACATTTATCGTGGTGCCTACGTTTGATTCCCAGGGCAAGCAACTGAGTGGCAACGCGACCTCCATACCGTACGGATCGAACTACACGATTCGAATGTATGTGACGAATGCCTCGGCGACGGCTAGTGCAACGGGACCGCCGGCACCCGCGTGCTATTCGGTAAACGAGATGACCTGCCCGACCGGCGGCGTAATGTTGAGCGCGAACGGCGCGGCGATCGATGGGGGCGGCTATACGCTGAACAATGCGGGATACACGAGGGATATTGCGCCGACACTCACAGGGGGAACGTACCCGCTGGTGGCGAAATATGCCGGCGACAATAGCTACGCGGCAAGCACGTCAGCGACCGACACGCTGACGATTACGCCTGCGGCAACACCGCTGAACTTTTTTTCGGCCTCTAACCCGTTAGTAGATCAGACCTTCTACGTGCAAGTTCAGGGTTCACCTAATATCATCGGTGGCGCTGCGCCCACGGGCACAATTTCCATTTACGATGGAACATCGATTGTCAGCGGACCAACAGCGGTGAACGGTTATGGCGGCGGAACCGTTGGTTCCCCCGGGTTTTACACGCAGATGCCGGTTACCCTCGCGACCGGCGGCGACCACTCTTTGACTGCAAAGTACAGCGGAGACGCCAGTTACGCCGCAGCCACAAGCACGGCGCAAATCGTTCATCCATTGTATGCAACGACGTCGACGATGACCGTCAGCTCCACTGACATTAACTATCCACAAAGCATCACCATCAACGCCACCATAAGTACCGGTCAGAAAACTCCTGTCATCACGGGCCAGATTAACTTCTCGGCTTCAAACGTATCTGCTCCGATCACAGCAGGTCCGACCACACAAAGCACGGATGCGAGCGGAAATGTCATCCTGCACGCGACGGCAACGACTACGCCGCAGCTGAGCGAATGGATTTATGCATTTTTCCCAGGAGACGCGAATTACGCGTATTCGTCTGCGAACGGTATCTATGTCAACGTGAATATCCCGGACTTTACGCTGGGACCGGCAGCCGGGGTAAGTGTCGTGCCTATCGCGGGACAAGCGGGCTCCGCTCAAATCACGGTGACGCCCGCAAGCCTGACGCCGAGCACAGTGGCACTGGCAGAGTCGAACGGGTACGGGCCGCACGTCATCTTCGGCTACACGCTGGCTGTTAGTCCGGCACAGGTCAGCTTAAATGGATCGGCAGCCACCGCTACGATCACTCTCACGCCAGCCGTCACGATTCCGGCAAACATCGTTCACAACCAGGCCCGTAAGGCTGCCTTCTTAGGATTCGGACGTGGTGATTGGTGGATGATGAGCAGTGTTCTAGCCTTAGGAGCCTTGTTGGCGTTGTTCTTGCGACAGACGCGTGAGCATTTCCGATGGGCTTTTGGATTGGGCGCAATGTGTTTGCTCTGCCTTGCCCTTGGCTGCGGCGGAGGCGGTGGAGGAGCGGGCGGCGGGGGTGGCGGCACAGTGACACCGCCTGGACCAACAACGATTACTCTTACCACGTCGAACGCCAAGGTCGCCCAAGGAACTCCATTCACAATTACGGCGACGATTACTGCGAGCAGTGCGCTATCTGGAACGGTCACGTTTTACGATGTCGGTACTGCGGTCAGTGAAGGACCAGTCGTCAACGGTCAAGCTCAGACGGGTGCCGGGTACATCAACAATATTGGCATTCACCAAATAACGGCCTCATACAGCGGGGACGCTCACAATCTGACGTCGACATCTTCGGTGTTGACGCAGGTCCTTACAGGAACGATCGCTATTCCGATCCAGGGAAGCACAGGCGGAAACGCGCACTACATTCAGGCTACCGTCGGAGTGCAATAGGGGCGGCGATGAGCGCGAGTTGCGAAGACCAGAAATCGTCAAGCACCACAGTACAAAGAGAGACAACCTAGAGACTTGCCCACCGAAGTCTGTATTACGATGATTGGCGGTTGCGTTCGGTCTTTTTTTGGTCATCAGAGCAACCTCTGGCACCGAACGGTGTTCGAATGAAGGCAGCGGCTGATTCTGGCGAACGCCTGCGCAAAAGCTACAGATCCCAAGTCGGGTGGGTCCAACGATGAAAGTTTTCCAGCGTAAAGATTTGTATGCGGCGTGTGTGACCTTGTTAGGCGCCAGCTTGTATCTTGTTGGAATCGCCAGGGCCCAGAATCCAGCCCCACAGGCGCGAATTGTCGAGGCGGTTCAGAACGAGAAATTGGTGACGCTGCGTGGCAACGTGCATCCGATGGCGCGGCCCGCGAACGACCGCGGTTCCCTGCCCGACCAGCAACCAGTGACCAGAATGCACGTGTTGCTGCAGCGGAGCGCGGAGCAGGAAGCCGCGCTGCAGCAGCTGCTCGCCGATCAACAGGATCCCAATTCGTCGAAATTTCACGCCTGGCTGACACCGCAGGAATTTGGACAACAGTTTGGTCCGGCTGAATCCGATTTGCAGGCGGTGAAGGCTTGGCTCAATTCGCAAGGATTCACGTCGCTGAGAGTGAACAACGGAAGAACGTTGATCGAATTTAGCGGCACCTCGTCGCAGATTCGGAATGCCTTCCACACCGAGATGCATCGCCTGTCGATAAACAACGAAGAGCATTTTGCGAATATGCAGGAGCCAAAAATCCCCGCGGCGTTGGCTCCGGTGGTTGGTGGGATTGCTGGGCTACATAATTTTCGGCCGAAACCGTTGCTTCACCGCTTGGGCAAATTCAGGCGCGACGCGTCGACGGGACAAATCACGCCTCTGTTTACATTTACGGATGTAAACGGAACTTTTTATGGAGTAGGCCCTGCAGATTTCGCCAAGATTTACAACGTCCCATCGACCTTTGACGGTACAGGTCAGAGCATTGCCATCGTGGGACAGTCCAACATCAATCTTCAGGACGTTCGCGATTTCCGCACTATTTTTGGACTACCCACGAATGATCCGCAAATCATCCTCAATGGCGCCGATCCCGGTTTAGTTTCAGGCGATGAAGGTGAGTCGGACTTGGACGTTGAATGGGCGGGTGCAATTGCGCCGAAAGCAAAAATTATTCTGGTCACGTCTCAATTTACCGAAACAGATGGCGGGGGTGGTGTAGACGCGTCTGCCGAATACATCGTCGACAACAACGTGGCGCCGGTGCTTAGCGAAAGCTATGGGGCGTGCGAATCCGGTCTCGGAACGGCAGCGAATGCATTTTACAATTTGCTTTGGCAGCAAGCGGCGGCGGAAGGCATCACGGTGGTGGTTTCCGCTGGTGACAACGGCTCGGCGGGCTGCGACGACGCTAATTCCCAGTCGTCGGCGACACAAGGAATTGCCGTGAGCGGCATCGCCTCGACGCCGTACAACATAGCGATGGGCGGCACGGATTTCGATCAGGCCAATCTCCAAACGACATTCTGGAATCCTACAAACGGGAGCTCAACACAGGTATCCGCAAAAGGATACATCCCGGAGACAACGTGGAACGATTCGTGTGCGAATGCCGCCACGGGAGCGAACCTGACCGTATGCGCCAACGCCACCGCGACAAGCACAACCGCTCCGCTGAACATTATCGCCGGCAGCGGCGGACCGAGCAGCATTTACACGAAAACGCAGGCGCCGTGGCAAACAGGATTCGGTGATACGACTGCCCGTGATTTACCGGACGTGTCGCTCTTTTCAAGTGACGGGCAGAACGGAAGTTTCTACATCGTGTGCCAGTCGGATCAAGATATTACCGGGGATACTGGCTGTAATCTGACAACTTTCTCAAGCTCTTCGCCGTTCCATGACTTCCAGGCCGTGGGTGGAACTTCGGCAGCCGCTCCCACCTTTGCGGGAATCATCGCTCTCATCAATCAGAAGACCGGACAGCGGCAAGGAAACGCAAACATTACGCTGTACTCGATGGCAAAGAGCGAGACATTTTCAAGTTGCAATTCGAGTGGCGGGACGAGCGGCAGCTCGAGCAATACGACTTGCGTCTTTAATGACATCACAAAGGGCAATATTTCCGTTCCATGTACGGGCGGCTCGACGAATTGCAGCAAAACATCGAGCGGTGGATTTGGAGTGCTCGTGTCTAGCGGGAACCCTGCGTTCGCAGCGGGAACGGGTTACGACCTCGCTACGGGACTCGGTTCGGTCAACGTAGCAAACCTGATCAGCAAGTGGGCAACCCCTAGTTTGATCAGCACCAGCATTTCGCTCTCGCCATCCTCTATTAGCGGTACGGTCGGTTCGACAGTGGCCCTTAGTGGAGCCGTTACCAAGAGTTCCGGAAGCACGACTCCCTCCGGTGCAGTAGTCTTTGAAAATGCCACTACTGGCGCTCCCGCGGACTCGACAACGCTCAGCTCCAGCGGCACCTACAATTTCAGCACCGTGTTTCTTCCCGCGGGAACCTATACTCTCAAAGCCCGCTACGGCGGAGACACGACGTTCGCTCCGAGCGAATCGACTCCGATCGCAGTCACACTTGCAAAGCAAAACAGCACGGTGGCCGTGAGTTTTGTGACCTTTACGAGCACTGGCGCCATTTCCTCCATCAGTACGTCCGCGCAGACCGTCCAGTACGGGTCGCCTTACATTTTGCGCGTAGACGTCGAGAATGCGGGCGGAACACCATGCCAGAACAGCAGTGGTGCAGTGGTCTTTATCTGCCCAACTGGAACGGTGAGCCTGTTCGATGGCACGAATGCTTTGAACGACTTCCCGAACGCGCAGAATCCAAATGCTTCCAGCACATCGCGGTTGAACGATCGGGGATTCACGGAAGATCAGCCGATCCAGTTAAACGTGGGAACGCATGCGATTAAGGCGACCTACACAGCAGACGCGACAAGCAGTTACAACTCGCAGACGGGCAGTAACTCGTTGTCCGTCACGATTACGCAGGCGACGACGTCGACTGCAGTGACGCCAAGCGTAACCAGCATTACATCCGGTGGGAACGTGACGTTGACGGCCACAGTAAGCTCAAATAGCAACTCTGCGCAAGGACCGACAGGCACGGTGCAGTTCTTGAACGGAAGCAGCAATCTTGGAGCGGCAGCAACGTGCACGCCGGCGGGTGCAACTACGAACAGTTCGGGAACGTTTGTGGGCGCTTCGTGCACAGCGGCGTTGACCACAACGCTTTCGTCCCTGCCGCCGGGATTCGTTGACTTGCGTCCGCGCGCCACGCCATTTGTTTTGCTGGCATGGCTGGCGGCGGTGCTTGCGATGTTCAGCTTCCTGATGGCTGTGAAGCTAGCCGCTCGGCGGAAACAATACGCATATGCAGGTCTGGCATTCTTTCTGATGGCGGCAATGGCGTTGGCTGGTTGCAGTGGGACCTCAAGCTCAAGTGGCGGGGGATCGAGCCGCACCATTTCTGCAAAATACAATGGCGACACCAACTACGCAGGATCAACAGGCTCGACTACGATCACTGTCCATTAACCTGTCGCGGAACTTCGATCCATTAAAGGGCGATCAAGGGCTCAGTTGATGACGGGCGGAAAGAAAACGTTCCAGAAGTTGGGAGCCGGCGCGGAAAATTCGATCGGCACCAATGAGCCTTCTGAACTGTATTGCGGCGGACGAGGCACGTGGGCTTCGACTTTTTTCTGCGTGGTGATGTTTTCGATGGTGAGTTTGGTCCCCTGTGGAAGCGCTTCGGACAGCACAATGAGTCCGCCGGTGGCACTCACGGTGTGAGTGGCACCTTCGATAGCTTGTGTTTTACCGGCGAGCCTGATGCGAACGGACACGCGAAGCAAAACGCGCTGCGCGCGGCGGCGTTCTTCAGAGGTTAGCGGGCGCGTGAGTCCAGGCTTTGGCGAACCTGGCGCGTATTGTCTCGTAGGGATCGGCGGTTTCACAGTTCTAATCCCCAGAAATCCATATCCGGAGCGACGAGTTCAATTCCGTATTCCCAGCCCTCGGGACGAGGATTCCCTTTCCAAACGATTACCGAGGCATTGCTCGTACCCGTCGCCAGGTTGGTTAGCGACAGACGTTGGTTAAGGTCAAGAGAATGCTTCAGTATGACCATGCAACCGTACGGATTCACCACACGGGTGAAGGCTTCGGAGCTGGCGCTTTTCCCCTCTGCTTCCCACTCTGCGCGAACGCGGACGCGCGAATTCATGCGGTTGCCGCGGCGCTTCTCGCTGTAACGGTTGCCAACGTCCTTCAGAAATGTACGTTTTTGCTCAGTCGTCTTAACCTGCATTCGTGTTCCTTCTCAGCTCAAGGTTTGCAAGCACAAACCTGAGACCTTGCTTCAGAGTTGTAAGTACGACTTTTTGCAGCGCAGGGCCTAGAAGTACAAGCCCCGAAACCCTGAGACCATTACACTCAGCATGCTAGAGTTGAGCGGAAACGCGGTCAATGGTACGGAAGTAGACGCGGCTGCAATCGGGTAGCTGTACGAAGGGTCAGGTCGGACGCACACGAATGAAGAATTTGATCGTTAATGCAGATGATCTGGGTTGGACGCTGGGAGTGAACCGCGGAATTTCGGAAGCGCACCGGAACGGCATCGTAACCAGCACTTCCCTGCTGGCGAACGGATGCG
>Ga0137403_10006165_pt1 | contig 13760 bp, 13 predicted proteins | sample CZOMad2_1_16fung_FD_122057 | JGI IMG/M metagenome (GOLD analysis project Ga0137403, IMG submission 122057) | Vadose zone soil fungal communities from Angelo Coast Range Reserve, California, USA - CZOMad2_1_16fungal (Hybrid Assembly) | ecosystem: Environmental > Terrestrial > Soil > Vadose zone... | reverse complement strand
ATCCAGGCGCGCGCCCGCATCGCCAAGGCGCAGGCCGACTCCCGTACGCTCGCCTCCGCGGTGAGCATGTACTCGGCCCACATGGGCACGCTCCCGGCCGCTCTCACCGACCTCAACACGGCGGCCACGAACAGCCTCGGCCAGACCGCTGGCCCGTTCATGGCCTCCACGCCGGCGCCGCCCGCTGGTTGGACGGCGTATGGGTATACCTCGACGGCGGCCGGTATCTTCACGATCTCGGCCTCCGGCGACGCGACCACCGTCAGCCTGCCGTAACGAGCTTCACTCACCACCGGGGGAGGGGCGATTGCCCCTCCCCCGTTTTTCTTTCTCCGCTTCCTGAGCCGCCGCGAGCCGGGAGACCGACCTAGTTCGGCACGATTGCCGCGCGCGTCACGTGACCCTTGTCCTGCTGGGCAAAAGCCTCGTTGATCTCTTCGAGCGGGAACTTGTGGGAGACCACTTTGTCCCACGGATACTTCGTCAGCGTGCGCCGCATGAGGTCGAGCGCCCCGCGGAGGTGCTCGGCCTCGTAGTGGGCGAGTCCGATGATGCGGCGGTTCCCGAAGATGATCCAGGAGGGATCGAACTCCGCCTTCCAGCCGACATTGATGTTGCCGATCTCGAGATAGGTGCCCTCGGGGGCGGTCATGCGCAGGCCCTCGTCCACCACGCCGGGATTGCCCACCAGCTCCAGCACCACATCGCCGCCCCAGCCGTCGGTGAGCTGCTTGACGCGTGCGATGCGGTCGGCGGCGCTGGAGTCCCGCCGGAGGTCCACCACGTCGGTGGCGCCGAACTTCTTCGCCAGCTCGAGCCGCTCGTCCACCCCGTCGATCACCACCACCTGGCTGGCGCCCATCTCCCGCGCCACCGCGCAGGCGTAGACGCCGAGTCCGCCCGCACCCTGCACCACCACCGTCTGCCCCGCCTTGAGGCCGGCGATGTCGAGCCCGGCATAGACCTGGGTATAGGCGCAGTTGATGCCCGCCGCCATCTCGTCCGTGATCTCGTCGCCCAGCTTGAAGACGGCGTGATTGGGCCGGAGGTAGAAATACTGGCCGAAGCCGCCCTGGAAATGCGGCCAGACCTCGCAGGAGACCAGCCAGTTCGCCTGGCGCACCGGGCAGGACTTGAACTGCCTCCGCAGGCAGGCCTTGCAGCGGCCGCAGGGGAAGAAGTAGCGATACAGCACCCGGTCGCCGACCCTGAGCGGCTGGCCGGCGGAGTCGGCGGTGACGCCGGGGCCGAGCTTGGCCACCGTGCCCACGTGCTCGTGGCCGGTGTTGAGCGGCAAAGGCCGGCCCATCTTCTTGTAGTCCTGCTCGCCGCGCCAGTAGTGCATGTCCGAGCCGCAGACATTGGCGAGCGCGATCTTGACCAGGATGGCGCCCGGCTCGGGCTCGGGCACGGGATACTCGCGGATCTCGAACGGAGTGCCGGTTCCGTGGAACACGGCCAGTTGCGCGGTGTCGGCCATAACGGTTCTCCTCTCTGGTCTCTAGTAGCCTTCGCCGAGTAGCGGGAACGCGCTGGTGGCGTGGGGAAGTGTCACCGGCGTGGCCGGCCGCAGGTAGCTCGTGTCCAGGGCGGACAGCCGCGTGACGCCGAGGAGGCCGAGCGCGATCCGCACCTCGTCCTCCAGCAGCTCGAGGGTGCGGACGAGGCCGGGCGCCGCGGCGGCGGCAAGGCCGCAGCAGGCCAGGCGCCCGAGGCCGACGATATTGGCGCCGAGCGCGATGGCCTTGACGATGTCGGTCCCGCGCGCGTAGCCGCCGTCCACGAACACGGTGGCGCGGCCGCCCACCGCGGCCACCACCTCGGGCAGCACCTCGGTGCTTCCCGCGCCGTGGTCGAGCTGCCGCCCGCCGTGGTTGGAGACGTAAACCCCGTCCACCCCGTGCTCGACCGCGATGCCGGCGTCCTCGGCGGTGGCGATGCCCTTCAGGATGAGCGGGATGGAATGCCGGTCCTTGAAGCGCTTGACCTGCTCCCAGGACAGCGACGCCTGGTAGTCCACGCCGGTGACGTTCTGGCGCCAGGGCTTCACGAAGCGCCGGGCGAGGTCGCGCTCGCGGCGGCTGTACATGGCGGTGTCCACCGTCATGCAGAAGGCCGCGTAGCCGTGATTGATGGCCCGCTTGACGTAGTCGTCCACGAACTGGTCGTCGCCGCGCACGTAGAGCTGGAAGATGCGGAAATTGTCGGCGGCGGCGGCGGTGGCCTCGAGCCCGGGATTGCACGCGGAGGACAGCATCTGCGGCACGCCGAACTCGCCGGAGCCCACCGCGGCGGTGGCGCCGCCGCCCGGGGTGAAGGACTCGATGGAGCCGATGGGCGCCAGCATGACGGGCAGTCGCACGCGCCGGCCGAAGAGTGTGGACGAGGTGTCCACCCCGCGCACGTCGCGCAGCACGCGCGGGCGGAGGGCGAGGGAGTCCAGGGACTGACGGTTGCGGCGGAGCGTGGTTTCCGTCTCGGCGCCGCCCATGAGGTAGTCCCAGGGGCCGGGGGCGAGGTTGTGCTTCGCCGCCTTGACGATCTCGTGCAGGGTCTGGAACCGTTCGGCCAGATTGGACGTCATGGCTCTCCTCGGTGGATCCGGTCTGGATCGGGGAAAGGATCCCAGAGGCGCGCGGCGGCTGCCACCGACAGGTCGACGTCCTCCTCCAGGAGATAACCGCTCGCCGCCAGCGCGATCGCGGCCTGCCGCACCTGCGCCAGATACTCCTCGCGCGAGTCGTAGCGCTCCTCGACCGAGGTGCGCGGGTCGCCCGACGCGGCGCCCTCCGCCTGGGTACGCGGGAAGGGCAGGGTGGCGCCGGCGAAAACCAGGAGCTGCTCGGCGCCGCCGATGTCGGGATGGCGGAGCGTCCAGCCGGTATGGGTGGCGATCGGCACCGCGATCTCGGGCAGGATGATGCCAGCGACCTCGTTGCCGTCGGCATCCACCGCGGACACGAGGGAGCCGAAGGCGCGCCCGGGCCGGGGCGGCAGGGTGGACCAGTCGAGACGGCGCGGCCGCGCATGATGTCGCGGGTAGCTCGATCGGGGGATGCGGGCGAAGGCGGGGGCGAGCCGGTCGGGCGGTACCGCGGTCCCGTCGGCGAGCCGCGGATGTCGGCTCGGCGGGGGCTCCACGCCTTCCGTCACCCAGCGGTCGAGATTGACCAAGCAGGCGCGGAGCAGCGCGGAGTAGTCCACCACACCGCGGAGGTTCTGTGACTTGTCCACCGGGCCGGTGGGGTCGGCCGGCGCGATCTGGACCTGGCTGGGCGGCCAGACGCCGAGGCCGTGCTCCGTGCCCGCGAAGTGATACACGCGCACGTTGGGGCCATGGGCCAGATCGTGCACGCCATCCGGATCGGTGTGCAGCAGCGAGGCGTCGCCGCGGTGGTACTCGGCCGAGGTGTTCGTGTAGAACGCGCGCAGCCGGCTCCCGCGCGCGTCGAGCCGGGCGTGGAGGGCGTCCTTCATCCCCGTGTCGGGATCGGTGGTGGGCAGGTCGGTGAACGGGAAGAGGTGCGCCATCATGTGGTTGCGGTCCTTCGAGTTCTGCCCGAAGCGCTGGTTGAACTCACCCCGCATCCCGCCCGCGACGTTGGAGAAGATCCCGTCGAACGCCTCGCGCCCCGCCTCGTCGAGGTTGAGGTCTTCGTAGGCGAAAGTCCGGAGGAGCCGCCCTGTCTGCGAGCGGCCGTAGGCATAGGCCCAGCGGAGGGCGCCCGGCGCGGGATTCCCGTCGGCGGCACTGCCATGCTTGAGCCAGGACACCGCCTCCCGCAGCGCCGCCATGGACAGCCCCAGCACGGGCGCGCCCTCGGCGGTATAGGTGATCTGGTAGAGGCGGCCCTTCTCGAAGCCTCCTTCTAGTTGAATATGGCGCGCGTCGGGCACCACGCGGCCGGCGTCCACGCGGGCGAAGCGCCAGCGCTCGCGCGGGATCACCGCGGCGGGCCCGTCGGGCTGGTCGCGCACCGTCAGGAGCGCGTCCGGCTCCGCGAGGTCCGTGGCGCGATAGGCGAGGTGACCCCGGTCCGACAGGAGGAAGTCGCCGACGTTGGCGCCGGCCTGAAGCTGGGAGTACACGCGGCCGCGGAGCGGGCGCCCCGCCGCGTCGCGCGCCTCCGGGGCCTGCATCCGGTAGAGGCCCGCGATCTCCGGCACGTCGCATTGCCAGCCGCAGGAGATCACCACCCAGCCCCGCTTCATGAGGAAGCCGTCGCCCACGTCGAGGGGCGGGTTCGGGTCCGCGCCGGGCACGAAGGCGGGGCGGGTGGCGCGGTTGAAGTTGGGTACGGAGATGGTATTGCCGCGATTGACCACGTCGAGCAGCACGCGGCCGGTGCACCGCGCTCGGTCGACGGGGAGCAGGATGGAGACGTCGCTCCACCACGCGACCCGGCCCTCCGCGTTGCGCGGGGCCAGCTCCACGTCGGTGATGCGCCGGTTGGCGGGATGGAGCGGGTCGATAGCGAAGTGGAGCCGGCCCTTCAGCTCCTCGTAAGGGCCGACCTCACCGGTGGCACCCCGGAAGGCCGCGCCGTCCGCGAGCGGCCTCCGCGTGATGATCTCGAATCGGGTGACGGACACGGGACTCCTCAGTCGGCGCCGACGAGGCAGGGGAGGATCTGGCCGATGCCGCCGCGCAGGACGGCGTCGGCTATGTCGTCCATGGCGGTGGGCTCGGCGTTGATGATGACGATGCGCGCGCCCGCTTCGCGCGCCACCGGCACCACGCCCGCCACCGGATAGACCGCGAGCGTGGTACCGACGGCAATAAGGAGATCGCAGGACTCCGCCGCCCGCTGCGCGCGCAGCATATCCTCGCGGACCAGGCCCTGCCCGAAGGAGATGGTGGCGGACTTGAGGATGCCGCCACAGGTGCGGCAGGCGGGATCTTCCTCGCCCGCCCGCACCCGCGCCAGCGCGCGCTCCATGGGGGCGCGCTCGCCGCAGGCCATGCAGGTCACCTCGCGCATGGTGCCGTGGATCTCCACCACCCGCGCGGGATCCGAGCCGGCCTTCTGGTGCAGGCCGTCCACGTTCTGGGTGATGAGGGCGTGCAGCTTGCCCCGGCGCTCGAGGACCACGAGGGCGCGGTGGCCCGCATTGGGCTCGGCGGTCCACGCCGGCGACTCCAGCCGGCTTCGCCACGCGCGCTTCCGCACCTCGGGATCGGCCATGTAGTGCTGGAGGGTGGCCATCTGCTCGGCCTTGGGATCGCGCGTCCACAGGCCCTGGGGGCCGCGGAAGTCCGGGATGCCCGACTCCGTGGAGATGCCCGCGCCGGTGAGGACCACCACGCGCTGGGCGGCGTCGATCAATGCGCGTGCAACGCCAACCTCACTGGGTTCGGTCCCCATCATGTATCCGCTCGCCTCGATCCCTGGATGGTCACCTCGCCTCCGGCTGCGGCTCTCGCTGCGGGCTGCGGCTCGCCCCCCTCGCTCCGCTCGGGAAGCATTACCATATTCGCTCGCCTCGCCTTCGGCTGCGGCTCGCCCCCCTCGCTCCGCTCGGGAAGCATTACCATATTCGCTCGCCTCGCCTTCGGCTGCGGCTCGCCCCCCTCGCTCCGCTCGGGAAGCATTACCATATTCGCTCGCCTCGCCTTCGGCTGCGGCTCGCCCCCCTCGCTCCGCTCGGGAAGCATTACCATATTCGCTCGCCTCGCCTTCGGCTGCGGCTCGCCCCCCTCGCTCCGCTCGGGAAGCACTATCGTATCCGCTCGCCTCGCCTTCGGCTGCGGCTCGCCAATCATTTCTTGGCCTCGAGCTCGTCGAGGCACTCGGTGAGGAGCGCGAAGGCGGCGCGCGCGAAGGCCCACATGTTGGCCTCGCGGTCCGCCCGCCCCGTCTCGATGGTGCGGCAGCGTTCAAGGGGACCGGTCACCGCGAGGCAGCTATGCCCGGCGGCATCGCCGTAGCGGTTGCCGGTGGGGCCGGCGGCGCCGGTCTCGCCGAGCCCCCAGGTGGTGCCGAGCCGCTCGCGCACGGTGCGCGCGTTCAGCAGTGCCGCCGCCTCGGTGCTGGAGCGGATGCCCCGCACGGCGTCGTCGGGAATCCCGAGCAGCCGGCGTCGCGCCGCCTGCGTGTAGATCACGCCCCCGCCGAGAAAATACGCGGAGGCGCCGGGAATGGACAGGAGCGCGGCCGAGATAAGGCCACCGGTGGAAGACTCGGAGACGGCCACGGTGTCGCCCCGCGCGACCAGGCGCGCGGCGAGGGGGGCGGTGAGACCGGCGAGGAGCTCGGGCACGGCGCCGAGGATAGCACGGGGCTTGCCGCCGCGCCCGCGCTTCCCCTATGATCGCGGAGCTACTCCTCACCACTCGTCACGGAGGCCACACATGGGTCAGCTGGACGGCAAGGTCGCCATCGTCACCGGCTCCGGCCGCGGCATCGGGCGCGAGGTCGCGCTCCGCGTGGCGCGGGACGGCGCCAACGTCGTGGTCAACGATCTCGACGACGAGCCCGCGCGCGAGACCATCGCGCTCATCGAGAAGCTGGGCCGCAAGGCCGTGGCCTGCGTGGGCAATGTCACCGCCCCGGATTTCGGCGACCGCATCGTGGACACCTCGGTGAAGCAGCTCGGCGGCGTGCACGTGATCGTCAACAACGCCGGCTACACCTGGGACAACGTCATCCAGAAGATGACCGACGAGCAGTGGTACACCATCATCGACGTCCACGTCACCGCGCCCTTCCGCATCCTGCGCGCCTTCGCCAACTACGTCCGGCCGGTGGTCGAGGCAGAGACGAAGGCCGGCCAGCGTATCGTCCGGAAGATCGTGAACGTGTCGTCGACCTCCGGCACCAACGGCAATGCCGGTCAGGTGAACTACTCGGCGGGCAAGGCGGCCATGGTCGGGGTGACCAAGACGCTGGCGAAGGAGTGGGGTCGCTACAACGTCACCGTGAACTGCGTGGCCTTCGGCTATATCCAGACGCGGCTCACCCAGCCGCTCGCCGAGGGTGAGGCCGGGACCATCGAGGTGGACGGGCGCAAGGTGCGCGTGGGCGTGCAGGGCGCGCGCATCGCGGCCATGAACCAGACCATCCCGCTCGGGCGCGGCGGCACGCCCGCGGAGGCGGCCGGCGCCATCTATCTCTTCTGCAGCCCCGACTCGGACTACGTGAGCGGGCAGACCCTGGTGGTGACGGGAGGCGTTTGATGGCGCGCAAGCCGGCGCTGAGCCTCGCCGCGGTGCCGGGACGGCGGAGCGCCACGCTCGAGCTGGCGCAGCGTATCGAGAAGGAGGGCTACGCCGGCATCTATTGCCCCAGCATGAACGACGGGCTCGCCCTCTGCGAGGCGCTCGCCCAGGCAACGAAGACCATCCCCTTCGGCACCAGCATCGCCAACATCTACACCCGTCACGCCTATGACTTCGCCAACACCGCCTCGTTCGTGCACGAGATCTCGGGCGGGCGCTTCCGTTTTGGGATCGGCGTGAGCCACGGCCCCGCGCATCAGCGGCTGGGCGTCAAGCCGGGGAGGCCGCTGGAGGACATCCGGAAGTTCGTGGCCGATCTCCGTGAAGGCGCCAAGGCCGCGGGCGACCTGCCGCCCGTCGTCCTGGCCACGCTCCGCCAGAAGATGGTCGCGCTGGCGGGCGAGATCGCGCAGGGCGCGGTGTGGGCCAATGCCGCCCGCTCGCACATGATGGCCTCGCTGCGCCATCTGCCGGAGGCGAAGCGGAAGGACCCCGCCTTCTTCATCGGGAACATGATCCCGACCGTGGTGTCCGACGATCGTGCCGCCGCCGCGGCGGTGAGCCGCAAGACCCTCGTCAACTACGTCAAGCTCCCCAACTACCAGAACTACTGGATCGAGGCGGGCTTCGAGGAAGAGATGCTGGCCATCCGCAAGGCCATCGCCGCCCGCGAGGACGACCGCATCCCCTCGCTGATGTCCGACCGCTGGCTGCGCGAGGTGACGCTGTTCGGCTCCGCCGCGGAAGTGCGTGAGGGCATCGAGGCCTGGTACGCGGCCGGGGTGAACACCCTCATCGTCGTTCCCTCGTCCACCAAGGGCGGCCAGCTGGTCGCCTTCCAGGAAGTCATGGAGGCCCTCCGCTGATGAACGTCCCCGCCGTCGACACCTCCCGGCTCAGCATGCCGCTGTCCGAGGCCATCTTCACCCAGCGCGCCATCCGCCGCTTCCGCCCGGATCCCATTCCGGTGGCGGATCTCCGGCTCATCATCGAGGCGGCGGTGCGGGCGCCCAATGGCGGCAACCAGCAGGTCGGCCGCTTCCTCGTCCTCACCGACCGCGCGGTCATCCGCGAGTTCGGCGCGCTGTACCGCGAGGCGTGGTGGGCCAAGCGCTGGGACGATCACAAGTGGACCAAGCCGGAAGACATCCCGCCCGACAACAAGAACTATCGCTCGGCCATGGGCCTGGCGGAGTCCATGAAGGACGCGCCCTGCGTGGTGCTGGCCTTCTCGACCGGATCGGGGGGCGCCAACTCCGTGATCCCGGCGGTGCAGAACCTGATGCTGGCCGCGCGCGCGCTGGGAATCGGCTCGGTGCCCACCACGCTGCACGCCAAGGTGATGGACCGCGTGAACGCGCTGCTGGGCATCCCGAAGGACGCGACCTTCCAGTTCTGCGTGCCGCTCGGGTATCCGCAGGGCTCCTTCGGACCCAATAACCGACGGCCCACCTCGGAGACCACTTTCCTCGACCGCTGGGGCGGCGCGGTGCCCTGGAAGTAGGGGAGCGCCTCCCGATGCCGAAGCCCGTCTTTCTCCACTACGACCGCGAGGCGCTGGACCGCGAGTACAACAACCGCGCCAAGGTGCCGAACGCGCTGGAGATGCTCGACGGCTTCACGCGCGAGAGCGCCGAGGCGCGCGCGGTGCTGCTGTCCCGCCTCGACCTCGCCTACGGCGCGCATCCCGGGGAGCGGCTGGACGCCTTCGCGCCCACCACCCCGCCGCCGGGCGGGCGCGGAGCGCCCATCCACCTCTTCATCCACGGCGGCTACTGGCAGTGGCTCGACAAGTCCGACTTCAGCTTCGTGGCGCGGGCCTTCGCCCCGGCGGGCGCCATCACCGTGGTGATCAACTATGCCCTGATGCCCGCCGTCTCCATGGATGAGCTGATCCGGCAGTGCCGGGCTGCCGCGGCGTGGACGTTCCGCAACGCCGCGTCGCTGGGCGGGGATCCCGAGCGGCTCTTCGTCTCCGGCCACTCGGCGGGCGGGCATCTCACCGCCATGCTCCTGGCCACCGACTGGCCGCGCTTCGAAGCGGGGCTGCCCGCGGGGCTCGTCAAGGGGGGCGTCGCCTTCAGCGGGCTCTACGATCTGGAGCCCATTCGCCTCTGCTATCTCAACGACGTGCTGAAGCTGTCACCCGAGGACGCGCGCCGGAATAGCCCCGTGCATCTCCGACCCGCGCATCCGCGCCCGCTGCTCCTCGCGGTGGGCGGTCTCGAAGGGCCGGAGTATCACCGGCAGGTGGAAGCCCTCGGCGCGCCCTGGCGCGCTCACGGCATGCCCATCGATATCCTGGACGGGGCGGGCCACGATCACTTCACCATCGTGATGCAGCTCGCCGATCCCGACTCGCCGCTGAGCCGCGCCGCGCGCGCCCAGATGGGACTGGCCTAGGCCGCCGTCGCTCGCCGGGGCGCTCGACTCGAGAGGGAGGCGAGCCGCTCGGCCGCACGCCGCGAGACATCGATCACCACCCGGCTCGTCGCGGCGATGCGGTCGTTGATGGTGACCACGACGCTCTTGCCGTTCTCGACATTGCTCACCTTCACCTTGGTTCCAAGGGGAAGGTTCCTGTGGGCCGCCGTGAGCCCGTCCTGGCGGTAGATTTGCCCGCTGGCCGTCCTCTTTCCTTCGAACCTGTCACTGTAGAAGCTGGCGATACCCTCCTCGCCGGTCCGAGCGGTGGCATGGCCCACCATCGACACCGTCACGAGCATCACGAGAAGGGCCACCGTCCTCAGCGACTTCGTCCTGACCCGAGCGTTCGAGGGCTCTTTTCCTCCGGGCGCGCGAGCGCGATGAGGCGGGCGAGGGTGGCGAGGCGCTCGTCGAGCGTTAGCCCGGCAGGCTCGACGCGTAAAGTCGTGATGCCGGCGCCACGATACGCGGCGAGCCGGGCCCGCACCATGGCCTCGGTGCCGATGAGATTGGTCTTGAGGACGAGCTCGTCGGGCACGCGCGCCACGGCCTCGTCGCGCTGCCCGGCCAGCCAGAGGCGCTGTACCTCCACCGCGACGTCGGCGTACCCGGCCCGGCAAAACGCGTCGTTGTAGAAGTTGTGCCGCGCCGAGCCCATGGCGCCCAGCGTGAAGGCCAGCCCCGGCCTCCGCTCGGCGATGAGGCGGTCCACATCGTCCCCGAAGGCCACGGTGCCGCCCGCCTGGAGATCGAGATCGGCCAGCTTGCGTCCCGCGCGCGCCGCTCCGCGGGCCAGGGGCCCGAGGAACACGTCGGCGTGCTCGGGCATGAAGGAGGTGCCCAGCCAGCCGTCGGCGACCTCGCCGGTGAACTCGAGACTCTTCGGCGACAGCGTGGCCAGGTACACCGGGATGGGCGGCACCGCGGGCGCGCCCGAGCGCAGGGCCTTACCCTCGCGGTTGGGGAGGGGAAGCTGGTAGACCTGACCTTGATAGCTGAGCCGCTCCCCGCGTGCCACCAGCCGGACGATCTCGATGATCTCGCGCATCCGCTGCACCGGCCGGTCGAAGACGATGCCGTGCCAGCCCTCGATCACCTGGGGGCCGCTCACCCCCAGCCCGAGCACGAAGCGGCGGTCCGACATCGCGGAGAGGCTCATGGCCGTCATCGCCACCAGCGCGGGCGTCCGCGTGCCCGCCTGCATGATGCCGGTGCCGAGCCGGATGCGGGTGGTGCGCGCGGCGAGATAGGCCAGCGGCGTGACCGCGTCATGGCCCCACGCCTCCGCCGACCACACGTCGTCGGCGCCGAGGCGCTCCGCCTCCTCGACGTAGGTGGCGGCGGTGGGCCAGTCGTCAATGGCCAGTCGCTTGGAGATGGCGATGCGCACGGCGTGGCTCCCGCGCTCAGGCCAGCGCGGCGGCGATTTTCCCCAGCTGCCCGGCGTGGTCGAGATCGTGGAGCCGCATGAAGAGGAGAGCCTCGCGCCAGTTGAGCGGCCCGAAGGCGGGATGCTCCACCGTCTCCCCGAGCCGGGCCGCCGGATCGGCGGCGAGCGCGCGCGCGAAGAGCGCCTCGCGGTCGGCGGCCAGGATGCGCTCCCACTCGCCGGCGGGGCGGACGGGGGCTCCCGAGGGATCCTCGCGCGGCCGGCGCGCGGGCACGGCGCCGCCGTCGAGGATGGCGAGGATGCCGCCGCCGAAGTAGCGCCCGGCGCTCACCACATGGGCGAGCACCTCGTTCCCCGACCATTCCTCCGGCGCGGGACGCTCGGTCCAGCGCGCGGCGGGCACCGCGCGGGCCGCCGCATGCAGGTCCGCCATGGCCGCCCGCACCTTGTCCACGATGGCGGCGGGCTCCAGCTTGGCGCCCTGCGCGCGCAGATAGCTCTGGATGCGCCGGGACTCCTCATTCATCGCGCCGCCTCCACCTGGACGAGGCAGGAATTGTAGGTCGTGGCCCCGCAGGGCGCCGCCCGATCCTCGGTGAGGACATTGGCAGTACCGCGGGTGTCGGTGCCGCCGGCGTCGGGCGTGAACCAGGCGCCTTCCTTGATCGACACCACGCCGGGCGCGATGCGATCGGTGACCCGCGCGGGCAGCACGGTGGCCCCGCGGTCGTTGAACACGCGCGCCGGCTGCCCATCGGCGATCCCGCGCGCGTCGGCGTCGGCCGGGTGGATCCAGACGTCCTGTGGATCCGCGCGCGACAGGATCTCCTGATTGGCGTGGGTGGAGTGCGTGCGCGCGCGCGACTTGGGCGAGACACAGTGAAGAGGATGGCGCGGATCGGGCGGGTGCGGGGGGATCCAGGTCGGGATGGGCGGGATGGGCCCGAGCCCACAGGGATCCGGGCTCGCGGCCAGGGTGGCGGAGTAGATCTCGATCTTGCCCGAGGGCGTCGAGAAGGGATGCGCGACGGGGTCGCGGACTTCCGCGGCGAAGGCCACCGACTCGGCAGGGCCGGGGAGGCGCGCCAGCCCCGCCGCGCGGAAGGCCTCCCAGTCGTCGATCTCGGGGCCGGCCAGCTCGCGCAGCCACTGGTCCTCGGTCTTGTCGTCCTCCGCGGCCAGTCCAAGGCGGCGGGCGAGATCGGCGCAGATGTCCCGGTCGTTGCGGCACTCGCCCATGGGCGCGATGGCCTGCTTCATGTAGATGACGTAGTGCCCGCTTCCGCTCCACGGCGTGTGCACGTCGTTACGCTCCCAGAAAGTGGTGGCGGGGAGCACGATGTCGGCGTAGCGCGCGGTGGGGGTGAGGAAGTGATCGTGGACGACCATGAACTCGAGCCCCGCGAGCGCGGCCACCGTCTTGCCGATATTGGGAAGCTGGTTCACGAGGTCGCCGCAAGCGGAATAGACCAGCTTGATGTCGGCCGGATAGCCGCCCGCGCGGCCGCGCGCCAGGAGATCGGCGAAGAGCGGCGAGGCCACACGCGCCTTCGTGGGATTGGGACCCGCCCCCAGACGCTTGACGCCGTGGGCCCGCCCGCCCCCGCTGCAGCCGCTGCTGCCGCCGGAAATGCCCACGTTGCCGGTGAGCGCGGCGAGGGCGTAGGCAGCGCGGTGGAACTGCTCGCCGTAGGCGGTGCGGCCGGGCGCGTAGCCGCACTGGACGGCGGCCGGGCGCGCGGTCGCGAGCTCGCGCGCGAGCCGGCGGATGGTGGCGGCGGGCACTCCGGTCAGGGGCTCCGCCCACTCCGGCGTCTTGCGCACGCCGTCGGCCGCGCCCTCGAGGTAGGCCTGGTAGGACGCGCCCGCGGGCGCGCCCGGAGGCAGGTGTGCCTCGTCGAAGCCCACCACGCAGCGGTCGAGGAAGGCCTGGTCCTGCCGGCCCTCGCTCACGATCACTTCCGCCATCGCGATGAGCATGGCGGCGTCCGTGCCCGGCCGGATGGCGATGTGCTCGTCGGCGACCTGCCGGCTTGTCCGCGTCACCCGCGGATCCACGCAGATCATCCGGACGCCCTGCTCCTTCGCGCGCTGGAGATATTGCATGGTGCCGGTGCCGAAGTGGCCGTCGCCCGGGCTCCAGCCCCACAGCAGCATGAGCCGCGAATTGACGTAGTCGCCGGGCTCGCGGCCGGAGAACTTGCACTCGGCGGCGCCGCCGTAGGTGTAGCGGATGGCGAAGATCTCGGACTCGTTGGACAGGTTGGACCAGAGCTCGGTGCAGCCGCCCAGCCGGTTGAGCAGCCGCGGCACCGACGACCGGTTGTGGAGCGCGGCGGTGCTGCCGGTGCGGGAGCAGTCGAGGATGGCGGCGGGGCCGTGGGTATCGACGACGCGGCGCAGCGCGCCCGCCACCGCGTCGAGTGCCTCGTCCCACGACACGCGCTCGAACCGGCCCGCGCCCCGCGGTCCCACGCGGCGCAGCGGGTGCAGCAGCCGATCCGGATGATTCACGCGCTCGGCGGCGCCGAAGCCGCGCACGCAGGCATGCAGCGGCGGCGTGTCCGGGGTCCAGGGTCGTGGGTCGGTGCTGATGCGGACGATGCGGCCGTCCACCACGTGCGCGTTGACCACGCAGCGCCCGCCGCAGTTGTGCGCGCAGGTGGACGTGACCACCGCCTCGCCGGGGCGGCCGGCGGGGCGGGGCGTCTCGTAGGTGGTGCG
>Ga0137403_10006164_pt1 | contig 13761 bp, 13 predicted proteins | sample CZOMad2_1_16fung_FD_122057 | JGI IMG/M metagenome (GOLD analysis project Ga0137403, IMG submission 122057) | Vadose zone soil fungal communities from Angelo Coast Range Reserve, California, USA - CZOMad2_1_16fungal (Hybrid Assembly) | ecosystem: Environmental > Terrestrial > Soil > Vadose zone... | reverse complement strand
CGAGCCGCTCAAGCTGCCCGATTCGCTTCCGGTCTTGCCGCTTCGCGACATCGTCATCTTTCCGTATATGATCGTCCCGCTGTTTGTGCAGCGTGAACGTTCTATTCGAGCCGTCGAACAGGCGCTGGCCGAGAACCGAATGATCATGCTAGTGGCCCAGCGCGACCTCGAAAAAGAGGAGCCGGTCGGCCGGGATCTTTACAACCACGGAACCGCGGCTTCGATAATGCGGATGCTCAAGATGCCCGATGGCCGCATTCGCATCCTCGTGCAGGGGCTCGCTCGCGCCAGCGTGACGCGCTTCGACGAGAACCTTCCGCATCTGCTCGCGCACATCCTGCCGCTTGCCGACACCGAGCCTGACGCAGACGAGCTCGAGTTGGAGGCGCTCATCCGAAACGTGCGCGCTTCGCTCGAACGCGCGATTACTCTCGGCAAGAACATATCCGGCGAGGTGATGGCCATCGTCGCCAACCTCGAAGATCCCGGCCGTCTCGCCGACGTCGCCGCCTCCAACCTCGAACTCAAAGTGGTGGACGCTCAAAGCGTGCTCGAGAAGCTCAACCCTTCCGAGCGACTTCACCGCGTCAACGAACTGCTCGCACGAGAGATCAACGTCCTGATGGTTCAGCAGGAGATCAACACCCAGGCCAAAGGCGAGATCGATCGCAGCCAGCGTGAGTTCTATCTGCGTCAGCAGCTCAAAGCCATTCAGACCGAGTTGGGCGAAGGCAACGAACTCGGCGAAGAGATAACTCAATACCGCGAAAAGATGCTTCAGGCCAAGCTGCCCGAACCGGTTGAGGAGGAAGTCGACCGGCAGATCAAGAAGCTCGAACGCATGCATCCGGACGCAGCCGAAGCCGCGACGCTTCGCAACTACCTCGATGTGATGGTTGCGCTGCCCTGGTCCAAGTCTTCCGAAGAAAACCTGGATCTCAAGCGTGCCCAGACGATACTCGATGAAGATCACTACGGCCTCGAAAAGGTCAAAGAGCGAATCATCGAAACTCTCGCCGTACGAAAATTGAAGGACAAGGTCAAGGGCCAGATCCTTTGTCTGGTGGGACCGCCGGGCGTCGGAAAAACCAGCCTGGGCCGCTCGATCGCCCGCGCGCTTAACCGCAAGTTCCAGCGATTGAGCCTGGGCGGGTTGCACGATGAGGCTGAGATTCGAGGTCATCGCCGAACCTACATCGGAGCGATGCCCGGCCGGATTGTTCAATCCATTCAACAAGCCGGAACGAACAACCCGCTCATTATGCTCGACGAGATCGACAAGGTCGGCGCCGACTTCAGGGGCGACCCATCGTCAGCGCTTCTTGAAGTACTCGATCCTGAGCAGAACTTTTCGTTCCGCGATAACTATCTGGGCGTGTCGTTCGATCTGTCGAACGTGATGTTTATGACGACCGCAAACATGCTCGACACCGTTCATCCGGCACTACGAGACAGGATGGAAGTCATCAGGCTGGCGGGCTACACCGAGGAGGAGAAAGTCGAAATCGCGCGGCGACACATCATTCCCAAACAGATGGAAGCGCATGGCATAACGATTCGTCATCTGACCATCAGCCGCTCGGCGCTAAAAGGAATCATCCTGCAATACACACACGAAGCGGGCTTACGGCAGTTCGAACGCGAGATCGCCGGCGTCTGCCGGAAAGTCGCGCGCCGGGTTGCCGAAGGGAGCGACGTGCTCGTTCGCGTGACCATCAATAACCTTCACGAGTTTCTCGGAATTCCGCACGTCTATCCGGACGAGGTGCTCAAGAAGGACCAGGTCGGCGTAGCCACCGGACTCGCATGGACGCCAGCGGGCGGCGACGTGTTGTTCATCGAAGCGTTGTTGACTGCCGGCAAAGGCTCACTACAGCTCACGGGTCAATTGGGCGACGTTATGAAAGAGTCGGCGCAAGCTGCGCTTTCGTGGGCAAAGGCGCACGCCGAGGAGTTAAACATCGATACCGAGAAGTTCGGCAAGTTCGACATCCACGTGCACGTGCCCGAAGGCGCGATCCCCAAGGACGGACCCTCCGCGGGCGTGACGCTCGCAGCAGCCATGGTTTCTGCTTTATCGGGCAAAGCTGTGAGGCGATCAGTTGCGATGACCGGCGAGATAACTCTGCGTGGAAATGTCCTGCCGGTGGGCGGGATCAAAGAAAAGGTTCTCGCCGCGCGGCGGGCCCGGGTAACCACGATCGTGTTGCCTCAACAGAACCGTCGCGATCTGGAAGAGGTGCCGAAGGAACTGCAGAAGGAGATCACCTTCGTGTTCGTAGATTCGGTTCGTCAGGCGCTGAAAGCGGCCCTATTATAGGCCAGATTTCACGAGGTGTCGGCGCCTTCATTCTCCGTGAGCATCGTCGGGATAACATCCGTTAATTGTTTCAATTGTGTTGCGAAGCCGGTGTTTATGTTGACTACCTTAAACTTAGCGTGATATAAGAATTGCACTCGACAGGATTGTAAGACAGAATGGCTGAGATCGCGCCTCGAGGCCCCTGGTGACAGAGGCGATTTAAGCAGGTCACCTGAGCCGCGACTTCATCCTGACATTGAGAACAGGAAGGTAAAATTCACAGATGAGGCTAGCAAGAGAAGCGAGTCGTATTGTAGCTGTGCTACTCCTTTCATTGTTGCTAATCGGAACCGTGGGACCAACGCAAGCCCTTGGTCAATCACCACCGTCGGCCTCACGCACTACTACCCAGGCAATCATCGATCGGGCTGAGGAGAGCTTTCTCCGTGGCGAAGAGGCGCTCTCGAAGGGCCTGCCCGACATCGCTCGCAAGATGTTCGATAACGCGCTCGACACGGTTTTGCAGTCAGGAATTGACCTTAAGACTGATGCCAAGCTCGCCACTTATTACCGCGCGCTCCTCGATCGAATACACAAGCACGAGGCTCAGGCTGGGGACGTTCACGAAGCAGCGGACCGCCCCGAAGTGGCAGAGCCTTCAGCGCTCGACGAAGTATCTGAAATCAAGGAATCCGAACTCGCGATGGTCACTCCCGACGGAGTGAAGATTTTCGGCCGTTACGATTTCGACTTTGCGGTAGCCCCGCCTGTGTTTCAATTCATCAACTTCTTCGTTGCGGGGCGAGGCCATTCCACGATGGAGGTTGGGCTTCAACGCTCGGGGCGCTATCGTCAGATGGTCGAGAAGATCTTTAAGGAAGAGCGGGTTCCGGTAGACCTGATGTGGCTCGCCCAGGCCGAATCGGTCTGGAAGCCAAACGCGCTTTCACGCGCGGCGGCAAAAGGGATCTGGCAATTCATTCCGTCGACCGGCACACGCTACGGGCTGGAACAGACGACCTGGATAGATGATCGGTCGCAGCCCGAGAAATCCACCCGCGCAGCGGCCAGGTATTTGCGCTGGCTGCACGACCATTTCGCGGGCGATTGGCTGCTTGCGATGGCGGCTTACAACTCGGGCGAGAATCGAGTGGACGGTGCGGTTGCCCGTTGTGGTTACGCTGACTTCTGGGAACTTTATAAGCGAGGACTGCTGCCGCAAGAAACCCGAAACTACGTGCCGTGCATTCTTTCGATCATCATCATCAGCAAGAATCAGAAACGCTACGGCTTTGATGTAACACCGGACGTGCCACTTAACTATGACACGTTCGAGGTTCCCGCGCAGACCGACCTGAAAGTCGTTGCCGACTTGATCGGCACGCCGTATGACACGATTCAGGATCTGAATTCCGAGTTGCGGCGCGGCACATCGCCCGCGGGCGAGCGCTACACGATCAAGCTGCCGAAGGGAATGAAGAAGCAGTTCGAGGTAGCTTACGCAGACTTGCCGGAGGCACAGCGAGTGCGCAGGATCACGGTTCCCAGCGAGGACTTCGCCGAGCGATACCGTGGCAACTACCGTGTTCAGCTTGCCTCTTATCAAGTAAGGCGGGGCGATACGCTGGCTTCGGTTGCGCGGCGATCTGGAGTGTCAGTGAAGGAACTCGCCAAGCTGAATCGCATATCGACGCGCGGCGAGTTGCGTAACGGTCAAACGGTTAAGATTCCCAGGACGGTGAGCGCGTCACGAGGTCGCCACGGCAGAATTGGTCGTTATCGAACGGAGCCCGCCGTTCGATCCCGCCATTATGGTTCAGCACGGGGTTCAGCACGGGGCCACTCTTCAACCCGCCATACTTCTCACCGCCATCGGCGGTAGAACAAGTAAGTAAGAAGGGGCGCCCCTACCTGGGCGCCCCTTCTTCGTTTAATGGCACATCGGTGTGACGAGAGAGGCGCCCACAGAGTGACGCCCTGACCTACGCCTTCTTTCTCAGATAGTCATCCGTGCCTTCAATCCAATCAACTCGGATCGGCGAAAAGACATCCATCTCATCGGTGTCTTCAACGGCCTCCGCGCTGTGGTACACGAATGCCGGAATCAGCAATGTCTCGCCGCCTCGAACCACGATCTCATTTCCGTCGATCAGGAACTTGAGCGCGCCAGTGAATACCGTCGTCAGCTGCTCGCTCTCGTGATTGTGAGTTGGAACCAGACAGCCCTTCTTAAGAAAAATCCGCGCCATTGTCATCTGCTCGCCTGAAATAAAGCGCCTGCTGAACAGTTCGTGGACGTGCTCTTCAGGCATCTCGTCCCAGTTGTATACTTTCATCGAGATCCTCCGTTTCGAATGTTTCGTCAGCAGCGGCCCTCCGGGAACAAGGAGCTAAAAGCTGGCAAGGGTCATTCGCGCTCCCCGCGCCGCCCGAACCACCATTACGACAAACAGCGAATGCACGCGTGTGTCTTCGGTAAGCTCAGGGTGAAACGTAGCGGCGAGAATGTTGCCCGCTTGCACCAACATCGGCTCGCCGTTCAAGCTTGCAAGTACTTCGACTTCCAGACCGACCCATTTGATCTTCGGCGCGCGGATGAACACGGCCTCTAGCGGACCGCCTTCAATAGCAGTTTCGACCTCGGCTATGAAGCTGTCGACTTGCCGCCCGTATCCGTTGCGCTCGACGCCGATGTCAATCAAGCCTAGCGAAGCCTGCGCCGGATTATACACCTCTCGCGCCAGCAGGATAGCTCCCGCGCAAGTGCCAAGGATCGGCTTCCCTTGACGAGCGAAGTCGGTGATCGATTTGGCGAGATTCTCTTCTTCGATGAACTTGAGCATGGTTGTGCTCTCACCCCCAGGAAGGATCAACCCATCCGCCGCATCGAGATCATTCGAGCGACGGACTTCGATGGCGTTCACGCCGATGCGCCGAAGCGTCCGAGCGTGCGAGGCGAAATCACCCTGAAGTGCGAGCACACCGATCGCCATCGCATTCTTAGTAATCGTCAGGCAAGTCGTATTCGATCCGCATCACGGCTGAATCGGCTTCCGTGAAGCCGTTCTTGACATAGAAGCGCCGCCGATAGCTCTCCCTCTCGCGATTGGTTTCGAGCTCAAGCCTTCGAGCGCCGAGTTTGCGGGCCATCGCTTCCGCGGCCTTAAGAACCTTCCGGCCGATCCCCTGGCCACGTGCTCGATTGGCCACCACCAGTTCGTCAATCGTGACCAGTCGGGCGGTGAGCCTAAGCTGCGGCCGGCTCGTTAACGACGCGAGTGCGACCACTTCCGCGTTCTCGTCCTCGGCCACTATCAAAAACATGCTCGGGTGTTCGAGTATTGCATGGTACGTTTTGACAAAGTGCGGGAGGGAGAGGCCTGGGTATCCGAGTTCAGACATTAGCTTGAACGCGGGCTGCAGGTCCATTTCGGTCGCAAGCCTTAAAATGGGCCAATCGTCGCTCATTCAATCACCACCCGCGAGTCTGAAGCAGCTCGCTCTCCGCCATCTTCGAGATGTCCAGTCCTCGCATAGCATCGCCCAGTTCTTCGCTGGCTTCAAGCACAGTCCTGGGGTCGTTGAAGTGCGTTGCAGCTTTGACTATAGCCCTCGCGCGAGCCGCCGGATCCGACGATTTGAAGATGCCGGAACCAACGAACACCGACTCCGCGCCCAACTGCATGCACAGCGCGGCATCGGCCGGCGTAGCGATTCCACCCGCGGCAAAGTTGGGCACCGGCAATCGGCCGTCGCGTGCGACCAATCGCACGAGTTCGTAAGGGGCGCCGAGCCGCTTCGCTTCGGCCATCAACTCTTCTTGCCCGAGTATCGTCAGATGTTTGATCTCGTGGGTAATTCGGCGAAGATGACGCACGGCTTCGACGATGTTGCCCGAACCCGCTTCACCCTTCGTGCGAATCAGAGCCGCGCCTTCACCAATACGCCGTAACGCTTCGCCAAGATCACGAGCGCCACATACGAAAGGAACCTTGAACTGATGCTTGTCGACGTGATGCTCTTCGTCTGCCGGCGTAAGCACCTCGCTTTCGTCAATGAAGTCCACGCCGAGAGCTTCCAGCACCTGGGCTTCGGCGAAGTGGCCGATGCGCACCTTGGCCATCACCGGAATGCTGACCGCTGCCATGATCTCCCGAATTCTCCTGGGTGAGGCCATTCGAGCGACGCCGCCTTCCGCGCGTATGTCGGCGGGCACGCGTTCGAGCGCCATCACCGCCACGGCGCCCGCGTCCTGGGAGACGCGCGCCTGCTCGGCGTTAGTGACATCCATGATTACTCCGCCCTTGAGCATTTCTGCCAATCCGGTCTTCAATCGAATCAAGTTGTCGTTCATAGTTGCTCCTGTATATAGGACCTATATGACCTACATTGTTTCAGTCAACGAAGATTTCGCCGCGGCCTGCAATCACAACGCCGCCGCCCACGCGAACTGCCGTGACTTCGCTCGTTGCGGAATCGACATCGACGTCGATGTACAGCAGGCTGGGTCGGTTCATCTCATAGCCCTGTTCGCTCACGATCTTCGTCGTCGCCTGTGCTTCAACGAGCTTGTGCCGCACCAGGTAAAAGCCCAGCGGTCCATTTGCCGATCCCGTAGCAGCGTCTTCGCTTACTCCAGCCGCCGGCGCAAACACGCGGCAATGAACAGTGCTTGTCGGCAAAACGGTGTCCCGAGTGAAGGCCAGCACCGTCGACGCACCTACCTCGTTGCTGATGCGTTCGAGCGCGCCAGCGTCAATCTTTATGTTTTCGATGGCCGCGCGGCTCTCGACCGGCACGATCATAACGGCGATGCCGTTGAAGATTGTTTCCACCGGCAGCCCCGTTTGTTCGATCCGGGACGGGTCAAGCGAAAGCGCCTTACCCAATCCGGCCACGTCCGGATACGAGCCGCGGACGACGGGCAATGGCTGCGTCATCGTCGAGCGACCAAGCCGGCCTCCTTCTATTCGTACCTCGATGTGGATCGGGCCGACGCCAGCTTCGAGTGTGAGTGAAGTCAGCGGCTCGCTCCATTTTTTCATTCGCTCGGCGACTACCACATAAGCTGAGCCGACGAGCGGATGTCCGGCGAATGGAAGCTCGTGCGCCGGTGTGAAGATTCTCACGCGATAGTCGCCCCCGTGCTCGGGAGGAAACAGAAATGTGGTTTCGGAGTAGTTCATCTCCCGCGCGATGTTTTGCATCGTGGCGCTGTCGAGTCCGGAGCCGTCGGTGAAGACTGCCAACTGGTTCCCGCCGAACCGCTCCTCGGTGAAAACATCCGCGATCACAAATCGTTTGCTGTTGGTCATGTTAATCTCCGTTTTAGGACGCTTGCAATTCGTCTGATCCCCTCTTCGATCATTTCTGGTTTCTGATTCGAGAAGTTGAGCCTCATGAAGTTGAGCTTTCTTTCGCAAGCGAAGAACGATGTTCCGGGGACGAATGCGACGCGCTCGGCGATGGCCTCTTCGAATAACTGCTGCGCGCTGAGGCGGTCGGGCAGCTCGACCCAGAGAAACAACCCGCCCTCCGGCCGGGTCCATCTAGCTTCGGTCGGGAAGTAGCGCTCCATTGCAGAAAGCATCGCCTGTCGCCGTTCACCGTAGACCTCGCAGAGATGACCGACGTGTCCGTCGTAGTCAAAGCTCTCAAGCAACCGGGCCGCTGCGCGCTGCTCGATAGTGCTGGTGTGGAGATCCGCCGCCTGCTTCGCGACCACTACTGTTTGGTAAATCTCTTCGGAAGCGATCAGCCATCCAAGCCGCATGCCTGGACTGAGAGTCTTCGAGAATGTGCTGATGTGAATGACCAGTCCGTCCCTGTCCAAAGCAGCCAGCGGTTGGAGCGACTCGCCCGCGTATCGGAGCTCGCCGTACGGATTGTCTTCAAGAATTGGAACGCGGTAGCGCGCCGACAGTTCGATCAGTTTCTGTCTCCGTTCATAGGACAGTGTCGTGCCCTTGGGATTCGCAAACTCGGACACAATGTAAATCAGCTTGGGGGTGGAGTACCGCAACGCGTCCTCGAGTTGGTCGACGCGCATGCCCTCGTCGTCGCCATCGATGGCAATGAAGCTCGCTTCGTACGCGCTGAACGCCTGGAGCGCGGCGAGGTAACAGGGGTTCTCGACTACAACCGCGTCGCCGCGTTCAATGAAGACCTTGGCGACGAGATCGATGCCCTGTTGGGACCCCGTCGTGATCAATACCCGATCTGCGCTCGCGGCTATCCCTCGTTTCTGCACCCTGCGGGCGATCCATTCGCGCAGCGGACGCCATCCTTCCGTAGTGCTGTATTGGAGAGCGGCTGGTCCTTCGCCGGCGAACACATCCGCGTGCGCCTGGGCAATTGCGGTAACAGGGAACAGCTCAGGGGCCGGGAGACCTCCCGCGAACGATATGATCTCGGGGTGCTCGGTCACCTTCAGTATCTCGCGAATCGCAGAGACCGGCATTCTGGACATGCGGCTTGCAAAGCGATAGGACTTTTCCTGGAGAGCGATTGACTGAGCAGCAACGAGGGCCTGACATTCAAGTGTTCTTCGTTGGGTAGCCATTCATTTCCTCCGTTTTTTCATAAGCGGGGATAGCTCATTTCTGTTTTCGATTGGCCGCGCTTCGGCGACGCGGTGTGGGAATATCCGTCAGGGCCGCCGGAGTGATGTGCGAGCCTTCCTTGATTGAGGACGTGACCACGGTGGTGAGGGTCCGGGTCACCCCAGGAATATGGCGCAGTAGATCTGAGATCAAAGAGTCGAGACTCTGAGTGTCTTCGGTGACGACTTTCAGCAGGTAAGAGTCTGGGCCGGTTATGCGATGGCATTCCAGCACGTCGGGAATGGCAAGGACCTTGTTGCCGAATCCGGCATTGTATTTCGGGTGTTCGATGCGGACCCCGATAAATGCGGTGATGTCTTTGCCGAGCTTTCGTCCATCGACTCGGGCGGAGTAGCCGGTTATGATGCCTTCCTGTTCAAGCTTGCGCATTCGCTCGGCAACCGCCGGCTGCGAGAGGCCAACGTCGGAAGCCATTTCCAGTTGGGTCATTCGAGCGTCCCGCTGAAGCAGATCGAGGAGCTTATAATCTATCGAGTCTAGAGTCATCTCAGTAAGATAATCCAGGTCATCATATAGCTAGACTTATAATATCGCTGTCTAGAAATGGAGTCAACAACAAACTCGTTTTCATCAGACGCGGTTGCCAAACCTCGGTGGGATCGTTTTGTGCGGGCCGCCCGGACGGTTCCAATTGACATCAGCTGAGCCGCCCATCAATCTCAGAGCGGACGGATGCGATCGTGGCTGGGAGATCTTGTTATGGCGACATGGAAGCTAACGGTTGAGTACGACGGCACACGTTATTACGGCTGGCAAGAACAGAGAAACGCTCGCACGGTTGCGGGCGAGCTGCGAGCGGCGGCCGAAGCGTTCTTTTCAAGGCCGGTTGAGATAGCGGGCGCCGGGCGGACTGATGCCGGGGTCCATGCGCTTGGGCAGGTTGCCCGTTTGCGAACCGACTGGCGGCAGAAGCGCGTTGAGCTGCTTCACGAGCTGAATGACAGGCTACCTCCCGATATCAATGTTCTGAGAGTCGAAGAAGCGAGAGCTGGTTTCGATCCACGACGGGAAGCGGTTGCCCGCTACTACCTTTATCAGATTTCACAACGGCGAACCTCGTTCGCGAAGCGGTTTGTGTGGTGGGTGAAGGACAACCTGGACTATGCGGCGATGCGCGAAGCAGCGCGGTCGCTTCCGGGGCGGCACGACTTCGCGCGCTTCTGTGACAAGCGGGCCGGGGAAGGCTCGACGATCGTAGTCGTCAATGATGTCCAGGTTCAGACTGATGGTGATCTGCTGCTTTTTAGAATCGGTGCGTCGCATTATCTCTGGAAGATGGTGCGTCGAGTTGTCGGAGCGCTGGTCGAGGTTGGCCGGGGTTCGATCAGCGTAGCCGAATTTGCGAGCCTGATAGAATCGGCACCTGGTGTGAGCAGCCGGTTTGAAGTGGCCGCCCACACGGCGCCGCCCTCCGGCCTCTTCCTTGAACGAATTGTTTACGATGAGAATGAAAAACCGGGACCGCTTGCACCCGCTTTTCCGGTTCGGAGACTCTGAGCTCTATTTCCCAACTGGTTCGGCGGCTCGTTTTTCGCTTGCCTCGTGTGCGCGGGATTCCTTGACGTGTCGCCACACCCACCACGCAACGGCGAGGACGCCAATGATCCCGATGACGAAGTCGAAGCGATGGAACCACGTCTTGAGCGTGTCGTTCTTGTCCCACTGCTCGCCGAGTTTCAGACCCACGTAAGCGAGACCCAGACACCACGGAAGCGAACCAAGAAACGTGTAGGCGACGAACCGAGTCAGGTTCATTCTCGCGACACCCGCGGGAAACGCGATGAAGGTTCGTATGACGGGCAGCAGCCGGCTGGCGAAGACTATCAGCTCGCCACGGCGCGCGAACCATCTGTCGGCAAGGTCGAGATCGTGACGCGAAATCAAAACGTAACGACCATACTTTTCAATGAAGGGCCGTCCGCCGTACATGCCAGCCCAATACGCTACGAGCGATCCCAGGACACACCCGACGGCGCCGGCTACGGATACGGCCCACAAGCTGAATCGACCGGTATAAACCAGGTATCCGGAGAAGGGCATTATTATTTCCGATGGCAGAGGTATGCATGCCGACTCGATTCCCATCAATAAGACGACGCCCGGATAACCAAGCGCGGAGATTGTTGCGACTATGAAGACTGAGAGTGTCTCGATTATCCGGGCTATCAAATATCCCTCCTACGGCTAGCTCACCCTGGACATGTTTCCTTCCAGTACGACTCTAAGAGGCAATGTTCCTAGCACGGTTACGCGGTTAACTCGTGTCTAGTGCGGCCAGCCGTATCGGCCGATCAGCTTCACGAACACGCAGGCGTCGTGATTCTCGCGAACCACCCCGGTCTCGGTTCTTATCACCCTCACCAGGATCTGATGCTCCGCGCCGCCGACCGGAATGACCAATCGTCCGCCAACCGCGAGCTGAGCGATTAGCGGCTCCGGGACTTCAGGGCTTCCGGCGGCCACCAGTATCGCGTCGTAAGGGGCGTGGTCGCTCCAGCCAATCGTGCCGTCGAACCATTTCACCGTGGCGTTGTAGCAGCCCAATTGCCTGATATTCCTTTGAGCCGAGCGGGCGAGATCGCTGATGCGCTCGATCGCAAAAACGCGCCCAGCCAGCGCCGAGAGCACGGCCGTCTGATACCCCGAACCAGCGCCTATTTCCAGCACGGTCGAATCTTTGTTTACCTCGAGCAATTCGGTCATGCGGGCGACCATGTAAGGCTGAGAGATCGTCTGCATATCGCCAATCGGCAGAGCGTGGTCGCCATACGCTTTCGAAGCCAGTGCATCGGGGACAAACAGGTGGCGAGGGATCTCGGACATCGCTTTCAGTACTCGCGCGTCTCGGATTCCACGCGTACGCAACAGCTCAACCATGCGCTCGCGGTGAGACTGATAAAGACCAGCGCCGGGAGCTTGTTCCACCGTGCGATTTGTCATTTCGATTGTGTTTCCAGAACAATGTCCCAGTCGCGCAACTTGAAGTCATCGAGCACGCGGTAGTCTGTCATGTCGGTTCGCAGCGGGGTGATCGAGACCAACCCGTGACCGAGCGCTGCATAGTCGGTCCCTGCCTCTTCATTCCAGGCGAGTGATTCTTCTCCGATCCAATAGTACTTTCGCTGACGCGGATCGGTGCCTTCGATAATGTTTGGTCTGATGTTTTTAGTTCCCTGACGCGTTATCCGCACGCCGCGAATGGGACCGGGCGGCACGTTGACGTTGAGCAGCGTTCCTCGTGGCAGGCCGTCGCCCAGCACGCGCCGCGCAAGCTCTGCCGCGAATTCGGCTGCCGGACCAAAATCGAAACCTGTCCTCTGAACCAGACTGACCGCGATTCCTGGAAGTCCATATATCGAAGCCTCCAACGCGCCCGCCACGGTGCCCGAGTAGGTGACGTCCTCTCCGAGGTTCCCGCCCTTGTTGATCCCGGATACGACGATAGCGGGCGGGTCATCTTTCAGCAGGTGATTCATCGCAAGCGTCACGCAGTCGGTCGGCGTGCCGTCCACCGAGAAGTGATGCCGATCAATTCTTTCGATTCGAAGAGGGCGCGTCAACGTCAGCGAGTGCGAAGCCGCGCTCATCTCGTGAGCCGGCGCGACAACCACCACTTCGCCAAGCGTCTCGAGCGCTTGGGCCAGCGCGATGATTCCCGCCGAGTGAATTCCGTCGTCGTTGGTGACCAGGATCTTAGGCATTAGTGAATCGTCGTGCTAAAAAACGAGAAGGCCCAGGCCGAAGGTTCTAGACTCGGACCCGGCTTTCGACACCGCGTTGGCGGGATTACACTTCGGAGGGTCTCTGTCTTAGGTCTTTCGTCCTGGGTCTGGATTCTAATCGGGACGACTGGATTCGAACCAGCGACCTCTTCCACCCCAAGGAAGCGCGCTACCAGGCTGCGCCACGTCCCGTCCACATAGAAGCTTATGCATCTTCGAATTCAACGTTTGATGCTAGCATCCGTGTTTAGTCGTGTCAATAAATCCTCAAGATCGCTCTTGAGCAGGCGCAATACACTGCGAGTTTGCTGTGAGACTGGCTGGTCTGCGGTGGGAAGAGATGAAGCGCCGGCGGGTTGAGGCTCTGCCTTTTCGTCTGCTGCCAATACCTCGGCAAGCTTCGCTCGAGTCGAGACCCCTCGCATATCATCCAGAAGCCTCTTCTTCGCTCCTGCGATGGTGAATTTCTCTTCGTAGAGCAAATCCCGAATACGCAAAACCATCTCGACGTCCTTGCGGCGATAGACCCGCTGCCCCGCTCTGTTTTTTTGAGGCGCGAGCATCGGGAATTCAGTCTCCCAATAGCGAAGGACGTGGGGTTGGACCTTTATCAGATCGCATACCTCTCCGATCCTGAAGAAGAGCTTCTCGGGGATTCTTGATGCGGATTCCATGATATTCGCCCGCGCCTCAGAGTGCTGAGTCGCTTTCGAGTCTCAAACCGACCGCATGTTATGCAAACACGCGAGCAGTGTCAATGACCGCTGCGCCTTAAAGCCTTAGCTCTGACAGCGGTTTAGCTGGGGAATGTGAAGGCAATGCTCAAAGGTCTTGGGAGTTCAACCTTTACCTTGGCTCCGCGCTGAAAGAAAACGGAGGAGGAGAGCGCAAGCTGAAGCTTGAACTCTGAACCCTACACTGCGGCGGCTTCTTTCTGTGCCGGAACCTCGAGTCTGCGCTCGAATCGAACCTCGACTTTAAAGAGGTCGCCGAACCATGTTGACTTGCGCTCGGCCGACCACATCTCCAACTCGCACTCACCGGCGCTTGAAGCGAGGAACGTAACCGTCTCATCAGCAACCTCGCATCGCACATCGCTTATCAACTGTTGATG
>Ga0137403_10006161_pt1 | contig 13763 bp, 10 predicted proteins | sample CZOMad2_1_16fung_FD_122057 | JGI IMG/M metagenome (GOLD analysis project Ga0137403, IMG submission 122057) | Vadose zone soil fungal communities from Angelo Coast Range Reserve, California, USA - CZOMad2_1_16fungal (Hybrid Assembly) | ecosystem: Environmental > Terrestrial > Soil > Vadose zone... | reverse complement strand
TCCAGGTCCGCGGCGCGCGAGAGCGATGGCATCAAGACGAAGATCGACCTCTCCAACATTTCCCGTCCCGGCGATGTGCTGAAGGCCCTCACCCAAAAGCAGGCTCCTATGGCCGCGCCGCCCGCGACCAAGTCGCCTGTTCCTCCAACGGAACTCAAGCCCGTGGCCAAGGCTCCTGTCCAGGCCGCGCCCGCGGCTCCTCCTTCGGCAACTCCTGCACCCCCAGCGCCGCGGATGATCACCCCGCAAGCTCCGGGTCCGCGCCCGACCTTTACCGTTCCGCCGCCGAAAGTGGTAGCGCCGCCGAAATCGCCGGCTGCACCGGCAAGCGTGAATTTACAAGCCACTTCTGCGCCGCCTACGGCTCCAGTGGCTCCTCCAGCCGCAGTAACGGCCGAACCCCCTGCGCCGCCTGCGCCCCGGCTTGTCGTCCCGCCGCGGACCATCATGCCGCAGACCGGCCCGCGTCCCGTGTACAAAGCTCCCGCGCCGCCGCCCATGGCCGCCGCGCCGGCAGCTCCCGTCGGCAGCAGCGCGACACGGCCTGCGCCCGGCCGCCCCGTTCCTGGTCAACCCATTTTTCAGCGCCGTACTGCGCCCGGAGCGGCAGGTCCAGGCGGAATGCGGCCTCCTCTGAAGCCAGGCGAGCGGCGCCCCATGCACCCAACTCGCACCGCGCCCGCAGGCGCACGCCCAATGGGGATGCGTCCCGGTATGGGCGGCGCTGCCGGACCTGCGCCCGGCGGAGCTGCGCCTCCAGGAAATCGTCCCGGTGGCCGTCCTTCGCCGCCGCGCCGTCCCGGTCAACGCTACATTCCGAAGGTGCAAGAAGGCCCCATGAAGGGCTACACTCCGCCGCCGCGATTCACGCTGCCGACGGAGCCGCTGCCCATTACGCGCAGCATCACGATCACTGAAGGAACCTCGGTAAAAGACCTAGCCGAGAAGCTCGAAATTCGGGCGAAAGATTTGATCGCGGGCTTGCTGGCCAAGGGCGTTTTCGCCACCATCAACCAGACTCTCGAAGCCGATCTGGCTTCCGAGATGGCCCGCTTCTTTGGCGCCGACACTAACGTCATCAGCTACGAAGACCAGGCCGCCAAGGAGATGGAAGCGGAACTCGACACTACCGAATCCACGGGCGGCGAAATCACGCGCTCGCCGGTCGTTACGATCATGGGTCACGTCGATCACGGTAAGACGACCCTGCTCGACGCCATTCGCGCCACCAATGTTGCCGAAGGTGAAGCCGGTGGAATCACGCAACACATTGGCGCTTACAAGGTCAAAGTCGTCGATCCCCAATCGCCCGCTTTCGGCCGCGAGATTGTGTTCCTCGACACCCCGGGCCACCAGGCGTTCACTCGCATGCGTGCTCGCGGCGCAAAGGTTACAGACATTGTCGTGCTGGTGGTAGCGGCGGATGACGGCGTAATGCCGCAGACGCTCGAAGCCATCGACCACGCCAACGCCGCCGAAGTGCCGATCATCGTCGCGGTCAACAAAATCGACAAGCCCGATGCCATGCCCGACCGCGTGAAGAAGCAGCTAGCCGATCGCGGATTGATGCCGGAAGACTGGGGCGGCACTACGGTGTTCGTCGACGTTTCCGCCAAAAAGAAAACGAACCTCAACCTGATGATGGAACTGATCTGCCTCACGGCCGATCTGCGCGAACTGAAAGCAGTTCCGACGCGCCCCGCGAGTGGCGTCGTCCTCGAAGCGAAGCTCGACCGCGGACGCGGCCCCGTGGCAACGGTCCTGGTGCAAAACGGAACGCTACGCGCCGCGGATAACTTCGTCGTCGGCAACGTTTTCGGGAAAGTCCGCGCCATGTACGACGACCGTGGGCGGCAGCTCGACCTTGCCGGCCCCTCGACTCCAGTGGAAATCATTGGTCTCGAAAGCCTGCCGCAAGCTGGCGATCAGTTCGTCGTGGTCGCCGACCGCGACAAAGCCCGCAATATTTCCGAATATCGCGAGCAACGCGCCCGCGAGTTGGCCTTGGCGCAGAGTTCCCGCGTTTCGCTGGAAGGCCTAGCCGATCAGATTAAGACGGCGAGCCTGAAGGAACTGGCTGTCATCCTCAAGGGCGACATGCAGGGCTCCGTTGAAGTCCTGAAGGACATGCTGTCGAAAATCGCCACCGACAAAGTTCGCCTGAAGCTGATTCACGGGGGCGTCGGCGCGATTACGGAAACCGACGTTCTGCTCGCCTCGGCTTCGAATGCCATCATTATTGGCTTCAACGTCCGCCCGGAACGCAAAGCTCAAGAACTCGCCGACCAGGAAAAAGTCGATATCCGTCTGCACTCGATCATTTACGAGCTGCAGGATGAAATCAAACGCGCCATGAGCGGCCTCCTCGAACCGACGTTCAAGGAAACCTATCTTGGCCGCGCCGAAGTCCGCAACGTCTTCAAGGTACCGAAGGCGGGCACCATCGCCGGCTGCTTCGTACAAGATGGTCTGGTCCGCCGCGATGCCGAAGTCCGCCTCATGCGCAACGGCGCCCAAATCTTCAAAGGCAAAGTCGGCTCCCTCAAACGCTTCAAAGACGATGCCAGCGAAGTCCGCAACGGTAACGAATGCGGCATCAGCATTTCGAACTACGGCGACATCAAGGTCGGTGACGTAATCGAGTTCTTCTCTACCGAAGTAATTGCCGCGGAAGTGATTGCTTAAGGTCAGTTGTCAGCGACCCGTTGCTAGCAGCCAGTGATTATGCGGGTGACTGACAACTGGCAACTGACCGCTGATAACTGACCTTGATCGCCTTCCTCACCCTCGAACTGCGCATCGAAGCGGCGCAATCCCTGAAAGACAGGCGGCAGGTAGTCCGCAGCCTCAAAGACCGCCTCCGAACCAGCTTTAACATCTCTATCGCCGAACTCGAGCCAGCGACGCTCTGGAATCAAGCCAGCATTGGCGTCGTCAGTATCTCCAGTTCCCGCGATTACCTCGACGGCTTGATGAAGAACGTGGAGCGGCAAGCGGCACGGATTGCCAACAACCACGGTGCCGAAATCGTTGATTCGTACCTGGAATTCCTGTAGACCTATCACCAAAGCTTTGTCATCCCGACCAAGGGGCGAGCCTGCCCTGAGCTTGCCGAAGGGGGGATCTGCAGGAAGGGCCTGAAGGAACTTGAGATTAAAAAAAGCCTTGTCATCCCGACTACAGTGGAGGGACGTTTGTAAGAGGCCCCGCAGAAACTACGAATTTCAGATTTTCAGAGAGGCAAGGGCCAAAAACTTTGGCGGGTTTCACCGCGAAATAACGATTTATCTCTAAGGGAAAAACTATGCCACCACCTGGACTCGACAACCTCAAGCACATCGTGGTTCTCATGATGGAGAACCGTTCCTTCGACCACATGCTGGGCGCCCTTAAAGCCAAGGATGCGCGCATCGACGGTCTAACTGGTGCCGAAACCAACCCCGACACGACGGGAGCCACAGCCCCGGTCCTCCCCACTGCCGAATTCCAAAGCCAACTCGACCCTGACCCCGATCATCATTTCCCAGCCGTAAACCTGCAAATCTTCAACGGCGGAGCCGCCCCCACCATGCAAGGCTTCGTCAAAAGCTATTTCAACCAGCGTCAGGATGTGGCTCATTCCCAGAAAATCATGTATTACTTCACTCCCGAAAAGCTTCCCGTACTCTCCACCCTGGCCACCGAATTCGCCGTCTTCAACCGCTGGTTCTCCTCCATCCCCGGTCCTACCATCTGTAACCGCGCCTTTGCCCACTACGGCACGTCTTTCGGCAAGGTGGCCATGGATCTGTTCTACGTCAACGAACCGTTCAAAAGCATCTACAGCCGCCTCATCGACGCCACCCCGAAACACACCGCCAAGCTCTACTATTACGATCAAACCAGTTCCACCATGGAGATCGTCAATCTCCTCCAGCACCAACCCGAACTCTTCGGGACCTATACCGATTTTCTCAACGCCTGCAAGAAGGGCCAACTCCCCGACTACAGCTTTATCGAGCCCAACTACAACGACCACGACGGCGACGATGGCGAAGAACTCGCCTCCGACCAGCATCCCGACCACAACATCCAGGCCGGCGAATCCTTCATCGCGTCCATCTATCAAGCCATCAAAAACAACGCCGACCTCTGGAAGTCCACCGCCCTCCTAGTCGTCTACGACGAACACGGCGGCATTTATGACCACGTTCCTCCACCCGCCTGCACGCCGGACGGCTTCGTAGCCTCCGCCAACGAAACCGGTATCGGCGCTGACTTCAAGTTTGATCGCCTCGGCGTCCGCGTCCCCGCCATCCTTATTTCCCCGTGGATTCCCAAAGGCACGGTCGTCGATGGCCGAGTCTTCGAACACGCATCCATCCCCGCCACCGTCACCGACCACTTCCTCGGCACCTATGACCAACGCTCTCCTCGTGAAAAAAAGGCCGAAACATTTCTCGATCTACTAACTTCGCCCACCCAACGCAACGACTGCCCAGATTTCGAGGAAGGATGATAAGGATCAGGAAGGATAAGGATTAACGATAAAAACAAAGATCAAAGATTAAGGGAAATTTATGGCCATCATCAAAATACCCGCCCCGCCGAAGTCCTCCATGAATCGGGATCGCCCCGTCTCCGGCCTCCTGAAGTCGCAAATCCTCCATCTCCAGGAAGCCGAATTCCGCCTTCCCGCCAAATACCAAACCAACATCTACATCCACTCCATCCGCACGGAAGGCGATGCCGGCGAATACATCCGCGAGGTAACCCAGGCCATCCACGCCGCCCACGCCTCCCGCCTCCGTGTGGCAAAACGCAAACCCGCGCCAATCTTCGAAATCGCAGCCGCAGCCGCAAAGCCCCGCAAAACCAAGGCCAAGCCTCCGACCGCGAAGAAGAAACGTAAGAGTAAGCCGAGGGCCCGGGCTTCCGAGTAAAGCTTGTCATCCCGACCAACGTGGAGGGATCTGCAGTTGTTTTAAGAGGTATGTCATCCCGACCGGAGCGGAGGGACCTGCTTTTGGGTGGAGCAGCGCTTCAGCGCTGCATAAACGCTCCGGAATGGTGGGGCTTCAGCCCCCGAGGTAATGTATGCCAGCAGAAATGTTCCAATATGGAAAAATACATATGAAACCGATACTCCTATTCCTAGCCCTAACCGCCTGCACCCAAGCCCAAACTCCCGACCCGCACGAGAGCCCGCTAGCGGCCGATTTCCGCGTCGAGCGCCGCCACCTCAGCGAAGCCTGCGGCACCTTCGGCCTCAAATCCACCGCAGGCTGCGCAGTCGAACTCTTCACCGATCATCCGTTCCACATCGCCGCCGGCAGCATCGCCCCGCAGAATGGCTTCGGCGTAGGCGCCGCCATGGTCGCGCACTATACGCCCAACGAAACCTGGCGCCTCAGCTGGAACTTCGACGCCGTCGCCTCCACCAACGCCTCCTGGCGAGCCGGAGCCTACATGAAGATGATCCACACTCCCGTCCAAAAACAAGTCACCACCGTCGTCCATCCCTACACCGTCTTCAATCTCTACGCCCAATCCATCTCGCTCAACCAGCTCAACTTCTTCGGCGTCGGTCCCGACTCCACCCTTGCCGGCAAGTCCCTCTTCGGCATGACGCAATCCATCATCGGATTCAGCGCCATCAAGCCCGTCTACGAATTCAAATCCATCCGCAAACTCAACCTCTCCTTAATCGGCCAAGCCAACGGACGTTTCGTCAGCCTCCGCCCTCGCCACGGCCAATCCTCCCCATCCATCGAAAACCTCTACACCGAAGCGAGCGCTCCCGGCCTCGCCAACCAGCCCGCGTTTCTGCAGTTGGAAGAAGGCATCCGCCTCAAACCCTCGCTCTTCAATAACAACTTGCAATTCAATTACCTCGCCAACTTCCAGGAGTTTTACGCTCCATCCACCTCGCGCTACAATTTCCAGCGCTGGACCATCGACCTCGACCACCGCATCCCTCTCCACACAAAAACGCAGTCCTACGCTCCCAGAGACACCAACGGCCCCGACGAATGCGCCGCCGGAAGCGAAAAGGACGCCGCCTGCCCGCCGGTGTCCTACTCCTGGAACCTCCAGGGCTCCATCAACTTTCGCTTTTTACTCTCCGAGTCCATGAACTCCGCCGCCGTCCCGTTCTATTTTCAGCAAACGCTCGGAGGCTCTGACATCAACGGCGCCCCCGCCCTCACCAGCTATCAGGACTACCGTTTCCGCGGCCCCAACCTCCTCCTCCTCCGCGAAAGCTTCGAACACTCTCTGTGGGGACCTTTCGGGTTCCAATTTCGGGCCGACCAGGGCAAAGTAGCCTTAACCCGCGGCGATATCGGGTTCGACCGCCTAAAGCACAGCTTCGCCACCGGCCTAACCCTCCGCGCCGGAGGCTTTCCCCAAGTCTCCCTCCTCTACGCCTGGGGCGGCGAAACCTCCCACACCATCGGCGCCCTGAACACCTCGCTACTAGGCGGCTCCGCCCGCCCCCCGCTCGACTGATGAATCAACCCTGATGAACTCATACGATGGGGTGCCCCGTCCTTGTCGCGGTTTTTCTTTGCGACAGGGCGGGGCTTTTTCGTGCAAATAGAAAAGCCCCGTCAGGGGCTTAGCAGTCAATACCGATGGAACAGAACTACTTCGGCGGCGCCACCTTCGGTACTTCGATTCCAAATCCACAAATCGACACCGCCTTATCCAGCATCGAATCCGCCACATACCCAAACAACGCAATCGTCTCCCGATTCAACGGCACCGAATGCGTGACGGCGCCTCCCGTTAACGTCGCTAGCAGTTTGTTAAACATCTCCGGAGTACTCAGCCACAACCCAAACGCTACGCCACACAAAAACAACCGCACCAGGGATACCGGCCAAGTCAGCGCTAGCCACTCCCGAACCGACTTCAACCCATTCGATTGCGAACTCACGCTAGCTTTTGCCTGCAACAAAAAGTGCATGACAAACCCCAGCAGAAACAGCCCCCAACTCACAAAATTTTCTGACATCACATAACCTCATCAAGAATTTGACTTCGCCTTCATGGACTTCACTTGGATTTCCTGGCCCCGCGCTTCCTCTTGCTCCGCAGCAAGTCCCACCTCTCCTCAAATCAATGTCACCGCTGCCGATTGCTATCCGGCGCAATCTGCACGTGCCGCAGCTTCTTGTTTCCTCTTCGCAGCAATCGCACGGGAAACAGGTACCACCGGTCGAGGGGAATCAGGTACGCCGCCACAAAGTCATTTGTCCTGCCGTATAAGGTTGCCCCTTACACCCAATCAATCGCACCCGGAAGGAATGCCTCGAAACTAGAAAGCCCTCCCCCGCCGCCCGAGCCATAAATTGCAATTCCGCCCATTCTCCGCGTTCCTTACACCCCATCCGTGCAATCTTTCGCGACTCCACGTTGCCTCCTCGAACCCGTCCACTTCCGACCTCAACAACTCGGTCCAGACGCAAAAAAGCCGCAATGCGCGAAAAACGCATCACGGCCCAACTAAAATAGCGAACTTAAGATGAAGTTAAGATAAGCGCGAGGTTAGAATAAAAAGGCGTAAAACCTCTAACTTTACCTTCTAAATTCAGAATACCATGTCAACCTCCCAAAATTGACAGATTTCTTCCAACTCTATTCTCTTTAGAATCCGGAACTTAGCCTTAAAACGCGACTCTCGGCCCCTTGACAAGATTTCCCAGCGTCTTTGCTCCATGCCAGCATTTCGGCATTGTGTGCACTCGTGACATTCCCTTGAGGTGCCCCAAACAAGGCCTCTTCTGGCTTGCGTGGGGATTTTCGATTGCCCAACGGCCCCGCTAAGGCTACGCAGCTACCACTGGCGGCAGAATCTCGCTGGTGCCCATGCAAACCCCCTCGTATGATCTGAGTGAGTTGTTCAATGTTGGCGCGGTCCCTTCCATACCCTCGAATATGCGTAGAGCGACTTGTTGCGCTTTTGGTGTGCGACTCGGATTCCGTCCTCATCTAAACTAGGAAGTGACCTTGCCAACCTCCCGCATTGATGTTGCCGTAATCGGCGCAGGCGCGTTTGGGCGGAACCACGCTCGCGTGTACCACGAGTTGGAACAACAAGGCGAGCCCGTTCATCTCGCGGCGATTGTGGATGCCGACGCATCCCGAGCCGACGCCGTCGCGCGTGAGTTCAACACTCGTGCTTTCTGCTCGCTGGACCAGCTGCTTACCTGGAACGAAATTCAGGCCGCGTCGATTGCGGTGCCCACGCGCGACCATCTCGGCGTCGTGCGTGCCCTCATCGAAGCAGGCATCGATGTCCTGGTGGAAAAGCCTATCGCCTCCACGCTGGCCGAGGCCAACGAACTCGTACAACTGGCTGTGCAACACCGGCGCATCGCTCAAGTCGGTCACCTTGAGCGCTTCAACGCTGCCGTCCGCGCTACTTACCCGCTGCTCAACCATCCCCTGTTCTTCGAAGTCCACCGGATGAGCGTTTTCACTCCACGCTCGCTCGACGTCGACGTCGTCCTCGACCTGATGATTCACGACATCGACATCGTCCTGTCATTTGTAAATTCGCCGGTCGAACACATTCATGCCGTGGGTCTGCCCGTGCTCACAGACAAAGTCGATATCGCCAACGTCCGCCTCGAATTTGCCTCCGGCTGCGTCGCCAACCTCACCGCAAGTCGGGTCTCTACCGAACGCGTACGCAAAGTCCGTTTCTTCCAGCCGCACCAATACCTCTCCATCGACTACGGACGCCAGGACTTACTAGTATTCACAGTCAACCCTGCCGGAACCAATCCCGTACCAGGCCAGCCGGATTCCATGATTCAGGTGGCTAAGCCCGCCGTAGCGGCGGTGGGGGCAGCGGAAGAACCCCTCCGCGCCGAACTCAAGGCCTTCCTTTCTGCGGTGCGGACGCGCTCCAAGCCCGTCGTCTCCTTCGAAGACGGCCGCAACGCCCTGGCGGTCGCCCTGGACATACTTTCGGCCATCCAGAAGCACAGCCAGCGCATCCAATTGCCAAGCTTGCAGTGAGCGCTCTGCGTGGGTTGATCGAGAGATTTGGGGTCAAACTGGGTGACGAAACAGGTCCCGCCCGGGGTTCTCGGCCTTCTGGTCTTTCCCGTAAAGCCAGCAATAATGCGACAATAAAAGGAGAATCCACTCTGCGCTCGAGTCAGGTCCTGTCTGACTGCGCTGCCGCAGCCAGAAGCTTTTGCTGATGTCGACGACCAAAATCCCGCCGCCTGACCCCTCGACGGCCCCAGCGCCCGCTTCCCCTCCGCGTCCCACGGGCGGCGGCCTCTACGACCCCAACCACTGGGAAGATGCCTACCGGAATTCCGAGGTCTTCGACGCCCCTAACTTATTGATAAAGCTGGAGGATGAGCTCTCCAAGTCGCGCCAGCGCGAAGCCTTTTGGATTTCCGTCATTGTCCACATTGTCATCGGGGCAATCTTCTGGAATTCCGCATACTTCTTGCAGTTCTTCCCCGCGCGACACACCCTCACCTCGAACGAAGATTGGATGAAGCAGCGCGACACGACTTTTATCGAGCTGCCCTCGGACACACAAAGGCTCACCAAGCGCCCTCAGACGGATAAGATTTCCGACAAGGATCGAGTAGCAACGCACAGCACGCCGCTCGATCCCAACGAACTGAAGCGAATCATCGAAGCCAGCCGTCGCGGCGCACAGGCCCAAGCACAGCAACCGCCGCAACAGGCTGCGCAAAATGCTCCAGGAGTTCAAGCCCCCAGCGCGCCTCGACCGGAGCCGACTCCGCAGCCCCAGATTGCCGAGGTCAAGCCCGCTCCCGAGGGCCCCAAGGTTCTATTTGGCGGCAGCGTTTCCGCAAGCACGGCGGTCGAGCAAGCAGCCCGCGCCGCCGCCGCCAATCGAGTCGGCGGCTACGGCGATGGGGGCACCAGCTTCACGCAAGGCCGCCAAGGTGGCGCGGCAAGTAGCCTGGATGTCCTTAGTGACACTATGGGCGTGGACTTCGGTCCCTACCTCGCACGCGTGAAGCACGATGTGCAAATGAATTGGTACGACCTGGTTCCGGAATCGGCGCGCTCGCCTCTCTTCAAGCAAGGCAAAGTAGCTATCCAATTTGCCATCCTCAAAGACGGACGCGTAAGCGCCATGCAACTCGCGGGCAGTTCGAACGACGTAGCGCTTGACCGTGCGGCTTGGGGAGGCATCAACGGCTCGAACCCGTTCCCGCCTCTACCTTCCGATTTCAAAGGCGACTACCTGCTGCTGCGTTTCACGTTCTTCTACAATCCCCCCAACGGCGTGATGTTGCCGTAACCTCGTTTCTCCAGCGATTGCCGCGGCTCTGGGTTCATGGAATTGACCATCAGCGCGAAGCTTTCCGAGATCGTCCTGCCAGACTCTGACGGGAAACAGGTGCGCCTGGGTTCGCTTTGGGCCAGCACTCCTTGCGTGGTAGCCTTTCTCCGTCACTATGGTTGAGTGTTTTGCCGCGAGCATGTCGCGCAGTTGCGCGAGCGAGAAAAGGGATTTCAGCTGAAAGGGGCCCGCATTGCTGCCGTGAGCCTCGGCGACACGGAGTACGCGCGCATTTTTCGTACGGACACGGGAATTACGTTCCCATTGTTGATCGACACCGATCGCGTTGCCTATCGTGCCATCGATCTCGGCGTCGGTTCCATTTTCCACATGTTCCGCGCGGACAATCGCGAGGCGCGGTCGCGCGCAAAAGCTGCGGGACACTCGCAGCACAAACTGGGCAAAAACCCGTTCCAACTGGGCGGCAGCTTCATCTTCGGGCCCGGCAACATCGATATCTACGCGCACGCCAACGAGACGTTCGGCGACAACCCCCCGATGGCGGATCTTTTAGCAGCCTTGCCCTAGCATAGGCGAGGACATCCGCGCCTTCATACCCTCAACTACCACACTCGGCAGCGATCTTTCCTCACCATCGGGGTATCCGCTTTGCAGTGGAACGCCTCCTGAAACTCAGGCATATTTGAGACCACGCCATTGGCCCGATATTTCTCCGGAGAATGCGGATCCGTCGTCGCTCGTACGCGCTTGACCTCGTCGCGTTCGTTCGTGCACCAGCTCTGCCCATAGCCAACGAAGAACCGTTGTTCCGGCGTCAGTCCCTCGATCGGCCCCAGCTTCTCGTTCCTGGTCGCGTCTTTCCAAGCCATATAGGCCAGCAACAGTCCGCCCAGGTCCGCAGTGTCTTCTCCAAGCGTCAGTTTGCCGTTAATCTTGATGTCATCCACGATCGTGTAACCGGAGTACTGATCCGAAATGCATGCTGCCCGCTTTTCGAATTCCTTTCCGTCCTCCGGGGTCCACCAGTCCTTCAAATTGCCGGTAGCGTCGAACTGCCTCCCCTGGTCGTCGAACCCGTGCGTGAGTTCGTGTCCAATAGTCCCGCCCGTATCCCCGTAGTTCGGCGCATCATCCTCGGCAGCGTCAAACAGCGGCGGCTGTAGCACTCCAGCCGGGAAATTAATGTTGTTCATCTGGTCGTCGTAATACGCGTTCACCGTGGGCGGGGTCATATCCCACTCGCCACGATCGACGGGTTTCCCGATCTTGCTGAGGTCGCGCTCGTACTCGAATCGCGTCCCGCGGTTGCCGTTTCCCGCATAGTCCCCGGCAATGATTTGCAGCTTGCTGTAGTCGCGCCACTTATCGGGATAGCCGATCTTGTTGGCCACACCATGCAGTTTTTCGAAAGCTTTTTTCTTGGTGGCATCGCTCATCCAGGGCAACTGCTGGATATCGCCCTCCATGGCGGCCTGAATTTCCTTCACCATCTTGAGAGCGCGTTGCTTGGCGTCCGGGCTGAAATACTTCTCCACGTAAACCTGCTCCAGCGCTTCGCCCAAATCTCCATCCACGCCGTTCACGCATTTTTTCCAGCGCGGCTCAATTTCCTCCAGCCCCTGTAGCGTCTTGCCGTAAAAATTGAAATCCTCTTTTAGGAAGGTAGAGGCGAGATATTGCGACTGCGAGCGCGCCAAGTGCCAGCGAAGGTAAACCTTCCAATCGGCCAGACTCTCCTTCTTCAATTCCGCGTCCAGTGCCTTGAAGAATCCCGGCGAGGCCACATTCAGCGATTCAATCCCGGGCGTTCCTGTTTTGGTAAAGAATCTTGGCCAGTCGAACGAAGGGGCAGCGGCGGTCAATTCGCGGACCCACATCGTATGATCCAGATTGTGCGGGTCGCGCCGCGACACGCGGGTCTGCGCACCCGCCGCGAGCGCAGTTTCGATGCGCATCACCGTTTCGGCCTCGCTCTTGGCCGCCTCTGGCGCATCGCCCAGCAACTCCATTGTCTTCTGCACATGCGCTACATAGGCCCTGCGCAGGTCGACCGACTTGGCGTCGTCCTTGAAATAGAAGTCGCGATCGGGAAGCCCCAACCCTCCCTGATCCACCCATGCAATCTGCCGGGTCGAGTCCTTGTAATCCTGCGAGGAGTGGTAGCGAAAAAAGTAAATCGAGACACTGGGTGCTCCCGCGACCCAAGCAGCCAACTCCCGCTTATTGTTCAAAGCCGCGATCTCTGCCAGTGTGGGCGCCAGCGGTTTGGCGCCCAGAGCTTCTACCGCGGTCTCATCCATGCACGCTGCATAGTAGTCGCCAATCTTCTGCTCGTTGGCGCTCCGCCCCGCGCTGGCTTTGGCAGCGGTCTCCAGAAGCGTGCGCAGTTGGGCCAACGTGTCGTCCTGCAGCTTGTTGTAAGCACCCCACGTGGATTGGTCGGGCGGAATCGGATTCCTCTTCATCCAGCCGCCGCACGAGTACGTGTAGAAATCCGTGCATGGATCCACACTGGTATCCATCGAAGTCGTGTCCAATACAGGCTGTTTCCGAGCGGTATCAACATTCTGCGCGCTTGTCGACGCCGTCAACAGCAAACCAAACGAGAAGATCAGGAAACTGCGCATGTCACTCCCCCAAGCTACTCTTCATAATTCGGAACTGATCATATTATCGTGACACTGAATCCCGCCGACACCGATTTTTTCCGGTTACACATAAGACGTGCGCAGGCTGTTATTTGTTAGCCGCTATAACGGCGAACTATTCGAATAGGCCATGCGAATCAATGTTCGTTCCCCGAACGGCACGTAGAGGAGCGCAGCCGTGGCAGCCACAGCAGCGCCAATGCCAACGCGATGGAGAATCAGGAAAGGCGCCAAGGCCCACAGCAAATCCAGCAACAAGACCCCAGGAAAAATGCGCAAAAACTTCTCGCCCAGCCGGGAATGATCAAAAGCCACGCCAGAAAGGGAATAAAGCCGCAGAGGGATCCCGACCGCCGCTGTCAGGAGCACGACCGTCGTGATAGTTTCTGCCCTCAGGGGCGCAAGATTCATGCCCGCCGTGATCCCCACTTCATCCAGCCGAATCAGCGCCAAGACATAGAACACCAGATACATGATCTGTATTAGCCCAAACAAGAAACGGACCCACGCCCGATTCACGACCGGCAAATCGCCCAAGGGCCGTTGTAAGGAAGCACCGCTACCGTTAAGGCCGGTATCATTTGCACCGCGCCCATCACCAAACCGCACTGGCGCAATAAAGCGGTAGCCGCGCTTGGCCAAGGTCTCGACAAACCTGGGATTGGCGGCAGAGTCATCGAGCGCGTCGCGCAGTTTGTTGATTGCCGTATTCAGGCTGTGGTCGAAGTCAACGAAGGTCTCCGCGTTCCACAACCGCGTCCTCAGCTCTTCGCGCGTTACCACTTCTCCGGGCCGCTCCAGTAATACAGCCAGCACCTGAAATG
>Ga0137403_10006160_pt1 | contig 13766 bp, 13 predicted proteins | sample CZOMad2_1_16fung_FD_122057 | JGI IMG/M metagenome (GOLD analysis project Ga0137403, IMG submission 122057) | Vadose zone soil fungal communities from Angelo Coast Range Reserve, California, USA - CZOMad2_1_16fungal (Hybrid Assembly) | ecosystem: Environmental > Terrestrial > Soil > Vadose zone... | reverse complement strand
CGAACCGCGCGGCGCGTCTTGGGCTCCTTCAGGACATACTCACCCTCATGCTTCCCCTCAGCGACGGCGCGGACAATCCGCAGCTTGTTCTCCTCTAGGTTCTCCCATTGCAACCCAAAGGCTTCCCCTGGACGCAATCCAGTGTGCAGCAGCGTGTACCAGAGCAGGTGATCGGCCCGCAGCTTGGGGTCATCGTGTGTAGCCTGGAGGAACGCTTGCGCCTGCTCCATCGTCCAGACGGTTGCCTCCCTGTGGTTTCTCCTGGGGAGTGACAGGTGTTCGCAGGGGTTCGAAGGGATGAGGCGAACGCGCACAGCATGCTTGAGCGCTGCCTTGAGCACTGTGTGCGTGTAGCGGACGTTGCGAGGGGCGAGGCCCGATTCTGAGAGGCTGTTGTAGACAGCCTGAATGTCGTGCGTGGCGATCCTGTCGAGGCGGCACGAGCCGAGCCGCGCAATGATCGGTTCGAGTTGTTCAGCGTAGGAGCGCGCAGTACCAGCGGTGACCTTAGGGGCAAGCACTTCCGCCAGCCAGTGCTTGAGGTAACCCTCCAGGGGCTCAGGCTCGCGCGGCTGCGCTCCGGGCTGCCTCTCCCCACACCGCTTCGCCAATTCCCTCATCGCGTCTAGCCGAGTGCCTACAATCGTTTTGCTCTCGTACTTCCGTTTCCCCTCAGGAGAGCGGCCGATGTACCAGCGAATGAGCCAGCGGCTTCCGGGTCTCGGGACGATCGAGCCTTGCGCTCTGCGGTTGGTACGACGCTTAGCCCTCGCCATGCGGTCCCTCCCCAGGAGACACGCCTGACGCCTCGCTCAGGAGAGCCTTGCGAGTGTGCGAGCAGTGTGCATCCTGCTGAAAATGGTGTGCGAAACAGGGGTCAGAGCAAAACGTGCGCCGCTTGGCGCCTGCCGCGATTGCGCACGATTTCAACCAAAAGCGGATGCAGAGCTTAGAGGGTGATGCTTGGGGGAAGGAGTTAGGTGGGCAAACGCCTGAACCTGCCGCCTCTGGATCAGGAGAGTCCTGGTTCGAGCCCAGGAGGGGCAACTCGGCTCCCGTGGTGCGGGAGCCGTTTTCTTGGGCGGCTGGAGCTGGCTACACCCGCTGGCATCGGATCGAGTATAGGAAGCGGCCAATGCCCACCAAGGTGATGCAGTGAGCTTGTTGGGAGCGGCAGTGCGCCCTTGCTCTCGATGCCGAGCTGGCCCAACGCATTCCACCCCCAGCACACTGCGCTTCCCTCCATTGTGATGCCGCAGGTGTGCCAGCCCCCCGGAAATCATCCGGAACCGCGCACGACCCGCGACCTTGCCGGGGTGCCAGGTGTCCTGGGCGATCTCCGGGTGATTGGCCCGTGATGCGGGCGGGGAGCGTATAGACTGCCGTGCCAGCGGACTGAACGGCGAGGGTTGCGGGCGGCGTCCAACTGGCAGAAGCCGGTAACGCGCTCCAGATTGAGAACGCACATTCGGTCACACCACGACTCTCTGGCCCCTTCAAGAAAAGGAGGCCGCGATGGCTGCCCAGCAGTTAACTGCGCCCACCGCCGTCCCAGACCGGAAGCCCCGCGACGACGAGATCGACATTCACGGACTCACCCACCCCGGGAAAGTTCGCACCGAGAACCAGGACCATTTCCTGGTCTGCGCGCTGCGCCGGCAGACGGTGGTTCAGCTCACCAGCCTGCCAGACCCGGATCGACTCATGGGCGAGAGCGAGCGAGTGGGGCTGCTGATGATGGTGGCCGACGGCGTCGGCGGGCGCAGCAAGGGCGCGGAGGCGAGCCGGATCGCACTGGAAGGGGTAACGCGGTACGTGTCCGGCAGCATGCGCTGCTACTACGCTGCCGGCTCGACCGACGATCGCGAGATCTTTCAGGCACTGCAGGAAGGGGCGCTGCAGTGCCACGCGGAGCTGCTCCGGCGCGGCGAGGAGGATCCCGGGTACCACGGGATGGCCACCACGCTCACCCTGTACCTCGGCGCCTGGCCGCGGGCCTATCTGCTTCAGGTGGGCGACAGCCGGTGCTATCTCCTCCGGGGCGGCGAGCTGACCCAGATCACCCGCGATCAGACGATGGCCCAGGAGCTGATCGATGTCGGCGTGCTGACGCGGGCCGACGCGTCGGCCAGCCGGCTCGCGCACACCTTGTCGAGCTCGATCGGCGGGCGGCAGACCGCCCCGGTCGTCACCCGTATCGGCCTCGACTGGGACACCGTCGTGCTGCTGTGCAGCGACGGACTCACTCGCCACATCCCCGACGAGCGAATCCGGGAGCGGCTGCGCTCGATGACATCCGCCCGACAGGTGTGCGAGGACCTGGTGCAGGACGCTCTCGACGGTGGTGGGCAGGACAACATCACGGTCGTGGTGCGCCGAGCGATGGTGAAGGGGGGGTGACTGTCCAAAGGACATGAGCTTATGCGTCTTGGCGGGCTCTTCGGATTACGACGCCGGCATTTTTGAAAAGTCCTCGCTCGAACTTTTCGATCAACGCAGCCAAGGCTTCCGGCTGCTCATTCGTGGTGAGGTGACCGCCGGGTAAGCGCTCGATCTGAAGGCCGAGCTTGCCCAGCCGTTCTTGCGCGAGGTCGACCTGCTGGTGCTCAAAGGGATCTTCGTCGCTGCCGCCCACGAGGAACGGGAACTGACCGCGATAAGCCTTGAAGAGGGGACCGAAGTCGAGCCGGTCGCCTTGCGCTTTGTGATCGGCCACGAAGCCAGCTGCTCTGGCGAGGTAGAACAGGCCATCGTGGCGGTTCAGGGCGTTGTAGAGCTCGCGAACCTCGGCGTCTGTAACCTTGTAGCCTTTGGACCACATCACCCCTGCCAGCATCTTGAACAGCGTGAATGAGCGGCCCAGACCCCGGCGGGCCCGCTTGGGGAGGCGACGCAGAATCGGCGTGGTGAACCACGGGTGGGTGTGCCCGTCCCTGAAAAGCCCGCCATTGAAGATGAAGACTCCGCGTATTTCAGGGCCGCCCGCGGGTTCGCCCCGCTCGGAGCGCTCCAGCCTGCGTCGCAAGTGCTCCAGAACGACAAGCGAGGAAAAATCGAAGGCGACCAGCGTCGTCGACTGGACGGAGAGATCGCGCCAGATGGCTTCGACGAGATCGGTGCGTTCGGCGGTAGAATACGCATAGTCTTTGGGCTTGTCGCTGTCGCCCATGCCGACATACTCGACGAGAAGTTTTGGCATCTCGGCCGCGTTCGGTAAATGCGGCAGAACCTTGGCCCATCCAAATGAGCCATCTGGAAATCCGGGCAGGATAGACACGGCGTGAGCGAGATCTCCCTCTCGCCTCAGGAAGACGTTGAGGGGCGCGCCTTCCGCTGCAACAATGGCGCGCGCTTTGGGGTCGTAGCCGACGCGCTCACCACCCGCGAACCAAGCTTGGGCAGACGGCGTCCCGCCGATTTTTCCGGCGGCTGTGGTGTGCATCGTGTTGGAACGGTTCATTTCTCAATCTCCTGATGAGGCCGCCGGCGGTGCGGCGGCAGACGGATGCAGCTGGCCCGCCCGCCGCCTTGGGCCGTCAGGGGGTGAGCCCACTGCGGCAAGGATCAGCGGGACAGGCAAGGCGGTACGGCCGAGCGCTACCGGGGCGCCGCCCGGCTCCTCGTGGCGGCGTTGCTCACTGCCGCTGCCGTCTGAGCAGATCGTGCTGCCAAATCACGATCCATTCGGCAAGGGTCACCTGCCCGACACTCGGCATGTGTGTCACCTCCCTTTCAATCCAGCCCACTACTATCGCGCCAGCGTGAGGCGGCCTCGGGTGGTCTGTGGCAGGACGCCGGGAGCGCCCGGTCGCCGTCCACGGCCGGCAGGCCGGGCCTATATTAACAACGTAAACATTCTGGGAAATGTTTCCAGTGTCAATATCAGCCCTGGCTCGTACCCACCATGTCCAAGCGCAAGGCCCTCTCCAGATCATCGGCGGCGCGATATCACCACGGTGACCTCCGCCGCGCGTTGACCGATGCGGCCCTGACCATGGTCACGGAGGATGGCGCGTGGAACTTCACCCTGCGCGAGGTTGCTCGCCGCGCGGGTGTCAGTCACGCGGCTCCCTACAACCACTTCGCCGACAAGGCCGAGCTTCTCGCCGAGGTCGCTGCCCTGGGCTTCCGCGCTCTCCGCCGTGAGATGGACGCGGCGACCTGCCGGGCGCGGTCCACGCGCCAGGCGATGCTCGGCATTGCCACCGGGTACGTGCGCTTCGGGGTCGAGCACCCGGCGCACTACCGTCTGATGTTTGGGCCCGCGCTGGCGGCAAAGGAGCGCTACCCGGTGCTACAAGAGGCTTCGGACGCGACGTTCGGGGTGCTGACCGGCGCGCTCGAGCGGGGCCAAGCGATGGGCGACCTGCGCCGAGGGCCGGTGCGCGACCAGGCGCTCGCGGCGTGGTCCCTGGTGCACGGCCTCACCACCCTCTTGATCGATCAGCGGCTGAGCTTCCTGGGGGTCTCAACGAGCGAGGCGGAGCGGCATGCGCGGTCGGCGGGTCTGGCCTTGTTCGAGGGCCTGAGCAGGGCGGTGCAGTAGCATGGATATCGACGGGATCATCGAGATTGCCGCAACGCGTGAACGGGTCTGGAGTGTGGCGGAGACGCTCCGGCGACCATCTTTATCAGCCAGGAAAATCTATGGACGTTCGCCTGCTGTTTGGACTGAGCGCACTCATGAGTCTGGTCAGCCTTTCCCCCGCTCGACGTGCAACGTTGGCTATGTGCAGCTGCTTGCACCTTGCCCGGGCATAAGGGTTGCCGGTCCCCCTGGCGGTGGAGTGCAAGCCCAGCCACCAGGCACAGATCAAGGCAACAGAGTCTCGCTTCCTGCGAGACGGTCCGGCTGTCTGACATGGACAGCCCCCCACAGCCGGGAGACCTTATGCGGCGCATTCTCGTTCTCTCCGTCGCCCTTCCTTTCTACCTGTGTACCCAAGCTGGGGCGCAGACCTGCGTTGGCATGCCGTCGTTCTCCAGCGGTCATATGCAGGTCGCCGGTGGCGGGCAGTACGCCGACGGAGCGAACAGCTTCGACGGAACATTCGGGTATGGCGTGCCCAAGGGCCTGTACGGTAAAGCAGCGATCGGAACAACCTCCTACGATGGCCTCAGTGGGTCGTCCTTTGACTACGGTCTCGGGGGCGGGTACCAGGTTCCGCTCCACAGCAGCCGGATGGCCGAGCTGTGCCCGATTGCGAGCTTGAGCTTGGGCTCTGGCCCCCACGACGTCCTGGGTACCGGCGTGAACGTGTCGAGCCGCACGTTCGCCTTCGGCGGGTCTCTCGGCGTGCTGGTCGGTGGCAGCTCGCAGGTGCGGATCCTTCCCAATGCAAGCTTCCAATTCGCCAACACTCGGGCCAAGCTCGATAACGGCACGACCTCGTCGTCGGACTCGCAGAGCTACGGCCTACTCACGTTGGGGACTGGATTCGTGTTCAATTCGCGATTCAGCTTGAACCCGAGCCTCAGCTTCCCCGTCGGGCTGGATGGCGGAGACGCGTCGTTCGGGCTGATGGGGGCGATGAACTTCGGGCGCTGACGCAGAAAGTTGAAGCGGGTAGCACAGAAGGGCGGAGCAGGGCCGGACGGCGAGGCCTCGCTCCGCCCTTCGCTTTCAGGCCGTGCTCAGCTCCACAAGGGAGGCGCTTCGCTCGAAGGGCAGGCTCCCGTCTCGCATGGTGTCGTAAGTCCCCCGGCTGGGGGCAGTCATAGCCCAAGCGTTGAACTCGGTTCGCCCTCCCAACAGCATTGAGCCATACACCCTCCACTCCAGATCCGATCACAGCCCGAGCTCGCCGCGCCACTGCCGCGATGTGGTGGCCCCGGCCTACATGTTGAAACTTTGCTACTCGCTCCGAGCGGCCGGGGTGCTGGTTGCACCAAGGAATTGTCGCATCGCAGCGGCGATCTCCGCTGCATGCGTCTCCGTCGCAAAATGCCCAGTATCAAGAAACTGGACATGCGCGTTCGGGAGGTCTTTCTGGAAAGCCTCTGCTCCTGCGGGGATGAAGAAAGGATCGTTCTTGCCCCAGATCGCTAGCAGCGGCGGCTTCGCTTGCCGGAAGTACTGCTGGAACGCCGGGTAGAGTCGCACGTTGTTTGCGTAATCGAGAAGCAGGTCCAACTGAATGTCCATGTTCCCGGGCCGTGCGATCATCGTCGCATCGAGCGTGTACCCCTCCGGCGCGATCGCTGCGGGATTCGGGACTCCGTAGACGTACTGCGTGCGAATGCCTTCCGGGCTCAGCTCCCTACGTACCGCTTCGCGATTCTCAGGAGTCGGTTCCCGCCAGTAGCGCCGAATTGGAGCCCAGGCGTCACCAAGCCCCTCTTCGTACGCATTGCCGTTCTGCGAGACGATTGCTGCGACTCGTTCGGGGTGAGCCATCGTGAGGCGGAAGCCCGTGGGCGCCCCATAGTCGAACACATAGAGCGCGTAACGCTCGAGCTGCAGTGCTTCCGTGAAAGCCGCGATCGTCAGCGACAACGCTTCAAAGGAGTACGCATACTTTCGATCTGCCGGCACTTCCGTGAATCCGAAGCCCGGGAGGTCCGGCGCGATCACCCGGTAACGATCCGCGAGGCGCGGAATCAGTTCGCGATACATGAATGACGATGCTGGAAACCCGTGCAGCAACAGAACAACCGGTGCCTGCGGTGGACCGGCCTCGCGGTAGAAGACATTGATGCCGTCGGCTTCGACGCGGCGCACGGATACGAAAGGGATGACCAAGTTGGCATCGGCCGGACGGGTCATCGCGGGGACCTGGAGCGTCGATGCTCTGCCCGCTTGCTTTTGGTTCGGAACGGTTCGACTCACGGCATTCTCTCCTCACTCACTGAGCGCTGGCTGGCGACACCTGAGAACGTAGTGATGTCAGGTTACGGCCCCGTCTGTAACTTGTCAAGGGCCATATTCCAGGTTACACTTCGTTTTATGTCATTGCCAACACGGTCATTGCCAAAGCGGCCCGCAGAGGCTGGCCCACTGTTCCTGGGCGGTCATCCTGCGCTCGATTTCCTGAACACTCGGATGAGAGTGAACGGCGAGCTTGTGGACTTCTTACAACGCGACGAGGATGTGCTACACTGGCTCAAACAAGCCGGATTCCCCAGCCCGGAGATGGGTCCGGACTGGGCGCCATTGTCCCTTTTGGGTCCGGCGCGCGCGCTCCGCGAGGCCATCCGTTCGCTGGTAGAGAAACGGAAGGCGGGCAAGCGAGGAGATCCTTCCATCCTCAATGGGTTTCTGGCCGCCGCCCAGGGGCACGCCCGACTTGTTTGGAGCAAGCCCCGTTCGCTGAAGCTCGAGAGAATGAGACGGCAGGACACGCCCGAGGCGATCTTGGCACCTGTCGCCGAGGCTGCTGCTGATTTGCTTGCAACCGGCGACTTTAACCTCGTGAAGCGCTGTGAAGACGAGACGTGCGTACTATGGTTCGCCGACCACACCAAATCGCACCATCGCCGTTGGTGCAGCAACGTACTCTGTGGGAACCGCCACAAGGTCGCCGCCTACAGGAGGCGACGTCGTGTTGAGGCTGTTTGATCCGTCGCGGTAGTCCCCTCCGATCGCGATTCACGTCGGAACCAACGGAGCACCGCGCTCTCCTCATGGGTTGACCTCACCCGGACGATGGCTAAGATGTTCCTCGCCAGCCAACATGCTTTCCCTCAACCGGGGAACCCAAATGAAAGCGTCTAATGTGCTTGTCGCATGTGCCGTCATTTCCGTTGCGGGCGCACAAGTCGTCGCCGCCCAGTCGCCTCAGGTGCCCAAGCCCGGGCCCGAGCACGCGCGGCTTGGCTACTTCGTGGGGAAGTGGAAAACCGAAGGCGAGATGAAGCCGAGCCCGATGGGGCCCGGCGGCAAGATGACGGGCACCGACACCTGCGATTGGTTCGAAGGTCGCTTCAGCGTGGTCTGCCGGTCGGAAGGGACCGGACCCTGGGGCCCGAGCAAGAGCATCGGCATCCTAGGCTACAGCACGGAGGAGAAAGTCTACACGTATTACGGCGTGGACAACTCGCCCATGACCATGGCGACCGTGCCGAAGGGCACCGTGCAAGGGAAGACGTGGAGCTACACGGACGAGAGCATGATGGGCGGCAAGAAGGCCAAGTCGCGGGTCACCATCAATGAGGTCTCTCCCACGGAGTACACGTTCAAGATGGAAATGCAGGGAGCGGACGGGAAGTGGGCGCCGGGGATGGAGTCCAAGAGTACCAAGATCCAGTAGCAGCTGCACCCGGATAGGGCCGAAGCGGAGACCGGCTTCGGCCTATCCGTTCCTCACCTCAGCCTAGGGACGGCAAGCGTCGAGCGGTGGACGTAGCCGAGCACCTCTCCCTCCAGCGCCACACGATACCAGCCCCGGTCGAACGAGTCCGCGAGGACTGTGTCGCCAGGCAGGAGCACTGCCTCGACGTCGGCGCGCCTGCTCCGCGACTTACGCACATTGGTCCAGGTTCGGGCGACGAGGACCTCGCCCGCCCTCGCGGTCGCCAACGGGGCGGCTGTCACCGTGTCCAGCCGCGCCGCTGCCGTCGCGGTGTACGCCACGGCGGACAAGGCCGAGGCGGATTGGGCCCCGGCGAGGGAGGACTGCTGTTCCAGGGGCCGGCGGGATCGAGCCAGCGCGGCCGCCATCAGGACGGCTATGGTGGCGATTATCCCCCCTAGGACTCTCGGCGACAGGAACCGGCGCAGGTCCAGGACGGGGTCGGCCTCCGGGGCTGCCGGGGCGGGGAGCTCGCGGCCGCAGCCGGGGCAGCGGGTAGCGATGCTCAGGGCCCGTTTGCCGCATTCGCTACACTGTCTGTAGGATCCGCTCATCAGCGCTACCCTGGTCCTGTTGCACGCTCGACGCCGTCGGACGGGCGAAGGCGTGGCACAAGGCCCCACCGTTCGCTGGTCGGACTAAGAAGGCTGCTCGCTCGAGTTGCGGGGCGCAAGTCGAGTGCCACGGGAGGCGATGCGCGCCTCCGCCGCCGCCCAGCCGGCGTCGAAAGAGTAGCCGGGCCGGTCGAGATCGATCACCAGCGGCGCATGGTCCGACGGGATCGGCTTGCCCTTCCTGGCCTCCCGATCGATCTCGGCCCAGACAGTGCGCTCCGCCACCGGGCGCGTCACCAAGAGATGATCGATCCGCATGCCGAAGTTCTTGTGGAAGGCTCCGGCGCGGTAATCCCACCAGGTGTAGCGACCGGCCTCGGCGCGATGCAAGCGATAAGCGTCCACCAAACCCCAGCGGCAAAGCCGGAAGAAGGCATCCCGCTCCTGCGGGGAAACGTGGGTCCCGCCCTGACAGGCCTCAGGGTCCCACACGTCCTTGTCCTCAGGGGCGACATTGAAGTCACCCCCGAGCACCAGGGGCTCCGCAGGATCGGCGCGGGTGTCGAGCCAGTGGGCGAGGCGAGCGTACCAGGCCAGCTTGGCCTGGTAGAAGGGTGAGCCGACCGACCGTCCGTTCGGTGCGTACAGGGACACGACGCGCATACCACCGCAGGTGGCGGCGATCATCCGCGCTTCGGCCAGCGGCTCATCATCAGCGACGTTTGGAGTCCGCGCTGGGTGGAGGGGTTCGCCGAAGTTGGTCACCACGTCCCCGATCCCGCCGCGGGCGGCGATCGCGACTCCATTCCATTGGCCCTCGCCATGGTGGACCAGGTCATACCCGGCGTCACGGAAGGCCGCGACCAGTGCCTCGGCATCCGCCAGTTTGGTCTCCTGCATCAGCAACAAATCCGGCCGCGCCCGCTCGAGCCACCAGGAGACCTTCTCCAGGCGCGCCTTGAGCGAGTTCACGTTCCACGTGGCGATGCGCATGACGCTGGCTGCGCGTGCACCTTGCCGGAGTAGGGGGAGCTGGACTACGCGGGCTGTGTTAGGAGAGCGCCGTCATCGGTGAACCGCGCGTACCGCTCCCGGGCGGAGGTCATCAGCTCCTGGAAGCGCCGGGCCGGGCGCAGGCTCTCCAGGAACCGGTCGTGTCGGGTGAAGTACACGTAGTCCACCCAGCCACGGACAGTGACCACATGCTCCAGCCAGCTCAGGGCCTGGTCCACCTCGCCGACCAGCGCGTACGCGCCGGCCATCAGGTAGGACCAATACTCGTCCGACTCCGCCATTGCGCGCTCCGCCGCAGTCGGCGACGACAGCACCGCCGCCCGGTCGCCGGCCAGCCCCCGGCGGAAGCGCACTGCGACCGCTGCCAGGTGATCGTCCGCAGGCTGACGTTCCAGCCACTCGAATTGGCTTGCGGCCTCCCCCTCGCGCCCTGCGGCCACCAGAGCGACTGCGGCGCAGACCCGGCAAATGGTGCTCCGCGGATCGAGATCGACTGCCCGGTGGTGCGAAGGCAGCCCTCCGGGAGCATCACCACCCAGCGAGTAGCTCAAGCCCAGCAGGCAGTGATTGCTGGCCGTCAGCGGGTCCAGCTCGACCAACCGGGTCAGCACCTCTCGCATGGGGCCGATCCGCCCGCCCAGGAGATAGGCGCCACCCAGCTGGTGCATAGCGTCAGGATTGTTGGGATCGGCGGCGCAGGCCTGGATCAGCAACCGGACGGCCTCCCCCGCCTGGCCCCGGCGATAGGCGACCTGGCCCATGATCGAAAGACCTTGTGCCGAGCTCGGGTTCAGCTCGAAGGCACGACGGGCACAGGCCTCCGCCTCCTGCAGGGTCGTCTTCTCGTCGCCGACGAGAAAAGTCGGCGACCAGGCGTACACCGTGCCCAGGATCCCGTACAGCGCCTCGTTGGGGCCCACCACGGCGAGCCCATGCTCCGCGAGCGCTCGAGCCGCGACCATCCCTTCGGCGGTCAGCCGGTAGTACTCCTGCCGCGCGCGTTGGTAGTACTCGAACGCGCGGATATCGGCGATCAACCGCTCCGCGAGCTCGCGATCCTCCGGTGGTGACAGCGTGATCTGGAGCGCCTTCACGATCTGGCGCGACAGCTTCTCCTGCAGGTCGAACACGTCGTCCACCGTGCCGGAATACTTCTCCGTCCAGAGATGGGCATCGGTCTCGACGTCGATCAGCTGGGCCGTGATCCGGAGCGCCGAACCGGCTCGGCGCACGCTGCCCTCCAGCGCGTAGCGGACGTTGAGCTCCCGCCCGATGCGCCGGAGGTCCCAACCGGTCTCCTTGAGCTTGACCGACGAGGTGCGGGAAATCACGGTGAGCGCCCGGACGCGAGAGAGGTCGGCGATCACCTCCTCCATCAGGCCGGCCGCGAAGTATGCGTTGTCGGGATCGGGGCTCAGATTGGCGAACGGCAACACTACGATCGCCTTCTTCGGCGCGGCCGCAGGCGCCTCGGGGGCGTCCAGTGCCGCAAGGAACTCCGGCAGAGTCGCGAACCGGTCCGCGGGAACTTTGGAAAGCGCCCGCTCGATGGCCCGGCGCACCGACCCCGGCACCCCGGGACGGAGCGTGGTGAGTGGCGGCACCGGGTCGAGGACTTGGCGCGACAACACCGCATTCGCGGAAGGCCCGGTAAAGGGCGGCTGACCCGCCAGCAGCTCGTAGAGGACGCAGGCGAGGCTGTATTGGTCGGCCCGGGCGTCTACCTCGGGTTCCCCTGCGGCCTGCTCCGGACTCATGTAGGCGGGGGTTCCCATGCTCATGCCGGCCCGGGTCAGCCGGTCGCCGGCCGCAACGCCCGCGGCGCGCGCGATTCCGAAGTCTGCGACGAGGGCGTGACCTTGCGAGAGCAGGATGTTCTCGGGCTTCACATCGCGATGAATCAGCCCTTGCTGGTGGGCGTAGTACAGCGCTTCGCCGGTCTCCCGCACCAGGCGGAGCGCCTCAGGCACGGCGAGCGGGCCCTCACGAGTAAGCCGGTGGCGCAGGCTCTCGCCGTCCACGTACGCCATGACGTAGAACGGCCGGGGTGACGCCTCGTCGGTGGTGCCCGAGTCGAGCAGGGCCAGAATGTGGGGGTGCTGCAGCCGCGCGAGGATCTGGATTTCCAGCAGAAAGCGCTGGGCGCCCGGGCCGGCCACGATCTCAGGGCGCAGGATCTTGATGGCGACGGGGCGGTCGTGCTTGCGGTCGCGCGCCAGGTACACCACCGCCATCCCGCCCCGGCCCAGCTCTCGGTCGATCGTATAGCGGTCGCTCACCACGATGGTCTCGAGGACGGCCAGGTCACGTCGATGAGGCATGGCTCAAGCAGGATGGTGACCATCCGCTGCAGCGTCTTTGGGCCCGGCAAGATGCGCTTGCTACTAATGAGCTTCTGAACTTTGGTGATGCAGTCGAGCGCCTTCACCTGGAAAGCCCCGCGTGGCTCAAAGGGAAGGTTCGATCGATCAAGACTGGCGACGCAGGCAGGTCGGCTGGTGCCGTCTTCGAGATCATAGCGCTAAACCTATTTTCCCGTGACGATTGCCAGGTCATTCCAGCACCTGACGCGATGCCTGGCTTCGACGGAACGGTAGTCCTAAAGGACGGCGCTCGTATTCTGGTATCCGTGAAGAACCACGGAATATCCACTCGAGAGCGCGAGTTCCTCGCAGAAGCGCGGGTCTTCGACGTCGAGTTTCAAGCGCTGCTCGCAATGCAGCCTTTGTCCGGCCTGGAGGTCGACATTGTGGCGAGTAAGCATCTAAATGGAAGCGACTTTCGCACTCTGAAGGCCGATATTGCCACCTGTTTGGCTCAATTAAGGGCAGGTAACAAGGGAGGAGATCTAGACCGCCCCTACACCATCTTTGTCAAAGATATGGCAGCCCAGTATGGCCAGTTGAGCATTTTCGGAATGAGCTCGAGCTGCCGAATAATATCTCCGATGGCGAAGAATGAGCAGGCGAACTTCGAGGATGCAATCCGCAAAGGCTGTGCGAATCTCGAGATTCACACTAAGGAGGAGCCCGGCGACGCATGTCGAATGATCATCATCCGCCTATCCAACGCAGCGTCAATCGCCCGCTGCAAAGACTGGGCAACTTGGCACTTTAATGAATACCCCTATGATCCGGTAGACATTATTGTTCTCTACCAACCCGCCGTGACGACAAACCTGACCGAAGACACGAGTTCGATTGTCCATTACGTAACCGCCATCACCGGGCCGCGGTTTCCGCAGTGGCAGTGCAAGTGCGACGGCGGGCAACGGCGGCTTCCGACGATGTCGTTTCTCGTAGGAAGGGTAAGTCGCGAGCAGTCGAAGATGCTACTCATCGGAGATGGCCATACGGGAATCGACGTGAGCAACTACTATATGTACCAGCGCGCCGATGTTTTTCGGAAAGTAGAGTTAACAGAAGTCTCGAACGCCACTTTATCCAACCCCACTTTGGGCGTCGTGATCCATGCGGTATTTGAGCAGAACGGCGTCCATGCGATGACCCTCTCGCCCAAGTCCGAGCGGGAAAAGGTCTTGGTCCTGCTGCCCTAGCTAGCTGTGGGCTGTTTGCGGATGGTGCCGTGCAACAGTGCATTGCGCGCGATATCATCGGGCGTATGAGCCTCGAACCTATTCCTGTGGTGGGCGGACTTATCCTTCGGCGAGCCGATTATGGGCCCGGAAAGACTCCAGAGCCGCTCGAGCAGTCCCATCGTCGGCAGCATCGCCAGACCGGGAGCCGGCAGGCGCCGCGGCGCGGGTGTCTGATTCGGACTATCAGGCGGCCGGCGCGGCCATCGCGCCGGATAGTGTTTCTGTTCTGGGTGATGCGGATATCGTTCTGTCCGTCCGCGCGCCCGATGCGACCCAGATCTCGGCCATGAAGAAGGGCGCGGTGCTCGC
>Ga0137403_10006156_pt1 | contig 13774 bp, 11 predicted proteins | sample CZOMad2_1_16fung_FD_122057 | JGI IMG/M metagenome (GOLD analysis project Ga0137403, IMG submission 122057) | Vadose zone soil fungal communities from Angelo Coast Range Reserve, California, USA - CZOMad2_1_16fungal (Hybrid Assembly) | ecosystem: Environmental > Terrestrial > Soil > Vadose zone... | reverse complement strand
GTTGGCCCATTCGGCATGCGGCTTGTCGTTGCGCGAGGGATTGGCCATGGCGCCGGAGAGGCCGCGGACCTGGCAGCGGTTGAGCACGTAGGGGACCCACAACAGGCCCGTCAAAATCACCGTCAGTGTCAGCCAGAACAATTCGCGCGTCATGGTACCATCCCCTCACTGAATACGTCCCGTCCCGGCGGGACGATGGGGCCTTATACCGAAGCGCACGTTCGTACAGAAGCGGCCAGGCGCTTCATGCGTGCCTTATGCGCGGACCTTGACGTAGCTGCCGGGGGCGTCCTCGATCGGCGGCAATGCGTCGGTGCCGACCGCGCGCGCGGGAACCTCTTCGGCATCGAGGCCGCCGAGCCATTCGCGCCAGTCCGGCCACCACGAACCCTTGTGCTCCTGCGCGCCCTTGATCCAGTCCGTCAGCGAAATATCCTTGATATTATCGTTGGTCCAATACTGGTATTTGCCTGCCTTCGGCGGATTGACGACGCCCGCGATGTGCCCGGAGCCGGACAGCACGTATTTCACCGGGCCGCCGAAAAATTGCGAGCCGTAGAGCACGGAGTCCGCCGGTGCGATGTGATCCTCGCGCGTGGCGAGATTGTAGACCGGCACCTTCACCTTGGAGAGGTCGAGCAGCGTGTTGTCGAACACCATGCTGCCGGTGGACAGCCGGTTCTCCAGATAGCAGTTGCGCAGATAGTAGGAATGGTTGGCGGCCGGCATCCGTGTCGCATCCGAGTTCCAGTGCAACAGATCGAACGCGGCCGGCGGCTTGCCCTTCAAATAATTGCTGACGACGTACGACCAGATCAGATCGTTCGAGCGCAACATGTTGAAGGCCATCGCCATCCGGCTGCCTTCGAGCACGCCGGCTTCCTGCATGTCGCGCTCGAGCGCTGAGATCTGGCCTTCGTCGACGAACACCAGGAGATCGCCGGCGTGGGTGAAATCGACCTGCGCCGCCAGGAAGGTCGTCGACGTCGCGCGCACGCGGCGTTTGTCCGCAAGCCAGGCCAGCGTCGTCGCCAGCAGCGTGCCGCCGACGCAATAGCCCATGGTGTGGACCTTCATCTCGCCGGTGGCCCGCTCGATCGCGTCCATGGCCGCCAGCGGGCCTTCCTTGACATAATCCTCCCAGGTTTTCGTCCCGAGCTTCTTGTCGGGATTGACCCAGGAGATCACGAACACGGTGATGCCCTGATCGACGCACCACTTGATGAAGGATTTTTCCGGCTTGAGGTCGAGGATGTAGAACTTGTTGATCCAGGGCGGCACGATCAGGAGCGGCGTGCGCAGCACCTTGTCGGTGGCCGGCTCGTACTGGATCAACTGCATCAGCTCGTTCTGGAAGATCACCTTGCCCGCCGTCGTCGCCATGTTGACGCCGACGACGAGGTTGGCCGGGTCGGACTGGCGGATGCGCAGCGTGCCGTTGCCGGACTCGATATCCTCGGCGAGCATCTTCATGCCGCGCACCAGATTGTCGCCGCTGGAGGCAAGCGTTTCGCGCAGCACTTCCGGATTGGTCAGGACGAAGTTCGAGGGCGCCAGTGCATTGGTGATCTGATTGACATAGAACTCGGCCTTCTTGCGCGTATGCGGGTCGAGCCCGTCGGCGTTGTGCACGAGATCCTGCGCCCACTGCGTCGTCAGCAGATAAAGCTGCATGACGAAGTCGAAAAACTGGTTGGATTTCCACTCGGGATCGGCGAACCGCTTGTCGCGCGGCGAGGGCGCAATCGCCGGCATCGCCTCTTCGCCGGCAAGGCGGCGCATGGTCGATCCCCAGAGATCGAGATAACCCTTGGCGATCTTGGTCTGCAGGTCCGAGGCGCGCTCATTGTCGGATAGCCAGTATTCCCCGACCGCGGTGAGCGTCTTGATCACTTCGGCGAGCTCGTTCGGCGGCTTGTCTTGCACCTCGCCCTTCTCGAGCGGCTTCAGATAGGCCGCGAGCGCCCGGCCGCCGCTTTCCATGGCGCGTGCGATATTCATCGCGAAGGCTTCGGCGTCGAACTTGGTCGCGGCCTGGGTTTCGATCGTCACTTCGGTCATGGCTCAACAACATTATCGCGTCGTGGCGGCTTCGTCACCGCGCTAGATCGACACTGTCTCTTTCGGAATTCATCCGCTTTCGGAGTTAACCCTAAGTGTGGAGCGTGCTGCACTGCGGTAAAACACCTTTGTTCGGTCACATTGCACAACTAACCGTGCAAATAGTTGTTCTGGGTTCAACCGTTTTGGGCGAGAATGGTTGTGGCTGTGGCAACATCGGATGAACCAGGGCTTAGGCGGCCGTGAGAATCGGCCGTGCGGGGCTTCCGAGGGGAATGTCGTTGGATCGACAAACAAAGATGCTCGCCCTTGCGGCGTTGTTGCTGTCGGCGCTCGCGCTTTCCGGCTGTGCGACATCGATTGCCGATATGCCACTGGCAGGGACGCCGGCTGACGCACCAGCGACGCCGGCTGACGCACCAGCTCGGCCCAAGGAGCCGGGGGCCTACCTGCCGGTCAACGACCTACCGCCCGATCGGGAAGACTCCACGATGGACCCGAAGCAGCGGGCCAAGATCCAGGCCGAACTGGTCGCCGCGCGCGACCGCCAGGCCTCGGCGACCGCAGGCAAAGATACCGCCGCCAAATAGCTCCAAACCGGCCAAGGACGCCACGGTAAATCGCTGGCGCGACCACCCGTCCGTGATAAGAAGGGTGCATTCAGCCGCAAATCAGGGCAGAGCCAGCCATTTTGCCCTGAATTCGCGCTAAATCCTTGATTGGGCACGATATCTGGACAGGGCAAATGTCTGTTTGGGAAGCCGTATTGCCTTGCGAATCTGCCTGACCGGTTGCCGGAGCTGACGACCCATGGAAGATTTTTACCGCATCCGCCGCCTGCCGCCTTACGTGTTCGAGCAAGTGAACCGGGCCAAGGCCGCCGCGCGGAACGCCGGCGCCGACATCATCGACCTCGGCATGGGCAATCCGGACCTGCCCGCACCGCCCCATGTCATTGAGAAGCTGAAGGAGACGCTCGGCAAGCCGCGGACAGACCGCTACTCGGCCTCGCGCGGCATCGGCGGCCTGCGCAAGGCCCAGGCGGCCTATTACGACCGGCGTTTTGGCGTGAAGCTCAATCCGGAGACGCAGATCGTTGCGACGCTTGGTTCCAAGGAAGGCTTCGCCAATGTGGCGCAGGCCATCACCGCGCCCGGTGACGTCATCCTGTGTCCGAACCCGAGCTATCCGATCCACGCCTTTGGGTTCCTGATGGCCGGCGGCGTGATCCGCTCGGTACCGTCGGAGCCGACGCCGCAATTCTTCGAGGCGGTGGAGCGGGCGATCATCCATTCGATCCCGAAGCCGCTCGCGCTCGTCGTCTGCTATCCGTCCAATCCGACCGCCTATGTCGCGAGCCTCGATTTCTACCGGGATCTGGTGGCGTTCGCGAAGCGGCACGAGATCTTCATCCTGTCCGATCTCGCTTACGCCGAGGTCTATTTCGACGACAAGAATCCGCCGCCCTCGGTGCTGCAGATCCCCGGCGCGATCGACGTGACCGTCGAATTCACGTCGATGTCAAAAACCTTCTCGATGGCCGGCTGGCGCATGGGATTTGCCGTCGGCAATGAGCGGATCATCGGTGCGCTGTCGCGGGTGAAATCCTACCTCGATTACGGCGCCTTCACGCCCATTCAGGTCGCTGCGACCGCGGCGTTGAACGGCCCGGAGGATTGCATTGGCGAGATGCGCGAAACCTACCGCAAACGCCGCGATGCGCTGGTGGAATCGTTCGGCCGGGCGGGCTGGGACATACCGCCGCCGGACGCCTCGATGTTTGCCTGGGCGCCGCTTCCGCAAGCCTTTCGCGACGTCGGCAGCATGCAGTTTGCGACCCTGTTGGTCGAGAAATCCGGCGTCGTGGTGTCGCCGGGCGTCGCTTTCGGCGAGCACGGCGAGGGCTTCGTGCGGATCGCGATGGTCGAAAACGAGCAGCGCATCCGCCAGGCCGCGCGCGGGGTGCGCCGCTTCCTTGAAAGCGGCATCGAAACGTTGCACAACGTGGTTCCTCTCGCCAACCGTCGGTAAGCATGTTCCCGGAAACCAAGTCCTGAAGCAGGTCTCCGGGCTTGACCCGGGAACCAACACGGTTTTCGGATAAGATATCGACATGCTTCCTAAACCCTATTTTCCGCAGGTCTTTTGGTTATGGCCGCACCCCTGAGGTTGGGTATTGCAGGGCTCGGCACCGTCGGTGCCGAGGTTGTCCGCCTGATCGAGAGCGAAGGCCGGACGTTGGCGGCGCGTTGCGGGCGAAGCGTGAGGGTGGCCGCGGTTACCGCGCGTTCGAAGGCGAAAAAGCGCGGCATCGATCTGGCCGGCATCGCCTGGGCCAACAGTCCGCTCGAGCTTGCCAACAACCCCGACATCGACTGCCTGGTCGAGCTGGTCGGCGGCGCCGGCGAGCCGGCCTTGTCGGCGATCGAGGCGGCGCTGAAGTCGGGCAAGTCGGTGGTCACCGCCAACAAGGCGCTGATCGCCAAGCACGGCGTGCGTCTGGCGCAGGCGGCCGAGAAGCACGGCGGCGCCTTGAATTTCGAGGCCGCGGTCGGCGCGGCCATTCCCATCATCAAGACGTTGCGCGAAGGGCTCGCCGCGACCGGCGTCAATCGCGTCTACGGCATTCTCAACGGCACCTGTAACTACATCCTGACGCGGATGGAGCAGGAGGGCTTGTCGTTCGCCGAGTGCCTGAAGGATGCGCAGCGGCTCGGCTATGCCGAAGCCGATCCGTCGTTCGACGTCGACGGCCACGACACCGCGCAGAAGCTCGCGATCCTGGCGAGCCTTGCGTTCGGCACGAAGGTTGCAGAGCGCGCGGTCTATGTCGAAGGTATTTCCTCCATCGCGCCAGAAGACCTGCGCGCAGCCTCGGATCTCGGCTACCGCGTCAAGCTGTTGGGCGTCGCGGTGCGGACCGCCAAGGGCATCGAACAGCGCGTGCACCCGACCATGGTGCCGAAATCCACATCGATCGCGCAGGTGATGGGCGTGACGAACGCGGTCACCATCGACGGCGAGGGGATGCCGCCGATCACGCTGGTCGGTCCCGGTGCCGGAGGTGCTGCGACCGCGTCCGCCGTGCTCTCCGATATCGCCGACATTGCGCGCGGCGTTCGCGTCAAACCGTTCGGGCGTCCGGTCGACCGCTTGCGCGTGACCGAGAAGGCGCCGATGGAGCGCCATGAGGGCGGCTACTACATCCGCCTGATGGCGCGCGACCTCGCAGGCACCGCCGCGACCATCGCGACGAGGCTCGCCGAGCAGAAGATTTCGATCGAATCGATCGTGCAACGCCATCCCAATGGCGGCGTTGACCCCGGCCGGTCCGCGGGGAAAGCTGCGCCGGTACCGGTGCTCCTGATCACCTACGCAACCCATGAGGACGCGGTGTATCGCGCGCTGCAGGCTGTGCAGCGCGACAAGGTGATCAGCGGCCGGCCGCAGGTGATCAGGATCGAGAAAAACTAGCGCGCGATCAGAAACGGATTGCGCGTCGACGAATTGTTCGCGAGGTGAATGCCTCGCCGAGAAAGTGCCGCGAGAAAGTGCTGCAAGAACATTGCTGAAGGAGTGCTCCGATGTCGACTCATATTTCCGTTCCACAGCAACTGCTGCTCGAGCGCATTCTGACGCTTGAAATCGTGCGGGTGACCGAACGGGCGGCGGTGTCGGCGGCGAGGCTGCGCGGCCATGGCAACGAGAAGGCCGCCGACCAGGCCGCCGTCGATGCGATGCGCCGCGAGCTCAACAAGCTGCCGATCGAAGGCACCATCGTGATCGGCGAGGGCGAGCGCGACGAGGCGCCGATGCTGTTCATCGGCGAGAAGGTCGGGTTGAACGCCGGTCCCAAGGTCGACATCGCCGTCGATCCGCTGGAAGGCACCACGCTGTGTGCCAAGGCCATGCCGGGCGCGATCGCGACCATGGCGATGGCCGACGGCGGCACGCTGTTGCATGCGCCCGACGTCTACATGCAGAAGCTCGCGATCGGTCCCGGTTATGCGAAGGGCGTTGTCGAGCTCGATGCGCCGCCCGCCGACAATGTCCGGCGCCTTGCGAAGGCCAAGGGCGTCGATGCCTCCGCCATCACCGTGCTGGTGCTGGATCGCCCGCGGCATGCGGACATCATCAACGGCGTGCGCTCGACCGGCGCAGCGGTACGGCTGATCACCGACGGTGACGTCGCCGGCGTCATTCATACGGCGACGCCCGAGGAAACCGGCGTCGACATGTATATCGGCACCGGCGGCGCGCCCGAAGGCGTGCTGGCGGCGGTGGCGCTGCGCTGCATCGGCGGGCAGATGCAGTGCCGGCTGATCCTCGACAGCGAGGAGAAGCGCGCGCGCGCCCACAAGATGGGCGTCACCGACCCGAAGATGATCTACGGCATCGAGGACATGGCGAAGGGCGACTGCCTGTTTGCCGCCACGGGCGTCACGACCGGCTCGCTGCTTTCGGGCGTCAAGTTCAAGAAGGACGTGATCGAGACCGAGACCGTGGTGATGCGCTCAGTCACCGGCACGGTGCGTTACATCAAGGCCGAGCACCGGGAGATGGAGAAATTCCACCTCGATTGAACCTAGGCGTCGTCATTCCGGGTTCGCGCTTCGCGCGTCCCGGAATGACGGACAAAAATAAAGAATCAAAAAAACAGGGAGCGAGCATGTCTGACATTTCGGCGGTGAAGGCACTGGTGTTCGACGTATTCGGCACCGTGGTCGACTGGCGCACCAGCCTGATCAACGATTTCACCAAATGGTCGGAAACGCGCGGCATCACGGCGGACTGGACCGCGCTGGTCGATGGTTGGCGGGCGGTCTATGCCGCGTCGATGGACGAGGTGCGCAAGAATCCGGAGCGCGGCTATGTCATCCTCGATGTGCTGCATCGCCGCTCGCTGGAGAAGCTGGTCGAGCAGCACGCGATCAAGGGATTGACCGATGCCGATCTGCATCATCTCACCATGGGCTGGCACCGGCTGTTTCCGTGGTCGGACAGCGTCGCAGGCCTGGCGCGGTTGAAGACGAAATACATCATCTCGCCGCTCTCCAACGGCAACGTGGCGCTGCTCACCAACATGGCGAAGTTTGCCGGCCTGCCGTGGGACCTGATCCTGTCGGCGGAGCTGTTTGAGCATTACAAGCCCGATCCCGAAACCTATCTCGGCGCGGCGAAACTGCTGTGCCTGTCGCCGGAGCAGGTGATGATGGTGGCCGCCCATAACCACGATCTGAAAGCCGCGCAGAAGCTCGGGCTGAAGACCGCCTTCGTGGCGCGGCCGACCGAATACGGTCCGCTGCAGAAATATGATTTCGAGGCCAGGAGCGACTGGGACATCGTCGCCAAGGATTTCGGCGGCATCGCCGATAAGATGGGTTGCTGAGGTAACAGGCGCGGCTATCCGGCCGCGCACTGGATCACGCCGAACCAGCCGAGGCCCTTGTAGGTCTCGTAGCCGGGCGTGGCATGGTAGGCGATCAGCCCGCCGGAGCGGTCGTGATAGAAGCCGCTGCCGCTTGCTCCCTGCTGCGAAATCTGCAGCCTCTCGGTCAGCAGGCCCTGGCCGTCGGAGGCCGCGATCACCCGAAAATGGGAATCGACCAGCAGCACGCGCGCCTTGTCGTTGGCGCCGATGCGCACGCCCTGAACGATGGCGCGGGCCTGCGGCTCCCAGTCGAAATGGATCGCCAGCACGCCGATCGGCTTGCCATTGGCCTTGCCTTCGGCGCGCACGCTTGCGCAATAGGTCGCGACCTGCGCGTTGCCGAGCAGCGGCTGGCACTCGACATCGCTCGCCACATAGTCGTCGCCCGAGCGCAGCTTGCGCGCCTCGTGAAACCATTTGGTTTGGGCGACGTTCTGGCCCGCGACGTTGAAACGATCGGCGCGGCCATTGGCCAGGATCTTGCCGTCGAGATCGCAGAGCCAGAGATCGAGATAGACGGTGTAGGCGGAAAGGATCACCGCCAGCCGCTCGGACACGTGCGCGGCGGTGGCCGCGTCAGGCGAGGCGGCGCAGTCGACGACGGCGGAATCGGTCGCCCACCAGCGCACGTCGCAGGTTCGCTCGTAGAGATTTCGGTCGATCAGCTCGATGGCATTGAGCGAGAGGTCGACCATCCGCTCGCCCCGCGATCGCTCGGCCATGCGCTGCATCGAGCTTACCAGGTTGCCGGTCCGCTTCGTCAGCTGACTTTCGAGGTCGCGCGCGATCCCCTCGACTTGCTGGCCGACGCTGCGCACCTCCTGCGCGACCACCGCGAAGCCGGCGCCTTGCGCGCCCGCGCGGGAACTCTCGATCAGCGCGTTCAGCGCCAGCATTTTCATCTGGTTGGTAATCTGCTGGATCGATCTGGTCTTTTCGCAGGCGATCTGGTTGACCTCGGCGGTCAGCCGGGAGATCAACGCCGAGATGTCGGATTCCTCGCCTGCATCGTCGGGATCCGCTGGTTTGTTTGCGATCGCCTCCGTCCGGCTACGATCAAGCGCGGTAAGCATTGACGGACTTCCTCTGCGTGGTGCGTGGCGTCTCAAAATCCTGTAAAATCAGGTCCGCAAAATAACGGGGATATTGTCGGTACTTTTTCAGATTCAGCCTAACGCAGGTTTAACCTCGTACTATTGGAGGACATCTGGGGTTGCATATAGTTTCGGCAGTTCGGCTGCTTGTTTTTACGGCATCCGGATGAAGCGGCGCCGATCTGGACTTGGCGATCTGGACTTGGCGAGGTCTTTCGGCGGTTGGCTTTGGTGTCCGCGTGATCAGCGCTTATCTCTCGAAAGCATCATGACGCTTCCTTCGACCGCATTGCCCGTTGAACTGCCGCCGGCCTTTCTCGGCGTCACGCGATCGTTGACCGGGAAGCTGTGGCGCGACCGGCTCGACGCCCGCGGCGCCGCGCGGGCGCTGGCGATCGCGCAACGTTATCAACTCCCTGAGATGCTGGCGCGGGTGCTTGCCGGCCGCGACGTCGAACTCGACGCGGTCACCGATTTCCTCGATCCGACCATCCGCAAATTGCTGCCCGATCCGTTCACGGTGACGCAGATGGAAGCCGCCGCCAAGCGCATCGCGGATGCCGCCGTCAGGGCTGAGAAGGTCGCTATCTTCGGCGACTACGATGTCGACGGCGCGACCTCGGCAGCGCTGCTCGCCTGGCACTTAAGGCATTGCGGGCTCGATCCGTTGATTCATATTCCCGACCGGCTGTTCGAAGGCTATGGCCCCAACACCGAGGCCGTGCGCGCGCTGGCGGGCAAGGGCGCGACCCTGCTGGTGACGGTCGATTGCGGCACCACCAGCCTCGAGCCGCTGGCCGAGGCCAAGCGGCTCGGACTATCCGTGGTCGTCATCGATCACCATCAATGCGGCGAGGCCTTGCCCGAGGCCGACGCGCTGGTGAATCCGAATCGGCCCGACGATCTCTCCGGCCTTGGCTATCTCGCCGCGGTCGGCCTGACCCTGGTGACGCTGGTCGCGGTCAACCGGGAGCTTCGTGCGCGCGGTTTCTGGACCAGCGAGATGCCGGAGCCCGACCTGATGGGCATGCTGCATCACGTCGCGCTCGGCACCGTCGCCGACGTCGCGCCGCTGATCGGCCTCAACCGCGCCTTCGTCGCCAAGGGCCTGATCGCGATGCGCCGCCGCGACCATGTCGGCCATACCGCGCTGATGGACGTCTCGCGGCTGAACGGTCCGCCGGAAGCCTGGCATCTCGGCTTCATGCTGGGCCCGCGCATCAATGCTGGCGGCCGGATCGGGCGCGCCGATCTCGGCGTGCGCCTGCTTTTGGAGGGCGATGTCTCCGAAGCAGCAAGGATCGCCGCCGAGCTCGATCGGCTGAACGGCGAGCGGCGGATCATCGAGCAGGCGGCCGAAGCCCAGGCCGAAGCCGAGGCTTTGGCCTCACTCGGGCTCGAGGACAAGGGCAGCGTGATCGTGACGGCCTCCGAAGGCTGGCATCCCGGCGTGGTCGGCCTGGTCGCCGCGCGGCTGAAGGAGAAATTCGCACGGCCCGCGTTTGCGATTGCGCTGGAGCCTGGTGGCATCGGCACCGGCTCCGGCCGCTCGATCGGCGGCGTCGATCTCGGCAAGGCGGTGCGCCAGGCGGTCGCGGACGGGCTCCTGATGAAGGGCGGCGGCCACGCCATGGCCGCGGGCGTGACCTTGCGGAAGGAGAAGCTTGCGGAGTTCCGCGCCTATCTGGAAAACGTGCTGGCCCATGACGTCGCGCAGTCGCGCCATGTCAACGAACTCTTCGTCGACGGCGCGGTCACCGCGCGCGGCGCGACGCCGGAACTGGTGGCGACGCTCAATCGCGCCGGCCCCTTCGGCAGCGGCAACCCCGAGCCCGTGCTGGCGCTGCCATCGCATCAATTGGTGTTCGCCGACGAGGTAGGCCAGGCGCATCTGCGGCTGCGCTTCAAGTCCGGCGACGGGGCGATCGTCAACGGCGTCGCGTTTCGCTCGGTCGGCCAGAAGCTCGGCAACGCGCTGGTCGCGCATCGCGGCCAGCCATTGCACGTCGCGGGATCGCTGGTCGTCGACCGCTATCAGGGAAACGAGCGCGTGCAACTGCGGGTGCTTGATATTGCCGTGCCGGACCAGGGACCAGCCGTGATAAGATAAGTCCGCAACAACAATAGAAGTTGGGAGTGGACATGACGGGGCAGGTTCAAGGCAAGGTCGCTCTGGTGACAGGCGGGGCGTCTGGTATCGGTGCTGCGGTCGCCGAGTCGCTCGCACACGAGGGCGCATCCGTTGCGGTCACCGATATCGACGAGCTCAGGGGGCCTGAGGTCGTCGCCGGTATCAGCAAAGCCGGCCACGAGACGATCTTCCTGCATCAGGACGTGACCAGCGAGGCCCGCTGGATAGAGGTGGTGGCCAACATCGAGAAGCGCTTCGGCCGGCTCGTCATCCTGGTTTCGAATGCGGGCATCGGGATATCGGTGCCGTCGATCGTCGATATGTCACTGGACGACTGGCGCAGGCAAACCGCGATCAATCTGGACGGCGTATTTCTATCGGTGAAGCACTGTTTGCCCGCCATGCGCAGGAGCGGTGGCGGCTCGATCATCCTGATGTCGTCGCTTGCAGGCCTGCGCGGCGCGGCCGGGCTTTCCGGCTACAGCGCGACCAAGGGCGGCGTTCGGCTGTTCGCCAAGTCGATCGCGATGGAGTGCGCTTCGATAGGTGACGGCATCCGCGTCAACTCGGTGCATCCGGGGATTATCGACACGCCGATATGGGGCAAGATTCCAGCCGGAGCGCAGGGTAGCGGCACAAACGCACCGATCGATCCCGAGGAACGCGCGAAAATGGCCACGCCGCTCGGTCGCGCCGGGCAGGCATCCGAAATTGCGAGCGGCGTGTTGTATCTGGCGTCCGATGCATCGCGTTATGTGACAGGGACGGAGCTCGTCATCGATGGCGGCATGAACGCGGGCGGTGTTCGCCGAACGTAGGAGCCGCGAATTGCGGGTGCCCGAGTGATCTCGTCATTGTGAGGAGCCAACGGGTTGCGCGAATGTGCGCCCGAAGCGGGGCTCCGCGGCGAAGCAATCCGGACTTTCTTCGCGGCCCTGGATCGCTTCGCTTGCGCTCGCAATGACGGCGGTGGCTGCTAACTGCCTTGCCTTAACCGCGCCAGCACCTTCAGGCCGCCGTAACCGTCGGCAGGCGTTAGTCCCATCTTCGCCTGATAGTCGCGGATCGCCTTCATGGTGTCGTTGCCGACGCGGCCGTCGGTGCCGCCGGTGTCGAAACCGGCCTTGGTGAGACGCGTCTGCATCTCCTGCACCTCGGCCAAGGTCAGCGCGCGCTCGGAGCCTGGGAACGGCTGGACGAACGGCGTCGCACCCAGGATGCGGTCGCCGAGGTGGCAGATCGCGAGCGCATAATTCATCGACGGATTATAGCTCTTCACCGAGTAGAAATTCGGGCCCAGCAGGAACGTCGGCCCGCCAGGCACAGGCACCCACATCTGCGCCGTGGCGTTCGGTTGGGCAAACGCCTGACCGTCGGCGCGCGACACGCCCGCGCTCGCCCAGTCCGCGTAGCTCCGGCTGCCGCTTGCAGCTCCGCTCGCGCCGCGGACCTCGTAGCCCCAATGTTCGCCGCGGTGATACTTGCCGCGGTTGACCAGGTATTTCGCGGTCGAACCCAGCGCGTCGTCGGGCTTGCCGAACGGCGATATCTTGCCGTCGCCGTCATAGTCGATGCCGACATTGAGCCAGACCTCCGGCATCCACTGTGTATGCCCCATCGCGCCGGCCCATGAGCCGCGCATCTCCTCCGGCGTGCTCCAGCCGCGATCGACGATTCTGAGCGCGTTGATCAGTTCGCTCTCCCAATAGGCCTTGCGGCGCGGCTCGTTCCAGGCGAGCGCCGCGAGGGACGAGAAAACCGGCCGCATATGATTCTGCTGCACCAGGGGATCGCCGAAGGCGGATTCGACGCCCCACAATGCCAGCAGCGTGCCGCGTTCGACGCCGTAATCCTTCTCGATGCGGGCGAACAGCGGCGTGTTGTTTTTCAGCGCCTCCTTGCCGGCGATGATGCGCCAGTCGGAAACGCGGCGGTTGATGTATTGCCAGATCTGCTCATTGAACTCCGGCTGGTTCCGGATCTCCTTGAACACGCTCATGTCGGGCTCGACACGGCCCATGGCGCGGTTCCAGCTCGCTTCCGAGATGCCTTGACCGAGCGCGCGTGCGCGAAAACCGTCGCGCCACGCGTCGAAGCCGGACGGGGCGGCGGCACGCGCGACAAGCGGATGGGCGATGAGCGCGGCACCGCCAAGACCGGATCGAAGGCCGGATCGCAACAGCGTACGGCGCGTCAGGAGGGTGCGGGAATCAGCCTTTTTCATTTTCGCAGTCTAGCGGCGCAGGCGGGGTAGAGGCAAAACACGTTGCGCCATTTATTGTCTGAGCATGATCTCCGCGCAAACGCTACGCGTTTGTCGCGAGGGAAAACCGGTACCCACTTTTCCGGATCATGCTCTAGCTGTCCTGCAAATCGGCGGCAATTTTGGCCAGCCAGCGGCGGATCGCCGCAAGCGTCCTGGCGTCGAGTCCTGCCACCAGCCGCCGTTCCAGCGCCAGGGCGTGGTGGCGGCATTTCTCCAATAATGTCAGGCCGCGCCCGGTCAGCGTCCACTGCAGCATACGGCCGTGCACGGGATGCGGCGTCTTCCGGATGGCGCCGTCGCGCTCCAGATTGCGGATGATGACGCCGACGGTCTGCGGGGTGAGCAGCGCGACCCGGGCGAGATCGGCGCCGGAGAGGCCCGGATAGGCCTTCAGCATGGTCAGGACGACGAACTGCGGCGGCGTGACGGCGAGTTCCGCCAGTGCGCGCTCCAGCGTCAATCGGGAGGCGGCCTGCGCCTGGCGCAGGAGGTAGGCAAGAAAGCCCTGTTCGCCGCGCTTGCCTTGCCCGGGCGGCGGGACGGCGGGCGCGGAATGCTTCATGGCCCAGCCGCCGCTCCATCCGGCCGAGCCGTTACGGATCGAGCGAGCGGATGGCGACTACGCGCCGGTCGAGATCGCGATCCGGCAGGCGCTGCGGGAGCGAGGTTAGAGCGCGATGACTTCAGGATGAATCGTCATCGCGCTCTAATTTATTGTTTGAGCATGATCTCTTCGGAAAACCGGTATCCACTTTTCCGGATCATGCTCCAGCCAACGACATGACCGCGTT
>Ga0137403_10006155_pt1 | contig 13775 bp, 10 predicted proteins | sample CZOMad2_1_16fung_FD_122057 | JGI IMG/M metagenome (GOLD analysis project Ga0137403, IMG submission 122057) | Vadose zone soil fungal communities from Angelo Coast Range Reserve, California, USA - CZOMad2_1_16fungal (Hybrid Assembly) | ecosystem: Environmental > Terrestrial > Soil > Vadose zone... | reverse complement strand
ATGACCGACGACGACTTCCAGTACGCGATCGAGAACACGCGCGTGATCCTCGCGCCCGAACGGCAAATCGCGACGTTCGGCAGCACGAGTTTTCGTTTTTATCTGATCTCGGAGTTGATGGATCAGGCGAATGAAATCCGCGTTCGCGACGGCCGGATTCACGCCGAGCGCCCGCAAATCCTGACGCCCGAGCATTATTGCCGCTTGCTGCTCGAAGGCTTCGGCGAAAAAGCAGCGAAGTACGCGGAGCTCCTCCGCGAACGCACGCGCGACATGGCCGTTTTGCGTTACGGATTCCAATTCCGGAAAACCGATGTCGTCGAAAACCGCGTCCGCGACACGATGGACGCTGTCATCGAGCGGACTCGCCGCCAGGTCGAAAACTCCGAAGAACCACTCAGCGCCGTCATCCAGGGCGTCGACGACGCCTGGGAAGTTTGCCTGCTCAAGTTCACCATTGATCTCATCGAACGCTCGAGCGGCGACAACCTTGGCGATTTTCGAAAGCGCGGGTTGGTTTAGGTAGGGACGCCGCGCTGCGGCGTCCGCGGACTCAGTTAGCGCCTCGATTGGACTTCCGCGGACGGCGCAGCGCGCCGTCCCTACCAGAGATTGGAGGACCGCTTTTTGTAGCGCCGCATCAGTTTGAAGAACCGCAATGTATCGCGCACCGGATGGATACTGCTGACTTCATCGGAATAAACGGTGCTGATGGGGACCGAGGCGATGCGGCAACCGGCGCGGCTGGCGAGGATGAGCATTTCGGTTTCGTAGTCGAAACGCTCGGTTCCGCCTAACAAATCGGGGATGATATCGCGGTGCACCATGCGAAAACCGCACTGCGTGTCGGGAATCTCCTGGCCGCAGACGCGGCTAATCTTCCGGCTCATGTAGCGATTCACCACCCGCCGCACGAACGGCATGTCGCGCACGTCGTTCATCCGCGTGCCGACCAAAACTTTCGCGCCCGAAGTGGACGCGGTGGCCAGAAAAAGATCGATCTCTTCCGGCAAATGCTGGCCGTCGCCGTCGAGAATCACGACGTAGGTCGAGCCATGGTCGAGCCAGTAACGAAAACCGCTCTTAATCGATTCGCCTTTGCCGCGGTTCCGCTCGTGGACAATTACGTCCGCCCCGGCCTTTTTCGCTTCGTCAGCGGTCCCATCGTTCGAGCCATCATCGACGACCACGACATTCGCGAGCCGCTTCAAGGTTCGCCGGACGACGTCGGCAATGTGCTTTTCTTCGAGGTACGCGGGAATGACGGCGGCGACAGTCACACGATCGATCGCGCCCGAGTCGTTAGGCGCCGCCATTTCTAGCGGACGACCGGGTGGAAATCGGCCGCGTGATACGAACTGCGGACGAGCGGACCCGAGGCGACGTGTTCGAAGCCCTTCGCGCGGGCGATCTCGCCGTAAGCGTCGAAACGCTCGGGCGAAATGAATTCGACCACCGGCAAATGATTCGCGGTCGGCCGCAGGTACTGGCCCATCGTCAACACCTGACAGCCGATCTCGCGCAGATCGTCCATGGTCTGGAAAAGTTCCGGCTCCCTTTCTCCCAGCCCGAGCATGACGCCGCTTTTCGTGACAATTTTGGGCGCGAGCTCCTTCGCCTGGCGCAAGACATCGAGCGAGGTCCGATACTTCGCGCGCGAACGAACCAGCGGTGTCAGGCGCTCCACCGTTTCCAGGTTGTGATTGAAAATGTCGGGCGCGGCATCAAGCACGATCCTAATGCACCAGGTCTGGGCGTGGAAGTCCGGCACGAGCACTTCGATGATCACTGACGGATCCATATCCCGGATCGCTTCGATCGTCCGCGCGAAATGATTCGCGCCCCCATCCTTGAGATCGTCCCGCGCGACGGCGGTGACAACGACGTGCTTCAATCCCATTCGGCGGACCGCTTCGGCGACGCGTTGCGGCTCGTCTTCCTCGAGCGCAAACGGTTTTGCCGTCGTGACCGCGCAGAAACCGCAGGCGCGCGTGCAGCGTTCCCCCGCGATCATCATCGTCGCGGTTCCCTGGCTCCAGCATTCCCAGCGGTTCGGGCACTGCGCGCTTTCGCAAACGGTGTGCAGCCGCAAATCGGAGATCAGCGCTTTCGTGGAAAAGAAAACCGGATTCGATGGCAGCCGCACTTTGATCCACGGCGGCTTTTGCGCCTGATGTAACGCTGGATCGATCTTTATACAGGACATCGCTAAAGTTTTAAGGGTTACGTCTTAAGTTTTAAGTTCGCTGCCAGTTTCTCTTACGTAACACTTAAAACTTAACACTTAAAACTTTCGTTCAAAGCTTCGTCCTGCCCGAGAGCGCCTGATAAAGCGTTAGTTCGTCCGCCGATTCCAGTCCGCCGCCCGCTGGAAGGCCGTGAGCAATCCGCGTCAGCATCACGGGAAAAGGCTTCAGCAGTTCGACCAGATAATTCGTGGTGGCTTCGCCTTCGACGTCGGCGGCAAGCGCCAGGATGATTTCCGAGAACTTTTCCGTTTCCACTCGCTCCAACAATTCTTTGATCCGCAAATCATCGGGACCGATGTGATCGAGCGGTGAGATCCGGCCGCCTAACGAATGGTAACGGCCACGGAATGCGCTTGTTTTTTCCAATGGCAGAATATCGGTCGATTGTTCGACCACACACAGCAAATCGCTTGCGCGCGAAGTGTCGGAGCAAATATCGCAGAGCGATTCTGTCGTGAAAAAACCGCAGCGCGGACAGGGCCGCACCGTCTCGCGTGTAGTCGCGATCGCGCGCGCGATCGTCTCCGGCTGATCGCCGCGCGCCCGCACAATCCAAAGCGCGATTCGTTCCGCCGAGCGCGGACCGATCCCCGGCATTTGGCGAAGCTGCGCGATCAATTCCCGGATCGCCGAGGGATATTCTGTCTTCCTCAAAACCGGCAGCGGCTCACTGGTCCAGAGGCGTGTTGGTCAATTGCAGAGCGAGCGGCTCCAGGCGCCGCAAATACAATTGCAGGGGCCGGTCCTCTTCTCCCTCGGGCCCACGCGCGTTTTGAAATTGCGAGTAAGCCTCGGCCCAGCGTTTCTCGCGATACAACACGACGCCGTTCCAGAAGGCGTCCCGGCGAGTGATGATTTCGCGCGAAGCATTCAGCGCCAGCGCAACTGGTTCGTAAATCTCGTGCCGCTCGCGAACATCAACGCCGCTCAGGAAATCGATCGGGCGCGCCACGAGAATTTTGCTCGCCAACTCGAATGTGCGCGGACCGAGCAAAACCCGCGACCCATAGAATCGATTCGCGATGCAGAAACGGCGCGCCAATTCCACCGGCTCGCCCGCAGCCAGCATGTTGCGCTGTCCGTTATTCTTCATCGGCGCCATGATCATCGTGCCGGAACTGACGCCAGCGTGGACACCGGCGTTGCGCAACGCGTCGGACTTGCTGCCCTTGTTCGCCTCGGCAAACGATTGGGTGAGCGCCATCGCCTTGCGCACGGCTTTTTCCGCGTGCTGCTTGTCGTTCTCCGGATAACCAAAAATCGCGACCACGCCCTCGCCGCCCGCCGATTCGATGTACGCGCCCTCCGCGCACAACGACTGAATCGCATGCGCAATGAAGCGCTCGGTGATTTCGGCGAACACCGCCGGTTCGCATTCCTCGGCGAAATCGTGCTTGTTCGCGAGATCGCACACTACCGCGGTGACTTCGCAGACACGCGCGCCGGAATCGCTGAACGAATCGCTGCGCCTCGCGCGGGCCCGCGGTTTCTCAACGACCGGCGGCGGCGCGACTGGTTGTGGGGCGGCGACCGGCACCGGCGTGGGACCGTCAGGCACGACCGAAATCGGCGCCTCCCGTGGCGTGGGACCGGCCGAAATCTTCGGCGGACGCGACCGGCGTTCTTCGAGATACGCGGCGAACCAGACGAACGCGATTGCTCCGAGAAAACCGAGGAGCGCCGCCGCGATCGCCGGCAGCGGTTGAAATTCCAATTTATAAAGCGAGCAAACCCACGCGACGCCGAGCAATTCCACCACCAGGATTCCAACGATCAACAGCATCTTGTTGCGGCGCGAAATCGACAGCGTCAGGAACGCCACGCCCATCGCAACGATGACGACGAGTCCGTACCCGACCGCCGGCATCAGGCGCCTGGCCGCTTGAGGAAACAAGTGCGACAAGGCCTCATCCGGCCGCGCGAGCAAGCCCGCGATCTCCAGCCCGATGATAAGGCCGGCGACGATCAACCCAATGACGAGCGCTGCAACGATATGCCGCTTCATTTCGCCGGATAGTGTGATTGAACTACGAGATCACTCAAGAATTTATCGGGCGCGTCGATTGCCTCGCGTCCCAGGACGAAACTGCGTTGGCTGGTATTTTTCTGCACGAGGCTGAGACCGAATTGGTAGTCCTTGAACAAATGCGCGCAAAGATCGGGCATCGTCATCCGTTCCGCGTGGGCGCGCTCAACCAGGCGCGCGATGGCGTCCGGCTCGAAAATAATCTCGAGCCCATGCGTTTTTTGGAATTCCTCGGCGAAGGCCCGGGCACTTTGTTGGAGCGCGGCTTCTTCCTGTTTGTGTCCTTCGACCATGAGTCGATCGAGCACCTTCTTCGGTTCGCGAACCAGTTCGGCGGTGACGCGCAGCTGGCTCAAACCTGAACCGGCCAGGTAATATTTGTAATCGCGGAACAGTTTTTCCCAGACGGTGAGCAGCCCGCGTGCGCCGGTTTTTTCTTTCGCCGCCGCTTCCGCCATGAGATGCAGCGCCTCGTCTTCGAAACTGATCTCGATGCCGTAAGCGCGGAATGCGCGCTCGTATTGCCGGAGGATGCTGCCCTCGGAATACTTCATGATCTGGTAAAGATCTTCCGCGGCCAGCTCTTCGCAGACCACCCGCACCGGAAGGCGGCCGATGAATTCCGGCTCGAACCCGTACTCGATGAAGTCCTGCGTGTTCACGAATTCGAAGAGCTCGTTGTCCATTAAATGGCGCGGCTCGGCGTTGAACCCGATCTGCCCCTGGGTGAGCCGGCGCGAGACCTGTTGCTTCAAGCGCTCAAACGCGCCGCTCACCACAAACAAAATGTGGCGAGTGCTGATCGTCTCGCGTTTCGCTTTGCCGCCGCGCCGCTGAAATTCGAAGGCGGCCTGGAGCTGCGCCTGGATGTCGTTCGCGCTCCGCAACGGGACGTCGGTTTCCTCCATTAACTTTAGCAGCGTGGTCTGGACACCACGCCCGCTCACATCGCGCCCGACCATGTTTCCGGCCGCGGCGAGTTTATCGATCTCGTCGATGTAAATGATCCCGAACTGCGCCAGCTGCACGTCGCCGTCGGCCTTGTCCACCAATTCGCGGACGAGGTCCTCGACGTCGCCGCCCACGTAACCCGTCTCGCTGAATTTCGTCGCGTCCGCTTTCACGAACGGGACCTTGATCAGGTCAGCGATGTGTTTGATGAGATAGGTTTTCCCGACACCGGTCGGTCCCACGAGGATGACGTTTTGTTTCGCGTACTCGGTTTCCTCGACCCGGGCCGGATCTTCTTTCTCGAGCTGCCGCAGATAATTGACGTGGTTGTAGTGATCGCACACCGCGATCGACAGGACCTTCTTCGCTTCATCCTGCTTGATGACGAACCGGTCGAGGTGCGCCTTGATATCGCGGGGGAGGAAATCGAAAACGAACGCCTCGTCGCTCACGGGACGCGGCGGTTTCTCCTCCGCAGGAGCAGGAGCCGCGTCCGGCTCGGTGTAAGTCGTGAACGCGACCTTATCGCCGAAGTTCGTTTTCATGAATTCGGAGAGCTTCGCCTTGAGCTCCTCAGGCGATGGAAATGGCGGGTTCTGCGTCATCGAGCCGGTAACTTAGCATCGAGGATAAGGGTGTAAACATGCCCGGGCGTTCCGCGCCCCCTCTTGCTCGTGCCTGTAATCGAAAACCCGCCGAATCGAGCGCGAGCACGAGCACGAGCACGATTACGAAAAGCTCGAGGTAACGGCGTCGTTACCTTTGGCCGTTTGATTATGCCGGAAGGGGGTCGTACGTTTCGGCATGAAAAGATTAATAGTGAGCGCAACGATCGGGGCGCTGACTCTCGGCTCGGCCTGGGCCGATCGGCCAGTTGTCGAACAAAAGACGCAAGCCGATAACGCGGATTACGAGTACGTGACAGTGACCGGATCGCATTTGAAACAGAAAATGCGGAAGCGGAACATCATCACCGATACGCGGACGGGGAACGTTTTGACGATCGACCAGCGAGAGATGCAGCGAAACGGGAACGACGATCTGGCGCATCAGTTGAGCCGGTATCCCGGGATCCAAATCAGCGGCCGGCATTAAGCGGTCTTGGGACCTTCGCTGGAGCCGCGGCCCTGTGGGCCGCGCCGTGACGACTATTTTTGGTTCTCGATCTTGGCTTCCTCGTCCTTAAAGGCGTCGAGAAGTTTTCCGCGCAGTTGCAATTTCCCCTGCGCGGTGCGCAATGCCGTCAGCGCGGCGGTAATTTGCTCGCGGCCGGTGAATGATTGCGCCTGTTTTTTCCAGTCTGCATACACGCGGTAATCGGCGAGGAATTTTTCCCCTAACGGCTTGTAGTCGTTGACCCAGGCGTAAGCGCCGGCTGATTGCGTCCGGCCGAATTGTTCAAAGAGGGCCGCGGCATTTGTGAAATCGCCCTGCTGCCAGTCTTTCGCGGCGAAGAGGAAGAGCGCGAAACGATCCGGCGCCTGCGGTGAGCTGAGCCGCGTTGCCGCGCTGGCAGGGACTGCTTCCGGCGTATTCATGATGTGGGCGGTTTGAGGGAAAAAATCCGCCAGCGCTTTCTCTTCCGGTTTGGTCGAAAACAGGCCGGCCTTCTCGAGTTCCTCGAACGCCTGCCGCGCCTGCGTCGTATAACCGCGCAATAGATTTGCCAGGCCGCGATGGAGCCGGATCCAATTCAAAAGTGGTTGCTTATCCTTCGCTTCGCCGGCCAGGCGCGCGAACGTCGTCCGGGCCGAATCGTATTTGCCGGCGATCAGTTCGCGCCGCGCTTCATCATAGATATGGCGCAATGTCTCCTCGCCGGATTGCGCCGTCGCTCTCGCCTTCGCCAACCGTTCGGATTGAATTTTGTACCAATAAAAACCGCCCGCGCCCAGCACCACCACGAGAAGCAGAGCGGCGATCGTCAGCCGCCGCCGGCGCGCTTTTTTTCCCGAAGGATTCAGAGCGTCGCGAGCGTCTTCCAGCGCGCCGATCAATTCGTCGTAGGAATCGAAACGTTGTTCGCGGTCCGGCGCGATCATGCGATCGATCACTTTCACGGTCTCGCGCCGGACACCGGGCGCGGCCACGCCGAGACTGACCGGATTGTTTTTCAAATCGCGCAGCGCCGTCGCGGAATTGGTTTCACCTTCGAATGGCGGCCGGCCCGAGATCGCGTGATACAGAGTCGCGCCAAGACTGTAGAGATCGCTGCGAAAATCTTCCGGCTCGTTGTCCAATCGCTCCGGCGCAACGTAATACGGCGTCCCCCAAATCTCATTTTGCGCTTCCGCATTTTGCCCGGCTGCGACCGCCAGACCAAAATCGCCGATCTTCGCCGTCGCTTCGTCGGCAAACAGAATGTTACCCGGTTTAACGTCGCGATGAATAAGCCCCTGCTCATGCGCGGCCCGCAAACCCCGTGCGACCTGAATCCCGGTATCCAGAACCTGCCCTTCATTCACGCGCCCCTGCTCCGCCATCCGGTCGTCGAGACTTCCTTGATCCACCAGCTCCATCACGAGATAGAATTGGCCGTGGTCGGTGCCCGACGAAAAAACCTGGATGACATGAGGATCGTTCACCGCCGCCGTGGCGCGGGCTTCCTGCTCGAGCCGCTGGATTTCGCCCGGATCGGCGCTCAATTCCGGTCGGAGCAGCTTCAGCGCGACGAATCGATTCAGTCGAGTATCGCGCGCCTTGTAAACTGAACCCATGCCGCCCACACCCAGTGTTTCCAGCAGCGCGAAATTATCGAACGCACGTTCGACGCGAAATTTCTCACCGCACTCGGGGCAGGCGACCTTCGCCAGCGGCTCTTCCTGCGAAACATCGATGAGCAGCCCGCATCCGGGACAACTCTGGCTCGAAGCATCGGGCGATAGAGCCGGCATGACCGCGGATTGTAACACCCGCTCGCAATTTCATCCATGAACAAGCTCATCGTCGACTCGTCGCACGCCGGCCAGCGCCTCGATCGCTTTCTCGCTGAGTCGCTCACGGCTTTTTCACGTTCGCGACTGCAGGCGCTCATTCGCGATGGGTTCGTGAAGGTGAACGGCAAGCCGGCGCGGCCGCGCGATGTCGTCCGCCGTGGCGATTCCATCGAGTGGCGCGAGCCAGAAATTACGAAGATCGACGCGGAACCGGAACCGATGGATCTCGACATTCTTTTCGAGGACGAAGATCTCCTCGTCATCAACAAGCCCGCGGGCCTCGTCGTTCATCCCGGCGCCGGTCATCAACAGCACACCCTCGTGAACGCGCTCCTCGCGCACTGCAAAAACCTTTCCGGCATCGGTGGAAAAGAACGCCCGGGAATCGTGCACCGCCTCGACAAAGAAACCAGCGGCGCGCTCGTCATCGCAAAAAATGATGCGACTCACCGCGATCTTGCAAAACAGTTCGCGGACCGGACGATCGGGAAAATTTATCTCGCGCTCGTCGCCGGCGCTCCGCGCAAATCATTCGGCACAATCGAGGCGCCGATCGCGCGCCATCCCGTTCATCGCAAAAAGATGAGCGTCGCGCAACGCGCGGGCCGCTCGGCCAGGACCGAATATCGCGTCGTGCGTTCGAGTGGTGACGCGAGCCTGGTGGAATGCACGATCCACAGTGGTCGTACCCACCAGATTCGCGTCCACCTGCATCACCTTGGCCATCCTGTCCTTGGCGACAAACTCTACGGCGGAAAACGGGCCGGAAATTTTCCCCGCCAAATGCTTCACGCCTGGAAGCTCTCCTTCCGCCATCCGCGAACTGGAAAGACAATGAACTTTACCGCCCCGGTTCCCCAGGATCTCGAAGCCATTCCTAATTCTTAATTCTTAGTTCGTCCTTCGCCAGACGGTCCGCTGACTCGCAGCACCTCGACACTCTGAGCGTCCGGGATGCGTCGATAACGAACGGAAACACGACCGAATGTCCACGTGTCTTCGGACGGCGGCTGCGATGAGCTGGGCCACTCGAGTGGATATAGCTGAACATGCTCGCGAAAACGACGGCAAAGGCGCTCTGCGGTGCCAAGCGGATCGGGCGACCTCGCGAACATTAGCTCGAACTCTCGGTGCAGCGCCTGCTCGTCTCGTAGCGTCCAAATCAGATTCTGCGACATGGATTAGAGTTGTGATGACGCTCAGTCATCTAACAGAACAAGAGCGTCAATGAAGGCTATCAACATCCGGATTTTCGAAAAACCCCGGCTCACGCGCGGGTACTTTCGACCTGCGGTCAGACGCACAGCCGGCAAGGAAAACCAGCGTAAACAAAATGACTGAAATTGCCGCGCGCTCACACCTCGCTCGGCGCTGTGCCTGCCATTTTGCTCGTCCCCCATTCGCTCCATTCACAATTCCTAATTCTTACTTCATCCTTTGCCGTCTCGCGACACCGGCCGCTCCATCGCTCGGCTAGACTATTCATCGTTCGAGAAGAACGCGCCGTGTACGAAGAGCGAATGCGCAGCAGGAAAATCGAGGAAGCGGTCCCGAAATAATCTTTAGCCGACGTCCGCCGTCGCCTCGACCTTCGCCGAAGTAACTTTCGTTGACGCTTTTTCGCGGCGAATGCGCTGAAGGCCGGCGCGGTGGGCGGCGAGATCGACCATCTCGGCCACGCGCGATTTCAAACGGTAGGCGCGGATGCAGAGAAAGAGGACGAAGATGGCGTAGAGCCCAAGCAGCCAATAATGAAGATGGCCGGTTTGGAGCGCGTGATACGCGATGAGAGAAACATAAACGGTGTTGATCAGGATCGTGGTTGGGACAAAACGATAACGCAGCCCGGCGCGGGTAAGGCATTTCGCACCGCCGTGATATTCGGTGACGGTTTGGAGCGTCACGCTCCACCAGAAGTTGCCGTAGATCTGAATGTCCCACTCGTTCCACCCGGTATCGGTGGAATAACGCCAGCCTTCTTCGTTAAGCAGGTTGAACATCGCACCGAGAAGGTGATGGCGGTCCTTGCCGTCTTCGCTCCAGTAACTGCGGTTGCGCAGGGCCCCGGCAAACTCGATGCCGGCCGGCAAAGCTTCGTGCGTGCTGATAACGCCGCGCGGCGTGCGCTTGAAATGGAGCCAGGTGAAGTAACGCGACCAGCCGCGGACGAGTGGTTGGGCGATGGCGAGGAACATCACGAGCAAACGCGCGGCAACGGTGTCGAACTTCGGCTCGATCCGCGCTCGCAGCATGTAGGAGAGCGCCACGCAAAGCGTTCCGCCAAACATCAGGTAGGGCACGATCCGCAGCGCCGGCAGAAAAATTCCGAGTCCGAAGAGGAAGACGGTAAGCGCGAACCATTCGATGCTGCTGAGGTAAGCGGCGACTTCCGATTGCGGCGTGGGATAGATCGATTGGAAAAAACCTTCGCCAAAAATCCCGTGGTAAATGATCGGCCGATTGATGAACCAACTGAAGCGCGGCGTGCCGTAGATCTGCCCGCGCCATTTCGCGGTCCCGGTGGGGCCGAAGAAAATCAGGTGCTTGAAACGTAAAAGCGATTCGGCTTCGCCATAACCTTCCTGTTGTTTGCGAAAAGCGCGCAGGGTAAACCGCCGATGATGCCAGACAATCGCGGTGGGACTGAAGGCGATGGCGTGTCCCGCTTGTTGAACGCGCCAGCAAAAATCGACGTCGTCGCCAGCCTTGTGATACTCGGGATCGAAACCGCCGACGCTTTCGAACGCCCAGCGATACCACGCCATGTTACAACCGGGAATATGTTCCGCGATCGTGTCCGTGAGCAGAACGTGGCTCGGCCCCCCGGGCGCGGCGGCAACGCAAGCCTGGACCCAATGTTGCGCCGGCGGCGAAACGTTCGGGCCGCCTACCCCGGCGTATTTGCCGCCCGAGAGCGTGCTCAACAAATAATAGAGCCAGTCCGGATCGGCCATGCAGTCGGAATCGGTGTAGGCAAAAATTTCGCCTTTCGCGATGGCGGCGCCGTGATTGCGAGCGTGGCTGAGGCCGTGATTGGTCTGGTAAACGTAGCGAACGTCGGGGAACCGCGCGGCGATTTCGCGCGTGTCGTCGGTCGAACCGTCGTCGACAAGGATGACTTCGTAGTTTGGATAATCGATCCGGCCTAACGACTCGAGACAGGCGGCGAGCGTTTTCGCACCGTTGTAGGAACAGACGATGATCGAAACGGACGGATAACTCGGTAGCGGTCGGTGCGGCAGGGCGGCGTTGTCCTGGCCGAGTTTGTCCCGAAGGAGAAAGAAGGACTTCTTTGGTTCGCGCGCGCGCGTGACCAGCCCGAACGCCCAGTCGGTGATCTCCTGCCCGCCGGTGAACCATTCGTCAGTCCAGGTAAAGAAAATGGTGCCGGCCAAACCGCATTTCACCACGCTGTCGATATGCCAGCCGAGCATTTCGGCCTGCTCGTCCTGGGTGTGGCGAATCGTGTCCATCCCGAATTCGCCGAGGATGAGCGGACGATCCTCGGAGAGATTTTGCAGGCGGAGAAGGTAACGCTCGAATGCGTCCTGGTTGTGCAGGTAAACGTTGAAGCAGGAGAAGTCGCTGTTCTGCGGGAGGAGAAACTCAGTCGGCGGATAACTGGCGTAGGAATAGAGAACATTCGGATCGGTTTCGCGCCCGATCCGGATGAGGTGCTCGACGAATTCGGTCACGCGCCGAACGCCGAGCCAGCGAATCATCGTGCTCGAGATTTCGTTGCCGACGAGGTAACCGAAGACGGCGGGATGCCCTCGATTCACCGCCACGGATCTGCGAACAATCCCGGCGATCTGATCGCGCGACATCTTGCGCGCCAGAAATTCGATGTGCTTTTCCCACGGCAAGGTGATGAGGACGCGGATGCCGGCGGCGGCGCACGCGTCGAGAAACCATCGCGGCGGCGCGTGATAGATCCGGACGACGTTCAAGCCAATCTCGCGCATTTGGGCGAGATCGCGCGCGGCCTGTTCGGGCGGGCCTAGATAATGGCCGGCCTGGTCGGGCGCGAACGGACCGTAGGTCACGCCCTTGACGAAAAACTTCCGGTCGCCTTCGAGGAAGAATTTCGCGGCGGCGCGAATTGGACCCGAGAACGTCGAAGTCACAGCGGAGCTTCGATAGACCAATGAACCGAGGATGGCAAAGCCTTCTTGGTAGGGACGCTGCGCTGCGGCGTCCGCCGAACGTCTAGCCAGACGGACGCCGCAGCGCGGCGTCCCTACCAAGTGAGACTTTCGCGGACGATCGTTGCGGTACGTTCGATGTCGTCGGCAGAATGCGCCGTGGAAAGGAATCCGGTTTCGAATTGCGACGGAGCAAAGTAAACGTGGCGATCGAGACAGGCCTTGAAGAACCGCGCGAATTTTTCCGGGTCGCTTCGCTTCGCGCTGGCCAAATCGGTCACTGGTTCCGTGGTGAAAAAGAGACAGAACATGGAACCAATGCGGTGAAAAACCCACGAGAGCTTTAGTTCGCGAAGCGTCTCCCGCGTCAATTCTTCGAACCGCGCGCCATTTTTTTCCAGCAGAGCCCAGCCATCAATCCGCTCCAGCTCGCGTAATTGCGCGAGACCCGCCGCCATCGCGAGAGGATTTCCCGAGAGCGTGCCAGCCTGATAAACCGGTCCGAGCGGCGAGAGCTGATCCATGATTTCCGCGCGGCCACCGAACGCACCGACCGGTAATCCGCCACCGATCACTTTTCCAAGCGCCGTCAGATCCGGACGAATGCCGTAAATCTCCTGGGCTCCACCGCGCGCGACGCGGAATCCTGTCATGACCTCGTCGAAAATAAGGAGCGCGCCGTGACGAGTACATTCGTCACGCAGTTGCTGGAGGAAATTCTCGCTCGGAAAATACAAACCGGCGTTGGCGGGGATTGGTTCGAGGATGATGGCGGCGATCGCTTTCGAATTTTCTTGAAAGACGGCGCGCACTGCCGCGATGTCGTTAAACGGAACTGAAATGGTCAGCGCGGCGAACTCGGCGGGAACACCGGCGCTGTCGGGGCGGCCATGAGTGAGCGCGCCGCTTCCCGCGTTGACCAGCAACGCGTCGACGTGCCCGTGGTAACAGCCTTCGAACTTGATGATCTTGTCGCGTCCGGTGAATCCGCGCGCGAGACGAATGCACGACATCGTCGCTTCGGTCCCGCTATTCACCATGCGAACTTTCTCGATCGAGGGAACCCAGCGGCAAATTAGCTCCGCCATTTCCACTTCATTTGGACTCGGAATGCCAAAGCTCACGCCGCGCTCCGCGGCGGAACGGACGGCATCGATAACGACGGCAGGCGCGTGGCCGAGAATGGCCGGGCCCCAGGTGCCGACGAAATCGATGTATTGGTTGCCGTCGACGTCCCAGATTTTTGAGCCGGCCGCGCGCTCGACGAAGAACGGCTCGCGGCCGAGCCCGCGGAAAGCGCGGACGGGGGAATTGACGCCGCCCGGGATGCGCTCGAGCGCGCGCGCGAATAGTTCAGACGAATGCGAAGCCATGCGAGAAAGCGGGAGCCAAGGCGGGGGCGGGAATCGAACCCGCGAATAGAGGTTTTGCAGACCCCGACCTTACCACTTGGCTACCCCGCCATTTT
>Ga0137403_10004219_pt1 | contig 13777 bp, 7 predicted proteins | sample CZOMad2_1_16fung_FD_122057 | JGI IMG/M metagenome (GOLD analysis project Ga0137403, IMG submission 122057) | Vadose zone soil fungal communities from Angelo Coast Range Reserve, California, USA - CZOMad2_1_16fungal (Hybrid Assembly) | ecosystem: Environmental > Terrestrial > Soil > Vadose zone... | reverse complement strand
CGCAAGCTCTACATCATCAGAAAGAGCGCGGGCCATGCGATCCAGGCGCTCAAGCTCGCGCACGGCAAGGAGTTCTACGTTCCGTCGATGTCCGCGCGCACCGTGTGCTACAAGGGCATGCTGCTCGCGCACCAGGTCGGCGAATACTACAAGGACCTCCAGGACGCCCGCGTGGAATCGGCGCTCGCGTTGGTCCACCAGCGCTTCTCGACGAATACATTCCCGTCGTGGGATCTGGCGCATCCATTCCGCCTGATCTGCCACAACGGCGAGATCAACACGCTGCGCGGCAACGTCAACTGGATCCGCGCGCGCCAGGGGGCGATCTCGAGCCCCGTTCTCGGCCGCGACCTGGAAAAAATCTGGCCTCTGATCTACGACGGGCAGTCGGACTCGGCTTCGTTCGACAACGCGCTCGAGCTCCTGGTCATGGGCGGCTATTCGCTCGCGCACGCGATGATGATGATGATTCCCGAGGCGTGGGAGAACCACACGCTGATGGACCCGACGCGGCGGGCGTTCTACGAATACCACGCCGCCATGATGGAGCCCTGGGACGGTCCCGCTTCGATGGCGTTTACCGACGGTCGCCAGATCGGCGCGACCCTCGACAGGAACGGCCTGAGGCCCTCGCGCTACATCGTCACCGCGGACGACCTCGTGATCATGGGCTCTGAATGCGGCTGCCTGCCCGTGCCCGAGGAGAAAGTCGTCAAGAAATGGCGCCTGCAGCCCGGCAAGATGTTCCTCGTCGATCTCGAGAAGGGCCGCATCATCGACGACAAGGAGCTGAAGGACTCGCTCGCCGGCACCAAACCCTACGCCGAGTGGATCGAGCGGATCCGCGTGAAGCTCGACGAAGTGGAAACCGAGAAGACCCCGCCGTTGAAGAGCGCAGTGCAATTGCTCGACCGCCAGCAGGCCTTCGCCTATACGCAGGAAGACATCCGGCTGCTGATGGCGCCGATGGCGGCGAACGGCGAGGAGCCGGTGGGCTCGATGGGGAACGACTCGCCGCTTGCGGTGCTGTCGAACAAGGACAAAACGCTCTATCACTACTTCAAGCAGCTCTTCGCCCAGGTCACCAATCCGCCGATCGATCCGATCCGCGAGGAGCTGGTGACCTCGCTCGTATCCTTTATCGGCCCGAGACCGAACCTCCTGGGCATCGACGAAATGAATCCGCCGCTGCGGTTGGAGGTCAGCCAGCCGGTGCTCGATTTCTTCGAGATGGAGAAGATCCGGCACATCGATCGCTACACCGGCGGCAAGTTCCGCTCGCTCGAGCTCGATATCACCTATCCCCTCGCGTGGGGCAAAGAGGCGATCGAGGCACGGCTTGCGTCGCTGTGCGCTCAGGCCGAAGACGCGGTGCGCGCGGGCTATTCGATCATCGTAGTATCCGACCGGCTCGTCGATCGCGAACGCGTGGCGATCCCCGCGTTGCTGGCCTTGTCCGCAATCCACCAGCACCTGGTGGCCAAGGGGCTGCGCACCAGCGCGGGCCTGGTGGTCGAGACCGGCTCGGCGCGCGAGGTCCACCATTTCGCCCTCCTCGGCGGCTATGGGGCCGAAGCGGTGCATCCGTATCTCGCGCTCGAGACGCTGCTTCACTTTGCGACGCAAGGCTACTTCGGAACCGAGATCGACGGCAGGAAGGCGATCAAGAACTTCGTCAAGGCGATCGGCAAGGGTTTGAAGAAGGTGATGTCCAAGATGGGCATTTCCACCTACATGTCCTACACCGGCGCGCAGATCTTCGAGGCGGTGGGTCTCGCGGGATCGCTCGTGGACAAATACTTCACCGGTACGACTTCATCGATCGGGGGCATAGATATTTTCCAGGTTGCCGAAGAGGCGATCCGCATCCACAAGGCTGCGTTCGACGAGGACGACCCGGTGCTCAAATCGATGCTGGATGCGGGCGGCGAGTACGCCTGGCGCGTGCGCGGCGAGGAGCACATGTGGACACCTGACGCGATCGCGAAACTGCAGCAGTCGGCGCGGCAGAACTCCCCGCAGGCCTACAAGGAATACGCCGCCATCATCAACGACCAGTCGAAGCGCCACATGACCTTCCGTGGCCTCTTCGAGTTCCGCTTCGGCGACGCGAAACCCATTCCGATCGAAGAAGTCGAGCCCGCCGCCGAGATCGTCAAGCGTTTCTCGACCGGCGCGATGTCGCACGGCTCGATTTCGATCGAAGCGCACACCACGCTTGCCGTGGCGATGAACCGCGTGGGCGGCAAATCGAACACCGGCGAAGGCGGCGAGGACCGCCGGCGCTTCGCGCCCGTCAAGGCGGGCGAAACGCTGCGCTCGCGACTGGGCGCGAACCGGGTCGCAAAGGACATCGAGCTCAAGGAAGGCGATGTACTGAAGTCGAAGATCAAGCAGGTCGCCTCCGGCCGGTTCGGCGTGACCGCCGAATACCTCGCGAGCGCGGAGCAGATCCAGATCAAGATGGCCCAGGGCGCAAAGCCCGGCGAAGGCGGCCAATTGCCCGGTCGAAAGGTCTCCGATTACATCGCCGAGATTCGCTATTCGACCCCGGGCGTAGAGCTGATCTCGCCGCCGCCGCACCACGACATCTACTCGATCGAGGATCTGGCGCAGCTGATCCACGATCTGAAGAACGCCAATCCCTCCGCCTCGATCTCGGTGAAGCTCGTCTCCGAAACCGGCGTCGGCACCGTGGCGGCGGGCGTGTCCAAAGCCAAATCCGACCACGTCACCATATCCGGGCACGACGGGGGCACCGGCGCCTCGCCCTGGTCATCGATCAAGCATGCGGGGACGCCCTGGGAACTCGGGCTCGCGGAGACCCAGCAGACGCTGGTGCTGAACCGCTTGCGCGGCCGCATCGCCGTGCAGGTGGACGGGCAGATCAAGACCGGCCGCGACGTGGTGATCGGGGCGATCCTCGGAGCGGACGAATTCGGTTTCGCTACGGCGCCGCTGGTGGTGAGCGGCTGCATCATGATGCGCAAATGCCACCTGAACACCTGCCCGGTCGGCGTGGCGACGCAGGACCCGGTACTGCGCAAGAAATTCTCCGGGAAACCCGAATACGTGGTGAACTACTTTTTTCTCGTCGCCGAGGAAGCGCGCGAGTTGATGGCGCGCCTGGGGATCAGGAAGTTCAGCGATCTTATCGGCCGCGCGGATTTGCTCGATACGAAGAAGGGGATCGAGCATTGGAAGGCGAAGGGTCTGGACTTCTCGAAGATCTTCCGGATGCCCGACATGCCGGCGGAAGTCGCGCGCTACAACAGCGAGCGCCAGAACCACGGCCTGGAAAAAGCCCTGGACAACCGGTTGATCGAGCTTGCGCAGCCCGCGCTCGAGCGGCGCGAGAAGGTGGCGATCGACATGCCGATCCGCAACGGCAACCGCACCGTCGGCACCATGCTCTCGCACGAGATCGCGCGCCGCTACGGCCACGACGGACTGCCGGACGGCACGATCCATATCCGCTTTGCCGGGTCGGCGGGACAGAGCTTCGGCGCGTTCCTCGCGAGCGGCGTGACGCTCGACCTGATCGGCGATACCAACGACTACTGCGGCAAGGGACTTTCGGGCGGACGCATTATCGTGTCGCCCTCGCCGAAGTTCCGGGGAGAGGCAACGGAAAACATCATAACGGGCAACGTCGTTCTCTACGGCGCGATTGCCGGGGAAGCGTATTTCCGCGGCGTCGCGGGCGAGCGCTTCGCGGTGCGCAACTCCGGCGCTGTGGCCGTCGTCGAAGGCGTCGGCGACCACGGCTGCGAGTACATGACGGGCGGCACGGTGGCCGTTCTCGGCGTCACCGGACGCAATTTCGCGGCCGGCATGTCGGGCGGTATCGCCTACGTGCTCGATAGCGACGGTGAATTCGTCAAGCACTGCAATACCGCGATGGTGGACCTGGAACCGATAGTTTCTGAATCCGAGCAGCAGGGCAAGCTGGCACGCGAGTTCTGGCACCGAGGTCAGGCCGACGAGACGATTCTGAAAGACATGATCGAACGACACGGCAGGCTCACGAATAGCCGCCGCGCACGCGAAATCCTGGAAAAATGGACGGACTACCGGTCGCGGTTCGTCAAGATCTTCCCGAAGGAATACCGCCGCGCTTTGGGCGAGCTCGCCGCGGCGCAACGCAAGGCGGCAGCGTAGATGGGGAAAGTCACGGGATTCCTCGAGTTTCAGCGGCTCGAGGAAGGGCACCAGGAGCCCGAACAGCGCAAGAAGCACTATCGGGAGTTCATCGTTCGTCTCACCGAAGACGAGGCGAAAGTCCAGGGCGCGCGTTGCATGGACTGCGGTACGCCGTTTTGCATGTCGGGCTGCCCGGTCAACAACATCATTCCGGACTTCAACGACCTCGTCTACAAGGAGGACTGGCAGCGCGCCATCGAGACGCTCCATTCCACCAATAATTTTCCCGAGTTCACCGGCCGCATCTGTCCCGCGCCGTGCGAGGAAGCCTGCGTGCTGCGCATCAATGACGACCCGGTCGGCATCAAGTCGATCGAGCACGCGATCATCGACAAGGCGTTCGAGGAAGGCTGGGTCAAACCGCAGCCGCCTGCGCACAGGACCGGCAAGAAAGTCGCGGTGGTGGGCTCCGGGCCTGCGGGGCTCGCCTGCGCCCAGCAGCTCGCGCGCGCAGGGCACGAGGTCACGCTGTTCGAAAAGAACGACCGGATCGGCGGTCTTCTGCGCTACGGGATACCCGATTTCAAGATGGAGAAGGGGCTGATCGACCGACGCATCGACCAAATGAATGCGGAAGGCGTGAAGTTCCGTCCCGGCGTCTTCGTCGGCAAGGGGCGCGCAGGGAAAGGCGTCACCGACTGGTCCACCGAGACCATAGCGCCGGAGAAATTGACGGCCGATTTCGACGCCGTGGTGCTCTCGGGCGGGTCCGAACAGCCGCGCGACCTGCCGGTTCCGGGGCGCGAGCTCGACGGCGTGCACTTCGCGATGGAGTTCCTGCCGCTGCAGAACAAGCGCGTCGCCGGAGACAGGGGCGTGCCCGATCTCTGGGCGACGGACAAGCATGTCGTGGTGATCGGCGGGGGCGACACGGGCTCGGACTGCGTCGGCACCTCCAACCGCCACGGCGCGAAGTCGGTGACCCAGTTCGAACTGCTTCCCATGCCTCCGGATCCCCAGTTGAATCCGGTATGGCCCTACTGGCCGACGAGATTGCGCACTTCGTCCTCGCACGAGGAGGGCGTGAATCGCGACTGGGCGATCGCGACCAAGGAATTTGTCGGCGAGCACGGCAAGGTGAAAGCGCTGAAAACGGTTCGCCTGGAGTGGAAGGACGGGAAGACGAGCGAAGTACCGGAATCGGAATTGATCCTCCCTGCCGACCTCGTACTTCTCGCGATGGGCTTCGTATCGCCGCTGCCGTCAGTGCTCGAGGCGTTCGGTGTGGAGAAGGACGCGCGCGGCAACGCCAAGGCCACCACCGACGGGAAAGGCAGCTACCTTACCTCGGCCCCGAAAGTGTTCGCCGCCGGTGACATGCGGCGCGGTCAGTCGCTCGTCGTATGGGCGATCCGCGAAGGCCGTCAGTGCGCGCGAGCGGTGGATGAGTTCTTGGTGGGGTTCTCCGAGTTGCCGCGATAGGCTAACATCGGCCATCGGCTGAATTAGCTCCGCTTTTTTGTGAACATCATCATTCTCGCCGCGGGTCCGGGCAAGCGCATGCATTCGAGCACGCCCAAGGTGCTGCACCGCCTTGCGGGCCGGGCCATGCTCTCGCACGTTTTCGACACCGCTAAACAACTCTCGCCGAAAGTGGTCTGCGTCGTCTATGGTCACGGAGGCGAGCACGTGCGCCAGGCCGTGGGGGAGAACGGCGCCGTCTGGGTCATGCAGGAACCTCAGCTCGGCACAGGTCATGCGGTGATGCAGGCCGCCCCTCATCTCGACGAGCGCTGGCCGACTCTCGTGCTCTACGGGGACGTCCCGTTGATTCGCGCCGAGACGCTGAAGCAGCTGGTCCAGGCGACGGGGAAGGGGCTGGGCCTTCTAACGGCGACACTCGACAGTCCCGCCGGATACGGGCGCATCCTGCGAAACGGAAAAAAAGTAGTGGCGATCGTCGAAGAGAAAGACGCCAACGCGCGGCAGCGCGCGCTGCGCGAGATCAACACCGGCATCGTCGTGGCGCCGACGAAGAAGCTCAAGTCCTGGCTCGCGAAGCTGCAAAACAACAACGCCCAGAAGGAGTACTACCTTACCGATATCGTCGCGCTGGCGACGAAGGAGCGCGTACCTGTGACGGCCATCCAGGCCGGCGCGGCGTGGGAGGCACTCGGCGTGAACAGCCGCGGCCAGCTCGCCGAGCTGGAGCGCATCTACCAGCGCAAGCTCGCCGATGCGCTCATGGAACAGGGCGTGGCGCTCGCCGATCCGTCGCGCTGCGACGTGCGCGGAACCCTCGCCTGCGGCCGCGACGTGGCGATCGACGTCAACTGCGTCTTCGAGGGCAAGGTGGAGCTCGGCGACCGCGTGTCGGTCGGCGCGAACTGCGTGCTGAAAGACGTGGTGGTCGCAGCGGGCACGCGCATCGAACCCTTTTGCCACCTGGAGGACGCCGACATCGGCGCTGGCTGCCGCATCGGTCCCTACGCGCGCATCCGCCCGGGAACGCGCACGCGACTCGCCGCAGAAGTGCACATCGGCAACTTCGTGGAGGTGAAGGCGAGCAGCATAGGCGCAGGTTCCAAGGCCAATCACCTCTCCTACATCGGCGACAGCGATGTCGGCAGCAACGTCAACGTCGGTGCCGGTACGATCGTGTGCAACTACGACGGGGCGAACAAGCACCGCACCATCATCGAGGACGATGTTTTCATCGGCTCGGACACGCAGCTTGTCGCCCCGGTGCGGGTCGGTCGCGGGGCGACGCTCGGCGCCGGAACCACGCTCACCAAGGACGCTCCGGCGGGCGAGCTGACTCTCTCCCGCGCCAGGCAGGTGTCCATCCCGGGCTGGCAGCGGCCGGTCAAGAAGAAATAAGCGAAAGGCCGATCGTATGTGCGGAATCGTCGGTGCAATCTCAAGACGGGACGTCGTTCCGATCCTGATCGAAGGGTTGAAGCGCCTGGAATACCGCGGCTACGACTCGGCGGGAGTCGCTGTGCTCGACGGCAAGGCCGCCGGCGCATCGCACGCGGTACTGCGGCGGGTGCGCTCGACCGGCCGCGTGGTGGAGCTGGAAAAGCTCTCCGGCGCGCAGGGCCTGGCCGGCGGTCTTGGCATCGCGCATACGCGCTGGGCGACCCACGGCGTGCCCTCGGAGAAGAACGCCCACCCGCACATATCGGGCGGCGTGTCGGTGGTGCACAACGGCATCATCGAGAACCACGAGGAGATGCGCAAGCGCCTGCGCGCCAAGGGCTACGAGTTCGTCTCCGATACCGATACCGAAGTCATCGCCCACCTGATCCACTCGAACCTGCAGTCGGGCGCTGCGCTGTTCGATGCCGTGAAAAAGAGCGTGATCGAGCTGGTCGGCGCCTACGCGATCGCGGTGGTGAGCGAATCCGATCCGACGAGGCTCGTGGTCGCGCGGCACGGAGCGCCGCTGCTGCTCGGCGTCGGCGACGGGGAAAATTTCGCCGCGTCCGACACTTCGGCACTCATCCAGGTCACTCAGCGCGTGATCTACCTCGAGGACGGCGACTGCGCCGAACTCACGCTCGAGGGAGTGCGCGTCAGCGACGCGGGCGGCAAGGCGGTAAGCCGCCCGGTGCATGTCTCGAAGCTCACCGCCGACGCGGTCGAGCTGGGAAATTACCGCCACTACATGCAAAAGGAAATCTTCGAGCAGCCGATGGCGGTGGCGAACACCCTGGAGATGGTGACGGGGGCCCGGTCGGTGTCCCCGCAGATCTTCGGCGCCGAAGCCGAGCGCGTTTTTCGCGATGTCGATTCGGTGCTGATCCTCGCATGCGGGACGAGCTATCACGCGGGGATGGTCGCGCGCTATTGGCTCGAGGCGCTGGCGGGTGTTCCCTGCAGCGTCGAGATCGCGAGCGAATACCGCTATCGGGAATCCGTGCCGAATCCGAAAGCACTGGTGGTGACGATCTCGCAGTCCGGTGAGACCGCCGATACGATCGCGGCGCTGCAGCATGCCAAGTCCCTGGGGCACCGCCATGCGCTCTCCATTTGCAACGTGCCGGAATCCACCCTGATACGTGCGTCCGACCTGCGCTTTCTCACCCGCGCCGGACCGGAGATCGGAGTGGCCTCGACCAAGGCGTTCACCACGCAGCTTGCGGCGCTGGCGCTGCTCACCATGACCCTTGCGAAGCTCCGCGGGCGGCTGCCCGCGGAGCGCGAAGCGGAGCTGTTGCAGTCGCTTCGGCATTTGCCGCGGGCGCTGGAGAGCGTGCTGCACCTGGAGCCGCAAATAAAGATGTGGTCGGAGAAGTTCGCCCAGCTGCAACATGCCCTGTTCCTAGGGCGCGGCATCCACTACCCGATCGCGATGGAGGGCGCCCTGAAGTTGAAGGAGATCTCCTACATCCACGCCGAGGCCTACGCCGCGGGAGAGCTCAAACACGGACCGCTCGCGCTGGTGGACAAGAGCATGCCGGTGATCGCCATCGCGCCCAAGGACGCGTTGCTGGAGAAGCTCAAATCCAATCTTCAGGAAGTGCGCGCCCGGGGCGGCGAGCTGCACGTGCTCGCCGACCAGGACACGCGCATGGTCGCGGGCGAGGGCATCCACGTCATCCGCATGCCCGACCATGCCGGTTTTCTGTCGCCGATCCTGCACACCGTCCCGCTGCAGCTGCTCGCCTACCACGCCGCCCTCGAGCGCGGCAACGACGTCGACAAGCCCAGGAATCTCGCCAAGTCCGTGACCGTGGAGTAGGTGACGCTCCAAGCGCGCTAAACTGACATCGTTGGAAGTCGCTACTTGACGTTAACGTTAACGTCAAGTAGCCTTTCCCTCCCTAGCGCGAGGTCTGGAGACGCCGAAGGGGCCATGACCGATCTGAGTGCCTCCCGGCACACCGAATACAAGGCCAAGAACAAGATCCGTCTCGTGACGGCGGCCTCGCTTTTCGACGGCCACGACGCGGCCATCAACATCATGCGCCGCATCCTGCAGGCGAGCGGCGCGGAAGTGATCCATCTCGGCCACAACCGCTCTGTCGACGAAGTCGTTACGGCCGCGCTGCAGGAAGACGTGCAGGGCATCGCGGTCTCCTCTTACCAGGGCGGCCACGTCGAGTACTTCACGTACATGATCGACCTGCTGCGCAGCCGCGGCGGGGAGAACATCAAGGTATTCGGCGGCGGCGGCGGAGTGATCGTCGCAGACGAGATCCGCGAGCTTCAGGCCTACGGCGTCGCGCGCATTTACTCGCCCGAGGACGGTCAGAAGATGGGCCTGCAGGGCATGATCAACGACATGCTCGAGCGCTGCGACGAGGACCTGTCGCAGCACTCGCCGAAGGACCTCGAGGCTATAGAATCCGGTGACCGCAGGGCGCTGGCGAGATTCATCACTGCCCTCGAGCTCGGCGCCGCAGAAAAACTGCGCGGGCAAATGTTGAAGCAAGCCCATGCGCTTTCCGTGCCGACGCTCGGCGTAACCGGTACGGGCGGGTCGGGAAAATCCTCGCTCACCGACGAACTGGTGCGCCGCTTCCGGCTCGACCAGGAAGACCGGCTCGGCATCGCCATTCTCGCGGTCGATCCTTCGCGGCGTAAATCCGGCGGGGCGCTGCTCGGCGACCGCATCCGCATGAACGCCATCGCCGGAGGGCGCGTGTTCATGCGCTCGCTCGCCACGCGCGGCGCTGAAAGCGAAATCTCGAAGAGCCTCCCAGACGTGATCGCGGCCTGCAAGGTCGCCGGATTCGACCTGGTGATCGTCGAGACGTCCGGCATCGGCCAGGGCGATGCGGCGATCGTGCCGCTCGCCGATGCCTCGCTCTACGTGATGACGCCCGAATACGGCGCGGCGAGCCAGCTCGAGAAAATCGACATGCTCGACTTCGCCGATTTCGTCGCCATCAACAAGTTCGACCGCAAGGGTGGCCAGGACGCGCTGCGGGACGTGAGGAAGCAATGCCAGCGCAACCGCAAGCTCTTCGACCGCTCCACCGAGGACATGCCGGTATATGGCACCATCGCTTCGCGCTTCAACGACGACGGCGTTACCGCGCTCTACCAGGGTATCCTGCCCGCGCTCGTCGAGCACGGCCTCAAAATAAGACCGGGTACCCTTCCCCGGATCAAGGCGTGCGCCTCCTCCGCGAGAAACGCGATCGTCCCGCCGGCGCGCAGCCGCTACCTTGCCGAGGTCGCGGACACGGTGCGCGGCTACCACGCCCGCGCCGGCGAGCAATCGGGAATAGCGCGCGAGCGGCAGCAGCTGCTTGCATCGAAATCGATGCTCTCCGCGGCGGGCAAGGACGCGGTTGTGCTGGATCCGCTGATCGAGGAAAAAAACGCCAGGCTCGACGCCGGTTCCCGGCAACTCATCGAGGAGTGGCCGGAGACGAAGAGGACCTACGCGGGCGACGAGCAAGTGGTCAAGGTGCGCGAGCGGGAAATCCGCACCCGGCTCAACACGATCTCCCTCTCCGGAACCCGGGTACCGAAGGTGGCGCTGCCGGGATTCGAGGACCATGGCGAGATACTCAAGTGGCGCCTGCGCGAGAACCTCCCCGGCTTCTTCCCGTTTACCGCAGGCGTATTTTCCTTCAAGCGCGAGAACGAGGATCCGACGCGCATGTTCGCGGGCGAAGGCGATCCCTTCCGCACCAACCGCCGCTTCCATCTGCTGTCGAAAGACCTGCCGGCGAAACGCCTCTCGACCGCGTTCGATTCGGTGACGCTCTACGGCTTCGACCCGGACCCGCGCCCGGACATCTACGGCAAGGTCGGAAATTCGGGCGTGTCCATCGCCACGCTCGAAGACATGAAAGCGCTCTACTCGGGCTTCGACCTGTGCGATCCGGCCACCAGCGTCTCGATGACGATCAACGGACCGGCGCCGACTATCCTCGCGATGTTCCTCAACACCGCCGCCGATCAGCAGGCCGGCAAATTCCGCGAGCAAAAAGGCCGCGAGCCGACCGCCGCCGAGCGCCGGGAGATCGGGGCGCGGACCCTTTCGACCGTTCGCGGCACGGTGCAGGCGGACATCCTCAAGGAGGACCAGGGCCAGAACACCTGCATCTTTTCCACCGAGTTCTCCCTCAAGGTGATGGGCGACGTCCAGCAATATTTCATCGAGCACGACGTGCGCAATTTCTACTCCGCCTCGATCTCGGGCTATCACATCGCCGAGGCCGGCGCGAACCCGATCTCGCAGCTCGCCTTTACGCTCGCCAACGGCTTCACCTTCGTCGAGGCCTACCTCGCACGCGGAATGAAGATCGACGATTTCGCGCCGAACCTGTCGTTTTTCTTCAGCTACGGCATGGAGCCGGAGTACGCCGTGCTCGGACGCGTGGCGCGGCGCATCTGGGCGGTGGCGATGCGGGACAAGTACGGCGCGAACGAGCGCAGCCAGAAGCTCAAGTTTCATTCCCAGACCTCCGGGCGTTCGCTGCATGCGCAGGAGATCGCCTTCAACGACATCCGCACCACGCTGCAGGCGCTGATCTCGACTTACGACAACACCAATTCGCTGCACACCAACGCCTACGATGAAGCCATTACCACGCCCACCGAGGAGTCGGTGCGCCGCGCCATGGCGGTCCAGCTCGTCATCAACAAGGAATGGGGCCTCGGGAGGAACGAGAACCCCAACCAGGGCAGCTTCGTGATCGAGGCCCTGACCGACCTCGTCGAGGAAGCGGTGCTGAAAGAGTTCGAGGCGATCGCCGAGCGCGGCGGCGTGCTCGGCGCGATGGAAACGGGCTACCAGCGCGGGAAGATCCAGGAAGAGTCGATGCTGTACGAGCACCGCAAGCACGACGGCTCCTATCCCATCGTCGGCGTCAACACCTTCCGCAGCCCGCACGGCAGTCTGGTTCCTCAGAAAGTGGAACTGATCCGCTCCACGGAAGAAGAAAAGCGGTCGCAGCTCAAACGGCTCGCCGATTTCCACAAGCAGCACGAGAGTGAATCCGGTCCGATGCTGAAGCGCCTGCAACAGGCGGTGATCAGGGACGAAAACGTCTTTGCTGTCCTCATGGACGCGGTGCGTTGCTGTTCGCTCGGCCAGATTACCTCGGCGCTGTTCGAGGTCGGAGGTCAATACCGCCGCAATATGTGACGCGCGAGCGCGCGTTCATCCCGTCAATGCGGGACCGCGCTAGCTCAGCATCCGGTTGGACAGGCGCATGCGTGCGGAAAGCTCGGCGCCGAGATTGGTCAGCAGCTTGATGGCGATCGCGGGCATGTCGCGCTCGAGGCGCTCGTAGGCCGGGCGATCGAGCACGTAGCAGACCAGGCGCTCGTCGGCCTGCACGGTAGCCGAGCGCGCCTGGCGATCGAGCAGCGCCATCTCGCCAAAGTGCGTGCCGGCGGCGAAGCTCACGAGGCGCTGCTCGCGCACGCGCTTTTCTGGCCCGCTCCCGGCGACCGCAAGCTTCGCGCTCGCGCTGCCGCTGACGATGATATAGAGCTCGTCTCCGGCGTCGCCTTCGCGGAAAAGGATTTCCCCGGCGGCGTACTCGCGCCGCCTGAGCAGCGCGCGAAACTGCTTCCGTTCCTCGGCCGTGAAGCGTGCGAGCAGGCTGAGCTGGTCGAACGGGTATTCGCCGACCGCGGCTCCGGCGGGTCGCAGCGTCCCGAGCAGATGGTTTTCGGCCCACTCGAGGGCGTGGTCGGCGTCGGCGAACGTGGCGCCCACCGCGTCGACGATCCCCATTCCGCGAAGCACGGCCTCGACATGCGGCGCCGCGTCGACCGAAGCGAGCAGCAAGTGCACGCCCTGCGCCTTGAGCCTTTCGTGCGTTTGAAGCAAGATGCGGGCACCGGTACTGTCCAGATCGTTGACGCGCCGGAAATCCAGCAACACGCCGTCCAAGACTTGGTGGGGGCATCGGTGATTTATCTCATCGTGGCGACTGTCTTGGCTATCCTGGCTGTGATATTGAAACTGCCTCGTGCGGACGGTCCCAAGGTGGAGTTGCGCTCGGCAGACAAAGTAGCGCTGCTGGTCGTGGTCTGCGGCATCGCCTATGTCCTGTACTATCTGGTCTTCGGGTGGTTTACTTACCGGTTTTTCACGAAAGGCTACTACCCCGATGCGCCTCAGCTGGTTGCCAAATTAGGCGTCTGGTTTTGGGTGATCCAAATTGGACGCGGCGTGCTGATGACTTTGGCCGGGCTTCCGGTGATATACACGTTGCGGATGAGCCGCATGCAAGCGGCCATCGCCGTCGGCTTGATAATGTGGGTGGCGGGAGGTGCGGCGCCACTTCTGTTGCCCAATCCCTTAATGGGCCCGACCCAGCGCTTCATTCATACGATCGAGATACTGACGCAGAATGCATCGCTGGGAATCACGGCGGTGCTGCTGCTTCGTGCGAAGCAAGTGCGAAGTGGAGCGGATTTGCCCGCAGCGGCACCTGCCCATGGATAAGCCGCCTCAGGCGGAAGGCAGTGAAGAGGTCTCTTCTTCCCCACTTAGCCGCATAACAGATTATCAGTAGAGGTAACCACACTCGGCTTTCGATTTGAGCCACGACGCTCCAACTCCGGATCAACGGATTAGATGGTGTTGCATCAACCGGTCGAGCTCGCAGGGATTACGGGAAAAGTAAAGTAATACTTGGCTGAAGAGTTCCGA